>WNFD01025676.1_pt1 | contig 14572 bp, 12 predicted proteins | sample 5400491 | NCBI WGS metagenome assembly WNFD01 (sample SAMN13153343, study PRJNA577476) | soil metagenome | isolation source: 120 cm saprolite under Douglas fir tree site 2 hole 2 replicate 2 | place: USA:California | collected 2015-04-18
GATGGGTTCCCGACCTACAACTTCGCGAGCCCGGTGGATGACGCCGCGATGGAGATCTCGCACGTGATCCGCGGCGAGGAGCACCTGTCGAACACGCCCTACCAGCTCATGATCGTCGACGCGCTCGGCTACCCGCGACCGGAGGCGTACGCGCACATGCCGCTGATCCTGGCCAAGGACGGCAGCAAGCTTTCGAAGCGGAAGCATCCGGAGACGAACCTCATCCTCTATCGCGAGGAGGGTTACCTGCCCGAGGCGGTCATCAACTACCTGGCGCTGCTCGGCTGGAATCCGGGTACGGCGCAGGAGATCTTCACCATCGACGAGCTCGTCCGCGCCTTCTCGTTCGATCGTGTGCAGCACGGCGGCGCGCGCTTCGACTGGGAGAAGCTGAACTGGATCAACGGCGAATACATCCGGACGCTCGACGACGAAGAGCTGGCGCTGAGGCTCCAGCCTTTCCTGCCGAATCTGGACGACGCGACAATCCGCCGAGCGGTACCAGCGCTGAAGACGCGCCTGCCCAAGCTCAAGGCCGCGGCCGAGCTGCTCGAATACTTGTGGACCGATCCCGCGCCGCCGGCGCTCGACCCGGAATCAGCGGAGCGTGTGCGAGCAGCGATCGCGGTCTTAAAGGACGTGAGCTGGGAACCTCAGCCCATCCACGAAGCGCTGATGGGCGTGGTCGAAAAATCCGGCCTGGGACCGAACAAGACCTTCATGCCCATCCGGCTGGCCGTTACCGGCAAGAAGATCTCGCCGCCCATCGACTACACGCTCGCGCTGCTGCCCAACGACGTGGCGATGTCCCGCCTGGAGCGCGCCGCCGGCGTGCAGATGTAGTGCCGCTCACAGTCGTCATCGACCTCAACCCGAACCTCTTCCGGATCGGCCCATTCCTCATCACGTGGCACGGCGTGTTCGCCGTGCTCGGAATCCTCATGGCGGCGCGACTCGGCCTGTGGTTGCTCGAGAAGGACGGCGTCGACACATCTCACAGCGCCGACGGAGTGGCGTGGATGGTCGTGCTCGGGCTCGTCGGCGCGCGCCTCCTCTACGTGTGGGAGAACTTCAGGCTCTTCTCCGGCGGCCAGCTGCTGCGGATCTTCGCCCTCACCGAGGGCGGCATCAGCCAGTGGGGAGGGCTGTTCGGGGCGATGGCCGGAGCTTATGTGTGGGCTCGCCGCGGGAAGTTCTCGTACTGGAAGCTCATCGACGCAAGCGGCGCCGCCACGATGATCGGCCTGGCGATCGGCCGCATCGGCGACGTCATCAACGGAGAGCACCACGGCACCCCGACCAACGCGCCATGGGGAGTCGAGTACGTGAATCCGGCGACTCTCGGAGAGCCAGGCGTGGTGGTCCACCCGGAGGTCGCCTACGAGATGGTCTTGACCCTCGCACTCCTCGGGATACTGCTTCCGTTCCACCAGCGATTGAAGGCGCGGCTGCCCGACGGCGTGCTCGGGTTGATCTACCTCGGCGTGTACGCGGCGGGCCGGTTCTTTCTGAGCTTCTACCGCACCGATCCCGCCGTCTTCGCCGGGTTGCGGCAGGCGCAGCTCGCTTCGCTCCTGATGGTGGCCATCGCGGTCGTCGCCATCCCGGTTCTCTACCGACGATCCCACAACACCGGCAAGCCCACCGTCACCGAGGCGGCTGCGGTCTAGCCACCTCCTTCAACAGCCGCAATGCAAGGCCCGGGGCCTCGGGGTCGTGCTTGAAATAAACGTGGACCGCGTCATGCGCCCCGGCGGCCGAGCGCACCTCGGAGATCCACGGGCGAAGCGCCGCCATCGAGTAGCCTCGCCGCAGGCGGAAGTATGCGATGGGCCCCAGGTCGACCAGCGGAGCTCGCGGCCACTTCTCCTCATCGGTCACCACCAGCGCGCCCTGGTGGGCGCGAATCACCTTGTAGGTCTCATCGATAAACCACGATTCGTGACGGAACTCCACGGCGGCAGAACGCTCAAGGGCGCCCAGCAGCGAGTCGAGCAGTCCAACGTTCAGCTGGCGCGTCGGCGGAAACTGCAAGAGGATCGGACCCAGGTGCTCGCCCAATGGCGCCAGCCGCTTGCTGAAGATTCCTGCGAGCCCGGCCCGATCGAACCCCTCCGCGGAATAGGTCAGGCCGCGCGCGGCCTTCATGCAGAATCGGAAGCCGGGCGGCGTTGCGGCGGCCCAGTTCGACAGCGCGTTCTCTGGCGGGGTGCGATAGAAGCTTCCGTTCAGCTCGACGCCGTTGAGTCGTTCCGCGTAGTAGGCCAGCATCTTTGAGCCGGACAGGTTGGCGGGGTAGAACTTTCCCTTCCACCCGGGGTAGCTGAAGCCGGACGTTCCGGCGTAGATCAAGAAACTTACCCCACGAACTCAGAGGCTACGCCGTGAGTTCGTGGGGACCCCTTCACGCGACCTTGCCGCGCATCACGCGTTCGTGCAGCTGGCCGCACGCCGCGTCGGCCTCGCGTCCGCGAGTGTCGCGCACGGTGACGTTGAGGCCCTGAGCCTCGACCATCTCCTTGAAACTCTTGATCGCAACTCTGTCGGGCGCGCGATATGGCGTGTCCTCGACGGGGTTGAACGGGATCAGGTTGACGTGCGCCAGCTTCCGGCGCAGCAGCGAGCCGAGCTCCTTCGCGTCGCGCTCGGTGTCGTTGACGCCGGCGAGCAAGACCCATTCGTAGCTCACGCGCCGGCCGGTCTTGGTGGCATAGCCTTGCGCCGCGCCGACGAGGTCGCGCACCGGGTACTTCTTGTTGATCGGCACCAGCACGTCGCGCAGCTCATCGCGCGCGGCATGCAGCGAGATGGCCAGCGTCACCGGCAGCTGCTCTTCGGCGAGCTGCTGGATCCTTGGGATCAGCCCGCTTGTCGACACGACGATGCGCCGTGGGCTGATGCCCAGCAGCTCCGGGTCAGCGAGCCGGCGCACAGACTCGACGACGGCCGCGTAGTTGGCCATCGGCTCGCCCATGCCCATGAAGACGACGTGCGACAGGCGCCGGTCCTCGTCCGTCAAGAGGCGGACCGCGTCGACCGCCTGCTCGACGATCTCGTGTGCCTTGAGGTTGCGCCCGAATGGAAATTTCCCGGTCGCGCAGAACGGACACCCGATCGGACAGCCGGCCTGTGACGAGATGCAAAGAGTGGAGCGGTCCGTGTAGCGCATGACGACCGTTTCCACCGAATGCCCGCCATCGAGCTCGAAGAGCGTCTTAGTCGTGAGCGCGCCATCCGCCTGGCTGACGGCAACAGGTCGCAAGGACGTGATCCTGAAATCTCGGTCCAGCGCCGCACGCAAAGCCTTCGGCAGGTCGAGCATCGCTTCGAACGAGGCCGCCCCGCGCGCCAGCCATCCCAAGATCTGCTTGCCGCGATAGAGGGGAACTTCATTGGTCGCCAGCCACGCCTCGAGCTCGGGCCGGGACAGGGAGAGAATCGCGGGTCGGGTGTCAGCCATGCGCGCCTACGATACCGTCGCGTCGAACACAGCTCGATCGCCCTCGCCGCTCGAGCGCACCGCGCCATCGTCGACCAGCTTGCGCAGGTGCGCCCGCATCGTCATCTCGGCCGCGATCCTGAGCTGGTCATCGAGGTCTCCATAGACGCGGCGGGTCAGCTCGCGCGCGGTGCCTGCGCCGCGCCTCACCGCGGCCAGCACCTGCGCTTCGCGCTCTAGACGATGCTCGCGGTATTCCTTGATCTTCGTCTGAGGATCTTCGACCGGGTCCCAATGGCCCGGAAAGAGGAGCCGGGGGCGAAGCGCGGCCACCTTGTCGAGCGAGCGCAGGTACGCGGCGACGTCTCCTTCCGGGTAGGTGATCATCGAGCTCCCTCGGCCGAGGATGAGGTCCCCGCTGAAGAGGGCACGGTCGCCGGCAAGCCAGAAACAGAGATGGTCGGCGCTGTGCCCGGGCGTGTGGAGGGCGGTCACGTTCAGCGTCCCGATGCGGACCACGTCCTGGTCGCCAAGCTCGGGGTAACGCTGAACCGAGGCATGGTGCGCGGAAGCCAGGCGCTCGGCGAGTGGCAGGTGATCCGGATGGGAGTGGGTCACCAGCACCACTCCAACCGTCGCGTCTCCAATCCGAGCGTTGAGAGCCGCCAGATGGTTTTCGTCATCGGGCCCGGGGTCGATCACGGCGACAACCGGCCCGGCCTCGACGATCCAGGTGTTGGTCCCAGGCCCTGTGTAAGGGCCCGGGTTGGGCGCGATTACTCGCTGGACTAGAGCCACGCCTCTCCCATCAGCGAGGTCGGTGCGCGGGAAGGTAAATGTCTGCGCCGTCGCGCCGGGTGGCGTCGAGCCATCCGTCGAGGTGCGTGTCGACGATCAGCCTGAGCAGCGGCTCGCCCATCTCGGGCACGGACATCGTGCGCCTCGGGTTCGACGCGTCGATCCGCACCTTCCACCACGAGCCGAAAGGTTCGGCCGCGATGCTCAGACCGTCTGGGCCGAGCCAGTCCTGGGCCCGGGTGAAGGCTTCGACCAGCGCCGGCTCGGAGCCGAGGACTATCGCGTTGGGCGGCAGTTCGCGGGCGGCCGTGGGCGTGGCCAGGTTGAGCACCGCGCCGAGCACGACGCCACGCGCCTGATCCTTCGACTGGACCGCGGCCGCTTCGACCGCGGCGGCACGCCGTCCGACCTCCTGCGCCTGCTCGTAGACGGCTTCCAGCATCTCGGGACGGCCGAACGCCGCCTGGCGGGCTGACTCCTGCAGCGCAAGGACCGCGGAACGCAGCTTGTGGCCGAGCCGCCCGAGCAGGTGGTCACGCTGCTGGTCCGCCATCAGATCGCCAAGTTCGGAGCAGCGCCTTGCAAGTCCCAGGCCGCCTTCGTCTGCCCAGCCCACCAGGCGCCCGCCGAGGTTGAGAGGTTTCCACGGGCCGCCGGGGGGCGGAAAGTCCGGGTCCGCGGGCCCGTGGCGGCGGTGCTCGGGGATCGACTCCATCCCGCCGCCAACTCTCACCCACATCGGCGCGGCGGCATTCATTGACCGCTTAACGGTAGAGCAGTGGCGCCCCTGCGATCAGCGCGGAACCCGCGCGGGCACTGTGAACTTGAACGTGGTGCCGTTGCGATCGCTCGAGGCGACCCAGATCCGTCCGCCAAACGATCGCTCCACGACGAGACGGCAGAGGTAAAGGCCCAGTCCCAGGCCTCCCTGCGAGCGGTTGCGCCCGGCCGGCCCGGTTTTTTCGAAAAGTGACTCCTGGCTGGCGGCCGGCAGGCCCTGGCCGCGGTCGGCGACCGTGATCTCCAGCCAGCCGCGGTTCAACTGCCTCGCCTCGACCCGCACCGTGCCCTCCGTGTATTCGAGGGCGTTGCCAATCAGGTTGGTGAGCACCTGGCCCAGGTGGGTCGGTTCGCAGTAGGCGGCCGGCAAACCCGCCGGCAGGTTGACCTCAACCGCCGCCGAACGCTCCTGATATCGATGCAGCAGGACTCCCATCACGCCATCCACCGCCTGGCCGAGGACGACGGTTTCGGGGCTTGGTTCGAAATGCCGCGTTTCGAGCTTGGCGATGATGAGCTGACTCTCGACCAAGCTGAGCAGCCGATCCGACGACTCGTAGGCCTCCTGGGAGCAGCTCGCGCCGGCCGATCGCGTCGATGGTGTTGTCCCACTGCATGATCCCGGCCAGGGTGTTCTTCATCGCCGCAGCCGGGCTGCGCACCTCGTGACCGATGGCACGGAGCATCAGGTCCTTCGCCTCGAGCGCGATGCGCTGCGCGGTCACGTCTTCGTGCAAGGTGAGGATTCCCGCCGGTTCACCTTCCAGTCCGGGGATGATGACCCGCCGCACGTGGACGGTCCGGTCGGGGTCGTGCATGTGCAGCTCGAGCGTCCCGTCCTGCTCGCCGTTCTCGCTGAGGATCGCGCCCGCCGCCGAGTAAATCTCAGCCGGTTTCCGCCCCGGCATCTCGGAAGCCTGGAGGTTGTAGATCGATTCGACCTCGGGGTTGGCGTACACGATGCGGCCGCCCGCGTCCTCGAGCATCACGCCCACCGGCGAGTGGCGGAGGATCGCGTTCATCATCCGGCGCTCGCGATCCAGCGCGTCAACCAGCTCGAGCTGACCGATCAGGACCGCCGCCTGACCGGCGAGCACAGCGCTCAGGCGCCGCGTCTCGGCCCCGCCGCCTGTCATCCGCGCGACGAGCAGCCCGGCGAGGCCGCCGTCGACCTGGATCGGGATGGCGAACGCGTCCGGCGGCGCTCCGAGCAGGTCGAGCAGCGCGCGCAGCCGGCGGGACCCGGCGGGCGACGACAGCGCCTTCAGCAGCTGCGTGCTGTCGCTCACGGGGACTTTCGGCGTGTCGTCGCCACCGTCGGAACGGCGCACCAGCTGGCCGTCCTCGAGCAACCAGAGCTCGCCCTGCGAGCCGGCCAGCGCGTCGCTGACGAGCCTCCCCATCTCCGACCGGGCTCGCTCGGGTTCGGTCGGGGTGAGCTTGGCAAAGGCCGCGACCGCCTCCAGCGTGCGGATGCGTCCTCGCGTTTCCGCGACGAGGCGGGAGTTCTCGATCGCGACCGCCGCGTGCCGGGCGAAGTCAAGGGCTGCCGAGGTCGGCTCGGCGAGGTGCGTGGAGGCGTGTACCGAGCCGATGGCTCCGACCAGGCGATCGCCGTACCACAGCGGGATGAGGCTCCAGGCCTGTCCGTGCGCGGTGCCGCTGACCAGCCCCGCGGGAGCGTCGCGCCAGCTCTCGTCGGAGCTGAGGCCGGCCCACGAGAGCACCTGCTCCGCAGCTGAGTCGCCGCTGCCTCGCGTGCCGCTGATCCGGCCTTCGACGTCGAACGCCCAGCACACCGCGCCCGCGCACTCGAGCATCGTCCTCGCCTGCTCAGCGATGTTCGCCACCACGCTCATCAGCTCGTGGCCCGCGAGCGCAGCGAGCTCCTGGATGCGGACCGACTGGGCGAGCGCGAGCTCGTTAGCGTGATGCAGCCGCATCGTGCGAAGCGCGATGCCGATCACAGGAGCCGCCGTTTCTAGAAGCTTCAGGTGCGTGGGCTGGAACCGCCCGCCGTCGTTGCGCATCGCGACGATTCCAGCCACCACCCGGTCGTACTGCGTGATCGGAACCCAGACGACGTGGCTGGGTGACCGGCTGAAGATGTAGCTGCCAATCGGTCCGTCGATGTCGGCAGGCTCCGCAGGCCCGACGTCCACCATCCCGCCGTGCTCGATCATCCTGCGGAAGAAGGGTGCGTCGGCCATCGGCACCGGTCCGACCACGGCCACCTGACCGCCGCGCTCGCCCGTGAAGCCGGCCATGTCTCCGGCCACATCGAGATACGCGAGCACCATGTGCGTCGCATCGAGATATTCGCTCACGACCGAGAAGATCGCGTCCGCTATCTGGTGCTCGTCAGTTGCTCCCGCGACGCCCATCTCGAGGATGTGAAGAGCCTCGAGCCGGGCCCGCTCAGCCTGCGCTTGAGCGAAGTGGTCGGCGTTCGCAAGAGCCAGGCTCACGTGTGCCGCAACGTCCTGCAGCAGCTTCACGTGCCAGTCGTCGAAGGCGCTTTCGCGATAAGACTGGAGAGAAAGCAGGGCCGTGATCTGGTCCCCGCTCAGCACCGGCACCCAGACAAAAGAGCGCGAGATCAGCCGCCGGTCGCTGGGCGGCCCGGAGACGAACACGGCGGCACCCCGGCCGAGGGTCCATCCCTCGTGTTCCAGGTCCTTGCGCTCAAAGCTGCGTGCCCAGGGCGAGCTGCGAACGAGCACAGGCTTGCCGGTCTCATAAGCCTCGCGCGACGGACCTGTGACCGCCAGCGCGACAGGCGGGGCGATCTCTTCGACGCCGCCGACGTACTGGTAGCCTTCGGCGACCGGTCCATCAGGAGCCTGGGTGATCGTGGCGAGGATGAACCCGTCGAATTTCAAGAAGGTGGCGAGCTCTTCTCGAAGGGTGCGCATGATCGACCATTTGTCGAGGCTCGAGGCCAGGCGGCGCCCGATCGAGTTGACGAGCTCCAGCCTTCGCCTCTGGTCCTCGAGCGCTTCGTAGCTCCGCGCGTTGCGCAAAGCAAGCGTGGCTTCGTCAGAAACGAGCTCGAGGAAAGCCGCGGTCGAGTCCTCGTAGGCGAACGGTCGAGCGCACCGGATCCCGAGCGCGCCACGCGCCACGCCTCCTTCTTTGATCGGCACCCACAGCGCAGAGGAGGGCGAATGGACGAGGACAGGCTTCGAGTCACGGAGCACAGCACGAGCCGCGGCGACGGTAGGCGATCGCGAAGGAAGCCACCGCAATGTCGGAGCTGAATCGGCTTCGACGTGCATCAACCTCAGCCGGTCCGTTTCGTCATCCGGCATCGCCACCATCTCGAGCGCGTCGACCGGCAGCAGCTCGCGCAGGGTTGTATGAAGCCCGGTGAGCACGCTCGCCTCGTCGAGGGTGGACGCCATCGCGCGACCGATGCTGTTCAGGGCCTCGAGCCGGCGCGCCTGGTTCCTCGTGAGCTCGTTCAGCGACGCGTTGGCGAGCAGGACTCCAAGCCGTCGATGGACCTCGTCGAGAAACGCGAGCTCCGAGTCCGGCACGCGACGCTTCCGGTGAGATTGGTAGACGACGCTGCCGATGAGCTCGCCCTGGTGCATCACCGGCACCCAGATCGCGAACCGGACCTGCCGGCCGGCGCCGGGTCCTCGGGCGCGCGACTGGCTGCTCACGGCGGCGGGCACGACGGTCGGGCGCGGGTTGGCGTAGAGCTTGGCGAAGGCCGACGTCCTCAGGACCAGGCGCCTCATGTCCTGGAGCACCCCCGAGTCGATCGGCAGCGACCGGTACCAGCCTTCCCGCTCGAGCACGTGGAGCGCGATCACGTCGTAGCCAAAGCGCGGGTGGAGGCCGCGATAGAGGACCTGCAGCAGGTCGGCCTCGGTGACACAGCTGCCAAGCTCATGCACGAGGGCGGCGGCGGAAGGTGCGGCCGCGTTCGCCGCCTTCCTGGGTAAGGCCTTCGGCCGGACGAGCGCGCCCTTGACCGGCCTGGTGGGCGCGTGCGGCCTGGCGCCTGACCGGGCTGAGCTGGGCATTGCCACCGATACACTAACCCCGTGCCGTTCACCCCGCCCAAACCAATTGCACCGACGCCTGAGGATCTGCGAGGCTCGACCGTGCTCGTGGTTGATGACGAGCGGGCCTGGCGCGTGATCCTCGAAACGGATCTCAGGATGCTTGGCTACAAGGTCTCCATGGCGGAGGACGCCGACCAGGCCCTCGAGAAGGCGCAGTCGGACCAGCCCGAGGTGGCGATCATCGACCTGATGCTGCCCGAGCCGATGGACGGCTGGGGGCTGCTCAACGAGCTGCGGGCGCGCGGGCATAAGGTGCCTGTCATCTTCTACACCGCCTACCCAGTTTTCCCGTCAGGAACCGACGACCCTGACGTTGTGGGCTACATGAGCAAAGCGATCGATAGGGCCGATCTCTACGCCCTTCTCCCGCCCGCGATCCGGCGCTCGCGCGAGCGCCGAAACTCCGATTCCTAGATGGTTACCAGCTCAGCGCGCAGAGGGCGTCGATCCAGTCAGCGCCCGACGCGAGCGCCAGGACCGCTACGACCGCCAGTGCAAAGGCCACTCGCTGGACCTTGATTCCCCAAGTCATCCCCATGTTACCCCTTTGATTTTCCAACTTGCGCCAGATCCGGATGCGAGTATGCGCTGGCCAATTCGTATTAGCCTGTTCGGATCCTGTCAATTATCGTTAAAACTCTTATACACGGACCCTTGGAGAATCGCACCGTGACGACCCGAGCCAGGGGCCCGGCGCGCAGCCGGGAAGTCCGACTGCCGCCGCTGCCGCCGGGGCTTGAGGTCTACCGGCCCGCCGACGTGCTCGGTTCGTCGGTGCTGGTGGTCGAGGACGAGGCCGCGATGCAGCAGCAGCTGACCATCGACCTGCACGACCTTGGCTACCGGCCGTCTGCCGCCTCGTCCGCCCCGGAAGCCATGGCGCTGCTCGAACGGGAACGGGTGGCTGCCGTGCTGCTCGATCTGGTGCTGGACGAAGGCGAGGACTCCGGCTTCGAGCTGCTTCAGTGGATCCGCCATCACCATCCGGGCCTGCCCGTGATCGTGCTCTCCGCGGCGCAGGTCAACTCGGCGTCCATCCGCAAGGCTTACGAGCAGGGCGCCAGCTCCTACTTCGTCAAGGGCAACGTGCCGATGGCGCACATCTACTCGGATCTCGCCGCCCGGCTGGTCGAGCGCGGCACCGGGCGTCCGGGCAGCTATCGCTTCGGGAGGCTCGAGTTCGACCCGACCCGCCGGACCGTCAAGTTCGGCCGCGGAGAGACACAGCTGACCCAGCAGCAGACCGCGCTGGTGCTGTTCCTCGCGCAGGGCTCGAAGTCCGCCACCGCGCGGGACCTGATCGAAGCCGGGCTCTTTCGGAGCAATGCCGCACACTCGACGGTCCACTCGGCCCTGCTGACCTTGAGGCGGCGGTTCGATGAGCTCGAGCCCGGCCTGGGACAGAGGTTCGTCCGTGCCACCGCGCGGGGCTACAACCTGGTGACGATTCCGTGACAGAGGAACACGCCACGACGCCGCTGCCGAGCCGGTCAGTGATTGACGAGGTGATCGAGCTGAGGCGCCATTTCCACCGCCACCCGGAGGTCAGCTTCAGCGAGCACGAGACGAGCCGGCAGCTCGGCGAGCGGCTGCGCGAGCTCGGCCTGGAGCTCAAGCCCTGTCCGACCGACACCGGAGTCGTCGCCATGCTCGACACGGGCAAGGCGGGAAAGACGCGCGATGCACGCGTGCGGACACGACGCACACATGGCGATCATGGTCGGCGTCGCGCGCACGCTCGTCGATCGCATCTGGGACATCGGCGGGCGCTACCTGTTCGTGTTTCAACCGGCGGAGGAGATCGTCGAAGGGGCTAAGGCGATGATCGCGAAGGGCCTGCTCGACAACCACCATCCGGACTCCGTGATCGGCCTCCACGTCATGAGCTTTCTCGAGTCCGGAACGGTCGTCTCTCGGCCGGGCTTGATGTGGGCGGGATCCGACGCCTTCGAGATCGGTTTCGCCGGACCTGGTGGGCACGGCGGCATGATGGGCCGTCGCGGAAACGTGCTTGCGGCGCAGGCGTTCTTCATCGAACGTCTCCACACGGTCGTCGAGGGGCTCGAGCAGGACGGCGTGCAGTGCCACACGACGGTCGGCGACATCAGGAGCGACGGCGCCTGGAACATCGTGCCGCGGGGCGTGCTCGTCAAGGGCAGCCTGCGTACGTTCAATGCGCCGCTTCGCGAAGAGGCGCTCGACCGCCTGCGCGATCTGCTCCGTGAGACGGACAGCGAGTTCGACGTGCGCTCCAGCCTCGACCTCGTCCATGGCACGGTCCCGTTGATGAACGAACCCAACGTCACCCAAACGGTGCTCGACGTGGGGCGTTTGCTCATCGGTGAGCAGGCGAGCGTGCTCGGGCGACCTCTGACGGTGAGCGACGATTTCGCGGAGTTCCTGACGCGCATCCCCGGCTGCTACTTCATGCTGGGCGCGATGCCGAAGGGCGAGCCCCCGACCGCCCACCATTCGCCCGGGTTCCGGATCGACGAAGACGCGCTGCAGATCGGCGTCAAGGTCCTGGCTGGAGCGGCCTCTCGACTCGCAGCCCTCTAGCGCCGTGCTCTGGATAGCCGCGCTGGGGCTCGGAATCGCCGCGGGTTACGTACTCGGCGGTCGCATCGACAACCTCTCACGCCTGCGGTTCAGGTGGCCGTGGCTGGTGGTGGCGGCGCTCGTCGTCCGCGCCGCGATCCTGCTCACGCCGCTGCGCCATATCGACGGTGTGCAATACGTATACCTGGCCGCCTTGACGGCGCTTCTCGCGTGGACCCTCTGGCAGATCGAGCTCGTACGGGGAATCTGGCTCATCGCGGTGGGCAGCGCGCTGAACCTCGTGGTGATCGCCACCAACGGCGCGCGCATGCCCGTGGCGTCCGAGCTGGCCGGCAGCCTCGTCCGAAGCGGCCAGACAGGTCAGTACACCTTGATGACGGCGGAGACGACCCTGAACGGGCTGGCGGACTGGATCGCCTTGCCCGGAATCGGGCAGTGGCTGCGCGAGGCGTACAGCCCCGGCGACGTGGTCGTCGCGCTTGGGATCGGAGTCGTCATCGCCCTGGCCATGCGATCGCAAACCGGGCCTGTAGAAACCCGCCCACGTATAGTGAGTGACCCGCCGTGATCATCTTTTGGATCTTCACGCTCTTCGTCGGAAGCACAGCTTTCGCGTTCGCCCTGATCTGGCTGCAGCTGGGGATCGGCTGGTCCCTCGTCTACGCGCTGTTCGCCATGATCGTCACTCGCGGGCTACTGAGCATCGTCAGGCGATGGCTGATCCTGCGCGAACGCGTGACGCCGGAAACGGACGTCCTGACGCGAACCGTCGAAACGAACCGCGCGATCTTCTGGAAGCGGGCGCTGTGGATCGCCATCGTGCCCACCCTTTATTTCGGCGCCATGGACTTGGTCTTCGGCCTGGCGCCGATCGACGCGCTGGCCCTTCTTCCCCAGCTGGCGCAGTCGTTCTTCACCAACCTGCTCTACGTCCTGTTCCTGATCCTGGCCCAGTTCTCGATCTTCTTCCTGCCCTTCTACATCTACACGCGCATCGGCAAGACGATGATCAACCCCGACGACGCCAACTTCGGCGTGAACATGGCGGACGTGCGCGGGCAGAAGGCCGCGGTCAAAGAGATGGGCCGCATCCTCAAGCTGATCGAGTCGGGCAGGCTCTACGTGAAGGCCGGCGGCAAGCGCGAGCGCGGTGTGCTGATGGTCGGACCCCCAGGCACAGGCAAGACGATGCTGGCCAAAGCGATCGCGTCATCGCTGCACGTGCCGATTTACATCGCCGCCGGCGGTTCGTTTGCGGGCATGTTCCTCGGCATCGACGCGCTGAGCGTCTACCTGATGGTCCGCGCCGCCCGCAAGCGGGCGAAGATCTGGGGTGGCTGCATCGTCTTTATCGACGAGATCGACGCGCTCGGCCAGGCACGATCGGGCACGGGCGGCGGCGCGATGATGGGCGGCCTCGGCGGAATGATGGGTGGCGGCGGACAGCTTGGCCTGAACATGCTGCTGGTCCTGATGGACGGCATCGACAACCCGGGGATGATCGTCAGGCAGGCGCGCGCCCTGGTCAACCTCACCCTGGACGGGCTGTTCCTTCCGCGTGTGATCGCGTTCAATGGGACCAGAGTTCCGCTGCGCATCAAGGCGCTCAAGGCGCCTAACTACAACATCCTGTTCATCGGCGCGACCAACCGGCCGTCGGTGCTCGACGAGGCCCTGACCCGGCCCGGACGGTTCGGGCGCCAGATCATCTTCCGCCTCCCCAACCGCGAAGACCGTAAGGACATCGCGGGCCTTTACTTCGACAAGAAGCAGCACGACCCCGTCCTCGACACACCAAGCCGGCGCGAAGAGTTCGCGCGCATCACTGAGGGCTACTCGCCCGCCGACATCGAGCAGGTACTGTCGCTCTCTCTGCTGTACGCGTTCGAAGACGGACGTGAGGCCCTCAACTGGAAGGACATCCGCGAAGCAATGGGCAACGTCGAGGCGGGACTCGCCATCCCTGTCGAGTACACCGAGCGGGACAGGATCGCAGTCGCGCGACACGAGCTCGGGCATGCGGTCGCCTCTCACTTCTTCAAGACGGACCACGCACACGTGCGACTCTCGATCAGGCGCCGCGCTACCACGCACGGAGAGATCGGCGGTTATCACAAGTCCCTGCCGACGGAGGAGGAGTGGCTCGAGTTCCGTTCTCAGCTTGCTGCCGACCTCCGTCATTTTCTCGGCTCGCTCGCGTGCGAGCACGTTTTCTACGGCGAGAACACAAGCGGCGTTTTCGGGGACCTGCGCAGCGCGACCGCGATCGCGACGCGGATGGTCGGCACGATCGGTATGGGCCCAGACCAGCTCACGCCTGAGCAGTCAGTCAAGGCCATCAACATCGGCGAACAGCTGATCTCGGTCGCGGACCTTGCCGCGGGCCCGCTTGCGCAGGGCACGTGGCAGGGCGCCGTGCTGAGCAACCCGCGTGGGCGGCGCGTGGTCGCGCAGCTGCTCGGCGCCGCGTACATCGACGACTGGCGTCTGATGAACGTGAACAAGGAGGCCATCGACCTGGCCGCCGAGGCCCTGATCGTGCAGGGCGAGCTGGTTGGCGACGAGATCAGCGGCCTGCTCGACTCGGTTGGACTGCGTGAGCCGACCGCCGCCGATCCTTATCCACCCGAGCTGCCGATGGTCCCGGATCTGCGGGCCCCGATCGCCGTGTCGGAGACGGCCTGATCAGGTTCAGCGCCGCGGCCCTGGCCGCGCTGCTGCTCGCGCTGCCCGCGCGAGTGGTCTACGCCCAGGACCCCGGCCTCGGACCGAATCCGCATCACGAAGCCGCGCGCATCATCGCGGCGGAGCGCGCGATGAACCAGGCGACAGCCGATCTCGACGCACTCGCCGCGCAGCAGCCGTCCGGCCTGGTCGAGACGCTGCGCAAGGAGCTCGCCATGGATCGGGCCAACTACGC
>WNFD01010313.1_pt1 | contig 14570 bp, 11 predicted proteins | sample 5400491 | NCBI WGS metagenome assembly WNFD01 (sample SAMN13153343, study PRJNA577476) | soil metagenome | isolation source: 120 cm saprolite under Douglas fir tree site 2 hole 2 replicate 2 | place: USA:California | collected 2015-04-18
TCGCGCGCGCGCGCAAATTCCGATGCGTCGATGGCGGCGCGGGCGATCGCCAGCGCGCTCTCGAAATGACCGGGCGCCTTGGCGGCGAGCGTCTCGATCCGCACCAGCCGCTGCCGTGCGGAATCGCCGAGTTTGACGTGCGCATAGGCATCGGCAAGATCCGGATGCGGCTGCGCCAGCCACGCCGCCTCCACAATCCGCATCGAGCGCCGTATCTGATGCGCCTCGCTTTGATACTTGCTCGCCAGCACCGCGGCCGGCACCAGGGTCGGCGCCAGCTTGATCGCTTCCATCACGCTATCGCGCGACAGATCGCGGTCGACGGTCTCCAGTTCCAGCGCGCGCGCCGTCAGCAGCACGCCGCGCTGGCGCCGATAGGCGGCCTTGTCGATCAATCCCGATGCAAGGTTGTTGTCGAGGATCGACAGCGCGCCGCTCCAGTCGGCCTTGGCGCAGCGAAATCCCAGCACCGCATGCGACGCCCAGGTCGATGCCGGCGCCAATTTCAGCGCCTCCTCGGCGATCATGACGGCGGCGACCGGATCGTCGGCGCGCTGCGCTTCGATGAACAGACCGCGCAAGCCCAGTAGCCGCGTGTCCTCGCGCTCGGCCATGGCGCGGAAGGCGGCTCTCGCGCCTTCGCGGTCGCCGTCGAGCTGTGCGGATTGCGCGTGCAGCAACAGCGCCAGCGGATCGTGGGTCGCATGGCGGCGCGCCACATCGGCATGCAAGCGGGCCGCTGTGGAATCGCCGTGGCCGATCGCGAGCAGCCCGTGGGTGATGGCGTGACGGCCGCGGGCGTGACGGCGTTCACGCCGTGCGCGCTTGATCCGTTGCGGCGTGCGCCAGAGCCCGCGCAGCATCGACCACGCCAGCATCGCCGCGACGACGGTGACGCCGAGCGCCAGCGCGAATACCGGCAGCGAGGTTTCGACCCGCCAGCCGCCCGACGACAGCACCACGTCGCCGGTCTGATCGGCAATCCACGCCGCGCCCGCCGCTGCGAGCGCAATCAACGCCAGAAACAGAATGATCCGGTACATCAGATTCCTATTGCACCGGTTTGGCGAGCGACGCCATGGTCTCGGCGGCAAAACTTCGCGATGCGGCGAGCGCCGCGTCGCGCGCGTCGCATTTGTCGAGCCAGGCTTGCGCCGCCGCGCGATCGGCAGGCGCCAGCGTATTCAACTCGCGCCGGGCGTCGGCCAATTCGTTGCGCAGCGCCGCCGCGGTGGCCCGCGCGACCACCGCACCGCGGTCGTTGCCGACCGTATCGCTGCGCTCGATGCGAACCAGTTTTGAAGCACCAGCCTGCAGGCGCTCGACGATGCCCGAACCGGTGGTGGCGTTGTCCGGTTGCGCCGGTGGCGACAGTTTCGGCACCAGCGTCAGCAGTTCGCGGCTGAGCGCGTTTGCGTTCGGCACGCCCTTGGCCGCGAAGCCCTCGAGCGGCTTCAACGCATCCGGATTGGTGGCAAGCGATTTCGCCGCCGTCAGCGCGGCCGGATAGGGATCGCCGATCCGTACCAGAACATCGAGCAAGGCTGCCGCCACGATCCGGCGCAGCGCCATGTCGTCTGCCGGTTTTGCGTTCTCTTTTGCGTTCTCTAGCTCGGCGCTCTGCGCACGGGCGGCGCGTTCGATTCCGGCGATGCGCTCGTTGATCGCCGTGAGATCCAGCGGCGAAGAGGATCCGCCCGGCGTTGCCTTGACGTCATTGACGACAGCGGCGAGTTTTTCCGATTGCGCGCGCGCGGTCGCCACTTCGCCGCGCAGCAAGGCGAGCGATTTCTCCAGCGCCTCGATACGCGCGGCGGATGCCGGGTCGGCCGCGGCGGTTGCAGCCTTGCTGGCTTTGGATTCGGCGCCAGCGATGCGCGCGGTGAGGTCGTCGATGACGGCGGCATTGATTTGGCTGGCGGCTGGCGTGGCGGGTATCGCAGGCCATCCCAGCATCCAGCCGACCCCGATCACCAGCGAGGCGGCGACGGCGCCGGAAACAGCCGCGACGACCCAGGCCGAAATCGCCGCGACCGGACGCTCTTGTGACGAAGGCTGTGGGGACGAAGGTTCGCCGGCGGAAGGCTCCTGCGACAAAGGTTTTTGGGAAACATGCTCCGGCTGGGTGTCGTCGCCCGCATTCCGTGGCTCGCTCGACACTTCCGACGCTTCAAGGTCGATGGTGGGCGGCGGGCGTTTGGCCCGGCCCAAATCCGGCGAAGGTCCAATGTCGTCGGGCCTGTCATCGACCATCTCAAGGGTTCCTTGCTCGCTGTGACCGGACGCTACCAGATTCGGCACGTCCTTCTGGAATATCGGCTCTGATCAAAACCAGAGCCGATCCTCTAGATTCTTGATTTGACGCGGTTTCTTCACCGGAACCGGTGTCCCACCCCCGCCGAGGGCATGCTTCGCCCGAAAACGCTTTCTAGCGCGATACCGGGCGCAAAGCACGGTCCAGCACCTCGAACAAGGCATTTTCATCCGACGAGGCCGCCGCCATGACCTGTGTGGCCCCGGCGTCGCGGACCACGGAGGCGACCGCCGCCGAGATGCAGCATTGCGGGATCGCCAATGCCGATATTTCGACGCCACCCGCCCGCGCCGCGTCCAGGAACGCGCGCGCGCTGCGTCGCGAATAATGCAGCACCGCCTCGATCCCGCGGGCGGCGAAGGCATCACAGGCTTCGCGCGGCAGGCTGGATACGGGAATCATCCGGTAGGTGGTGCGGGTGACAACGGTGAAACCGCGTTCGTCGAGTTCGCCGGCAAGATCGCGCGCCAGATCGGCCCCCGCCAGATAAAGCAGCGGGCTGGTCTTCTTCAGCTCCTTCGCCTTCACGCTGGCGAGCACGGAGTCGCGCAAGCTGGCGGCATCGCCGTTTGCCGGGATCACGTTGTCGAACCCGGCGCGATGGGCGGCGGATGCGGTATGCTCTCCTACCGCGAACAGCGGCAGCTTGAGCAACCGGCTGTGCAACCGGCTGTCTTGCAACCGGCTGTCTTGCAACCGGCTGTCTTGCAACCGGCTGTCTTGGAGGTGAGGTGCGATGCCGCGTAGCGCATTGGCGCTGGTGACGATGACAGCGCCGTAGCGCGCGTCCTCGTCATCGTGAAATGCGACCGGTTCAAACCGCAGCATCGGCGCCAGCATGACCTCGAAGCCCTTGGCGCGCAGCGCGGCGGCCGTGGCCTCGTCATCGGGATGCGGACGTGTGACGAGAACAGCCATGCGTCAAACTCTCGGCCATTGGATTTCTGGGTTAACGGACGATTGCACTCTGAGACCTCGCAATGCTAGAGCCTGATCGGTTCTGACTGGATCGGAACCGAGGCTCCGATCTTCTATTCGACGCGTTCCTCAAGCGAACAGATATCAGCTCCGGATCAAGTTCCGGAGGCATGCTTCGCTCGAAAACGATTGGGCGGATACGCAAACGCCGCTTTGGCCGATAGCGCAAGGGCTCATATTGGGTAACGACACGCCAATGCTGGCATCAAGTCTGGTTCTTGGGATCGAGACCACATGCGATGAAACCGCCGCCGCCGTGGTCGAGCGCCAGAGCGACGGGACGGGGCGGATCTTGTCCAATGTCGTCCATTCGCAGACCGAAGAGCACGCCGCGTTCGGCGGCGTGGTGCCGGAGATCGCGGCGCGCGCCCATGTCGATCTGCTCGACGGCATCGTCGGCCGCGCGATGAAGGAATCCGGCGTTGGCTTCGCGCAGCTTTCGGCGGTCGCCGCCGCCGCGGGACCCGGGCTGATCGGCGGCGTGATCGTGGGCCTGACCACCGCCAAGGCGATCGCGATGGTGCACGATACGCCGCTGATCGCGGTGAACCATCTGGAGGCTCATGCGCTGACGCCGCGGCTGACCGACGCGCTGGAGTTTCCCTATTGCCTGTTTCTCGCCTCCGGCGGCCACACCCAGACCGTCGCCGTTGTCGGCGTCGGGAACTATGTGCGTCTCGGCACCACCGTCGATGACGCCATGGGCGAAGCCTTCGACAAAGTGGCAAAGATGCTCGGGCTGCCCTACCCGGGCGGACCGGAAGTCGAGCGCGCCGCGACCGGTGGCGATCCGAGCCGGTTTGCATTTCCGCGGCCGATGCTCGGGCGCGCCGACGCCAATTTCTCATTGTCGGGATTGAAGACCGCCGTGCGTAACGAGGCCAGCCGGCTGATGCCGCTGCAGCCGCAGGACGTCAGCGATCTCTGCGCCAGCTTCCAGGCGGCGGTGCTGGAATCGATGGCGGATCGGCTGAGCGTCGGCTTGAGACTGTTTCACGAACAATTCGGCCCGCCGCATGCGCTGGTCGCCGCCGGCGGTGTTGCCGCCAATCAGGCGATCCGTGGCGCGTTGCAGGATGTCGCCGCCAAGGCGCAGACCAGGCTGATCATCCCGCCGCCCGCTTTATGCACCGATAACGGCGCGATGATCGCCTGGGCCGGCGCGGAGCGGCTGTCGCTGGGCATGATCGATACCATGGACGCGCCGCCCCGCGCCCGCTGGCTGCTCGATGAAAATGCCACCGCGCCGGCGGGTTTTGCAAATACACGCGCTGCTTTCTAACGGGAGATCGACCGCGATGCCGTCTTACAAATCAGTCGCGGTGATCGGCGCCGGCGCGTGGGGGACGGCGCTCGCCGCCGTCGCCGCGCGGGCCGGACGCGACGTCGTTCTTTACGCGCGCAGCGCGGCGAGCGCAGCCGAGATCGCCGCCACGCGGGCAAATCCGAAACTGTCCGGCGCGCGATTGGACGCGAGCGTCAAGGTGACCGACGATATCGCGCTTGCCGCAGCCGCCGACATCATCCTGGTCGCGACGCCCGCGCAGAATCTGCGCCAGGCGGTCACCGCACTTGCCCCTCATCTCGCCAGGGCCAAGCCTGTCATCGCCTGCGCCAAGGGCATCGAGCGCGGCACGCACAAATTCATGACCGAGGTGATCGCGGAAGCGGCGCCCGGTGCAACCCCGGCCATCCTGTCGGGGCCGAGTTTTGCCGATGACGTGGCGCGCGGCCTTCCCACCGCGGTGACGCTGGCGGCGGGCGACGAAACGCTCGCCAGCGCGCTGGTGCAGGCGCTGGGCTCATCGACCTTCCGGCCCTATCACACCTCGGACGTGCGCGGCGTCGAGATCGGCGGCGCCGCCAAAAACGTGCTGGCGATCGCGGCCGGAATCGCGGTCGGCAGGAAACTCGGCGCCTCGGCGCAGGCGGCGTTGACCACGCGCGGCTTCAGCGAACTGGTGCGGCTCGGACGCGCCTGCGGCGCGCGCAGCGAAACCATGTCGGGACTTTCGGGGCTGGGCGATCTGATCCTGACCTGCTCAAGCCCGCAGTCGCGCAATTTCGCGCTCGGCGTGGCGCTGGGTCGCGGCGAGCAGCCGCCACGCGGTAAACTGGCCGAAGGCGAATTCACAGCACCGGTGCTGATCGAACTGGCGGCTTCGCAGGATGTCGATATGCCGGTATCGAATGCGGTGGCGGCAATCCTGACCGGCGCCGTGACGATCGATGCGGCGATTGAAAGCCTGCTGACGCGTCCATTCAAGGCGGAGGGATGACAATGGCGTACTGGCTGGTGAAATCGGAACCTTCGAGCTGGTCGTGGGATCAGCAGGTGGCAAAAGGCGCCAAGGGCGAGGCCTGGACCGGGGTGCGCAATTTCACCGCGCGGCAGAATCTCGTGAAGATGAAGAAGGGCGACCTCGCCTTCTTCTATCACTCCAACGAGGGCAAGGAGATCGTCGGCATCGCCGAGATCATCAAGGAGGCGTATCCCGACCCGAGCGACAAGACCGGCAAGTTCGTCTGCGTCGACTTGAAGGCCGACAAGCCCCTGAAGACGCCGGTGACGATGGCTGCCATCAAGGCCGACAAGCGGTTGGCCGACATGGCGCTGGTGAAATATTCAAGGCTGTCGGTGCAACCGGTCACCGCGGAAGAATGGAAGATGGTCTGCAAGATGGGCGGGATTTGATCCGCATAACCGTCGTCATTCCCCGACGCGCCAATTGGCGCGCCTGAGGATGCGCCTCTTGGCGCAGGCCCGGAATGACAGTTTTTTATGGATGCGCGGATCAGGTCCGCGCATGACAGCCGGCTAAGCCGCCGCCACGGTCGCGACCACTTGCGCCAGCAGCTGCTCGCGTTTCGACTGCGAGCGGTAACCCTTCATGGTCGCAGCGAAGCGTTCGAGGATGCCGTCTTCGAATGCGGTGACGATGGTGTCGTGGACGTAGCTCTTGCGGCAGATCGCCGGTGTGTTGGAGAGCTCGTCGGCGGCGGCGCGGACGGCTTCCAAAACCTGTTTGCGGCGGCCGCGGGCGCTGGCGGCCGGTGAAATCCGCGACAGCGATTCCAGCACCACAGCGGACGCCATCAAGGTGCGAAAATCCTTCAGCGAAATCTTGATGCCGGCGATCTCACGCAGGAACGCATTGACCTGGGTGGTCGAGACCGCGCGGACGTTGCCGGAATTGTCCCGGTACTGGAACATCCGCTTGCCCGGCACGCCGCGCAGGATGCCGATGGCGCGCACCAGCTTGGCGGCGTCGCATTCCTTGCGCACGGCCTTGCCGCCCTTGGCCTTGAAAGTCAGCACGACACAGTCGTCTTCCAGGACGACATTGGACTTCAGCAGCGTGGTGGCGCCGCGGGTGCCGTTGAGGCGGGCGTAGGATTCGTTGCCCGGACGGATCGCGGTGCGGGCGATCAATTCGATCACCGCCGAGAGCGCGAATTCGCGGGTCGGGGCGTCGCCCTTCAGATGCAGCGAGACGTTGCGGCGAATTTTCGGCAAGGCCGCGACCAGCCGCGCCAGCCGATGCGCCTTGCGGTGCTCGCGAACCTTCTCCCAGTCGGAATGATAGCGGTATTGCAGCCGGCCGGCGGCATCGCGGCCGACAGCCTGCAGATGCGAGGTCGGATCGGGGGCGTAGCGGACCTCGGCATAGGCCGGGGGCACCGCCATCGAGTGGAGGCGCTTGATGGTGCCGGTGTGGCGGATCGCGGTTCCGTTGGCACGAACGAATGAATAGCTCTTCCCGCGCTTGATGCGGCGGATGGTCAGCTGGTTCTGGTCGCCGAGCTTTAAGCCCAGCTCCTTGGCGAGTGATTCCACGCTGGCGGGGTGCCCCGGCGTCACAGCAGGGTGTGGATCGGCGGAAACGGGCCGCTCAGCCTCGAAATTCTGCTGATCCATCATAGCTTTAGACGCCTTGCTCCGAATGTTCTTAGCGTAACGCCGGTTATTGATCCGTGGTTCCGGCAGGCCGCTCCACCTAGGGGAGGCCATTTAGGGGGTAATTGCCGAGAGCGCTAGCCCACAATATGAGGGCTACGGTTAACAGATACCGTAGATCGGGCAAGCGGGCCGGTTTTGCGGTTTCTTTGGTTATCGGAAAACGCGATCGTGATGGCGGAAGACGCCGGCCTGACGCCAGCGGGACGCCGGCCGATGCCTTTGATTCGCCCGCGGCTTGATCCTGCGCATGGCGGGGGAGGCAGCCAAAGGTACTATTTGTTCCGCTTGTCGGCGCCGGGCGGGCGGACGCATACTCGTTTTAACAATGAAGACGGCTTGCAGTGGCGGCGTTCACTGGCCGCATCGGTGGAGGGTTTAGATGTCCGAGAAAATTTACGATGTGCCCGCGGAATGGACCAAGCGCGCATGGGTCGATCAGTCCAAGTACCGCGAGATGTATGCGCGCTCGGTCAGCGACCCCAATGGTTTCTGGGCCGAACAGGCCAAGCGCATCGACTGGATGAAGCCCTTCACCAAGGTCGACAACGCGTCGTTCGCTCCCGGCAACATTTCGATCAAATGGTTCGAGGACGGCATCCTCAATGTCGCCTGGAATTGCATCGACCGGCATCTCGACAAGCGCGGCGACCAGACCGCCATAATCTGGGAGGGCGACAATCCCTCGGAGTCAAAGCACATCACCTACCGGCAGCTTCACGACGAAGTCTGCAAATTCGCCAACATCCTGCGCACCCGCAACGTCAAAAAGGGCGACCGCGTCACCATCTATCTGCCGATGATTCCGGAGGCCGCCTATGCGATGCTGGCCTGCGCGCGGATCGGCGCAATTCATTCGGTGGTGTTTGCCGGCTTCTCGCCCGACAGTCTCGCCCAGCGCATCACCGACTGCCAATCCAAAATCGTCATCACCGCCGACGAAGGACTGCGCGGCGGCAAGAAGGTGCCGCTGAAGGCCAATGTCGACGCCGCGATCGCCAAGAGCGGCGGGGTCGACTGGGTGATCGTGGTCAAGCGCACCGGCGCCGCCGTCGACATGAATCCCTCGCGCGATTTCTGGTACCACGAAGCCGCCAAGATGGTGACAACGGAATGTCCGTGCGAACATATGCACGCCGAGGATCCGCTGTTCATCCTCTATACCTCGGGCTCGACCGGCCAGCCCAAGGGCGTGCTGCACACCTCAGGCGGCTATCTGGTGTACGCGTCGATGACGCATCAATACGTGTTCGACTACCACGACGGCGATATCTTCTGGTGCACCGCCGACGTCGGCTGGGTCACCGGCCACAGCTACATTGTCTATGGGCCGCTGGCGAACGGCGCGACCACGCTGATGTTCGAAGGCGTGCCGAATTATCCCGATAATTCGCGGTTCTGGAACGTAATCGACAAGCACAAGGTCAACATTTTCTACACCGCGCCGACCGCGATCCGCGCGCTGATGCAAGGCGGCGATGAGCCGGTCAAGAAAACCTCACGCAAGAGCTTGCGGCTGCTCGGCAGCGTCGGCGAGCCGATCAATCCGGAAGCGTGGGAATGGTATCATCGCGTGATCGGCGACGAGCGCTGCCCGATCGTCGATACCTGGTGGCAGACCGAGACCGGCGGCATTCTGATCACGCCATTGCCCGGCGCGACCAAACTCAAGCCGGGTTCGGCGACAGAACCGTTCTTCGGCGTGGTGCCGGAAATCGTCGATCCCGACGGCAAGGTGCTGGAGGGCGAATGCCAGGGCAATCTCTGCATCGCCAAATCCTGGCCGGGGATGATGCGCACGGTCTATGGCGATCACGCCCGGTTCGAGCAAACCTACTTCTCGACCTACAAGGTCTCCGGCCACCGCATGGGTACCGCTGAAGTCGAAAGTTCGCTGGTGGCGCATGCGAAAGTCTCGGAGGCCGCCGTGGTCGGCTATCCCCACGACATCAAGGGCCAGGGCATCTACGCCTATGTGACGCTGATGACCGGCACCGAGCCGAGCGAGGAATTACGCAAGGAACTGGTGGCGTGGGTGCGCAAGGACATCGGTCCGATCGCGTCCCCCGACCAGATCCAGTTCGCACCTGGATTACCCAAAACCCGTTCCGGCAAGATCATGCGCCGCATCCTGCGCAAGATCGCCGAGGACGAGCCGGGAAGTCTCGGCGACACCTCGACGCTGGCGGATCCCGCCGTGGTCGACGATCTGGTACAGCACCGCCAGAACAAGAAGGACGCGCCGGCTTGAAGCTTCGGGCTTCCTGAGCGCCGTTCCCCGGATGCTGCGCAGCGCGCCGCTCTTGCGGCGTGGTGCGCTGCTGATCCGGGGTCCATCTCGCTGCAAACGATCGTCTCGGCCTTGGTGGGTCCCGGCTCTGCGGCGCATCGCCGAAGAGCGCTGCACCGCGTCCGGGACACGGATCCGCTCCCGCACATTCACATGTTTGTCATTGGCAGATCGCCCGGCGCGGCGCGTTTGCTGACAAGTGTTGTTTTCCGGTCATTTACTTTGCTCGCAGCATTTTCTTTCTTTTGCCCCGCGCCGGATGCTCCGGCGCAGACCGGCGCAGACCGGCTGCGAAGTGGAGAGATCGATGTCGTTGAGGATTGCGGTGGCACTGGCAGCCACGCTCGGCGCGGGGATGTTGATGTCGACCGGGGCCGAGGCGCGGCCGGATATCGTCGGTTTCCGCGGCGACTATTCGCCGGGAACGATCGTGGTGAAGACCAATGAGCGCCGGCTTTATCTGGTTCTCGATCAGGAGCACGCCGTCCGCTATCCCGTCGGCGTCGGCAAGGCCGGCAAGCAATGGGCCGGCATCACCCAGATCGACGGCAAGTACCGCCAACCGGCTTGGTCGCCACCGGCGGAGGTGAAACGCGACAAGCCGACAATCCCGGACGTTATTCCCGGCGGCTCGCCGCACAATCCGATGGGCGTCGCCGCGATGACGCTGGCGGGCGGCGAGTACGCCATTCACGGCACCAACGTGCCGGGTTCAGTCGGCGGCTTCGTGTCCTATGGCTGCATCCGGATGTTGAATGACGACATCACCGACCTCTACCAGCGTGTCTCGGTCGGCACCACGGTGGTGGTGTCGCACTGATCGGCTTGTCCAGGATTCGAAAATGCAAAAAAGCCGTGCTGCTTTTTTGATTTGAATCAGCGGCTGGCATCGGCGCACCAGCCAAGACGGTGGCCGCCGTCATACTTGCGGACATGACCGCCGGAGAACAAGGCATCCGATACATTCGGCGTTCGCCGGGTCGCGACATCGGCGACGACCCGTCCGTTATACTTGTCGGGACCGATATGGTAGATCGCGACCTCGCCTTCTTCGAGCAGGCCGCGCAAAGCATCGCCGGCGGCTTGCGCCATTCGCAGCTCCTGCGCACAGGATGCCTTCAACTCGGGCGCATCGATGCCGCGCAGGCGAACCCGTGTCGTCAGCTCGAGCCCGGGCGACAAATGCACCCGCGCCTCGAACGTATCGCCATCGATCGTTCTGATGACGTCGACGGGGTGCCGGACATCGGGATTTCCCGCGCGCTTCCAGATCGTTTCGCTGTCCCTCGCCGCCTGCGTCGAGGCAGGGGCCGGCCAATGCGCCCAATGCCGCAGCGGCAGCATTGTCCCTGCCACCACCGCGACCACGAACACCCAGGGCAAGGCGGCCGGAAACCAGCCGCCCCGGTGGGTTCGATAAGTATTTATTCTTCCATATGGGTACATATTCCCAGCGCAGGCCAGCCACCGGCCAACAAGGTTAGCGCCCGGAGGTTAAAAATCCGAGGCGATGCCCCTGTTTTCCCAATCGCCATAACGCGTGGGCTCCGGGCCCTTCGGACCTCCGGATTCCTTTGCCGCAGGCTTGGCGTTTGCCGCCGCGGCTTGTCTCCGCGCCTCGGCCTCCGCCAATGCACGCATCGCCGCCGGCGACAGCGGCTTGCGTTGTTCGGCGGATGCGGACGTTGCGGGCCGTGAAGAATCGTTTGTCATCTCAGAATCTCCAGCCGGGCTGACAATCCTCGCTCCATTCGACTCCCGAGAACATGAGAATAAAGGTCGTACCCGAACTGTGAAATCACAAGTGCGATTCTTATATTTGGCATATTCGCATGTAAGAGATACTGACCTTTCGACGGCATGCGCGCAGAATGCGAATCGCTATCCAATCCCCCGAGATGTTCCCGCTCCATGCCCCCTCAACGGTTCGCCCTGCCCTCCGAAGTGCCTGGTCTCGCGGCGCGGAGGATCGCGGCGGATATTCTCGACGGCGTGCTGCACAAGCGCCGGACACTCGACGAGCAGCTTGACGGCGCCGCCGCGCATCCTGGACTGAAGGGACTCTCCGATCGCGACCGCGCCTTGATGCGGCGCCTGGTCGCAACGATCTTGCGGCGGCTCGGCACCTTGGGCCATGTGCTGTCGCGGCTGCTCGATCGCGGCATTCCGACCGACGCGCCGCGTGCGCAGAGTGCGCTTTTGATCGGCGCGGCGCAGATTCTCTGGATGGACGTGCCCGATCATGCCGCGGTCGATCTGTCGGTGCGGCTGGTGCAGTCGGATCGGCGCGCCGCGAAATATGCCGGGCTCGTCAATGCCGTGCTGCGCCGCTGCGCGCGCGAGGGGCAACCCTTGATCGACGAGGTCAAGTCGCAGACGCTCGATGTTCCGCCCTGGCTGTTGGCGCGCTGGATCGCACACTACGGTGAGACGGTTGCACGGGACATCGCGATTGCCATCGGCTGCGAGCCCTCGCTCGATATCACCGTGAAGTCGGATGCCGCGCAGTGGGCGACGCGGCTGCACGGCGAGACGCTGCCGACGGGTTCCGTGCGCACGCTGCTGCAGGGGTCGGTGACGATGCTGCCTGGTTTTGCCGAAGGGCAATGGTGGGTGCAAGACGCCGCTGCCGCTTTGCCGGCGCGCTTGTTCGGCGACGTCGCCGGCAAAACCATCGCTGATCTCTGCGCCGCGCCCGGTGGCAAGACAGCACAGCTCGCGCACGCCGGCGCGCGCGTTACCGCGGTCGATCGTTCGACAAATCGCGTGACACGGCTGCGCGAAAATCTCGCGCGGCTGGGGCTGGAGGCAGAGACCGTGACCGCCGACGCCACCGAGTGGCAAGGCGGAGAAAGTGGCGGAGGCTTCGACGGCATCCTGGTCGACGCTCCCTGCGCCTCGACCGGCACCATCCGGCGCCACCCCGACGTCGCCTGGCTGCGGCAGGAAGCCGATATCGATGCCCTGATGGCGTTGCAGAAGCGCCTGCTGCAAAAAGCGGTCGCGCTGCTGAGGCCGGGCGGAACGCTGGTCTATTGTACCTGTTCGCTGGAACCGGAAGAGGGCGAGCACGCCATATCGGCACTTCTCGCCAGCGAACCGGCGGTGCGCCGCGCGCCGATCGATGCCGGCGAGGTCGCGGGCCTTGCGGAAATCCTGACCGCGGAAGGCGATCTGCGCACGTTGCCCTGCCATCTGCCGCACGACGACCCACGGCTGGGCGGGCTCGACGGCTTCTATGCGGCGCGGCTGGTTAAATCCTGATATTACACCGTATTTCCACACCACCCGCTGATTCGCGGGGTTTCAGGATGGTGTCTTGCTCGCGTTTCCGGATTAAAAGGATTCGAGAGAGAATCCTCCCAATCAAGGCAAGGCGTGTCGGTCGCTCAACGCAGACGTATTTCGACGCTGATCATGGGCCGCTTCGCGCGGAACATGATGGCGCGCGTAAGCGGCGGCTCGGTGGCGGTGACGCGGCTGTGGCCGGGCCGTACCGATCGCCTGATCATCGCCCCACATGACCTGCGCACCGCCGACGCCACCCGCGCCGCTGAAATCTATGCCGGTCGTTTCGTGTTTGCCGGCAAAATCGTGACCTGCCATGGGCGCTCGATCTTCGATCTCGAGCCGCCGTCGGAAGATTGGGAAGTGGCGCTGCTCGGCTTCGGATGGTTGCGGCATTTGCGGGCGGCCGACACCGCGCTCACCCGCGCCAATGCGCGCTCGCTGGTCGACGACTGGATTTCGAATCCGTTGCACAGACGCGCGGTCGGCCGCCGCGCCGATGTCATGGCGCGCCGCGTCATGTCGTTGTTATCGCAGGCGCCATTGGTGCTCGGCGATACCGACGGCAAATTCTATCGACGCTACTTGCGCGGATTGTCGCGCGAGATCCGCTATTTGCGCTATTCGATGCTCGATATTCCCGATGGCGTGCCGAGGCTTCAGGTGCTGATCGCGCTGTGCTATGCCTCGCTCTGCCTCGCCAACCAGGCGCGGCACATCCGCACCGCCACCCGCAAGCTCTCCGAGGAGCTGCAGCGGCAAATTCTTCCCGACGGCGGACATATCTCGCGCAATCCCGGCGCGCTGATCGAGCTGCTGATCGACCTGTTGCCGCTGCGGCAGACCTTCGCCGCCCGCAACGTCGCGCCGCCGCCATCGCTGTTGAATGCGATCGACCGCATGATGCCGATGCTGCGCTTCTTCCGCCACGGCGACGGCAGCTTCGCGCTGTTCAACGGCATGAGCAGCGCGCCATCCGATCTGCTGGCGACTTTGCTTGCCTATGACGACAGCCACGGCACGCCGATGGCGAACATGCCGCATACCGGCTTTCAGCGCCTCGATGCCGGCACGATGACAGTGATCATGGACACCGGCCCGCCGCCGCCGGCGAGCGTCAGTCACGACGCCCACGCCGGCTGCCTGTCGTTTGAACTGTCGTCCGGGCCGAGCCGGATCGTCATCAATTGCGGCATGCCCTCTACCGGCCGCGACAGCTGGCGTCCCTTTGCGCGCAGCACGCTGGCGCATTCGACCCTGGCCTGTCACGACACCTCGTCGTGCCAGTTCGTCGAGCTATCGGCGATGAAGCGGCTGTTGAAGGGCGCACCGGTCATCAGCGGCCCGACCAATGTGGAGAGCTATCGCGAGGCGGTCGCCAACGGCCTGTTGCTGACGGCATCGCATAACGGCTATCTCGCGCGGTTCGGCGTGGTGCATCGCCGGGTGCTGATGATCGCGCAGGACGGCTCCAGGATCGACGGCGAGGACACGCTTTCGCCGGCGCCGGGCGCCCGGATCAAGGGCACCGAGACCGATTATACGCTGCGGTTTCATCTGCATCCGTCGGTGAAGGCGAGCCGACTGAGCGACGGGCGCGGCGTGATGCTGGTGCTGCCGAACCGCGACGTCTGGACCTTCGAGGCGCTCGACGACAAGGTCGAAGTGGAGGACAGCGTGTTCCTGGCGGGGAATGACGGTCCCCGCCGCACCGCCCAAATCGTGATTCGGCAGGATTCGCG
>WNFD01004489.1_pt1 | contig 14569 bp, 16 predicted proteins | sample 5400491 | NCBI WGS metagenome assembly WNFD01 (sample SAMN13153343, study PRJNA577476) | soil metagenome | isolation source: 120 cm saprolite under Douglas fir tree site 2 hole 2 replicate 2 | place: USA:California | collected 2015-04-18
CGGGCTCCGGATCTGCTCGGGCACCTCGGTGGAGGCGTCTTCGCCCTCGGCCTGCCGGAATCTCCCCTGGGAGCGGCCCGCGGAATCTGCGCGCGAATCATTCCCGAGCTCTATCGCTTGACCGGCGTCGCCTTCAAGAACAAGGCCGCGGATGTCGCCAGGGACGGCCGCACCGCGGAAGCGGTTCTCGATCAGCTCCTCGGCGGCCACCGGCCGGCATGAAGCGATGCGGCGCGTAGGTTCGAGTCCGATGGGCCAGACGCCGGCTGCGGTCCGCGCCTCCATCCGTCGCCCGATGCTGATGCTTTGGGCAGCGGGGCAGCTGTTTTTTGGCTGCGCTGCCGGTCCCCGCGCGCCGGTCGACGAAAGCGCGATGCGCGAGGCAATCGATTCCTCGAAAACCCCGGAGGACGGTTACGCCTCCTCCGCCTCCTACGCCCACTACCTTCGCTCCCGGATCGCCCATTTCGCCGGCGAGCATCGCCGCGCGGTGGACGAGCTTAGGCTCGCGCTCGCTACCGACGACGGCAACCCCTTCCTCACCACCGCACTGGCGGACGAGTATGCCCGGCTCTCCGAGCTCGACCGCGCCGAAAAGCAGCTGCTGATTCTCCTCGAGCGGCACCCCAACTACCAACCGGCTCAGCTGCTGATCGGGAAGATCCAATACCAGACACACAAGTTCGATTCCGCGGCGTCCCATCTGCGCCGGGCGATCCGCCTTGATCCGAAGGATCCGGATGCGTACTTGATCCTCGCCCAGCTCCAGCTGGAGCAAAAAGCGCCGGACGAGGCGATCAAGACGATCCAGGCTTTCGGCGTCGCGGTTCCCGGCGAGCCGATGGGGTATCGGAGACTGGGCCTGGCTCTGGCGGACAAGGGCGACTACGCCCGCGCCGAGAAGCTGCTGCTCAAATCGGTTGAAATCGACCGAGGCGATGCGGAGACATGGATCGCTCTGGCGCAGCTTTTCCAGGCGACCCGGCGCTCGGAGAAGGCGGAAGAGGCCTACGACGAGGCACTGGTGGAAGACCCCGACAATCGAGACGTCCTGCTCGCCGCGGGGCGACTGGCGATCAATCGGGGCTCACCGGCCCGCGCCCGCGCCTACTTCTCCCGGCTTCTGTCCCTCTCCGACGATCCCGAGCTCGCCGCCAAGGTGGCGCTTTCCTATCTGGCCAGCCGTCAGTTTTCCGCCGCCGCCGAGTTTCTCGAGAGCGCGCGAGCGAGCGGGCTTCGCGACGCCCGCATCTCGTTCTACTCCGGACTGGTGAACGAGCGATTGCTCCGATACGCGAAGGCGGTCGAGGCCTACGCAGAAGTGCTCCCGGAGTCCGGTCTGTTCGAAGAAGCGCGGCTGCATCGCGCCAATTGCCTCTCCCTCGCCGGGGAGCATGCCAAGGCGATCGAGCTGTTCAAGAAGGCGCTGGTGGATCGACCCGACTACCTGCCTCTGTACGCAGGCTACGCGCGCGCGCTGGAGCGCAGCGGGGCCAAGCGCGAGGCGGAGACGATGCTCAGGGCGGCCGTCGAAAACCATCCCAGTCCGGCGCTGACCGAAGCCCTCGCCGAGCTCTATCAGCGGGAGGATCGCGCGCCGGAGGCGATCTCCTTGCTGGTCGGAGCCCTGGCCAAGAATCCAAGCGAGGAAGACCTGATCTACTCGCTGGGCGCCGCCTACCAGCGCAATGGAGAATTCGACAAGTCGATCGCGCAGATGCGCGCGCTGCTCAAGATCAAGCCCGACCATGCCGCGGCGATGAACTTCATCGGCTATTCGCTGGTGGACAAGGGCAAGGACCTCGACGAGGCCGAGCGGTTGGTGAAGCGCGCCCTCGAGCTTGACCCCGACAGCGGCGCCTTCCTGGACTCGTTGGGCTGGTTGTACTTCCATCGCGGGGACTACCAGCGCGCGGTCGATACTCTGGAGCGGGCGGCCTCGCTCGAACCGGACGAGCCGCTGATCATCGAGCACCTCGGGGACGCCTACCGGCGCACCTCGAAGAACGCGCAAGCCGGCGAGGCGTATCGCCGCGCACTGAAGGCGCTGACCGCCGCGCCGGAGCTTCAGGAACACAAAGGGCAGAAGCAAGCCCTCGAACGCAAGTTGAAGATGCTGTCCACGCAGACCCCGGGCCGGTAGAGTGGTGTTTCGCTCATGGCTCAGCACGATGAGGGCTTTTTCAACGCCAAGGACAATCTGAGGCTCTTTTGGGAATCCGACCTCCCCGATCGGCCGAAGGCGCATCTGGGAATCGTGCACGGGTACGCCGACCACAGCGGCCGCTACCGGAAGTTCATCGACGCGCTGGTGGTGGATGGCTTCGCGGTCCATGCCTTCGACTATCGCGGCCATGGCCAGGCGGATGGACGGCGAGGCCATTGTGAGAAGTTTTCCGAATTCATCGACGATCTGGATGCCTTCTGGAGTCGCGTTCGCGCCTCGGCGCAGTCCGAGAAGGCCTTCCTCATCGCCCACAGCCACGGCGGCCTGATGGCGATCCACTATCAAGCGCGAAATCCCCCCGGGCTGGCCGGGCTGGTCCTCTCCGCGCCGTACCTCAAGCTCGCCTTCAAGGCACCTCCGCTCAAAGTTTTCGCGGCCAAGGCGATCGAGAAGGTCATTCCCTGGCTTCCCATCAAGAACGAGCTCGTTCCGGAGATGCTCACCCGCGATCCCGAAGCGCAGAAGGCAGTCGAACGGGATCACCTCTACAATCGCAGCGTCACCCCGCGGTGGTTCAGCGAGTCGAATGCCGCCCAGTGGGAGGCAAGGGAGATGGCGCCGAAGGTACAGCTGCCGATCTACGTCGTTTGCGGAGCTGAAGACCCCGTCGCCTCGACTCCGACGACGCGGGAGTTCTTCGAGCGGATCGGAAGCGCGGACAAACAGTACCAGGAATACCCTGGGATGCGGCACGAAGTTCTCAATGAAGTGGGGAAAGAGATGGTCTGGAAGGACATCTCTCGCTGGATCTCCAAGCATCTCTGACGTACCGTTTGCATTTGGCCTTTCACGCAGATCCAATTGCGAGGGGACATGGCGCAGAGCGAGCAGGTCGGTATCATCGGCAAGGGAATCGTGATCAAGGGCAACCTGACGGGCGCAGGGGATCTCATCATCGAAGGGAAAGTGGAGGGTCAGATCGCGCTCAAGAACCATCTGACCATCGAAAGCACCGGCAACGTCCAGGCGGACATCCAGGCGGACGAGCTGACCATCAACGGCGAGGCGAGCGGCAACATCGACGCCTCTTCCAAGGTGGCGATCAGCTCCTCCGCGAAAGTCGCCGGGGACATCAAAGCACCCCGGGTGGTGATCGAGGATGGCGCGGTCTTCAACGGCTCGATCGAGATGGAAGTCAAATTGCCGGAGGACGTATAGACGCCCAAGCCCCGATCGCAAGAACCGAATCGTGCACCCGACAACTCAATAGGAGAGGGAAGAAGAGCTCATGGCGAACACGGTGATTGGCTCGAGCATTGTGATTGACGGAGAGATCTCCGGAGACGAAGACCTGGTGGTCCAGGGGACGGTGAAAGGGAAGATTTCGCTCAAGGAGAGCCTGTTTGTCGAGGGCTCCGGAATCGTGGAGGCGGACATCGAGACGCAAAACGTGGAAGTTTCCGGTCGGGTGACCGGCAATATCAACGCCACCGAGAAGGTCGAGCTGAAGTCGGATTGCCGGGTGGTTGGAGACATCCGTGCTCCGCGGATCCTCATCGCCGACGGAGCTTCCTTCAAAGGCAACGTCGACATGGATGCGAAGGGGCGCTAAGGCATGGCAACCACCAAGGAAACTGCGGTTGGCGCCGGCGGCACCACGGTGATCGGACCGACGATCACCGTGAACGGGAAGCTCAGCGGGGAGGAAGATCTCACCGTCCGCGGCCGCCTCGAGGGCGAGGTGACGCTGACCAAGACGCTGATCCTCGAGTCGACCGGAATCGTCAAGGCGAACGTCTCAGTGAAAAACGCGATCATCAGCGGCGTCGTCGTGGGCAACGTGCGAGCCACCGAGAGCGTGGAGCTCACCAAGGAAGGGAGGATGGTCGGAGACATCCAGGCGCCACGAGTCATCCTGGTAGACGGGGCGAGCTTTCGAGGCAGAATCGAGATGGGCGAGGCCGCAGCGGGCCGGGCTGCCGGGGAGCGCGCCTCCCGCCCAGCGCGAGTTGCCGCGCGTCCCTCCGCACCCCCGCGCCCGCCGCCTCCTCCGCGCGCGGAGGCGAGGGGTTCCAATGCCAGATCCACGGTGACGCCAATCTTGTCCAAGATGGAGTCGAAATCGCCGCCGCTCTCTCCGGCAATGGCGGGCGCCGGCAAAAAGAGGGTCGTGGTCAGAAAAAGAGAACGTTGATCGGCGCTCAAGGGTATGGAAGCAGAGGATCGCCAAATCGCCGCCCCGGCCGAGGGGGCGTTGCCGCCGGAAGGTCCGGGACAATCCGATCCCGCGCCGGGCCCGGGGCTCGATCCGCAGACTTTCGTCCCGAGCCAGCCGGTCCCCGAGCTGATCGCGATCGACCAGGTGGACCTGGAACCTCTCTTCCAGGTGCGTCCTTTGGGGGATTTGTCCCTGCTGGCAACGGACCTGGCACGGCTTGGCCAGTTGTTCCCGATCGACGTTCGGGGTAACGCGCCGAATCGCTATCAGGTCATCTGCGGCTATCGGCGGGTGGCCGCGCTCAAATTCCTCCATCGCGATCAGGTGCTGGCGAGGGTGCATCCAAACCTCACCGACGGCGACGCCCTGCTGATGGCCTTGGCCTCGGCGATCCACGGCGCCCCCGCCTCCCGGGAAGAGCTGGGGCTTTTCAGAAGCTGCCTGGAAAAGGAGGGTCGTCTCTCCGCCGCGGCCGTCCACATGCTCGACAAGGCGCTCGCCCTGGATTCTGGCCTGGCTCCGGAGGGCGTTGAGGAGGAGGTCGAGGCGGATGAGCTCGCCGGCGATGTGACGCAGAGGCTCGGGGAAATCAACCAGGACCTGGCCTTGCTCGCTGAGGTGTTTTCTTCGCTCGATGCGAGTCGCAAGGAGGAGCTGTTGCGGCAGCTGCGCTATTCTGCCGAGCTGGTGGCGTATCTGGAGGGCATCTGAACAAAGAGGACTGGTTCGCCCGCGATCGGGCCCGGCTGCTCGAGCTTCTGACCCTGCTCTCCTACGAGCGCCGCAAGGTCACCTTGTCGTCCGGCAAGGAGTCGGACTTCTACATCGACTGCAAAAGGACGTCGCTGACTTCGGAGGGTCACTTTCTCATCGGCCGCCTGCTGTTTGCGGAAATCCGCGAGAAGTCGCCCCAAGCGCAGGCGATCGGTGGATTGACGCTCGGGGCGGATCCACTCGCCTCGGCGGTCAGCCTGACCAGCTTTCTCGCCGGACACCCGCTTGCCGCCTTCGTGGTTCGCAAGGAGCCCAAGGGCCACGGCACCGGCCAGTGGATGGAAGGCCGGGCCGCGTTGCAGTCCGGCTGGGAGGTCGCCATTCTGGAGGATGTGGTGACCACCGGCGCTTCGACCCTCAAGGCGATCGAGCGCACCGAGCTGGAGGGGCTCAAAGTAGCTCATGCGTTCGCGCTGGTGGACCGCCTGGAGGGCGGGCGCGAGGCGCTGGAGTCAAAGGGCTATCGACTGTCGGCGATTTTCACGCGAAAAGACTTCCCCAGATGAGGTGGATGGTTCAATCGCTGAGCGGTTCCTTTTGGCTCCTGGCGCTCCTGGGCGGGTGCTCTTTCACGCCTCCGACGGTCGGGGAGCCAGGCCCCAGCCTGCCCAGCGCAGCAGAAGAGAAGGCGTATCAAAGCACGTTGGAGCGCTACACCGACCATGCCGAGGTCTACGACCTGTTCAACACGCGGTTTTTTGCCGCGATCACCTACCAGAGCTGGCCGTTTCGCGAGTCGAGAGTCCACCGGCTGGCGATCTTCCAGGTGCAACCACCCGCGCTCGTCGAGAAAAAGCTGGCGGCGGAGCGTTCGGCATTCGAATCGTCGCACGAGTTCTTCTTCGGGGTGCATCTCAACAATTATCGGTACGACGATTTTGATCGGAAGGACAGCATCTGGAGGATCGCGCTGGTGACGGATGGGGCGGAAACCACGCCGGTGAGCGTCGAGCGCATGGGGCGCTCGGATCTGAACATGCGCGCGATCTATCCCTACATGGATGAGTTCTGGGTGGCGTATCGCGTTCGCTTCCCGCGCCAGACCGCGAGCGGGCAACCGGTGATTCCTCCCGGGACTCAACGGTTCACGGTGCGGATGGCGTCGACGATCGGCAAAGCGGAGTTCCACTTCCCCTCCGAGTAACCAATCTCGCCCCGCCTTAGAATGAAAGCCGCCCCGGATGGCCGGCGATGACCGCGATGGCGGCCGCGCCGGCGAGCAGCAGCGGCGCCAGATAGGAGAAGGCGCGCGGTCCAGCCCGCAGGGCGAATCCGAAGGGCAGGCCGAAGAGGAACCCGCCGAGGTGGCCCTGCCAGCTCACGTGCGGAAGAAGGCTGATCACCACGACCTGCACGAGCCACATTCCAAGCTGCCGGCGGCCCGCCCGCGTCGAAATCGGAACCATGGCCCCGGCCCACCCGAGAATCATCCCCGAGGCGCCCACCATTTGGGTGTCAAAAGGGGCGAGGAACAACGAAAACGCCGCCGCGCCCAGACAGGTGGCGAGCGAAATGATGAAAAAGCGCCAACTGCCGAGCATCCTCTCCAGCGGGATGCCGAGCGACCAGACCGCGGTCATGTTGAACAGGATGTGGATCGGACCCCCATGCTCCACCGCGTACGCGACGAGCCGCCACCACTCTCCCCGTTGAATGGCCGGACCGTAGATCGCCCAGGGCAGAACGGCGGTCGGCGGGATGGAGAGATCGAGCACAAAACGCAGGACCGATAAGCCGATCACCGCGCCGGCGACGATCGGCAATGGGGCCCGCTGGCGGACCACCGGCTCCGAGGAGGGATCCGGGGTCAGCACCTGGCGGTCTCTGATCGTCATTGAGCTCTCGCCGCGGTCCCCACTCTAGAGCTCCCGCGACACCACCGTGTCCCGGTTCCAGTTGTGGTCGTCTCGCGCCGGATAATCGAGGGTGAAGTGCAGGCCGCGGCTCTCCTTCCGGCGGGTCGCGCATTCGACGATCAGGTGCGCCACCTCGGCGATGTTTCGCAGCTCGATCACATCCCGGGTCACCTTGAAGCGCCAGTAGTAGTCGCGAATTTCTTCCCGGAGCAAATCCAGGCGCCGGCGGGCGCGCATCAGCCGCTTGTCCGTCCGTACGATGCCCACGTAGTTCCACATCAGGCGCCGGATTTCATCCCAGTTGTGCGTCACCACCACGCTCTCGTCGGATGCCACGGCCGAGCCGGGATCCCAGGGCGCCGGTTCCTTGCCGAGCGCCGCATCGCGCAGCGCTCCACCTGTCTTTAGCGCCGCCCGGTGTCCGAACACCAACCCCTCGAGCAGCGAGTTGGAGGCGAGCCGGTTCGCCCCGTGGAGGCCGGTCTGAGCCACTTCGCCGATGGCGATCAAGCCCGGCACCGTGGTTTCTCCGAACAGATCGGTGACCACGCCCCCGCATTGATAGTGGGCGGCGGGAACGACCGGGATGCCCTGGACCGCCATGTCCACTCCGAAGGCTTTGCAGGTGGCGTAGATATTGGGGAACCGCTCCATCAGGAACGCGCGGCCCAGATGGGTCATGTCCAGGTAGACGCACTCGTCGCCGGTTCGCTTGAGCTCGGCGTCGATTGCCCGGGCCACCACGTCTCGGGGGGCAAGCGCGGAGAGCGGATGGTAGCGGCCCATGAACTCCTCGCCGCTTCGCAGGCGCAACCTGCCGCCTTCGCCGCGAAGGGCTTCGCTGATGAGGAAATTCTTGGCCTCCGGGTGATACAGGCATGTTGGATGGAATTGGTAGAACTCCATGTTGGCAATCTGCGCGCCGGCTCGGTACGCCATCGCCACGCCGTCGCCCGTCGCCACGTCCGGATTGGTCGTATAGAGGTACACCTTGCCCGCCCCACCGCTGGCAAGGACGGTCGCTTTTCCGAGAAAGGTCTCGATGTTTCCATCCTCGAGCAGGGCGTAGACGCCCACGCAGCGCGCCCGTCCGCGGCCGCCCTGGCTGTCGCGGATCAGGTCGATCGCCGTCGTGTTCGGGAAGAAGACGACGTTCTTCGTTTCGTCGCACGCGTGCAAAAGGGCGCGCTCCACTTCCCGCCCGGTGATGTCGCCCGCGTGGACGATTCGCCGCTTCGAATGGCCCCCTTCGCGGGTGAGATCGAGCTCACCCACGGCATTCCGGTCGAACTCCGCGCCCGCGGCCACCAGCGCCTTGAGCCGCGCGGGGCCCTCCTGGACCGTGACCTCCACCGCTTCCCGCTTGCAAAGGCCCGCCCCGGCGATCAGGGTGTCTTGAACGTGCTGCTCGAACGAGTCATCGGCGGCGAGGACGGAGGCGATCCCCCCTTGCGCGTATTGGGTATTGCCCTCGTGCCGGGCGCGCTTGGTCAGCACCGCCACCGACCCGTTCTGGGCAGCTTCAAGAGCGAAGGAAAGCCCGGCAACACCCCCGCCAATAACGAGGTAGTCAAACTTGAATGGCATGAATTCCTACAGGCGTTTAACGCGCGAAACCATCGCAGACAAGGCTCTTCCTTGAGCCAGCGCCCACTCGGAGCTAATGTTTTTGTTTAAAATGACGCGCACCCTGGCAGCCAGCCTGTTCGCCTCGGCCCTTCTTTTCGGCCCGGCTTCCGCCTTGGCGGACGGCATCTATAAGTACGTCGAGAAGGACGGCACGATCGTCTACACCAACATGCCGCCCAGCGGGAAGAAGGCCAAGCGGGTCCGCGGCACCTTCCACCGCGCGCCGGAGGCATCCGAGCCGGCGGCGCCCAGGCCTTCCGCGCGCGCCAACTACGAACCTTTCATCAAGGCCGCTTCCACGCGGTATCGCATTCCCGAGAGTCTCGTCCGCGCGGTGATGCACGCCGAATCGAACTTCGATCCGCATGCCGTTTCGCCCCGAGGGGCATCCGGGCTGATGCAGTTGATGCCGGAGACGGCGCAGGAGATGTACGTCAAGGACATCTTCGACGCGCAGCAGAACATCGACGGAGGGGCCCGGTATCTGCGCGTTCTCGCCAATCAGTTCGAGGGGGACATGGTGAAGATGCTCGCCGCCTACAATGCCGGACCGGAGGCATTGAGAAAATTCGGTGGACTCCCTCCCTACGAAGAAACCCAGACCTACGTCCGCAAGGTGATCCAGCTTTACTTCCAATACAAAGAGCAGTCGAAGCTCGCCAAGGCCAAAGCCGAGGTAGAGTAGTGTCCATGGCCACGACTGCGCCGGCCGAAAGCGAAGAGGGCGAAGGTTTCTTGCCGTTGCTCTATCAGGGCGGCGAGCTTTTGGCCGCGGGCAACGTGAGCGAGGCCAAGGACTACCTCGAAAAGGCGCTCAGCCTTCAGCCGGACAACGAGAGGGGAAAGAATCTCCTCGGGCTGACCTACTTCAAGCTCGGTCACTTTGAGCGGGCGGCGCAGCTGTACGAGGGCCTGGTCCAGGAGAATCCGGCTGACCCCACGCTTCGGGTCAACCTGGGGCTGGTCTATCTGAAGACGAACGAGCTTTCGCGGGCGATTCACGAGTTCACCACCGCGACCGATCTGGCGCCGGATCACAACAAGGCCCACAACTATCTCGGCCTCGCGCTGGCGCAGTCCGGCCAGTACGGAAAAGCTCGAGAGCATTTCCTCCTCGCAGGTTCGGAGGCGATGGCGGAAAAAATGGATCAGGCGGTGGCAGAAGCGGCGACGCCTGATTCGGACGCCGGGCTGCCGCCGACGATGCCGTCCGACGAAATCGACGGCGCGCTGGACACCGGGGTTGCGCTGGGAACCCGCTCCGAGACTCCTTCCCAGGTTGACCCGTTCGCGGAGCCGGCGCTCGGCAACGCGGTCGACCCGGCGATCGAGGCAGATGCCGGATACGCGCAACCTTCGCAGGAGGGCCAGCCGGAGGCGCTGGCGCAGGAGCGCTCGGCTGCCCGGCCTGCGCAAGTGACCGTTTTTCCGCCTGCCGGGCCACTGGCGTCCCTCGCTGGCAGTCCGTCCTCCGGCTGGCTTCCACAGCCTGACGGGATGGCATTTCTGCCTTCGGCGAAACTAATGGAATTGGCGCCGGCGCTGCGCATCCTGGACAAGGCGCCCAGCGAGCCTTTCGAAGTTCGTTCAGACCTGGTCTTGATCACCGTCCGGGACGAGCTGTTGACCCGCCTCTCGGGACTGCTGGCCTACGGGGGAGCAGTCGTTTTCAAGCCCGAGCGAAAGCGTTTTCGGGGTCGGCTGACCGATCGCGGCTTTGGAGATGGCCCCGAGCAGATGACGCGTGCGACTGGGAATGGGATCTTGATGCTCGATCCCAACAAGCGCATCTTCCTCGCGACCCAGGTCGGCGGAGCATCGGCCTATTTTCGCGAAGACGTGGTGTTCGCCTTCGAAAAGTCGCTCGCTTTCGAGAACGGTCGACTCCCTTCGGACATGACCCCGGATCTCGACCTCGTCTACCTTCGTGGGCAGGGCGAGGTGCTGCTCTGTCCCGGGGGGCCGCTGCGGTCGGTGGAAGTGACCGCGGCCCGACCGGTCACCGTGCCGTTGGAGAACATGGTGGGGTGGTATGGCAGCCTCACGCCCCGAATCTCGATCCTCGCCTTCGACGAGAATGGGAAGGTGATCCGGGCGGGGGTGGAGCTGTCCGGAGATGGATTCCTGCTTTTTAGCTCCCCTTTGAGCTAAAAGCCCAAGGAGTGGACAGGACGAGACGGCGTCAGAAGCGCGACGAGCGGCGCCGACGGCGCTCCCTGCGAGAGCCGAGCGTTTTGCTCCAGGAATTCTGGAACCTGCCGAACATGCTCACGCTCGGGCGGATCTTATTGATTCCGCTCTTCGTCTGGTTCACCTACGACGCGGATCCCCTCTACTCCTTCTGCGCCGCCGCGCTCTTCACTCTGGCGGCGGTCACCGACGTCGTCGATGGGTACCTCGCTCGACGGTGGAACCTGGTCACCGTGGTCGGGAAATTCATGGACCCGCTCGCGGACAAGCTGATCGTGATGGCGGCGATGGTGATGATGGTCCGGCTGGGCCGGCTGGCCGGCTGGGTGGTGATCGTGCTTCTCGCGCGCGAGTTCGTGGTCAGTGGACTGCGAACGATCGCCGCGGGCGAAGGAATGGTGATCGCCGCGGGCCAAGAGGGAAAGTGGAAAACCTCGCTCCAGCTTTGCGGGATCATCAGCCTCTGCGTCCACTACACGCACCCGCTCAATCTCATCTGGGCGACTTATCCGGTAAACTACAACACCGTCGGACAGATCTTGATGTACCTGTCGACGGTTCTTTCACTTTGGTCCGCGGGCGTGTACTTCAAGGGATTCCTCGCGATGCTTGCGAAACGAAATCCTGCTCGGTCCGGGGACGTTCCCGGCCCGGAGAGGATCACGGGCTAGACGCGCTTCAAGGAGGGGGCAATCCAGATGGTCGCGCTTGTCGATGGTTTCTTGGCCTTGATGCTGTACAGCCAGGCGCCCGCCGCGGCGACGCCGGCAGATGCTGCCACGCCCACCGCATCGGCGGAAAAAACGGTCGAGGCCCCGCCGCCACCTCCGCCGCCAAAGTGGGCGGGATCGGTGGGTTTCGGGTTGATCTCGCTCACCGGCAATTCGACCGCGCTGACGGTCAACTTGACCGGCCTGGCAGAGTACAAGACAACCGATTGGATCTATGGGCTCAAGGTGAGTGGAATCTATGGCCGGAGCAAGGCGCCGTCGAACGATCCCACCCTCGAGTCGCAGGTGCTGGCCCTCGCCGGCAGCCTGCAACTGCGCGTCGACCGCCGGATCAATCAGACCGTTTCAGCGTATGTGCTGGGTGGGGCCGAAGCGGATCACGTCAAGAGCGTCGAATTTCGCGGCATCGCGGAGGGGGGCGCCGGGATCATCTGGATCGACGTCAAAGAGGGCGATCTGGCCAAGGCGCTCGTCCGGACGGATCTCGCATTCCGCTACGCCAATGAATCCCGTTTCCAGTATTACCCGACGCCGATGTCTCTGCCTGGAGCGATTCTCTACGCGCCGAAGCTCGGCCTGGCGGTCCGGTATGCGTTCTCGAAGGAGGTCGGGCTCCTGGAGGATGCCGAATTCCTTCCCAGCGTGAGCGGCGACGGACGGGTCGTCGTCAACAGCCTGTTCAAGCTGACCGCCAGCCTCGTTGGGTCCCTGTCACTCGCCGTCGGATTTACAGTCAATTTTGACAGTCTCCCCGCTCCGACCAAAAAGAGCACCGACACCGCGCTTTCCGTCGGACTGGAGTACAAACTATGAAAAAAGTTCTCTCCGAGTTCCAGGCGTTCTTGCTGAAGCAGAATGTTATCGCGCTGGCGATCGGCGTGGTGATCGGCGCCGCGGTGGGGAAGGTGGTCAGCGGTCTCGTCGACGATGTGATCATGCCGATCGTCGGGACCTTGTTGCCGGCTGGACAAGATTGGCGGAGCGCGCAATTGACGCTCAGGGGCACGAATGCGATCAAATACGGCGATCTGATCGGGCGCGCGCTTGATTTTCTGATTGTCGCGGCCGTCGTGTTTGTCATCGTCAAGCTGCTGATCAGGGAAGCGCCGCCGCCCGCCACCAAGGCCTGCCCACAGTGTTTGGAGACAATTCCCGCCGCGGCCACCCGATGCAGGGCCTGCACCTCCGCGCTTTGACGCCGACCTGACCGGCCTGACCGGTCTCAAAGGTCGGCTACTTCCCGCTGCCCAGGCCGTGGCGTCGCAAAAGGCGCCAGAGAAACACCCGGTCGATTCCCGCGGCTTCGGCGGCTTTGCCTGTCTTTCCCTTCTGGGCGCGCAGGAGGGCCTCCAGATAGCGCCGCTCGAAGTTGGCGACGACCTTGTCCCGGGCCTGCAAGAAGGGGATGGCCAGATCGACGACTTCCGGGCTGGGAGCCGTTTCCGGTTCATCGCCGTCCTGGGTGGGCATGACGCTGCCGAAGACAGAGCAGCGCTCGAGGTAGTTTCGCAACTCGCGGATGTTTCCCGGCCAAGCCGCGCGCTGGAGGGAGGCCATGAAGTCGGCGCTGCGAAGCCATTCGTTCTTCTCGATGGCGATGCCGAGCAACGAGAGCAGCGCGTCGACGATGGGCGGAACGTCCTCGGGCCGCTGACGCAAGGGCGGAAGAGAGATCTTGAGGACCGCGAGCCGGTAATAAAGATCCGGCCGGAACCGGCCCGCGTTGACTTCACCGCGCAGATCCCGATTGGTCGCCGCAATCACCCGCACATCGATCGGTTTCGCGGTATTCGAGCCGATCCGGCGGACCTCGCGATTTTCGAGGACGCGAAGAAGCTTGGGCTGCAGGTCCGGTGACAGCTCTCCGATCTCGTCGAGGAAGATGGTGCCGCCGGAGGCCTCCTCGAAGGCGCCGATGTGCCGTTCGCTGGCCCCGGTGAACGCTCCCTTTTCGTGCCCGAACAGCTCGCTCTCCAGAAGATTCTCGGGGATGGCGCCACAGTCGACGACGATGAACGGACCGTTGTGGCGGGGGCTTTCGCGATGGACCGATTCGGCGGCGGCTCCCTTCCCCGTGCCGGTTTCGCCTTCCATGAGGACGGTGGCGGTGGTGGCGGCAGCCCGCTCCAGCAGGGCGAAAGCGGTTCGCATCGCCAGTGACGACCCCACCAGCGATCCGAAGCGCGTCCGGTCGGAAAGCGGCAAGGGATTGGTTTCCGCGCCGAACTGAAATCTCGCCGCGGTGGCGCCCAGGCGAAGGACGCTCCCGCTCCTCGGAATGCCGGCAAGCACCTGGACCCCATCGAGAATCGTCCCGTTTCGCGAGCTCAGGTCTTTCACCACCGGCCCTTGCGGGGTGATCCGGATCTCGCAGTGGAAGCGGGAGACGGTGGGGTCTTCGATGACCAGATCGTTGAGCGGATGTCGGCCGCCGGAAGCGTCTCTGTCCCCCCCGAGTCTTTCTTGGTGGCTTCGCCAGGATCTTCTGGTTCCACGCGCTCAACGTAGCACAAAACTCCCGGCACCCGGTCGTGGGTTTGAGTCGGCGCGGCCAGCATCTGGGGCAGCGGCTCCGGCCCTGCTTCCCCCCCTTCCAGGGTCACTCGCTTCATGCGGTCTCTCCTGCCGAGCGTGCCCTGCAGAATTCGAACCAGGCTTACCGCGCCGCGTCGGGGGGCGGAGCCGGCCGAGACGTTGCCTCGGTGCAACGAGGGCGCACGGCGTTGTTACGCGGCGACAACACTCCAGCCTGGGAGCGAGGCAAGGGAGCCAGGTCAATCCGGGAGTGGGTCGCCTGGGTGGTGGGTGGGGTCCACACGCTGCGGAAGAGAGCGCAGCGCGCTTGACGGGTATGACTCGCGTCGCTATACCGCAGCCCGTCCTCGCGGGAATAGCTCAGTGGTAGAGCATCGCCTTGCCAAGGCGAGGGTCGAGGGTTCAAATCCCTTTTCCCGCTCATCTTTCGCTTCGAAAATCCCGCGTTTGCCGGCGCTCGTGCCTCATC
>WNFD01004129.1_pt1 | contig 14568 bp, 13 predicted proteins | sample 5400491 | NCBI WGS metagenome assembly WNFD01 (sample SAMN13153343, study PRJNA577476) | soil metagenome | isolation source: 120 cm saprolite under Douglas fir tree site 2 hole 2 replicate 2 | place: USA:California | collected 2015-04-18
GACCCTTGGCGGCTTGCACGTCAAGAAACGTCACGCGACCGCGCGCGATGCTGCTGACCGCCAGAACGGCATGGAGCATCCCGGCCGGGTGGTTATCGGCTGCGTAGCGGGCTCCTCCCGTGACTTTCAGGACTCCGTCGCGACGGGTCAGCGGCTGACCGATGTTCGAACCGTGCCGGACATGGGCGGCAGCTTGAGCGAGGCTGATCACAGGCGTCATGGAGCGCTCCGGGAAACGGATGAGAAAGGGGAGGCCGGAAGGGCAGGAATGCGCTGTGGCGTTCCCGCCGCGGCGAGCGTCAGGGCGCGCACGAGGATGCGCTGCGCGAGCGCGATCTTGAAGCGGTTGTCTCCCGAGGGTTTCGCGTCCGCGAGAGCCGCCTCCGCCGCGCGGCGGAAGGCGGCGGCATCGGGATTGCCGCCTGCCAGGATCTTCTCCGCCGGGCGGGCCCGCCAGGGTTTGGCGGCGACGCCGCCCAGCGCGAGCCTCGCTTCCTGGATCGTGCCGTCCTCGATCCGCAGCGCCGCGGCAGCCGACACGACGGCGAAGGCGTAGGAGGTGCGTTCGCGGACCTTCAGATAGCGCGCATGCGCCGAGAGCCGGCGAGCCTCCGCTGGCAGACGCACGGCGACGATCAGATCACCCGGCTCGAGGGCGCTTTCCCGCTCGGGCGTGTCGCCGGGCAGACGGTGAAGGTCCTCGACCGCAACCTCGCGCCGGCCGGTCCTGCCCTCGATCTCCACGACGGCGTCGAGGGCCGCGAGCGGCACGCAGAAATCCGACGGGTGGGTGGCGATGCAGGCCCCGCTCCAGCCGAGCACGGCGTGCAATCGGTTCTCGCCGTCGCGGGCATCGCAACCCGTGCCCGGCGCGCGTTTGTTGCAGGCGCTGGCGGCGTCGTAGAAATATCCGCATCGCGTTCGCTGGAGCAGATTGCCGCCGACGGTCGCGGCATTGCGAAGCTGCGCCGAGGCGCCCGATAGAAGCGCCTCGGCAATCGCCGGATAGGCCCGGGCGAAATCCGGATCGTGCGCGAGATCGGCGTTGCGCACGAGCGCGCCAATGCGGAGTCCGCCATCGGGCAGGCGTTCGATGCGGTCGAGCCCCGGCAGGCGCGTGACATCGACGAGACGGCTCGGACGGGTGATGCCGCCCTTCATCAGGTCGAGCAGGTTCGTGCCGGCCGCGAGATAGGCGGCGCCGGGTTCAGCCGCAGCCGCGATGGCCTCGGAAATGGTCGTGGGCCTGACATAGTCGAAGGTCTTCATGCCGAGCGCCTCCGGTCGGCCGCGACGAGGCCTTTCTGCACCTCCAGCACCGCGTCGGTGACCCCGGCATAGGCCCCGCAGCGGCAGAGGTTTCCGCTCATGCCTTCGCGGATGCGCTCCGGGTCGTCACCGGCCTGCCCTTCCTGCATCAGGCCGATCGCGCTCATGATCTGGCCGGGCGTGCAGAACCCGCACTGGAAGCCGTCATGGGCGATGAAAGCGGCCTGGACCGGATGGAGCTGGTCCCCGCAAGCGACGCCCTCGATCGTGAGGACCTGGGCGCCGTCGTGGCTGACCGCCAAAGCCAGGCACGAATTGATCCGTCGACCGTCGACCAGGACCGTACAGGCGCCGCACTGGCCGCGGTCGCATCCCTTCTTGGTGCCTGTGAGGTGGAGGCGTTCGCGCAGAAGATCGAGCAGGGTGACGCGGGGGTCTCCCAGCTCGACGTCCCGCCGCACGCCGTTGACGGTGAGGCTGATGGGGAAGGCCATGCAGTTCTCCGATCGATGCTATTGTCAAATTGGATCGAGGCCGTGACACCTGCCGGCACGTCCAGGGTTGATGCTGATCGGCATATACGGAGGCATCCTCCGTTTTTCAAGAGGCGAGGACAACGCGACGAGCGAGATGGCAGACCAGTCCGCCCAAACCCTTCGCAGGCCCCGTGCCGATGCGGTTCGCAATCGCGAGCGCGTCCTGGAGGCCGCGAAGGCCGTCTTCAGCGCCGGCGGTCCGGACGCGAGCCTCGAGGCCGTGGCCAGACGAGCCGGTGTCGGCATCGGGACGCTTTACCGCCACTTCCCGACGCGCGAAGCCTTGTTCGAGGCGGTCTATCGACGCGAGGTGCAACAGCTCGGCGAGCTGGCGGAACAGCTGAAGAGCGAGGCTCAGCCGGTCGACGCCTTGCGTCGCTGGCTGCGATCCAACGTCGAGTTCGTTGCCACCAAGAAGGGCATGTCGGCAGCGTTGGCGCTTGCCGTGACGGGCTCATCGGAACTCTACGCCTATTCGTTCGATCGCCTGACGAAGGCCGTCGGCGCCTTGCTGGATCGCGCCGTGGCGGCGGGCGAGGTGCGCCGTGATGTCAGCCCGGAAGACCTTCTGCGCGCCCTCGTCGGCATGTGCTACATCCACGACCAGCCCGGTTGGCAGGAGAGCGTCCTGCGGCTGGTCGATGTCTTCGTCGACGGCCTTCGCGTGCAAACCAACATCGACAAACCGACGACGTTGGTATCGCGCCGCGACGACGCCCCGGAGAGCGTGAAGGGCAGGCCTCGGCGACATGGGTCTCGCAAGAGCGGCAAGTAATATCCGGCAATGGCGATGTGGAGCCCAGGTGTTAGCAAGGCATCGCCGCCATAGTTGCATTCATAAAAGGCCAAATGATGCGGCGATGATCTGGGAGCTAATGCAACAATCCGTTTTAATTGGGACAGCAGCCCCAGGCTCCTGAAGCTCGCGTGACCCTTGCGGCCGATCACCAGGTGATCGTAGATCGCGATGCCGAGTGCTCGGCGGCCGCCTAAGGCCACTACAACGTCAACTCTTGCGAAACAGTTCTACAACCTGGGTGCAGCGGTCGGCGCGCGCAAGAATATGAGAGTGCTCGATCACGTCTCCCTTCTTGTCGAAGTAAGTGCGCTCCAGGCACAAAAGTGGGGCGGCAGGGCTGACACCGAGCTTTACGGCAATCTCACGCGTTGCCGAGATTGCCGACGCAATTTGCCGGACGCGGTCAGCACGGACGTCGCAGTAAGTCTCTACAAGGCGCAGCAGGCGCGTGGTTCGAAGCTTCTCGCGCCAATCGTTTGGGATTTGGTCGGCAAGAGTCTTGGGCAGATCCACATCGCAGACGGCATTTGTTCCTTCATCGGCACAACGTGTCCAAGAGAATCGCATGACCTGATCGTTGGTGCGGAGGTGCAGTCTTGCAGCGTGCTCCTCACTGCTGCCCGGCTCGAGCAACCGCGCCGAATACCCTTCGATCTGCTCGCCAAAATTCCGATCGACCAGATCTTCCAGGGATTGGGCGGCCCATGGGGAACGTGTCGCGTCGGGCTGCTGCACGAACGATCCGCGCCCCGCCTGACGCCGCACAAGCCCCTGGCTTACGAGCTGCTGAAGAGCCGCGCGCACGGTATGGCGGCTGACGCTGAATTCGCGGAGCAGGTCATCCTCTGTCGGCAACTGACTGTCTGCGGGATAGCGCCCCTCAAGGATGCGCTGACGTAGCGTCTGCGAAATTCGGTGGTAACTCGGGGTCGGATCGCGAATAGGCAGCATGGCTTCCTGGCTGTCAGCGGGGCCATCGGTCTGCCTGCGCGACGGCGACACGGCGCGTCATTGATGCCGGTGCGACGACAAAGTCTGCAGCAAACGCGTTGACATCTTAATGTACGTATAATTGTATATTAGTATAAATCAAGCCAAATAGCAGTTCACGGCGCTATTCGGGAATCCCGCGGAGTGACCTTCATGCTCGACCAGACGGCAAAGGCGGCTCATGACCAAGGCGGCGCGACCGCTCGGTTGGCGGATTTTCTTGCCTTCATAAGCTTTGCCGATTTACCCGCCGACGCGATCGATGCGGCGAAAATTTTCGTGCTCGATCTTATTGGCTGCTCGCTCGGGGCGCAGCGTACGGATGAAGTCCGCGTCGCTGCCGAGGTTACGAAGCATCTCGGCGGGACCCCGGAATGTTCCGTGCTTGGGCACGACTTTAGGACGTCCTGCCAAAACGCTGCTTTCCTGAATGGCATCAGTTCACATGTCATCGAACTCGACGACACCCACCGTTCTTCCATCACCCATGTCGGAGCGGCGGTGATCCCGGCGGCGCTGGCCATTGCCGAGCGCGACAAGGTTGATGGCGCGACGTTTCTTGCGTCTGTGGTCGTGGGTTACGAGGCTTGCTTGCGCGTGGCGAATGCCGTCCAGCCGTCGCACTGGCGGCGCGGCTTCCTGAGCATGGGCACCTGCGGCACCTTCGGAGCGGCGGCGGCGGCCGGACATCTGCGGGGCCTCGATGCAACCCGATTGCGCGACGCATTTGGTCTTTCGGGCATCCAGGCAGCGGGGCTCAACAGCAGCATCTATGGTGAAGGCGATATGGGCAAACGCCTCTGCCCGGGCCACGCGGCCGCCACCGGCATACTGTCGGTGCTCTACGCCGAACGAGGCTTTACCGGCAGCCGCAATATCTTCGAACAGCGAAAGGGCTTCTGTGAATCTTTTGCCGACGAATATGATGTGTCCCGCATCACCGCGGATCTCGGCAAGGTCTGGGAAATCAACCGCACCAGCCTGAAGCCCTACTCCTGCTGCCGCTACAATCACGCCTCCATCGACGCGCTGCTCGACATCCTGCGGACCGAAAGCGTATCGGCAACCGACATCGCCGAAGTGAAGGTCCGCACCTATGACATCGCCGTCACCAATCGGCCGCACCGAACGCATCCCAAGACGCTGTTCGATGCCAAAATGAGCATTCCCTTCTGCCTGGCTGTCGTCGCGTACAAGGGCGGCGGCGGTGAGTCGGCATTCACCGAGGATCTGATCACCGATAGTGCCCTGCAGAGTTTTGCCGAAAAGGTCGTCGTCGAGGCCGATCCGCAGATGTCACAGGCGTTCCCGCGGGAGTGGCCGGCCGAGACCCAGGTCGAACTGAAGGATGGACGTCGGTTCGTACGCCATGTCGCCTATCCGAAGGGCGAGCCTGAGGCCCCAATGAGTCGCACCGAGATCGAAAACAAGTTCCGCGAACTGGCCGATATCGCCATCCGCCCCGCCGCTGCCGATCGGGTAATTGCGGCTGTCTGGGATCTGGAGAGGCACAAGGGTGTCGGCCAGATCCTGGACGCCATCAGTGGCGGCCTGCGCGAGCGGCCTCAAGCGTAGCGAGTTGCCAATCAGGGGAGGGACGGAATGGAAGTGAATCGCAGGCAGTTTTACGGGCTGTTGGGACTCGTGGGCGTAGCCGGGGCTGTAAAAGCCGCACCTGCCGCCGCGCAGGTGGACAACAAGAGTACGTTACAGCGCATTCAGTCGACCAAGAAGCTCCGCGTCGCTGTCGTGGCCAATCAGGAGCCCTATTTCAAGAAGAACCTGTCGAGCGGAGAGTGGACCGGCTTCTGCCTGGCCATGGCGCGCGATATTGCGGAGCAACTCGATGTGAAGCTCGAGACGCTCGAGAGCACGTGGGGCAATTCGGTTCTCGATCTGCAGGCAAACAAGGTCGATATGGCGTTCGGCCTCAACCCGACGCCGAAGCGTGCCCTTGTCGTCGATTTTCCCCCGGCCATGTTCTACAACATCTCATCTCTTGTCGGCCGCAAGGGCTTTGCCGCCACTTCCTGGGACGAGCTGAACAAACCGGATGTGAGGATTGCCTTCGATCTCGGCTCCTCGCGCGAAACGATCATCAAGCGGTTTGCGCCGCAGGCCAAACACATCGCCTACAAGACCTCGCCCGAATGCGTCCTGGCCGTCGCCGCGGGCCGTGCCGACGCTTTTGCCTGCTCGGTGTTCCTCGGCCTCGCGGCGCGCAAGCAGAACCCCAATCTCGGCGACTTCATCCTGCCGACGCCACTGGTCAGGACGGTGACCACCGCGGCCATCCAGTACGACAGCGACGGGCGCTTCAGGCAATTCCTCTCGGCGTGGATCGACTACACGCGCGGCAGCGGCCAGGTGCGCGAATGGATCCTGGCGTCGCTTGGCGACATGGGCATCACGCCAGAAGACCTGCCGAAGGGCATGGATTTCTGATGTCTTCCAAAGACGTCGGCATTATCGGCTACGGCAGCTCGGTATACGAAAAGAAGGCGACCCGAACGGAGATGGCCTATCTCGCGGAGGCGGCTCGTGTCGCTCTGGCCAGCGCGGGTGTCAAAAAGGGCGAAATCGACGGACTTGTCGTCAGTTCCACGACGCTGCAGCCCGATAACGCCGTCACTCTTGCGGAGTATTTCGGGCTCTCCATCACCTGGGCGAGCATGTCCACGGCCGGCGGCGCGGGCGCACCGGTAAATGTCCTCGACGCGGTTCACGCTGTGGCGAGCGGCCGGGCATCACAAGTGCTTTGCCTTGCCGGTGCCGCCCAGGACGGGGCGTTCTTTCGCGACCGGATCACCCGCTTCAATTCGTCGATCGCCGATTATCTCGCGCCCCATGGGTCTGGCGGCACGAATGGACTCTTCGGCATCGTGCAGCGCAAGCACATGGAGAAATATGGAACGACACGTCGTCAGCTCGGTCGCATCGCCGTCGACCAGCGCGCCAATGCGCAAATGAACGAGGCGGCCTTGCTGCGCGGCGCCATGACGATCGATGATTATCTCAACGCGACCATGATTGCCGATCCGCTCCGGCTCTTCGATTGCGTTATGCCCTGTTCAGGGGCCGAGGCGATCGTGGTCGGGCCGCTCGACCGGGCACCTGCGGGCAAGGGCATCAGGATCCTGTCCGGCCGCGAGCGCCACAACCATCCTGTCGGGGAGGTGAGCCCGCTGCGCGGCGGCTGGGAGCTGTTCCGCGACGGGCTTTTCAACGAGGCAGGCTTCGGACCGAAGGACATGCAGTTGGTGCAGGCCTACGACGACTATCCAATCATGGTGGCGATCCAGCTGGAGGATCTCGGCTTCTGCGCCAAGGGCGAGATCGGTTCCTTCCTTGACCGCAACAGGCTGACCTTCGATGGCGACTTACCGCTCAACACCGGTGGCGGCCAGCTTTCCTGCGGTCAGACCGGCGGTGGCGGCGGCATGATCGGCATAACGGAGGCGGTGCGCCAACTGCGCGGCGAGGGCGGCGCGCGGCAGGTCAAGAATGCGACGCGAGGCCTGGTTTCCGGCTACGGCATGGTCGCCTATGGCCACGGTCTCTCCGCAAGCGCCCTCGTCATGGAGCGGGCGTCGTGACCTTGAACCGGCATACCGGCAAATCCGCGGTTCGCGAGACCGAGACCAACAGTCCGATGCTCGAAGCGTGGCGCGGACAGGGGGTGTTGATGCTCCAGCGCTGCGAGGCATGCAGTGAGGCGATCTTCTATCCGCGCTCGGTTTGTCCCAAATGCTGGGGCGACCGGCTTGCATGGTTTCGAGCGTCGGGAAAAGGCAGCATCGTTTCCTTCAGCCGCGTGCATCGCGGCCTCCCGCCGAAATTCGAGGCGGAAGTTCCCATCGTCCTGGCCGAGATTCGCCTCGACGAGGGCGCCTTGATGATCGCGCGGGTCGTCACTGGGGATCCCGCCGCGGTCGCAAGCGGTGACGTCGTCGAGCTGGTCTCGCCTGACGCCGCGAAGCGCTTCGATCTTCCGACCTTCACGCCCAGCGGACGCAAGATTTCCTCATGAATGGCGACCGCGGGAAAATCCTGGCGGATCTGAAGGCCAAGCGCGCGGAGACGGAACGGAGCACTCTGGCGCCGAATCTGGCGACGTTGTTCGACCGGGCGGTGGATCGTCACGGCGACAAGCCTCTCTGGATATCCCTGCCGAACGGCCAGGCGATGTCCTATCGCCAGATGGGGCAGGCCGTGCGCCGCTGCGTGGGAGCCCTGAAGGCGCTCGGCGTCAAATCGGGGACGCATGTGGGCGTCATGTTGCCCAATGTTCCGGCAATGGTGGTCAGCTGGATGGCGCTCGCTCGGCTGGGCGCCGTCATGATCCCGATCAATACTCGATACACCGCACGGGAACTCGATCACGTGCTTGTGGAGGGACACGCGGAACTCCTGATCGTGGATCAGGCGTTTCGACATCTCCTGGAACGCCAGGGCGACACCCTGCCGTTGCCAAAGGAGCGCATCGTGCTGCACGGGACAACTGACGAGGGATTTGCCGGCGAGGGATTTGCCGGCGAATGGCACGCTCTGCTCGATCAGGCCGGCGACCCTCCCGCCAGCAGAGACGTGCAGATGGACAGCCTGGTGACGCTGCAGTTCACGTCTGGTTCGACCGGCGCTGCCAAGGGATGCATGCTGACGCACCGCTACTGGCTGACGATCGCTGTCGTGCGCGCGAGCCAGGGGCCGGCCGTCGATCGAGTGCTGATCGACATGCCGTTCCACTACATGGGCGGCCAGTGGCGCTTCCTGATGACGCTGATTATGGGCGCGACCGCCTATGTGGCACCGCACCCTAGCCTGACGCAGATGTTCGACTGGCTGGTCGATCACAAGATCGAATTCTGTTCGGTCACGCCGGCATTGGGCAAGCAGGCGCTCGACCCTCGCCGCAATATGCTGTCGCTTGTCTGGGCAGGCACGATGGCGATGCCAAAGGATCTGCACGGTGCCGTCGAAGACCGGCTGAACGGCGTGCCCGTGCGCGAAATGTACGGCACGACGGAGACGGGGGCGACCATCTCGATGCCGTTCGAAGTTTCAGGGATGCCGGGCAGCTGCGGCCTCGTCGCGCCGTTTCGGCGGCTGCGCGTGGTGGACGAAGGTCGTCGTGATGTGCCCGATGGGCAGCCCGGTGAACTTTGGGTCAGAGGCCCCGGAATGATGCAGGCTTACTTCGGGGACGACGCGGCCACAGCCGACGCTTTCGAACAAGGGTGGTTTCGCACGGGCGACCTTTTCCGTCGCGATGCCGACGGATTCTTCACCATGTTGGGGCGCCTCAAGGACGTTATCCGGCGCAATGGCGAAAACATATCCGCCGCGGAATTGGAGGCGGTACTTCAGTCGATTCCCGAAGTCGTCGAGGCAGCCGCCATACCTGTGCCGGACGAAGTGCGCGGCGAGGAGGTTAAGGTCTGTATCAGGCTGCGCGACGGCACGAGTCGTACGCAACTGCCTCCCGCGCGGATATTCGCGTTCTGCAGCGAACGTCTCGCGCGCTTCAAGTTGCCCCGCTACATCGCCTATTACGACGAGCTGCCCAAGACTCCGTCGGGCAAGGTCGCGAAGCCGCAATTGCGGGCGGCGTCGCCTGATGGCCGTGCGGGGAGTTTCGATATGGTCGAAGGCACTTGGCGATGATCGGCCGCCGCGCGGAGAGTGGGCGCGGACTTTCTTTCTCGGGTCGGCGACTTGCCGGTGCAGCTGCGGCGATATTGGCGTCAGCAGGAAAATAAGACTCCAGAATCGAACGGTGGCTGCTGGCCTGAGCATGCCGCAGGGCTCGTGGGACTCTTCAGGAAGTCAGGGGGCGAACTAATGAGCTACGAGTGGGACTTTGCGTTTCTGCTGAACTACGCAAGGCTGTTCATGGTCGGTATTGCGGTCACGCTTGCCTTCACCTTCGGCACGATATTCGCCGGCATGGTGCTGGGGCTTTTCATAGGCATGGGCCGCATGACCAAGTCCAGGATAGTCAACGGCACGCTGATATTCGTGGTGGAGGCTTTCCGCTGCACGCCACCGCTCGTGCAACTGGTATGGTTCTACTATGCACTGCCCGTCATCCTCGGAGTGCAAATCTCGGGACCGCTGGCCGCTGCGCTTGTGCTGTCCTTCTATGTTGGCGCCTTCTACTCCGAAATCTTCCGTGCCGGCATGAAATCGATCGATATCGGCCAGTGGGAGGCGGCCAAGGTACTCGGTCTTGGGTTCTGGCCGATGATGATTACCGTCATCCTGCCGCAAGCGATCAGGCGCATGCTGCCTCCCTTCATGAATCAGTCCGTCATCCAGCTCAAGACAACTTCGCTCGTCTCGGCGATTGCGGTGCCCGATTTGCTGTACAGCGGAATGCTTGTCACGGCCGAAACCTATCGGCCGCTTGAGGTCTACACGATCGTCGCCGTCATTTACTTCGTCCTGCTGTTTCCAACGACGCGGCTGGTCGAGAAGTTAGAGCGCCGTTCAAAGAGAGTCTGAGCACCGGCTGGCGTCAGATCCCGCCTAGATAGTACAGATTTCGCTTAGTCTGCCGCGACTTATGCGATTTGCGAATTCCGCTGGGATGGTGGTGTGCGGCATGTTTCTCGTGCGTACTCGTGATTTTTCCACAGTTAACCACCACCATGGTGCGCCGATTCCGCTCAAACACGTTTGAGCACAGATTCCGAAAACTAAGACTGGTGTATATCCGTCAAGCGCTTCGCGATCTCGGACTTCCCCACGCGTTGAATCCACGTTCAAAGCGCGCGACAGTGAGCCTTATCCGCCGGCAAATCTTTGAAGAGAAAGAGTGCGACGCCGATCATGCAAAAGGCTGGAATAGCGGACCGACCTCGAATGAAGTTTTGTAGAATGATCCGCGTGCCTCGAGGGACTATGTCATGATCGTCCTTCAGACGAGACGATCAGCGACTGACGGAGTCATGCGCTGATGCTAGGGCGTATCGCGCTGGTGATCAGCTCGATGCTGCTGACACTGCTTATCCTGGAACTCGGCGCACGATTGATGCACGGACCGGAAGGGGCGTGGAAATGGCAGAATCTTGTGCTCTTGGAGCGCGACCCGATGGCTGGCACTCGCCACGGTCGCTTCGTCTACGATGCGCAACTCGGGTTCATTTCGGCGCCCAATTTCAAATCGACCGATGTCAACTACGACGCGCGCGGCTATCGGATGGGGCCGCTGCTCCCGGAAGACGTAGCGAACAAGCGGCCCGTCGTGGCTTTGGGCGATTCCTACACCCATGGCGACGAGGTGACTGACGGCGAAACCTGGCCTGCGCAACTGCAGGGCATCCTGCACTGGCCGGTCGTCAATGCCGGTGTCACCGCCTATGGCGTCGACCAGACGATTCTGCGCGCCGAGCGGGCCGTGGCCGAGCTGAAACCGGCGGCGATCGTCATCGGGTTCGTTCCTGACGACCTGCGACGGGCCGAGATGCGGCGAGTTTGGGGGACGGAGAAGCCCTACTTCACGCTTGAAGGCAATGAGTTGAAGCTCCAGGACGTTCCGGTGCCGCCTTCGCCGGCGCCGCGTGACACGCTCGACTGGGCGCAGTGGATCTTCGGCTACTCGGTGGCGGTCGATACCTTTCTCCGACACAAGGGCTGGCAATACGAATGGGCGGTCGACCATGAGCGCGTCCTGCCACGCGGCGAAGGCGAGCGCATTGCTTGCGCGCTGATGCAGCGCCTGGCGGGGCTGGCGCGCGACGCCCAGGCGCCTGCTTTGATCGTGGCCCAATACGATCCCTATTCGTGGCAAGATGCCGAGTTCCTGAAAGAGCAGCGCCGCATCGCGGGCGACCTTCTGAAATGCGCGACCGATGCCGGCCTGGCCACAGTCGACACCTTCGGGGCCTTCGACAAGGCCATTGCCGCAATGGGGCTTCATTCAATCTACTTGAAGCACCATCCCAGCCCGATCGGCGCCAAGTTGATCGCCGAGCAGGTTGCCGCGGGGCTGGCCCCTCTGCTTTACAAGCAAAGCGATCGACGGGGCGACCACAGTGACGTTCACAGCGATCGCTAGAAGGCCACACGTTATGGCATCTCACGCGCCACGGACTCGAACATCGTGCGAATCCACCGGTGAGCGGGACGGGCGTCGTACCGGCGATGCCAGTAAAGCCGCCACGAGAACTCGGTGCCGCCCACGGGAAGCGGGCGAACGGCAAAGCGGCCGTCGCTGTTCAGGCGGTGGACCATGCTCGCCGACAGCGCCGCAACCAGGTCGCTGCGTTCGATGAGATAGGACGCGGCGAGCCAATGGGGCGTCGTCGCCATGACTCTCCGCCGCAACCCTCTTTTCAAGAGCGCCTCCTCGACGAACCGCATGTCTCCCGCCGACTGCACGATGCGAAGGTGGCGTAGGGCGAGGAAGTCGCGCGTCGTGAGCGGGCCCGTGGCGGCCGGATGGTCCTTGCGCATGACGCAGACCATCCGGTCCTTCGCGAGTTCCAGGGAATGGACCGACTTCGAATGCTTGATGAGCGCACTGACGGCAAAGTCGATGGCGCTCGCTTCAAGGGCGCGAATGGTCTCGGACGGCGGAAGATGTTGGACCGTGAGCACAATATTGGGGGCGCGCTCCTGAAGCCTGCGCAGGAGTTCCGGAAGGAAGAGGACTTCGTTCATGTCGCCCATGCGCACAGTGAACGCGTCGGAGGAAGTAAGGGGGACGAAAGTCGAGCCCTCTGTGAACAGGCGGTTCACCTGACGGATAGCCTCGCGCACCGGATCGATCAGTTCCAGCGCCTTGGGCGTGGGCTCGAAGCCGGTCGACGTGCGCGCCAGCAGCGGATCGTCGAACTGCTGCCGAAGCTTCGCGAGCGCATGGCTCATGGCCGGCTGACTGAGGCCGACCGCCACGGCAGCGCGGCTCACGTGGCGCTCGGCGATCAGCGCGTCGAATGCAAGGAGCAGACGGAAGTCCACCGAGCGTAGCTTCTGTGGAATGCGACCCGGAAAGACCCTGCCGTAATCGTGTCGGGAAATGGCCAAGGGAGTTTTGATCATTCGTGGCGAGAATATTTGTATGCAGTGAATTCATTGTACAGACAGTCGACCGCGGCGCCAACTCACCGGCAAGATGGGCAACAGTCCCGGAGGAAGCTCTCATGGCAATGGAAGTGCACGCGCTCGCGGGCGGCTTCGCCGCCGAGGTCAGAGGTGTCAAGCTGTGGGAGCCGCTCGCCTGCGCTGACTTGGAACGCTTGCGTCGTCTTTATGCCGAGCACGGGGTGCTCGTGTTCCGCCGGCAGTGTCTCTCCGAGCACGAGTATGCGGATTTCTGCGCATCGTTCGGCCCGCTCGAGCGCACCGTACGCACCGACTGGGCGTCGCGCGTCAGGCCCGAGGTGGGACTTATCACCAACCTCAAGGACGGCAGCGGGAATGCGCTCGGCGGTCTGGGCGACGGCGAGCTCAAATGGCATTCCGACCAATCCTACATGGCGAACCCCGCCACTGGCGCGGGACTCTATGCCGTGGAGATCGCGAACCAGGGCGGCCGCACCTACTGGGCAAACCTCATCGACGCATACGCTGCGTTGCCCGAGAGTCTGAAGCAGGCGGTCGAGGGCAAAAACGCGGTGTTCCGCTACCAGAAGCGCCTCAACTTGTACAAGGGCGACGACCAGAAGTTGCCGGAAGAGGGCAGGAAGCGGACGCCTGATGTAATTCATCCGCTCGTGCACACGCATCCGCTGACCGGCAAGAAGGCCCTCTACCTGGATCCGACCACCAGCATCGGGATTGTCGGCATGCCGGACCTCGAAGCCAACCAGCTGCTCGACGAGCTGGCCGAGTTCGCCACCCGTCCCGAGTTCGTCTACGCACACGACTGGCAGGTCGGCGACACGCTGCTGTGGAGCAACGGCTTTCTTCTGCACCGGCGCGATCCCTTCCCGTCGACCGAGCGACGCCTCATGAAGCGTACGACGATCCACCTGCCGGCGGATCAGCACATCGTCCCCAAGACGATCCTTCCTGCCGAGTTGGCCGCCTGACTCGCCGGGAGGTCGGCGATGTCCTTCTTCACCAATTCCTCGAGGCTCCTCGCGGGTGCGACGCTCGCGCTCGCATGGCAAGTGAGCACTCACGCGCAAGCACCGTATCCAGACAAGCCGATCCGCCTGGTCGTGCCCTTTCCTCCAGGATCCGGCACGGACATTGTCGGACGCTTGCTGGCGCAGGAAGTGTCGAATGCCTGGAGCCAGCCGGTCATCGTCGACAATCGTCCGGGCGCCAGCACGATTGTCGGGACTGAGATCGTGGCGAACTCTCCGCCGGACGGCTACACGATGGTCATGGCGTCCAACAACCACGCCATGAACCCATCTTTGTTCGCCAAGAAGCTGCCCTTCGACCCGCAAAAGGACTTCGCGGCGGTCGCCCAGGTTGCCATCTTGCCGTTCATTCTCGTTGTGAACCCGGAACTGCCCGTCAAGAATTTCGAGGAGTTGCTCGCGCTGGCGCGTCGCAAGCCTCATGAAATTACCTACGCCTCAACCGGCAACGGAACGCCGCCGCACGTGGCTGGCGAGATGTTGAAACGCGCGGCGAACGTGGATCTCGTCCATATTCCCTACAAAGGCAGCGCGGCGGCAGTGGCCGACGTTGTCTCGGGTCAGGTCTCGATGATGTTCATCAATGTACCCTCGGCCATAAGCCTCGTTCGAGCCGGCAAACTTCGCGCATTGGCAGTTGGGACATCGAAGCGGATCGACATGATGCCGGAGCTGCCGACCATATCCGAGCTGGGCTTTCCCGGATTTGACGTGAGCCTGTGGATGGGACTGCTCGTTCCGGCTCGCACACCCGCCGACATCGTCGACAAGCTCGCGCAGGAGACCGCCCGCATTCTCCATGAGCCGACGATGCGGGCGAAGCTGGAGGAACAGGGAGCCGAGCCCGCCTATCGCTCCCCGGCCGCGTTTTCCGCCT
>WNFD01004132.1_pt1 | contig 14565 bp, 13 predicted proteins | sample 5400491 | NCBI WGS metagenome assembly WNFD01 (sample SAMN13153343, study PRJNA577476) | soil metagenome | isolation source: 120 cm saprolite under Douglas fir tree site 2 hole 2 replicate 2 | place: USA:California | collected 2015-04-18
TTCCGGTGTTCCCTGCTTCCATTCAATGCCCGCATACACGTCTTCGGTGTTTTCGCGATAGATAAGAATGTCGAGCTGCTCGGGATGCTTCACCGGCGAAGGCACGCCCTGGTAATAACGCACCGGACGAATACAGGTATACAGATCGAGAATCTGGCGCAACGCCACGTTCAACGAGCGAATGCCACCGCCCACCGGCGTCGTCAGTGGCCCCTTGATGGCCACATGCAGATCGCGCACGGCATCGACGCTGGGCTGCGGCAGCCAGTCGCCAAAGTTCTTAAACGCCTTCTCGCCCGCAAAGACCTCAAACCAGTGGATCTTGCGCTTTCCTCCATAGGACTTCAGCACAGCGGCATCAAATACCCGCACCGAGGCCGCCCAGATGTCCCGTCCCGTTCCATCGCCTTCGATATAAGGAATGATCGGATTATCGGGAATCTGCAGCCTGCCCCCGCTGTAGGTAATGGCGGCGCCGCCGCCGGGCAGGGCAATTCCGTTGTATGAAGTCATTTGTTTCTCCACAGAGTAAGATTTAGGGCATATGCCAAACCTTTAAAGTTAACATCCGGCGTGGAAAAGGCGCAATGCGACCCATCTGGAAATCGGAACATCGGGAAAGCGGGAAATTGAAAAACTGTGATCGTCATCACAGACGTTTCACTATGCGGGAACCGTCTGGGGATTCATGGCTTTGATTTTAGCTTTTTTGGCCAACTCCCACCGGCCGTAAAACAGCGCGAGCAGATACATCGCCACGGCAATGCCGATCAATCCCAGCGAGGCCCCGAGAATTCCCATGCCCTGGCGCTTCAGGATGCAGAACCTTCCGTACACAAACTCAATGTGGACCCAATAGACCATCAGAGAGTTCTGACCGAGCGTGATCAGAGGACTCTTTTTCAATCCGTTCTCCCCGAACCGGCAGCGCAGATAGCAGAGAGACAGGATCATCAGCAGAATTCCCACGCGGATCATGAAATAGTTGGGGCTGCTGTGCCAGAAATCGTAATAGCGGTAAAGCTGAACGGGCAGGTGATCGAGCACGCGGCCCAGCAGGGCCACGGCGGCCCCGGCGGCGGCGATGATCCAGATCAGACTTCGGTCATTGCGCCGCGCCCACGCGCTCAGCAGCAGATAGCCGGCCACCACGCCCGCAAATGTGAATCCCGCCCAGGGAAAGATCGGGAACAGATAGGCCTGGGGCGTGCCGGTGTTGTGTACGCCGTCGAAGTAGGATTCCACGGGCCAGGGCAGAAATGAGGGCCGCCACACGCTCCACACCAGCGGCGTCGTGATCACGATGGCAGCGCCCGCCAGTGCCGCAGCCCATGCGGCGCGCGTTTGTGACGGAATCAGCCAACAGAGCGCGCCCACCATCATCAGTGAAATACCGATCACGTTGAGGACGTCGACCCGCATCAGGTCCGTCCACCAGTTGGGGGTGGTTGGGTTCGGCAGCCACAGGCCCAGATCGACGATCCGAAAGATCAAGGCGAGACCGAGAATCTCAGCGCCGCGTCGGAAGATGCGCGTACCGGCTTTGCGCGGGACCTGGCCATCTTCCGAAGACTTCTTCACGATCAGCACCGTGGAAAGGCCGGCCAGAAACAGAAAGCTGGGCGCCGCCATCGAGGCGATCAGTTCCGACCAGTGATAAAAGGCGGTGCCGCGCGCGGAAGGCAGAAGCCAGGAATCGTAGCAATGCCGTTCAAACATGAAGAGGCAGGCGAGCCCGCGCATCCAGTCGAACTGGGGCAGACGGTAGGTGATTTTCTCAGGCTGCGCCAAAAATGAAAGGCCTTTTCAATGGGGTGAAGAACGATGGGCCATTCTATGGCAAAGCGCGGCAGTTTCGAGAAACAAAATCAAAAGCAAAACCTGAAACACGGAGGGAACGGAGGACAAAAATCCGGGGGAACGGAGGAATTCTTAATGCTTTTTTGATAAAAATCAAGGAGCATCGCTATCCGCAAAGATATCGATACTGCGACATTATTATTTAAGAATTCCTCCGTTCCCTAAGTTCCGCCGGCGGCTCTGAATGCGAAGGCCCACGCCGCCACAGCGACTCCCCCCGGCACGCACCACCAGAAGCTCTTCAGAATCCTGCGTTCAGCGGAAGGCGATCCGCCGGCCATGCGAACGAATATTTCGCGCATGACCAGGATTTCAAGAACCGGAAATCCCATGTCCGCTGCGTATCCAAGAGAAGCCGGCGCCACACAGATGGAATCGCGAATCGCTTCCGGGTACAGTCAGGTATCCGCAAATATTGTCGTCACCAGGTTGAAAATCCCGGCCGCCGCCACAAAGACGCTCAGCGCCGGCATGCGTATCTGCTCGCGACGGGTGTAAATTGCGCGCCAGACCGTAAGGCAGGCGGCCAGAAAGATGAATTGCAGAGTGAAAAAGATCGGCCAGCTCGGCAGACAATTATTCATGATTGAGTCCGGACAAATCTATAGCAGTGAAAGCAAAAGAGCAATTGGTATGCCGCCGCCAGAGCCGATCGGACAGCGGAAACAGATTCCTCTCCGCTGCGCGGATCGGATGACCAAAAAGCGAGTGCGTAGCGGAACAATGCCGATCGCGCTCTCGCCGAAGGGTTGCCTCTTTCCGAATTTTTAAATTTCCCGAAATGGTAATTCCATTTTTCTGACGATGCGGTATTTGCGTTCGACTCCACACTGCGATTTTTATAATGAAGACTCCGGATGCCCGCAAAGGCTTCGGCAACCCATGGAGGAAAACGCCGATGAACGTATCGAAAAAACTCGCATTGAATCAGGAAACCCTGCGCAATCTTACCCCCGGCCAGCTACAGGAAGTGGCCGGCGGCTTTGCCTCGGCGCTTACGTGCCGTTTCAGCTGTCCTCCGTTTCTGACCTGCCCCGAATGCGCGCCGCAGGCGCGGCGTGAAAAAGAGTAGGCGCACACCACCATTGAAAGTTGCCGACACAACAGGAGTCGGCTTTAGCCGGAAGGAATATTGACCATGCAACAAAGAAGCAAACTCTCGCTGAATCAGGAGACGCTGCGCAACATGACGCCGAACCAGCTGCGCGCAGTGGTCGGGGGCGCGTTGTCGGTGCCCCATGTCAACTGTCTTACCGGACTTTCGTGTCCCGAATGCAATCCGCCGGGACGGGAAGAAGAAATGCCGTAGGAGGATCGCACCATGAAAATCCCAAAAAACAACAGGCTTGCTTTAAACCAGGAAACGCTGCGTAACCTGACACCCGACCAGTTGCGTGAAGTGGCAGGGCGGGGTACTTATGTCATGTGCCCCACCGGCTTCACCTGTCCGGAATGCAACCCGCCCGCACGGGGTGGCGAAAGACCCCAGGAGAATTTGCGATGAAAAAAGAAAAACTGAACAAGCTGGTCCTGAATCAGGAGACATTGAGTAACCTGAGCCAGGATCAACTGCGGACCGTGGCCGGTGGCCGCAATACAGGAATCGTCCCCACCTGCCCGGAATGCCCGAGCCCGCCGCAAAGCCTCAATAACCCCTGCTAAGCCGTTAACCCCGCGCCGATTGAAGGAGCCACCGCCCCGGCGGGGGCTCCGGCACGGCGCAGAGCCCTTCCTAATGCATCACCAGATCCTCATACTCCGGATGTTTCTTCAGATACTCCAGCACTGAATCGCAGATCACATCGACTTTTACGTGATGCTCCCGCGCCCACTCCAGCGCGGATTGAGCCAGGGTCGCGGCCACGCCTTTTCCGCGCAGCGCCTCCGGCACTTCGGTATGAATCAGCTGCAGAATCTCTCCGGCGAGATTGTACTCAAGCCAGGCCACATGGCCATCCAGTTCGATTTCATACCGGCCATTGGTGACGATCTGCGCAGGCGGCTTTTTAAGATGAAACACGGCGGAATCTCCAGGATTATTGTAGGAAGAGCAAATGGCAATTAGCAATTGGCAATTGGCAAAGTCTTTTACCGCGGATTTGCGCGGATGAGCGCGGATCAAGTGCAGAGGCGTTTGGCTTTTGCTATTTGCTATTTGCTATTTGCTATTTGCCAATTGCCTGAGAACCACCCCAGCACCCGAGCCTCAAATTCATCGTGAGCGACGCTCCATGCTCCTGTGTGCCACGCCCGGGGGACGAGCCATAGCTGCACATGGCCCGTGCCCGCCGCGGCCAGCATCGCGGCGTGACGCGGATTGATCGAACGGTCCTCGGCGCCGTGAATCAGCAGTACCGGCACCCGGGAATGCCGGATGGCTTCCAGCGGACTCGGTTGCAGCAGATCGATGCCATAGCGCAGACGGGCATAGGCCCGCGCCGTCAGGATGATGGGCTGCCCCACGGTCCTTCCAAACCAGTCGCCCACATGCAGGGGACCGGAAACACGCTCGTAGCTCATCTCGCGGGCCGAGGAGAACGAGTCCTCCACGGCCAGGGCGCAGTAGCGCGGCTCCGCAGCCAGCGACTGAAGCAGAAGAGCGGCGCCATAGGACTCGCCGAAACCATAAACGCAATGCGGCGGGCCGTGCTCCTTATCGTGCTCGTACAGGAACGAAACCCAGCGGTGCAGATCGTCCGCTTCGCGGACGCCATAAGTCGCAAACTCGCCCCCGCTTTCCCCGTGAGCGCGCGCATCCGGCAGCAGGACCGCATAGCCCTGATCGAGAAAGATCGTGGAGTACCCCGCGATGCCTTCCCGGTTGTCGGTGATGCCGTGGGTCATCAGCACCACACTGCCATTGAACTTTGCGGGACGGACATACCAGGCCTTCAGCACAGCGCCATCCGCACCCTGGATGCTGACGTCTTCCAGCGTCGCCTGATATTTGCGCTCCGCGATCGCGGCGATCTGCTCCCGGTGACGCAGCGGCAGCCTCCGCAGGCGCAGGCTCGCCTCGGCGACCAGAATTCCCGAGATCAACGCGAGCAGCAGATAGATTCCAACTGCAATCGTCAGCACTTTGCGAAAGCGGCGCATGAGCAGAGATACGGTATTCATGGCGTAAAGGTTCCGGCGTCTCTTAGAGTCAAACCCATAAAATCAAAATCTTGAAGCGCAGCGCGACGTAGCCGCAACCAAAACCCCTCACCGCAGAGACCGCAGAGGGCGCAGAGATACGCAGGAAAAGCAAAGGCAGGGATTAGATTTTCGGGTAAAAATCGTCGCAAGCCGCGAAGACTTTCATGCTGGGAGACATAAGGTCGAAATATCGACAGTCCGCCCTGGATGAAACCGCAATGAACCACCCGGTCCGGGAAGAACCCAATTATCTTTTCCCTCCGTGGCGCCGCGACTCCTTGGTGCAAAGGTCTTGTCTTTTGGTTGCGGCTTCGTCGCGCTGCGTTTCAAGGTTTTCGGTTTTGACTTTGCCTTTCCAATTACAATCATCTTCAATGCCCTTTTCAGCATTCCATGGAAATGAAGGCGTGGTCCGGCAGCTGCGCGAGATGCTGGCGCGCGAGCGCTTTCCTCATGCCATGATCCTCGCGGGGCCGGAGGGCGCGGGTAAATACACCCTTGCGCTGATGCTGGCCCGGACCATGAACTGCCTTCAACCCACAGAGACGGATGGATTGCCCGATTATTGCGGCGTGTGCAGCAATTGTGAGCGCATCGGGCAGGCCGAGGACATGGAGGCCCGCGCCGCCGAGGCCCTGGAGACGCGCGAGGGGATGCGCGAAACCGACAAGCGGGAAACCCGCATCCTGATCCAGACCCATCCGGACGTTCTGGTGATTCCGCCCGATCCGCCGCAGATGATGATCAAGGTCGATCAGGTGAGGCACGTGATTGGCGCGGTCCGGTACAAACCGGCGGATGCCCGGCGCAAAGTCTTCATCTTCACCAATTCCGCATTCATGAAGGAAGCGGCCAATTCCCTGCTCAAGGTCCTCGAAGAGCCGCCGGACTTCGCCACCATCGTCCTGCTGGCCCGCAATCCGGGCGACCTGCTGGCCACGATCCGCTCACGGTGCGTGACGTTCACGCTCGCGCCTCTGGGTGTTCGTGAGATCGAGCAATATCTTGAACGCAAGCGCCCGGAATGGAACGTGCAGCAGCGCCAACTGGTGGCCAAACTGAGCGGCGGCGCCGTGGGCAGGGCACAATCGCTGAACCTCGAAGAATACATGCTCTCGCGCAAGGACGCGCTGGCCCTGCTGACCACGGCCGCCCGTCCCGACGACCATTCCCTGCTCTTCCGCACCACCGAGACCTACCGCGCCGGCGGAGAAGGCCGGGAAAAGACCGACCTGCTGCTGGCCGCCATTTACTCGGTGCTCAAGGACCTTCTGGCCCTCAGTTCGGGAACTCCGGAACTGGTCCGCAATACCGACATCGTGGGTGAGCTGAAAACTCTGGCCGCCTCCATCGATTTCCGCTGGATTTCCCAGGCCACCCAGCAGCTGAGCCAGGTCCAGATCGGCATGCGCCGCAACGTCCTGCGCTCCCTCTCTCTGGATGCCTTCGCTTTATCGCTGGAGCGATCCGGCCCTTAAAACGAGAGCAAAACCTGAAACGCAGAGCAGCGGAGGAAACGGAGGTTTTGGGGGTAACGACGACCCGACATTTTCGCATGCCTGTGAGACTGCCGTTGATTCCACGACACTTCTGCTTAAAAACCTCCGTTTCCTCCGCTCGCTCTGCATTTCAAGGTTTTGGGTTTTGACTTTGCCTTTCCTTCGCGTCCCTAGCGTCCTTTGCGGTCAATCGTTTTCTCGGCCCTGGGTAATTTGAAACGCCGGGGCCGCTGTGGTACGGTAAACAGCAACCCGCAAACTGAATTCCATGAGTTCAGGTTCGGCCTCCCAAACGGCTGCCTTTGCACCGATGTTTGTGCGCAGGAGATGGAGCAGAAAGATGAAAGACGGAATCGAATCGCCGGCGGCACGCACGATTCACGACGGAACTCAGGAAGAGTTCACCAACCGCAAACTCATTCGGCCTTCTCTGAACTCACCGCCGCCGCGCACGGAACCGGTGGGCGAAAGGCGCGAAAGGCTCGATCGCGGCGACCGTGGCCCGGGGCTGAAGAAATCCCTGCCCACCGATCAGACCCATGCGGAGAATTTCTATTATCAGAAGCAGATCCAGGCGAAAACTCCGCTGGCCGTGGTGCTGAAAGACGGCGAACAGGTGCAGGGCATCATTGAGTGGTATGACCGCAACTGCATTCGTCTGGCCCGCACCGGCGGCACAAGCCTGCTGATCTATAAACCCGCGATCCGATACATCTACAAGGTCGGCGAAGCCACCCAATCGTAAAGGGCTCCTCCGGATGAATCTGGTTCACTGGCTCGAAGGGTACATCCGGGCGAACGGAATCGAATCGCTGGGCGTGGCACTGGGTCTGGTCTGCGTCTGGCTGCTGGTGAAGGAAAACATCTGGAACTGGCCCATCGGCATCGCCAATAACATCCTCTACATTTACATTTTTTTCGTTTCGGGCCTCTACGCCGACATGGGGCTGCAGCTGATATACATCGCCATCGCGATTTACGGCTGGTGGAACTGGCTGCACGGCGGTAAAAACCATTCAGAGCTGGGCGTAAGCAAGGCCTCCCTGGCGACCCTGGAAGGTTACGCCGCAATGGCCGCCGGGGCCACAGCCATTCTCTACTTCATTCTTCACCGCTACACGCCCAGCACCGTTCCATTTACGGACGGGCTCACCACCGCCCTGTTCCTCACCGCCCAGTACATGATGTCGCGCAAGATCGTCGAGAACTGGTGGTTCTGGATCGTCGGCAACGTGCTCGCCATCGGTCTTTACATTTACAAAGGACTCAATCAGACCGCCGGACTCTACACGGTGTTTGTGATTCTCTGCGTGATGGGCCTGCGCGAATGGCAAAAAGCGGCACGGCGGGAACCCGCGGGTATCCCGGTGCCAGGCGAAGCATAGAACCAGAGCATTGGCCGCGAATACACGCGAATGAACGCGAATAAAAACAAAAAAGGAATTTGCTCTTCTCCGTGCCTCCGAGCGTCCGCCGTTAAGCCTTTGATCTCTATGGCCGCGCCGCGGTGATGGCCGTCTCTCCATTCTTCAGAGACTCGTTGAACTGCTTCAGGTCTGTCTCCACCAGCCGATCATATTCACGTTTCACGCTTCGAAGCTGTCTCTTCAATAACACGTACGCCTCCCGCGCCTGGGAGGTCGGCTCCCGATCTGAGCTCTGCACGTGACCGGCGAGATAGAGCAGTTTGGCTGTGAGCTGCACCGGCCACTCATAGAAGGCGACCGCCTTCTGCTGCTTCAGCTTGTCTTCTATCCCTGAGAACTTCTGTTCGAGCGCGGCGGCGGTTTTACGCGCGGAGGAATTTTCCTCATCGCCTTCCCACCGCGCGCCGAATGCCCGCAACCGGGTTCTTACTTCCTCAATCCCATCGGTCAAAGCGACGGATGTTTTGAGGTCGCCGGCGAGAGACTCCAGCATGGCGATCTGCGCGGCGATCTCCCGCAGGCTGCCGCCTGAGTCCGGGTCTTTGAGCACAGTGAGCGGCTGCGAGAACTCGCGAGCGCCGATTTGGAGTTTCACGGTATAGCGTCCCGGAGGAGCGATGATGTTGACGCGAGCCGGCGGGCCTCCGCCACGCGCCCCGGGCGAAGGAACCGGGCCGGGAAGAGGCCCTTCTTCTGGCCCGGTCGGGACCGGAAGCGTATCGGCCGAAGGCGGCACATTGATTACGATGGACGTGGGGTCGTAACGCAGGTCCCAGTAAACCCGATTGATGCCCTTCGTTTTGGTTCCGAACAACCTTCGCAGAATCTTTCCGTTCTCGTCGGCAATGGTCAGTGAAACGTTGCCCTCAGGCACATTCCTGAGCCAGTAGGAAAGCGAAGCTCCGTATTGAGGATTATGCCCGGCAGTCGGATCGTCCGAGACTTCACGGATGCCGTTGATCAGACGGAAGCGCCACGCGGGCGGCGGAACAAAGAGATGCGCGTCGGCTTCCGCAATCGCCGCGTTGATCTGCTGCAGAGGGGCAAGGTCGTCGAGGACGTAAAAACCGCGCCCATAGGTTGAAATCACCAGATCGTTGAACTGCTTCTGCACCGTAATCCACGAGACCGGGGCCGGAGGAAGGTTCATCTGCATGGGCTGCCACTGCGCGCCGTCGCTGAACGACACGTAGAGCCCGTTTTCCGTGCCCAGATAGAGCAGCCCGCGCCGCACGGGATCTTCCCGAACACAGCGCGCAAAACTGAGTGGAGTCTTTGGCAGGCCATTGACGATCAGAGTCCACGTCCTGCCGTAGTCGGTGGTCCGGTAAACCCACGGATCGAAATTGCCTTCCTGATGCCCGTTCACCGTGATGTAGGCCGTGCCCGCGTCGTAACGAGAGGCCTCGATATTGCCGATCGTTCCCCAGGGAAGAATGCCGGGGATATTTTTCGTGACATTGGTCCAGTGCGCGCCCGCGTCGCGAGTGAGTTGCACCACGCCGTCATTGGTTCCCACCCAGATCAGATCCGCTGTGACCTGCGACTCGGTGATGGCGTAGATAACGTCGCCGTATTCCACGCCGATGTTGTCTCCGGTAATTCCACCCGATGGCCCCTGGCGGCTGCGGTCGTTGAGCGTGAGATCGGGGCTGATCAACTGCCAGCTCTGCCCGCCGTTGGTGGTCATGTGGAGAAACTGGCTGCCGACATAAACCTTGTTATGGTCGTGCGGTGAAATCGTGATGGGGAAATCCCAGACAAAACGATACTTCGCGTCGCGGGCGGCGTGACCGTTGGTGCTGACCGGCCAAACTTCAACGTCGTGCACCGCTTTGGTGCGGACGTTGTAGACGGTAACGATGCCGCCCACACTTCCGCGGCCTGAGGCCGTGGACCAGATAAGATTCGGGTCTGCCGGATCGGGCGTGGCCCATCCGCTTTCGCCGCCGCCGACTGAATACCACAGGCCGCGCGGAATATCGGACTTGCCCGTCATCTCGCCCAGGCCGATCTTCGAGTTGCTCGGCCCGCAGGTGGAAGGGCCATCCTGCATGTTGCCGCAGACCGTGTAGGGCACGCGGTTGTCAGTGGTCACGCGGTAAAGCTGGGCAATCGGCAGCCGGATGCGCGTCCAGGTCTCGCCCCGGTTGATGGAGATCGCTACTCCCTCGTCATTGGCAATGACCATCCGCTTGCCGTTGGTCGGATCGATCCACATGTCGTGATTGTCGAATCCCGGACCCTGCTCCATCGACCGGCGAAGAAGCATCTTACCGCCGTCGCGCGTGGTGGTCATGAAGATCGAGAGAAAATAAGCCTCGTCGGGATTGTCGGGCTCCACCGCCATTCGCGTGTAATAAGCGGGCCGCGAAAGCAGGTTGCCGTTGGAGTTGACGAGCTTCCAGTTTTCTCCGCCGTCGTCGGAGCGCCACAAAACTCCCGGATCGGTGGGCGAACCATTCCATGGAATACCGCGCCCGGTTTCGATCAGGGCATAAACACGGCTGGAGTCGGCTTTGGTCATCGCCAGGCCCGCCTTGCCAAACGGCCGCTCAGGCAGGCCATGCCCGGCAAGGCGATTCCATGTCACGCCGCCGTCTGTGGATTTCCAGATGCCGCTTCCCGGCCCTCCGCTGACGCGTCCCCAGGTATGGACTTCGATCTGCCACATGGTTGCGAAGAGAATGTCGGGATGATTGGGGTCCATCACGATGTCGGCGGCACCGGTATTCTCGTCGACGAACAGAACGCGGCTCCACGTTTTGCCGCCGTCGCTGGTCCGGTAGATACCGCGCTCCTGCTGTGGGCCATAGCTGTGACCGAGCGCAGCGGCCAGAACTATATTCGGGTTGCGAGGATCGACGACGATGCGGCCAATGCGCCCCGTCTTTTCAAGGCCCATGCTCGTCCAGGTTTTACCGGCATTCTCGGACTTGAATATCCCCCAGCCCATGGAGATGTGGCTGCGAATGAAGGTCTCCCCGGTTCCCGCCCACACGATATTCGGGTCCGAGGACGCCAGCGCCAGCGCGCCGATGGAAGCCACCGGCTGATCGTCAAAGATGGCCTTCCAGTGAACGCCGCCGTCGGTGGTCTTCCAGATTCCTCCGGAGGCCGCGCCCACGTAGTACGTCGAAGGGTCGCCCGGAATTCCGGTCACGGCAATCGCGCGATTGCCTGGCGGCCCGAGATAGCGATAATGCAAAGACGAGTAAGCCGAGGGATCGATCTGCCGGGCCGCCGCGGAAAGAACGAAGACAGCCGCAAAAAACACCAGCCGCGAATGAACGTAAATTGAACGGACTGAATTGGAAATAATCGACAAGTGATGGCCGCCTGTAAGAGCTTGCCGAAATCATACGGCATTGCCGTGCGGGGATGCACCGGCTTTCAGGGGCGCAGGATTCCGCCAATTCGCTGATCCATTTAATTCGCGTTTATTCGCAGCCGGCTTTTTGGAACGCGTTGCCATTCAGGGCGATCAGATGCTGGCAATCTTCGAACAGCACGTTGTAATGGGCAACGACGGTAAACCCCATGCGCGTAAACAGGTCGGCAAAAGCAGGCTTGTCCCATGCCCACAGATGAAATTCGTAATGCTCGTCGGGCGTCTCGTCGAGTGGCACGCTCGCCACCAGCCATTTGACCCCGCCATCTCTCAGCTTTTGCAGAAAGTCTTCCGGAGACACCAGATGTTCCAGCGTCTCGGTCATGATGGCGATGTCGGGGAATCTCAGGTCCTCTTTTGTAAAATCGAGCAGGGTCGCATCCACGCCGTACTCCTGCCTGGCGTAGTCCACCGCCCGGGGAGACAAGTCAAAGCCCCAAGAGGCGATATCCGGCCGCGCTTTCTTTAGCTCGCGCAGCATTCCGCCGTTGCCGCAGCCGAAATCGCATACAGAGACCGCTTCAATATCCACCGCCAGCAGATAAAGAATGTCATGCAGCGTACGCAGCAGGCGCTCACGATGTTTGGGCTGGTGGATGTGGTCCGCCGCCTCCCGGTCCCGGTAAAAAGCCTCATCGTGGAACTTCGGTTCGCTGAAGAACTTGTGTGTAGCCATGGCTATCCCTGGGAATGGAATTCCCTTAATTCTTTGTATCGGCCTTTGCGCCGCGGACTTAAGCGTGCACTGCCTGCGGCGGGACGGGCGATGATCTAAAGAGTTCCTCTCAGCCTGCCGATGTTCTTCAGATGGAAGCATTGCGCCTGGGCAGGAGCAGAAAACGCGCCTGGACTTACGTCCTCACCACCCTTTTGGTGCTGTTGGGAGGGTTCCTGCTCGGCAGAGCGCGTTGGGAGGGGACCGCCGAATCTCATACTCTGCTTGAAGCCATCGCGACCCTGCTGGCGTTCATCACCGGCGCGATGGCCCTGGTCCGTTACTACGCAAAGAAGAGCGGGAAATTTCTGATCCTCGGCGCCGGCCTGCTGGGAACCGCCGTGATCGATACCTTCCATACCGTGGTGACCTCTTCTTTCTTCACCGGGCACATGCCTTCTCCGCTTTCCACCCTCAGCCCGTGGACCGGAATCACCTCACGGTTTTTCCTGTCGTTCGTGATGTGCGCCACTCTGCTGGTCTGGAAGCAGGAGACAAGAAAGCCCGCCGAGAGAACGCGGGAAAATATCGTTTACCTGGTGATTGGCGGCTGTATTGCTATCTGTCTTCTCTGTTTTACTCTGATCTCACTGCCCCCGGCCTACTTCCCCGACTTTTTTGTCCGCCGCCCTCTGGACCTTGCGCCGGTCCTGTTTTTTGGATTTGCCATCCTTGGATATCTGGCGAGGAGCTCGTGGAAGACAGACGATTTTGAACATTGGCTGGTGCTATCCCTGATCATTGCCGGAGCGAGCCATTTCGACTACATGTTTTGCCAAAAGTTGTTTGACGCACCTTACTTTGCGGCCCACGTGGCAAAAATCACCGAGTATGCGCTGGTCCTCAACGGCCTTTTCATCAGCATGTTTTCCATTTTCAAAAGCGAGGCCGAGAATGCGACACGCCTGGGGCACGTCAATCAGTCTCTGGCCGAGGAGATCGGCGAACGCCAAAAAGCTGAAGAACAGTTGCAGCGGGCCCAGGACGATCTGGAAATCCGCGTCCAGGCGCGGACCTCGGACCTGGCCCTTGCCAATGACGCGTTACAGGCGGAGATTGCGGACCGGCTGAAGGCCGAACATGCGGCGGAAGCCGCCACCCGGGCCAAAAGTGAATTCCTGGCCAATATGAGCCACGAAATTCGCACTCCCATGAACGGCGTCATCGGTATGACCGAGCTGGCGCTGACCACGAATCTGACTTCTGAGCAGAAAGGGTATCTGCAGGCCGTCAGCCAGTCGGGTCAGGCTCTGCTGACCGTGATCAACGACATCCTTGATTTCTCGAAGATCGAAGCACGCAAGCTGAGCCTCGATCTGGTGGAATTCGATCTGCGAACGACACTGGAAGACGCCCTGAAGACAGTCTCACTGGCGGCGCACGGCAAACGCCTGGAACTGGCCTGCGATATCGACGCGGAAACGCCGGTGTCGCTCATGGGCGATCCGGGACGGCTGCGGCAGGTCATTCTCAACCTTGTCAACAATGCAATCAAGTTCACGGAAAAGGGCGAAGTCGTGCTGGGCGTCGGCTGCGAAAGCCGAACCTCAGAGAACGCGCTCCTGCGCTTTGCCGTCACCGACACGGGAATAGGAATTTCGGAAGAAAAGCAGGCGCTGATTTTCGAGGCATTTTCCCAGGCGGACGGCTCCACCAGCCGCGAATATGGCGGCACCGGTCTGGGACTGACGATTTCCGCTTCTCTGGTGGAAATGATGGGCGGCCGGCTGCAAGTCGAGAGTCAGGCGGGGAAAGGAAGCACTTTCCATTTCACCGCCTCCTTTGCGATGGGACCGGCCGCGTCTTCAATTCCGGACGACGGAATCATCATGCCGGACCTGCGCGTGCTGGTGGTCGATGCCGGCGCCACCAATCGCCGAATTCTCCAGGACATGCTGAAGCGCTGGCGGATGAATACGCAAAGCGCGGCCGACGGCGGCGAGGCCCTGCGGATTCTGGAAAGTTCCCGAAGGGCCGGCCAGACTTTTGATCTCGTACTCGCAGACGGCCGAATGCCTGGAACGAGTGGCGCCGGCCTGGTCGAACGAATCAGGAACGACCGGAGTCTCGCGCGGTCTCTGATTCTGATGCTTACCACCGACCGGCAGGAAGACGGCGCCGGCCGGGAGTGGGGTTCCGCAGCCTGTCTTCTCAAGCCTGTGCGTCAGTCGGAACTGCGCAGGGCCATTCTCTCCGCTGTGAACCCCGACGCGACAGTCGAAGAAAACATAGCGGGGTCTTCAGGGAGCAACGTTTCGGCCACCGAAGACGGGCGTCCGCTGAACATCCTGCTGGCGGAAGATAACCTGCTGAACCAGACGGTGGCCATGGGCTTTTTGGCGAAACGAGGCCACATCGTCACATCCGCGATGAACGGAATTGAGGCGCTGGCGGCGTTGGAAGCGCGGAGTTTCGATCTGGTGTTGATGGACGTGCAGATGCCGGGTATGGACGGATTTGAAGCCACCTCAATCATTCGCTCCCATGAGCTGTCTCCGGATCGCCACACGCCCATCATCGCCATGACCGCCC
>WNFD01004133.1_pt1 | contig 14563 bp, 13 predicted proteins | sample 5400491 | NCBI WGS metagenome assembly WNFD01 (sample SAMN13153343, study PRJNA577476) | soil metagenome | isolation source: 120 cm saprolite under Douglas fir tree site 2 hole 2 replicate 2 | place: USA:California | collected 2015-04-18
TGTGACACCCGATCTCTACGAACGGGAGCGCCTGGTCGTCACACGTAGCAAGTTCATTCTCGCGGAAGGGCCCTTGCAGAATCAGGACGGCGTGATTCATGTGAAGGCTACGCATCTCCGACCCCTCTCCGATCAAGCGTTCTGCGGTGTTCATCTGCTGCAGCGGCAGGCTCCCGAACTCTTCCCGCAAGACTTCGCTATTTTGCCGAAGAAGAGGACCTTCCAACTTGCCCGCGCGTTCGACCTGCCAGAGTGCGTCCCGGCGATGCTTGATCCCATCGAGATTGTTGAGAGCCCCAACGCGCGCTAGCAGCGTCAACTCCTTCCGGTTGAGGGCGGAGACTCGTGCGACCAGATCCTCCGCCGACCGGAACGGGCCGCATTCTTCGCGAGAGTTGGCGATAGTCTCTGCAGATTGTTTGCGCAGCCCCTTCGCGTAGCCAAGTCCAAGCCGCAGAGACAGGCTTCCATCGGTCTCATGTTCAATAGTGCAAGCCCATTCTGAAACCTGTACATCCATCGGCTTCACCCGCAGACCGCGCCTCTGCGCATCTTTGACCAGCACAGCCGGGGAGTAGAAACCCATTGGCTGGTTATTGAGAATGGCGCAGGTGAAGGCGGCCAGGTACTTTACTTTGAAATATGCCGAGGCGTAGGCGATTAGGGCGAAGCTGGCCGCGTGCGACTCAGGAAAACCATAGAGCGCGAATGAGCTGATGTTCTGAATGATGGTCTCCTGCGTTGCAGCGTCCAACCCATTTGCCGTCATACCTTCTCGCAGCTTTCCTTCGAGATTCTTCATGCGCTCCCAGGATCGCCGCATTCCCACAGCGCGGCGAAGCTCCTCAGCCTCCGCTCCGGTGAAGTTTGCAACCGTCATTGCCATGCGGAGCAGTTGCTCCTGAAAGAGCGGCACGCCAAGCGTCCGCTTCAACACCGGTTCCAGCGAAGGATGCGGGTAAGTGACCTCCTCTTTCTTCTGGCGCCGCCGCATGTACGGGTGCATCATCTTACCGACGATTGGCCCCGGTCGGATAATGGCAACCTGAACGACCACGTCGTAGAACTTCTCCGGGTGGTTCCGGGGCAAAGAAGCCATCTGCGCACGGCTCTCGACTTGAAACATGCCCACCGTATCGGCGCGCTGCAACGTGCGATAGACCTCGCCGTCTTCCGGCAATTGGGCAAGGTCGACCCGGTCGCCGTGGTGCTTTGGAATCAATTCCAGACAATCCTTGAGGACGGCCATCATCCCCAAGCCGAGCAGGTCCACCTTGATGATTCCAAGATCGGCGCAGTCTTCCTTGTCCCACTGCACGACTGTCCGCCCCGGCATGGACGCACGTTCCAGGGGGACAACGCAGTTCAACTGGCCCTGGCAGATGACCATGCCCCCGGAGTGCTGGCCAAGATGGCGCGGCAGGTCCTGGATACGCATACAGAGTTCGAGGTACTTGGCGATGCGCGGATGCTTCAGGTCAAAGCCCGCATTCTGAAACGAGTGCGCCATCGTGTCGGTCGGGCCACGCCATTCAAAGTGATTGACTAAGCTGGACAGCCTCTGTAGCGATTCCTGATCGAACCCGAGCGCCTTTCCCACCTCCCGCGCGGCGGACTTGCCGCGATAGGTAATAACATTTGCTGTCATCGCAGCGCCGAGTTCTCCATAACGTTGATAGACATACTGAATTGCCTGTTCGCGTTTGTCTTCAGACGGCAGATCGAGGTCGATGTCCGGCCACTCTCCCCGGCTCTCGCTCAGAAAGCGCTCAAACAGCAGTTCCATGCCGACCGGGTCTATCGCCGTGACTTCGAGTGCGTAACAGACGGCTGAGTTCGCTGCGCTTCCACGGCCTTGAATGAGAATGTCGTGCTGTTTACAAAACTGCACAATGTCCCAAACAATCAGGAAGTATCCGGCAAACCCCAGCCTGGCAATCAGCGCGAGTTCGTGTTCGACCTGCTTCCTTGCCCGCTCCACAAGCCCCGCGTCGCGCTTCGGCCCATAGCGGCGAATGACTCCCTCTTCCACACGTTTGCGCAGGAAGCTATCCATCGTGTCGCCGTTCGGAACCGGATAGCGCGGGAACTCGTAGCCCAAATCTCCCAACTCGAATTGCAGGCGTGAGGAGAGCTCGACTGTATTCTCGGTCGCTCCGCAAACATCGCGGAACAACGCCGCCATCTCGTGGGCCGGACGAAGATGGCGCTGACTATTGAGAGACAGAAGACGGCCTGCACGGTCGAGTTCCGTATGGTTGCGAACTGCCGTAAAGAGATCCAACACCTCACGGTCATACGCGGTGGCGTACCGCACGCCGTTGGTTGCAATCACAGGCAGCTTCAGGGAACGGGCGATGCGAAGCGCCGCCTGGTTCCGCCACTCCTCTTCGCGCTCGTGATGCCGTTGCAACTCGACGTAGACACTGCCGGGACCGAAGATGCGAACCAGCCGCTCGACCGTCTCGCGGCCAGCTTCCTCACCGCCGCGCATCAACGCCGCGGCTAGGGGGCCTTCATCGCCACCCGTCAAGCACACCAAACCAGAGGCGTATTGCTGCAGATCATCAACGTTAGCCGCACCTTCCTGCTTCGTGGTTTCGCGCATCTTGAATCGCGTCACGAGCTGGCAGAGGTTCTGATAGCCTTCGCGCGATTCACAGAGCAGCGGAAGCCGGGCAGGTTCGGCGACGTGCTGATAAGGCAACCATGACCGAGGGGTGAGGCGAGCTCCGAGGCTCGATACGGCGATCTCCGCTCCAACGTGTGCGCGAACCTCATTTCGCTTCGCACTGGTGTGGAACCGGGCAGAGCCATAGACCCCGTTGCGATCCAACAGCGCCATTGCCGGCATCTCCAACGCGACGGCCCGTTCGACCAGCGCCTCGGGCTGCGATGTTCCCTCAAGGAAGCTGAAGGCGCTGGCGGCGTGCAACTCAACATAGCCGTCAGTCATAGAGTGCCGCCATCTGCCACTGATTTCGCATCAGGTCACGCATCATGCAGCAACAGAGCATCGGACCGTCCTGCGCTCGGGCGACCAGATCCCATTGCTCCAATCCCCAAAGCGTCTGGTTCCACCAGTCGCCACCCACGAGCCACGGACCGTAAGCGTGTTCGACCGCATAGCGTCGCTCGCGATAGAAGAACATCGCCGGCTGGGAGTTCCGCAGAGTGACGGAAGCCGGCTCCGGTGGACGAAGCTGCCGCATGGAGGCACGCGGTGTGGGGGAACCAATCACAGCAGAGTCACCGGAAGATACGGTAAAGGGTTCCATGCGGAACCCCTCCGGCGCATGGGTGTCCTGAAGCACAGCGCGGCCCGCACAGTCCTCACCCACGATGGCACGGATGCGGGCAAGTGTGACATCCAGACGCGCCGCCTCGGGAAGCTGCGGGGAGAAAAGGCCAAGCTGCACTTTGCTGGTACTGCCTGGCTCTGCGCTCAGGGCAACCGCGAGAATGGCAGCTGGGGGTGGATGCGCTTCGAGGTCGAGATGCAGCAGCTTGATCCAGAGCTGCTTGTCAGTACTTGGCAGCGCGGGCCGGACAGTCCGCGTATGCGTGCCTCCACCGTCGAGCGTCAACGTGATGGTCACGGAAGCCAGCGCCAGGATGCGCGCCTTTGCCCGAAGAATCAGCTGATCGAGCATGACACCGACTGCAAAAAGCAGCGACTCCAGAAGCTCGACAGGAGTATCGAGTTCCATCTTCTCTGCGAGCGTGAAAGGAGGCTCCACTGGTTGGAATAAATGCGGTCGCTCGCCTCGCGCCAACTGGCGAAGACGCTTGCCGTCCTGTCCCATCCGGGCAATCAGCTCTTTCTCCGGCAGACCGGCCAGCATCCCCAGCGTATGAATCCCCCAGAGCGCGAAAGTCTCTGCCTGTGTCTCGGTCGGATCAATAACCGCGATAGGCAAAGGGGCCAGTGCCGTTGCCTCTTCGCCTGGCGGAACCACTCTGACGGCGGCACTCGGCGATAGACCTCTGGCAAGGCAAACAGCCGCTTGAAAGTTACTGCTGACGGTGACACGAGCCGTGATGCCGACTGCCCTAACGCGCTGCACAAGACTCCGCGCCAACATCTCCGGCGGCCCAAACAGACTTTGAGTGCCGCTTATGTCGATCCCACAGAGAAAAGCCGTATCTTGGCTTCGCTCTTCAACGCGCGGCGAAAACGCGCCCGCACATTCGAGCAGGATGGTCTGTGTTGCCATCTCCGTTTCACGCGAGCGCGATAGAACCACCGGGCTGGGGAAGGTATCGACCTCCACCCGAGTCATGCCATGCGAAAGGTGAAGCAGCCGCGCCCTGGTATTGAGTGAGCAAACGGTTTGCGAGGGAGGCTCGCCCTCCATCACGACACAGGGCCTGCTGTGCATCTCGGGCCGCAGCCGCAGAATTGCCTGCGCGGGAAACTCCTTTACGTAAAGGCAGGCGTACAGTTCTGTGGACTTGGTCATCTGCGACCTGCCCATACGGTGCGGCTCTGCCAACTCGCGACATTCACACCTTGCGGCGGCTTTCGCAAGGGGATGACGTTGGTTGGAGTTTCCGTAAAGCGTCGACGAGCAACTTCGACTCGGGGCTTAATACCGCTGAAGACCGTTCTTTCGTCGCAGATCGCATTCGCCGGTTGAAGCCGCAGCACCAGCTCGGCGCTGCTCTTTGCGCATGGATGCTGTGTCAGAAGCAGGATGCTCGACTGTGTTCTCTCGGCAGCCGCACGATAGCGATACCACGTTGCCAACGGAACACGCGAAACAGCCTCCGGCGTGAGGCTTCCCATGTCGAGCACGATCGCGCTGAAGCCGCCGCCCTGCAAGAGCAGATCGGTTGCGCGTAACGCCTGTTCCATCCGGGACCAGGGTTTTCGAGAGCGCAATGGTGCAACGGCGTTCGCCGACGGCTGCCGAAGGCTCGGCTCGAAGACCTCGGCCTTGGGTCGCGCACGACGCTGCGGCTCCGCACAGCGAGGCTCGATGGTTTCTGGTCTCAGCAGACCGCGAACCGCTTGGGAAAGCCCCTTCGCCTCGGTGCGTGGATGTGGCCCGAATCCTCCGCCGTGCAATCCTTTCCTCGCAGCAGGTGGGACAAGATACTTCTCTGGCAGAGCGAAGCTGTAACTTGCCGGCTCAATGGTTTTCTGCAGCACACCGCAGCGTACCCAAAGCAGTCGCGCGAGATCGACGCCCGCGGCGGCGGCCGAGGCGGGATCAAGCGTGTTGGATACATCAATCCAGGCACACACCTTCGCTGCCTGCGTCATACGCGAGAGGAAGGAAAGCGCGACCGAGGTTCGCCCGGAACACTCGGGACCGACCAGTTCACTGACCGCTCCCACCGGCAGCCCGCCCCTCAAGACTTCATCCAGCGATTCGATGCCCGTAGCCGCAACCGGACGAATCATCTTTGGAGAGGGTGTGAGCGCAGAAGGAATCTTCTGTGCGAGGGCCGATTCGATCTGAAGCCGGATTGCGGAGGAGGTGGGCATGGCGAAATATCTTCGCCTTATATTCGCCTATGAGTGGGAGTGACTGTCAAACCAAACTTGCACAAAAGGATGTGCAAGTAGAGGTAAATGGCTGAAAACAATCATCTACATATTTAGGTAAAGGTAAACTGAAAGCATGTGCGGTCGCTACAAACGCCGATCCGACAAGCAGCGCATTGCCGAAATGTTCCAGGTGAGTGTGGGTCTCGAACAGCTGTATCTCGACCCCGAGGATGACATCGCGCCGGGGTCGGTTCAACCGGTTGTTTTGACCAATGATGAGGGCGAACGCCAGATTGAGATCATGCGATGGGGTTTCAAGCTCCCCGACCGCTTGCTCTTCAATGCCCGGTCCGAAGGAATCGACGCCGCGAAGTTTTGGAGTGAACGGTTCAAGACGGGTCGGTGCATCGTTCCGGCCGACACGTTCTTCGAATGGGTCAAAGTCCAGAACGGTGGGAAGCCGAAGTACGAGTTTACCGTTCCAGACCGGGAACCCTTCGGCATGGCTGGCGTTTGGTCTGTATGGAAGAACCCCAAAAACGAAGCATGGGAAGACACGTTTGCCATTCTTACCGGAGATGCAAATAGCGTGATGCGGCCCGTTCACAACCGCCAGCCCATCATCCTTGAACCTCAGGAATATACGGAATATCTCACCCCAGCCGACCGGCCACCAACACACCTTCTCCGGGTTCTTCCGGATGAAGAACTGAAGTCGCAACTCATCTCCGAAGACAACATTACCCAGCAACAAGCCAGCCTCTTCGATAGCTATTGAGAAGGATAGCTCGATGAGCCAGCAATTGATCACAGGGCTTCGCCTCGCCCTAACTTCCCATAAGCCCGACTTGAACGAAGCCGCTTCTAGTGCGGCGGACGCTTGCGCGTGGGGCTGAGCGTTCAGCAGTGGAGTTGCGGTAGGTTGTGTCGCAGAGGAGGGTATCTCTGTGACTCATCTACGTCAGATCATGCTTGAGGAACTGGAGCGTCGCAACTACGCCCAGGCAACCATCCACTGCTACATCCGCACGGTCGAGCACTTCGCTCGGCACTTCCATCGTCCGCCCGATCGGCTGGTCCGGAGCACATCCGCCAGTATCAAGCTGCCATGTTCACCCAGTGGAAGCTGGCGCCGAACACGGTGACGCAGAAGCTGGCTGCGCTGCGTTTCTTCTATGTCCAGGTCTTGAAGCGAGACTGGAGCGTTGCACCGTTGTCAGGTCGAAACTCATCGACCATCAGAATGAAGCCGACCATGGGCAAATCTTCCGAGTCGCGCTTGATGTCGACATGGAGGTCTTGGGCGGCAGAGCGCGGTCGCAGCGTTCTGCCAGGAGTTGTGCTGAGCTTAAAGGGCACTCCGATGACATGACGACATGCCTCAAGAAGGGGAGGGTAAATATAAAAGTCATCAAACTCCGCGCTCCGATTGACGAAGTCGTACATCCGCGTAGTCGTGCGGGCGACCTTCACGTCCGCTCCGTTCCCGGAGTCCATGGCTGCGTCGTACGCCGCGGCAAACTGCGGCAATCGCTCGGCTGACACCGGACCAGGAATCACAACGAAGCCCGCATCTCGCAACTCCTTGGCTGAGAGCGCAGGCAACTGGCGACCTGCGCTGATCATGCTGAACCATTCATCCATCTAATCTCCTCGTGGAACCCCTCAGTATGAGTCGTAAGGGGATCGTCCCATCCATATCCTGTTGCTCATAGCTCCTCCGCAGGCTCCTCGACAAAGAGAGGCGAAGCCGGCTCGCCTTGCTTGCTGATGTGTAGCTGGGGTTGGCTTTGCCCCGAATTCCGTCTTGCTGGTTGCAGCCCCACGTAGCAGCCCGCGTCGCGGCTCTTGGCGAAGCGGTGCGGGTCTTCCAACGTCAAGATGTAGGTAAGGGCGATCAACGGTCCTACACCGTCCACCTGGGTCAACAACGCCACCTCCGGGTAACGGTTCTTTCCCAGTTCCTCGATGCGCTGGTCGTACTCGCGGATACGCACGCTCAGGGCCTTGACGCTCACCAGTACTCGCCTGAGTTGCAAGGATAGTGATCTGCCGTGTCGGAAATGACACAGATCTAGATAAAGCTTGCTTGTTCGGGGAAAAGTCAGCATCCGATCCAAATTCGCGCAGATCTACTCGTCCCTCCTAAGAGCAGAGGGAAATGGATACAAGAATCTTGAGTGGGGATTCGTGTCGGAAATGAAACAGACGCGGCCTGAGATTATCGAAACCGAACCGGATTGTGATTCTCTTCCTTCATTAACGACCATGAGGAGCCAAAGAATTGGAACTAGAGAATATGTTCGTCAACGCAGGATCTCCATGAACGGACGCTGCTGGGAGCTACCTGGGCACAGGGAAATCAGCGGTTCCCAAACACGTAAGTGGTATTAGATCGATCCTGGTTTCAGGAAGTAGTTGTCGTGGGCGGCTGCTTCTTGCAACCCGGAGGGACACTCAAAATCGCCAATTGTCATCGTCTTGCCACGCTGGATTTAGCCGAACGAAGTTGAGAGAGCTTCATTTGACTGCACAGGACTCCAATACGGCGCATCCCTCACTCATGCACTTCCATGTGTGTATTCACTGCGGTGGTGCTTTCAGGAGAGAAGCCTACGAGGGGAGGGCCCTTACGTCAGGTATCTTTCAATGTCTCAAATGCGGCCTTGAAGGACCGTTGAATGTTGAGATACGCGAAATGGACGGTTCCAAACCTAGAGCCGGAAATTTGGAAAGCGAATGAATCACCCTGTAAGTGGCAGCTTTCTTTGGACTGTCTGTCCGACACTGCTGAGCTTTCGTGCGGTAGCCTTAACAAACTCATTCAGCAAACGAGACTTGCTATCGGAGCGCATTGCGAGATTGGTAACGAGACGTAGTCTATTCTCGGCTAATGGCCGCATAGTGATCCCATCACGAGCAATCCTCCATGCTCCGGTTCGGGGCAAGAATGCAATTCCTTCATGCTCTAGAATTAGTTCTGGTGCTTCTTCGGGCGCCATGACGTGGTAGATAAAGGACAGTACCAAACGGCGTCAGCGCCCAACCGTTCTGACTGTGAAGGAGTACGAAGCCATTCTCGCTATGTTGAAAGAGCCGTATCGAACGATGGTGATTGTTGCGCAATGCCTCGGTCTTCGCGTGAGCGAGATCGCGGCGCTCCAGTGGCAAGACTTCGATTTCGAGCGTCAGCAGCTTCTCGTGCAGCGGAGCATCGTGAACGGGCGAGTGGATGACGTCAAGACGGAGTATTCACGGGACCACGTACCGCTTCACGAATCGCTGGTAGAGGTTCTACTTGAATAGAGCAAGAAAGCCCTGCCAACGGAAGAAGGCTGGGTCTTCGCAAGCCCTCTGACGAACAGACCCTACCATCCGACCGAGATTCAGAAGCGGCACATCCGTCCTGCCGGATGCTGCCTGGTGGAGTGCCCGAAGTGCAATGCAAGTTGCGGTGTTTGGTGCCGCGATGGGCAGGGCGAGCGGACGGCTATCCACGAGGAACGTTGGGCTTCAGCCGGAAAGTACGGTTCGATTGGTTGGCATACGTTCCGCCACACCTATCGTTCCTGGCTCGATGAGACGGGAGCACCGATGAAAGTCCAGCAGGAGCTCATGCGTCACGCGTCGATTCAGACGACCATGAATGTCTACGGACAGGCGATGGCGTCCTCGAAGCGGGAAGCAAACGGCAAGGTGGTAGAGATGGTGCTCAAGCCGGTGAAAGCGAGCGCCTGAAACGTGGATTTTGCGAATGGGAGTCAGTGGGAGTGAATCGAGAGCAGCCAGTCCAATCTAAGTTATTGAAAAGATTGGTTGCGGGGGTAGGATTTGAACCTACGACCTTTGGGTTATGAGCCCAACGAGCTACCGGGCTGCTCCACCCCGCACTTTGAATATACCGTTACTGAGGGGCTCAGGTCAATTGGCCGGCAACCCTGACCGAGGAAGGATGAAGTTGCCGTAAGTAGTGGGGGAGCGTAACTTTTTCCGAAATATGGAGTCTGCATTAGTGTCACAGATGTGTGGCGGAGGATTCGCATGGGGCAGGGCAATTTGGTCTTGAGGTATCTGACGGCGGCGGTTCTGATTGGCGGGCTGAGCGGGGTGGGATTCGCTCAGGCGAAGCCGGCAACGGTGCCGGATGCGCAGATTGAAGCTAACGTTCTAAAGGCTTTAGCGGGCGCTCCGCAGTTGGCGGATCAGTCCATCAGTACGACGACGGTCTATGGCACGGTCACATTGAGCGGGACGGTGCGCGATGAGGCCTCGAGGAATATGGCCGAGCAGCTGGTGTCGAACGCTGCGGGCGTTCAGAAGGTTGTTGATGAGTTGACAATAGGGACGGGAACGACCGCGGCCAACGATGCGCCGCAGGCACAGAACCCAAATGAGGAAGGCACGAATCCCAATCTGCAGTCGGATGGGACGATGGCTCCGGCGCAGCCTGCTGAGGAGCAGAGTCCGGGGAACGTTGCGGCGGCACCGCAGGAGCAGGTTCAGGATCAGCAGGCAAGCCAGGGTGCGCCTAACGGACCGTATCGCAGGCCGGACGCTCGTCCTTACGGACCGCCCCCGCCTCCGGCTTACAGTCAGCAGCCGCGAGTGGAACAGCAGGGTGGGGAAGCTGTGGTCGTGCCGGCTGGGACGATGCTGCGGGTGCGGATCAATGAGGGGATGGACAGCAAGAAGACGGCCCCGGGAACGGTGTTTGATGGAGTTGTCCTGAATGATGTTGTGACTGGCGGATCGGTTGCCATCCCGCGGGGCGCTGCGGTGCAGGGCGTGGTTGCCCAGGTGGAGAACGCAGGCCAATTGAAGGGCCACGGCGCGCTTTCGCTGCAGTTGACGCAGGTGACTCTGGGGGGCAGGACGTATCCTCTGGCCTCCGACTTCTGGTCGCACCAGGGGGCGGGCAAGGGGGCCAATACAGTTGGCAACACGGTCGGTTTGAGCGCGGTTGGCGCGTTGATCGGCGCGGTCGCCGGTGGCGGCGTTGGGGCTGCGGTCGGGGCTGGCGTCGGTGGGGTTGCGGGGTTGGGCGTGTCTTCGGCCTCGGGGCGGGGTGAGGCGGTGATACCGTCCGAGGCGATTGTGAGCTTTCGCCTGACGCAGCCGGCGGCGCTGACTACGGTGTCCCAGGCGGAGTTGAACCGGCTGGGGTCTGGTGTGCCGGTTGGGGCTCAGCCGCAGCTGCAGCGGCGCTATCCTCCTCCACCGCCGCCTCCTTATTACTATGGGCCTTATTATGGGCCGGTTTACTACCCCCGCTACTGATATTTTTGCGAAAAAAATCCGGACAGGGGCTGAGCGCGCTCCTGTCCGGATTTTGTTGATTTGAGGGCGTTTTTAAGGGGTGTTTTGGGAGACGTGGGTGGTTGGACGTGGTGTTTTGGTGGTCAGATCGTGGTGAAATGCGTGGATAGCGTGGACGGCGGACTGCCGGTTGCGCGGAGTTGAAAAATACGCACAGTTCGGAAGTATTTTTTCGCCGGGAGAGAGTTTATGAATTCACAGGGCGGCTGATTTATACTTGTCGCTTGCCCTGCAATCGGCGTGGCGCGAGTTGAGAGGCTCGCCCGCCAGATCACGCAAAATCCCGGGCACGCGCTCACCTTCCGGAAGGAAGCGGTGAGGCGCGAGATGAAGGTTTACCGTCTAGCATGATTCGCATTCTGCAGCAAGACAACCGCATCACGAAGATCATCTTCGCCGTCATTATTGGATTTGCCGTCATCACGATGGTGATTACGCTTGTTCCCGGCATCTTTGACAAGGCTTCGACGGACAATGCTGCCGTCTTCGCGACGGTGAAGGAACCGGGCTACTTCGGGCGGATCATCGGCGACAGCACGCCGATCAAGATGACTGAGGTCAACCAGCTGGCGGCCCGGCAGTTGCAGCAGCAGCGCCTGCCTGATTTCCTGCTGCCGTATATGTCGCAGCGGGCCGGGCAGATCCTGGTGCAGCGGGCGATCCTGAAGCATGAGGCGGACCGGATGAACCTGCAGGTGAGCGACGAGGATCTACGCCGCGAGCTGAAGACGGGGCCTTTCGCGCAGTACCTGTTCCCCAACGGGCAGTACATCGGCGACGACGCCTACATGAACTTCGTGCAGAGCGCGTTTCAGACCAGCCGCGCGGACTTCGAGTCGCAGGTGAAGAGCGACATGGAGCTGAACCGCCTGCAGGCGCTGATCACGGGCGGCGTGACGGTTTCGGACAACGCCGTGCGCGAGGCCTACCGGGTGCAGGGGACCAAGGTGAAGTTCGACTACGCGGTGATCTCGGCCGACGAGCTGCGCAAGACCATCAACCCCAACGACTCCGAGCTGCAGGCGTTCTTCAAGCAGAGCGCGGCGAAGTACGCGACCGCGATCCCCGAGACTCGCAAGATCCAGTATGTGGCGTTCGACCCGTCGAACCTGCCGGGCGGCAAGCCGCAGGTGAGCGACGCGGAGGTTCAGGCCTACTACAACGCGCACCAGGATCAGTACCAGGTGAAGGAGCAGGTGAAGGTTCGCCACATCCTGATCGCGGTTCCCTCGGGCGCGGACAGCAAGACCGATGCGGCGGCGAAGGCCAAGGCAGAGGACCTGCTGAAGCAGATCAAGAGCGGCGGCAACTTCGCCGATCTCGCCTCCAAGAACTCGGACGACCCGGGCAGCAAGGTGCAGGGCGGCGAGCTGGGCTGGCTCGATCGCGGCAAGACCGTCCCCGAGTTCGACAAGGCGGCGTTCACGTTGTCGCCGGGACAGACCTCGGACCTGATCAAGACTCAATTCGGGTATCACATCCTGCAGGTGGAGGAGAAGAAGACGGCGCACCTTCGCCCGCTGGCTGAGGTGAAGGGCGAGATTCTTCCAGTGCTGGAGCAGCAGAAGTCCGGCGCGGCCATGCAGACGTTCGCCTCGCAGCTTGCCGCAGATGCAAAGAAGAACGGCCTGGACAAGGCTGCGGCTGCGAAGGGCCTGCACGCCGTGACGACGGACTACCTCGCGAAGGACGGTGTGGTTGCCGGTCTGGCTGACGGCGCTCCGCTGCTGACGCAGGGATTCGCTGCGGCCAAGGGCGCGGACCCGGCTCCGGTTTCGACCGGCGATGGGTTTGCCGTGTTCCAGGTGGCGGATATCAAGGCGGCTCACGCTCCGGACTTCGCCGAGTACAAGCAGCACATCCTCGACGACTATCGCGAGCAGCAGGTTCCGCAGCTGCTGAACACGCAGTTGACCAAGCTGGACGACCGGGCCAAGGTGCTCAACGACCTGAAGAAGGCCGCTGCCGAGATGAATATCCCGGTGAAGGCGAGCGACCTGGTGGGCAAGGACGGCCAGGTGCCGGATCTGGGCGCGATGAGCGGACCGGGTGTGGCGGCGTTCTCGCTGGCCAAGGGAGCCATCTCGGGCCCGATCAACGCGGGCCGGGTTGGCGTTGTTCTGAGCGTGACCGAAAAGCAGGAGCCGAGCTCAGAGGATATCGCCAAGAACTTCGCCCAGACGCGGGAGCAGTTGCTGGCCGCGCAGCACGAGGAGATCTTCCGCGTGTACATCGGCAACCTGACGGAGAAGTATGAGAAGGGCGGGGCGATCCGGTACTCGAAGAAGCAGCCGGCTCCGGGATCTTCTCCCTTCGGTAATTAGCTAGTCAGCACGGTAACGAGTCAATGCAAAAGTACCCCAGGGCTTCCCCCTGGGGTACTGTACTTTGGTGAGCTGATTCTGACCCGTCCGGAGTTAGTCGCATTGGGTCAAATTGTTGAGGGACCTCTTCGCCTTAGCCTCGAAATCGAAAGCAACACGATAAGAAGCGAGCTCGCGAACACGACGCACGCGATGACGAAAGGCCGATCCACGCCCGTCTCGGTGATCGGCCGCGCGGTAAAGTCGCCTGCGATACCGGTCCACCAATAGGCGAACAGCCCAATGTCCATGACGACGTGACCGATCATGCCGGGAATGAGCGATCCGGAGGACCAGGCGAGCAGCCCCAGCACTACACCTGCGCCAAATACGATGGGGACCATGCACGGTGTCGCCCAGGCTTTAGTGAGATGCAGCGTCAGGAAGAAGAGTGAGGAAATCAGAATCGCCACCGGCGCTCCGTGGCGCCGTTCGATCGGAACCTGCATGTAGCCACGAAAGCCGGTCTCTTCGCAAATCCCCGCCGACGTGGCCGAGACCACGATTGCCAGCCACCTCAGAGACGGAGAGGGAATGAAAGAAAAATCGTAACCGTGCCGAAACGCTGCCATCGGAAAGGGCACAAAGCGGAACAGCAGAACAATTGAGGCATGAATCGTCGCTGCGAAGAAGAGCGCGCCGATAAGGCCCCAAAACCATTGCATCGGGGAGAGAGTGCCCCGTCGGAACGCCGTGGCGCGGGTGCCTTGCATCGCACGCGGGGGACCTCCGCCGCTCGCCCACCAGAGATAGAGCCCGAGGAAAATCGCCTCGATGATCGCAGCCAGCGGCACGCCAAGGTTTAGGAGCAACAGCGGCCACACGTTGGCAGGCACAAGAGCAATGACAATACCGGAGACAATGGCACGAAGCGAAATGGGCAACCTCGCCCAACGACTGGGCGCGCCATTCTGCGTTGTCATTTGTCGTGTCCTTGGAACGGTCGCGGACGATCTTACTCTTTCCACCAGCACAACGAACAGCCCTTCGTCCAGTCCCGAACTCGATGTCGCAAATCGGAGACGAGGCCATTTTCCCGACACCTCGGCAACCCGAGTAACAGTCGAACAGGAAGGAGCCAAGTTACTTCTCGTTTGCCGACAATCCGGGAGTTATTGCGTCGTGGCTCGAACCGAACTGCCGAGTCCAGACGCGTCCACGGGCGTCGACACACGCCATCTTTGAGCTTTATCCCCCAAAGGGCATTCGCCGGAGAAGTAGCATCATCCAGCCAGTCGAATCGTGCGATCCCTGGAATGGTCGCCTGCAAACACCATAATGGAGCCTACTTCTGGCCGGAGAGTTCGGCAGCATGCGCCGCGCCCTGCAGTGCCCCGTGCCGCCCGGGGGCATTTGCGAGTGCTATCTCAAATTCTTTTAGCGCCAG
>WNFD01010111.1_pt1 | contig 14563 bp, 15 predicted proteins | sample 5400491 | NCBI WGS metagenome assembly WNFD01 (sample SAMN13153343, study PRJNA577476) | soil metagenome | isolation source: 120 cm saprolite under Douglas fir tree site 2 hole 2 replicate 2 | place: USA:California | collected 2015-04-18
CCTCGTCGGTGGGAGCCCAGGAGAGGTGGAGCTGGAGGATCTTCCGCAGCTTCGATGGATCCTTGCCCGCCTCGCGCGCCCCTTTCTCGAAGCGCTCGAAGACGGTGCCAATCTTTTCCTCGGGGGCGCCGACCGTGATGATCCCATCGCAAAAGCGCCCGGTCTTTTCGGCGGTGACCGGCCCGGCGGTGGCGACGTAGATGGGGGGCGGCTGCTCCGGCATGGTCCAGAGCCGCATCGTCTCCATCTTGTAGTACTCGCCCGAATGCTTGACGTCCTTCCCGCTGAAGAGCTTCCGGATGAGCTCGATCGATTCGAACATGCGGTTGATGCGCTCGGCAACTTCCGGCCAATAGCCGGCGACGAGGTGCTCGTTGAGCGCCTCGCCGGATCCGAGCCCCAGCCAGAAACGGCCAGGGTAGATCGCGGTCATGGTGGCGGCCGCCTGGGCGATGATCGCGGGGTGCGATCGAAACGAGGGGCAGGTGACGCCCGGGCCGATGTCGCCCCGCGTGTGCTCCGCCGCCGCTGCCATGAACGACCAGACGAACGATGCCTGCCCTTGCTGCGGGACCCAGGGCTGGACGTGGTCGGCCGCCATCACGCCCGAGAATCCCGCGGCTTCCGCCTTGGTGCAGAAGCCGATCAGGTCACGCGGACGGAACTGCTCGAGCATGGCGGCATAACCGATCTGGGCCATGCCGTTATTGTCCGCCTAGCGGTTGTAGCGGGGCTGGTCTGATGTCGATGGACCGCGAGGCCGCGCGAAGGATGCCAGCGCGGCGCCGGCGAGGGCGATGACCAGCGCCAGGATGATGTGCTTCAGCCGAAGCGTTGGTCCTGGCAGGATCAAACTTTCCGTGGCCGTCCGAACGAAGAGATAAAAGACCATCGCGAGCAGCCCGATGAAGAAGATGACGATGCCGACAAAGAACGCCATCGGGTTGTTTTGGATCGGGTTGTTCTCCATGTGTCCTCCCGGATATCAGCGGCTCAGCAGGATCAGCGATACGATCCCGAATGCCGCGCAGTAGATCGCAAATGGATCGAGCCGTCCCACGCGAAAGTATCGCATGAGGTAGGCGACGCTCAGGAAGGCGGCAACCCCAGCGGCCACGCCCCCGAGCAAATAGACCGGCAACTGGGGCCGGGCTATCGGCGTGAAGAGGTCGGGGATTTTCAAGACGCCCGCACCGAAGATGATGGGCGTTGCCAGGAGGAACGCGAACCGTGCCGAAGCCTCATGCGTCAGGTTGGCGAGCAAGCCCGCGACCATGGTGCTGCCGGAGCGCGATATGCCGGGGAGCAGCGCCAGGATCTGCGCCGAGCCGATGCCGACCGCGGTGCGGACGCTCAGCCCGCCGAGCCGGGTGCGTTCGTTTTCGAGGGCGACCGCGCGGCGCCGCACGCGCTCGCCGGCGAACATGATGACGCCGTTGACGATCAGGAAGGTAGCGGCAGCCCTGGGGTTGGCGAAGAGGCTCTGTACCTGTTTCTGGAACAGGAGGCCGACCAGGCCGGCCGGCACCGTTCCGGCGATCAGCCGCCAGCCGAGGCGCTCGTCCGGGGTGCCGTGCATGCGGCCGTCGATCAGGCTGCGAACCACGGCCTTGACGATGGCGACCCAGTCCCGCCAGAAGTAAATGAGCAGTGCCGTGGCGGTGCCGACGTGCAGCAGGACGACGAATGCGAGGAACGTTGGGTCGGCCTGGTTGAGGTTCCAGCCGAGCAGTTTCGGGAGGATGACCGTATGCCCCAGACTGCTGACTGGAAAGAGCTCCGTGACGCCCTGCAGTAGCGCCAATACGAGGGCCTGGAACAGCGACATCGTTTACCTATGATGCTGGAATGAGCTCCGGGCCCGTCGTCGTCCTCGCCGGCGGCGTCGGCGCGGCGCGATTCCTCCGCGGGCTGGTGCGGGTGGTGCCGGCCGACGAGATCGTCGTCATCGGGAATACGGGCGACGACATGTGGTGGCACGGGCTGTATATCGCACCCGATCTCGACACCGTGACCTACTGGCTGGCCGGACTCGCGGACGAAGCGCGGGGCTGGGGACTTCGGGATGACACCTTCAACGCACAGGCGGCGCTCGCGAGCCTCACCGAGGCGTCGTGGTTCCAGCTCGGCGATCGTGACCTGGCCACCCACCTCTACCGGACCGGCCGCCTGACCTCCGGCGTTCCCTTGCATTCGGTCACGGCCGAGCTGGCTGAGCGCCTCGGGGTGCGGAGCCGGATCCTGCCGATGAGCGACGACCCAATCGAGACGCGGCTCGAGACCGACGCCGGCGACCTGCACTTTCAGGAGTATTTCGTTCGCGAACGGTTCCGTCCGGCGGTGCACGAGATCTACTGGAGCGGGCTCGACCAGGCCCGCCCCGCGCCGGGTGTCGCCGAGGCGCTATCGTCAGCGCGCCTGGTGCTGATCGCGCCCAGCAATCCGAGCATCAGCATCGGTCCGATCCTGCGAGTCCCGGGCATGCACGCGCACCTGGCCGCCGCCCGCCGTCGGACCGTCGCCATCTCGCCACTGATCGCCGGGCGAGCGGTGAAGGGACCAACCGTCGAGCTGATGCGCGCCCAGGGGGTGCGACCGGATGCCCTCGGCGTCGCCGAGCTCTACCGTGAGATCGCAGCCGGATTCGTGTTGGACACTGCCGATGCCGCCCTCGCGCCTTCCATCGCAGGTCTCGGGTACCGGATCGCGGTTCGGCCCACCACCCTCGATGACGGTGATTCCGCGAGTCAGGTCGCGGCCGCGGCCCTGGACCTCTTGCGGCAACCGGCGGCAGCGTGAAGCTCGCGATCGTCATTCCGGTCAAGTCGGCTTCGCGCGCGAAATATCGCCTCGATGCGGTCCTCAGCGAGGCGGAGCGCTCACGTCTCGCCCTGACCACGTCTCGCGACGTCTTCGGCGCCGTCTCGAAGCTGCAGGGGTATGGACTGTTTGTGATTTCGGACGATCCGGCGATGCTCGATGAAGGTCGACGGTTTGGTCTCGAGCCGCTCACCGACCAGGTGAGCCAGGGACAAAGTGCGGCGGTCCAGCAAGGCTTTGCCGCTGCCTGGGAGCGCGGCTACACCGCCGCGCTCACGATTCCCGCGGACGTGCCCGCCGTGACAACGGAAGAACTCGATGAGCTCTGTCGCTACCGGCCGGAAATCGAAGTCCTGCTGGCGCCGGACCGCGAACACACCGGCACCAACGGTCTTCGGCTTGTGCCGCCGCACGCCATCACCCTGCGATTCGGCGAAGATAGTTTCAATCTCCACCTGACGGAGGCGCGGCGAGCGAATCGCAGCGTCGAGGTCAAGGAAGTCGAGGGGTTGCGCTATGACCTGGATCGCCCCGATGACATCGTCGCCTTCATGCAGCTCAATCGCCAAACGGCGACGCGAGAGCTCCTCACCGAGCTCGCGGTCCTGGAGCGGGTTCTTGCTGCAACACCGCCCCGGGTTTGAGTCCGGTCTCGATCTATCCGGTCCCGGGCCTTCCGGAAATCTCTCGTGGAGCCCCGCTCGCCTCGCTGATCGTCCGCGGGCTGACGCGCCTGGGCCTCTCGCTCGAGACGGACGATGTGGTCGTGGTCGCGCAGAAGATCGTGTCAAAAGCGGAAGGGCGCGTTCGTTCGTTGGATGAGGTGCAACCCTCGGCCCGGGCGACCGAAATCGGACACCGGATCGGTTTTGACCCGCGGCACGTCGAGGTCATCCTCGCCGAGTCGGTGCGGATCGTTCGTGAGGCGCCCCGGGTGCTGATCACCGAGACTCGGCACGGCTTTGTCTGCGCCAACGCCGGCGTCGATCGCTCGAATAGCGGCGGGCAGGATCTCGTGGTCTTGCTCCCCGAACATCCCGATGAGTCTGCGAGCGGGCTGCGCCAGGGCCTGCGTGAGCTTACCGGAGCCACGGTTGGCGTCGTCATCTCCGACAGTTTCGGACGGCCCTGGCGCGAGGGCCAGGTCAATGTAGCGATCGGTGCGGCCGGCGTTGTGGCGCTGCGCGACTATCGAGGCGATCAGGATCCCGCCGGCTACCAGTTGCAGGGGACCGAGCTGGGGGTCGTCGACGAGCTGGCGTCCGCCGCGGAGCTGGTGATGGGCAAGCTCGACCGCGTCCCCGTGGCGCTGATCCGCGGCGCGCAGGTGGCGGGCGAGGGAACCGTGCGCTCGGTTCTTCGGAATCCGGCGACCGATCTGTTTCGGTGAAGATCGGCCTGATCGCGGACACGCAGGGCAACTTCGACGTCCCGGCCCTGCTGGACCACGTGGCGAAAGAATTCGCCGGGGTGGATGAGATCTGGCACGCGGGCGATTGGGGCAGCGAGGACGTCCTTGCCGGGCTCCGCGAGCTTGGTCGCCTCGTGGTCGTCAACGGGAATGCACCCGACGATCCCCGCTACCCGATGACGATCGAAGGCACCATCGGCAGATGGCGCCTAGGAATGGTGCACGATCTGAGCAAACGGCCGGCACGCTGGGCGGCGGGCTTCAACGTCATCATCCATGGCCACACCCACCGCTGGCGCGATGAGGTGGCTGGTCGGACTCGCTTCATCAACCCGGGGACGGCGACCCGTCCGCAGTTCGGTGGCACGGAGCGGACCATGGCGCGCCTCACGTTTGCCGGGGACCTGATCGTCGAGAAGCTGATCGTGCCCAAGTTCGCCAAAGCGCAGGGGAATATGATTTCGACATGAACGTACGGGTCGTGCTCTTCGCCAAGCCGCGCGAGCTGGTCGGCAAGCCCAATCTCGAGTTGGCGCTTCCGACCGGGGCCACCGCCGCTGACGCCTGGAGCCAGCTGAGTAGCCGCTATGACCTCGGGCCGCTGCCCCGATCCTTCCGCTGCGCCGTGAACTCCGAATACGCCGGCTGGGACGACCCGCTGAAGGAAGGCGACGAACTCGCCGTGATCCCACCGGTGAGTGGCGGCGCCATCGGCGAGCGCCAGGGGCTGGTGGCCCTGAGCGAGGAGCCGCTCGACCCGCGGGCGATCGCCGATCGGGTCCGCAGCGACGGCGACGGCGCGCTTGTCGTCTTCGAGGGGATTGTTCGCGAGCATTCGCGCGGCAAGCAGGTGCGAGCGCTGGTTTACGAGGCCTACGGCTCGATGGCGCAAAAGCAGATCGAGCAGCTTGCGGAGGAAGCCGCCCGTCGCTGGCCGATCTCAAAGGTGGCGGTCGTCCATCGCACCGGCACGCTCCAGGTGGGCGAAGTCAGCGTAGTGATCGCCGTGGCAGCCCCGCATCGCGGCGAGGGGTTCGACGCCTGCGAGTGGCTGATCGACGAGCTGAAGCGCACCGTGCCGATCTGGAAGAAGGAGATCTACACCGAAGGCGAGGCCTGGATCGAGGACCGTCCCTAGCGCAGGTTGGCGCGGCGCGACGCCGTTCCGCTCCTTAGGCGATTCCCAGTGCGGTCTCCCCTAAAGCCGCGCCCACGGCCGTCCTGGAAAATGGCGGAGCTCGTTTATTCAGAGACGGTCACGCTGGATCCTCTTACCCGCCGCTTCGCCGCTATCAGTTGGCCAGCACCGAGTTCGGGCAGACCTTCTGCAAGGCCGCTTTTAATGCGAGTGCCGCCCGCCCGTCGACGGATCGCGACATTCAGCTGCCGATGGCGGGCTAAAATAGCGCGCGACGCGGGAGTAGCTCAGCTGGTAGAGCGCCTGCCTTCCAAGTAGGTGGTCGCGAGTTCGAATCTCGTCTCCCGCTCCAACCTGTATGTGCGAATTCGGCGGCGGATTCAGCCGGTGAGCGCAACAATCTCGGCGAGCCGCTGTGATGGTGTGATCCAATCTAGCGTTTGTCGAGGGCGCTCATTGAGTTCCCGCGCGACGGCATCGAGCCGACGTTGGGTGAATCGCGAAAGATCGGTGAGTCGAGGGAAATACTGCCGAAGCAGACCATTGGTGTTCTCGTTTGTGCCACGCTGCCAGGGGCTGTTCGGGTCGCAGAAGTAAACCTGCACTCCGGTATCGACTGTGAAACGAAGGTGCTCCGCCATCTCTTTGCCCTGGTCCCAGGTCACGCTCCGGCGCAGCTGCTGTGGCAGGTCGAGAATGCGGACGCTCATCGCACGCCGCACCTCCTCGGCAGTGTTCTTCCGCAGCTTCAGGAGAATGACGTAGCGGGTCGTTCGCTCGACCAAGGTCCCAATGCAGGTCTTCCGGGAGCCGTAGATTAGGTCGCCCTCCCAATGGCCGGGTACTGCCCGGTCTGCGACTTCGGGGGGTCGGGCGCTGATCAGGACCATTTCGCGAAGCATCCCCATCCCACTTCGAAGGGACCGTTTCGGTCGACGCAGAGCTCGGCCGGTACGAAGGGCGCGATGCAACTCATGGCGTAGTGCACCCCGGCCCTGTACAAACAGCGACATATAAATCGTCTCGTGCGACACACGCATTTCACCGTCACTCGGAAAAGCGATTGGGAGCCACCTCGAGATCTGCACGGGAGACCATTTCAGAGCCAGCTTAGATTCGACGACCTCTCGCAGTCGCCGGCACTTCGTCAGCTTGGCCGGCTTGGGACGCCGTGCTTGACGCTGAGCCCGCCGCTGCGCTGTGTGAGCTCGGTACATCGCCACGCCGCTATTTCGTTGCAACTCACGGCTGATCGTCGACGGAGCACGTCCGAGCCGAGTAGCGATGGCGCGACACGAAAGGTGCCGAACGACCCCCCGCGAGATCTCTTCGCGCTCGGCGAGGCTTAATGCACCAGATCGCTGGGTTCGAGTTCTTGGCTTTGCCCCTCCAGTCAGGAGCTGCATTTGTCGGATAGCGTTGGGAAAACAGCCATAGGCTCTCGCGACCGAAGGCGCTGGTTCTCCAGACGCCAGCCGCTCCCAGATCTCGACTCGCTGTGCTTCCGTAAACCGTCTGCGCTGCATAGCACCTCCTCGTGCGGCAATCATGTGCCGCTCGCCGATTTGGTGCACTCACCCCTTGAATCTAGGGCTGATTGGCGACAAAACGCGCGGAAGTGGCACGGGGCTGGGACGTGAGCCGGCAAACGATGCATGCATGGCTGGCTCGCTATAAAGCGAGAGAGCATGCAGGGAATGAGCAACTGGTCGCATCCGCCGACCCGCTGCCCCCACCGGATGGCGGCCATGATCGAGGTGCGGGTCCCGGCGATGCGGCGCCACAAGCCGCCTCAACGATCTATCGCTGTCTGCTCCGGGTGGGCTTGATTCAACCGGCTCTTAGGCGGTGGCGACGCGAGGACTGGAAACGTTGGGAGGGCTTGCTGCCTCTCTGATGCGGAGCTGGTGGACTAACGGTCAGTGAGTCGATTCAGAGCGGCGGCTCTACCGCATGCAAGTCGAGAATCGTGATATTGGCGCTCTTTGGCGCCGGAAAACCAACCGAAACCAACGCCTCTTCGAACTCATCGCTCGACCAGCGACTTCGGATTTGCTCAGCGGATTCCCAGACGCCAACTATGAAAAGAGCGCCATTTCCTACTGCGCAGTGGTGCCGCAGTTCGCCGAACGAAGTTGCCCCTCCGCGGCTCATGATCAGCGCGTGTGCTCGGTCATACGCCTGCGTCAAGTCGTTGATGTCGCCATCAAACCGGGCAATCAATAACGCAGCCATTCGTTAACTCCCGCTAAGTGTCTGTCCGGTCATGATGGAAGTGTGCCATCTTTGTCTGTCAATGGCCATCTCAAAGTCCGCGGTTATGGCCAACTGAAAAACCGCACCCCTGAGGCTGCTCAGTCCTGCTTGATCGGCAGCCCTCCCCCGGCCCTCGCCTCGCGCATGCGGAACGCGGTGGCTTCGCTTGGGCTAATGGCCGCCGAATAGGGCGCAGTCCGGTTGGACGGATGATAGCGCGAGGCGACCGCAGGCAGCTTGCGCAGCTGGCGAAGGGCGAACGGCAGGGAATGAATTCCCGTGCGCGGCACTGCTTCGAGACGTCATCACCTGACGAGCGGCGGGAGCACTTGACCTCGTCGCAGGGCGCTCGATTTCTGCTGTCGTCAGAGTGGGCGTGGACGCTATTCGTCCATCGCTCTTCGTCGAGACTTGCGCCCAGGATTCGGCCGTCGAAGTTTGCGCGGCCCTGGTGGCCGACTGGGAGGCCGACCCAACGGAGATCAGGACCGCAATTCCCACGGCAGCCGCCGCCAGCTTGGTCATCTCACCCTCTACTAACGGCTGACGGACCCATTACTGACGCTGTAACGCGATCCCGAATTCATGGAAAGGCGGGGTCAGGGGGATCGAAAGGGAAGGGATTCCCGGAGATGAATCTGTAAATGAAATTGAAGCGTTTGACAAAACATACGGTACCGCGCATTGTTTCTGGTTAGGGGGAACTCACGCTCAACGGGAGGAAGCGAGTGAACAGACGTACCTGGGTTACGGTTATCGGTTCGCTTACGGTTCTGCTCGGCACGGCTGCGGTCGCTGGCGGGGGTATTAGTCAGCAGGCGACTGGTTCGGGCGATGAACTGCCATCGGCGCTATCGGCGCACCTCGACCAGCTGGCTCAGGCGATTCCAGGCAATGGAGGAGAGTCTAATCGTGGACCCGGAGGTGCTGATGCGGCCTTCCTTCAGGCGCTGGCCTTTCCCGGGACCGACATTCCATTGGCTCAGCTGACGACGGCCCACTCGGCGGCGTCCATTGCCAAGGGCCGGCTGCCGAAGCATGGCTCGAGCGGCTGGACCTCGATCGGACCGAGCACGGCGCTGTATCCCGCCTCGCCGCTGCGGACGCTTTCGCTCTACGTCCCGAACGCGTATCCCGCGGCGGGCCGCGTCACGGCGCTTGCGCTGGCTCCGACCTGTAAGCCTGGCAACTGCCGGCTGTGGGTTGGTCAGGCAACCAGCGGTATTTGGCGTACCGACGACGCGCTCGCCAATCACCCGCAGTGGCGGTATCTCAGCGGCTCGTTCGACATCAACTCGGTTGGTTCGATCACCGTTGATCCTGCGGACCCAACTGGAAACACGCTCTGGGTTGGCACCGGTGAGGCCAACGCCTGTCGTAGCGGATGCATCCATGGTGTCGGTCTCTACAAGACGACCGACGGCGGCAACACGTGGAGCGGGCCGATTGCTGGGTCCGTCCTCAACGGCCGCGGCACCGCATCGCTCGCGATCGACCCGCGAAATTCCAACGTCATGTACCTGTCGACGGTACGCGCGATCAGCGGGATGACCTCGGTCTGCTGTTCGGGCGTCGAGCGCATCGTCATCCCGCATCCACGCGGGCGCGGCGACTCTTGCTGGATGCGGGAACGTCGCCACGATGGCGACGAACACGACGCCTTGCACACCCATCGGGACCCGACAGGTCGTCCTGGATCCGACCAATCCCGACATTCTTTACGCCTCGTCCTACGCTCGGGGAGTCTGGCGTTCGAGCGATGGTGGCGCGACCTGGACGCAGATCAAGACCTCACTCGACGCCACGCAGACAACAACTCTGCCGTGGATGGCCGTCACCACCCTTGCCAACGGTGACACGCGGATGTACCTCAGCGAAGGCAATACCGGTATCCGATTGAGCCCAACGACTATCGAGTACAGCCGCGTCTTTCGGAGCGACATGGTCGAGTCCGGTTCGCCGGTGTGGAGCGACCTGACATCGGCGAACAAAGCCGATTCGCGCTGGGGCTCCTACAACTTCTGCGGCGCCCAGTGTTGGTACGACAACTACGTCTACACCCCCAAGGGTTTCCCAGACATCGTCTACGTCGGTGGATCGTACGGGTACGGGGAAAATATTGCGAACCATCGCGCGGTCGTGCTCTCGACGGATGCCGGCCAATCCTGGAACGACATGACAGCCGATGGCACCGACCCGGTGCATCCGAACGCGTTGCATCCTGATCAGCACGTGATCGTCACCAACCCAAACAACCCATTCCAGTTCTGGGAAGGAAACGACGGCGGGACCATGCGCTCCACCGGCAGCTTTACCGACGTGTCGAACTCGTGCGCGAACCGGGGACTGGATCCCGTATCGCTCGCTCGTTGCCAGCAGATGCTCTCTCGAGTTCCGACAGGCCTGGCGAGCATCAACGAGGGCATCACGAGCTTGCGATANCAGAGCCTCTCGGTCAGCCCATTCGACAGCAACGAGCTGCAGGGCGGCACGCAGGACAATGGCACCTGGGAGAACTACGGCAAGACCGTGACCTGGCTCAATACGATGGTCGGCGATGGTGGCCAGTCCAGCTTCGACATTGGCAATCCGCACTTCCGGTCTCACACCTTCGCCGGTGCCGGTGGTGACGTCAACTTCTCGGCCGGCACGCTGGCCGACTGGATTTGGATTGGTGATCCGATGCAAGTTGAAGCGTCGGAGTTCTACGTTCCGTGGATTTCGGACCCGACCGTCAGCCGCACCCTGTACACGGGTGGGACGCACGCGTGGAGAACGAAGACGGATGGCCAGGGTACCATGACCATGGCGCAATTCATCCAGCACTGCAACGAGTGGACGGGTGACTTCGCGGTGACGTGCGGTGATTGGCAGCAGCTTGGCACCCAGACGCTGACCTCGGTGTTCTATGGCAACCGACCGGGAGGCGACGTCGTCGCTCTTGCGCGGGCGACAAACGACTCCTCCACGCTGTACGCGGCGACCAGCACCGGCCGCCTATTCGTTTCGAAGAACGCTGACGCTGAGCCGGCAAGCGCGGTCGTTTTCAATCGCATCGACAGCCTTGCACCGAATGCGCCAAACCGGTTCATCAGCGGCATCGTGGTCGATCCGGCCAACGCGAACCACGCCTGGATCTCGTACTCCGGCTTCGAGGCCACGTCCGGGACCGCCGGTCACGTCTTTGAGGTCACCTACGACCCAACGGCGGGAACGGCCACCTGGGTCAACCTCGACAACGGCCTCGGCGATCTGCCGATTACGTCGCTGGCGCGCGATGGCACCAGCGGCACGCTCTTCGCCGGCACGGATTACGGCGTGCTGCGCCTGGACTCCGGGGCCGGCCAGTGGACGGAGGCGGCTCCAGGCATGCCCGACATTGACATCGCGGGCTTGACCCTGGTCCGCGGGACCCTCTATGCGGCAACCTACGGCCAGGGAGCCTGGAAGCTGAGCTTGCAGTAGGCGCGACTCGCTTCGAGACAGGGACGAGGGCGTGGTCCTCGTCCCCGTCCTATCAGGAGAACTTGCGAAGGCGTGCCCAGATCTCTGGGATCGGAGCCCTCTGCTGGAGATCGCCTATCGTGGGTTGGTGACCGATCCGACGTCTGAAGTCGCCGTTGACCTTAATCTCCCGCAGACGCGTGGCGGGGCCGGCCCACGCGCCATCGTGTTGGTTGAGGGGGTCAGTGACGAACTCGCGCTCGAAGCGCTCGCACGGCGCCGCGGCCGGAATCTCGATGCGGAGGGTGTGTCTATCGTGGCGATGGGGGGTGCGACCAACATCGGAAGCTTCCTCAATCGGTACGGTCCCAAAGGGTTGGACCTCAGACTCGCCGGCCTCTGTGACGCCGGAGAGGAGGGCGATTTCCGGCGCGGGCTCGAGCGGGCCGGCCTCGGCTCCGAGCTGACACGCTCCGGCATGGAGCGACTCGGTTTCTTTGTATGTGACGCGGATCTCGAGGACGAGCTGATCCGCGCCCTCGGCGTTGCCGACGTGGAACGGGTCATCGAAGCCCAGCGCGAACTCGAAGCGTTCCGCACCTTCCAGCGAGAGCCCCACTGGCGGGCACGGACCAGCGGGGAGCAGCTCCGGCGCTTCTTCGGCACGCACCGAGGCCGGAAGATCCAATCCGCAGCCTTACTCGTCGACGCGCTGGAGCTCACGCGAGTGCCGCGGCCGCTAGACGGGGTCCTTGCCCGTGTCTGAGTAGCCCGCAAGGTTCAGCAAGCTCGACCGTCACGCGAGCTAATGGGTGCCGCTCTCTTCGTAGCGTTCATCCTCCTTCCGGCGGCCTTAATCCTTGCTGCCGGCCTCGGTCTGCCCCGTCTGCTCGAGCGCCGGCGCCAGAAGGCCTATGCCGAATTCTGTTTGTCGCGCGGGTATCAGTACGTCCCGCACCGAAAGGACGCCACCGTCCCGTTTGTGGACCTTGTTGGCATGTTCAAAGACGGCGCCAGCCATACGTGGCGGGACGAGATCTCAGGTCAGCTCAAGTTCCATCCGTTCACCGCCTTCGAGTACCAGTACGTCACCGGCGCCGGACGCTCTCGCATGGTGTTCAACCGTGCGATGATCCACTGGCGGCTTGACGGGACAGCACTGCCGCGCTTCACGCTCGTTCCCGCCAGCACCTATCTCTTCCGGATTGGGCGGGACGCAAACGGTGTTGATTTTCCAGACGACACGGGGTTCGCCAGGGCGTACCTTCTAACTGGCGAGGATCAGGCGGCCATCCGAGGCGTGTTTACGCCCCAGCTGCGTGCGACCATGACGGCGATGAAGGGGCAGTTTGTCACCGCCCGGGGGCCCGACGTGTTCTGGTGGCAAGAACGGCGCTTGCCAACAGCCAACGGCTTCGACACGTTCCTCAATGAGGGCGCTCAAGTGGTCGAGCTCTTCGCGCCCTCCTGAGGGCATGCTCTCGACGCTGCGGCCGACCTCTTTCCCGAACTCCCAGACGTCGATGATCGGCGGCTCCACGCCAAGGCTTGTCAGGGCGGTGCAGATCTGGCTGCGGTGATCGGTCCCGTGGTGGAGCGCCTGGGCGAACCTGATGCCCACAGTGGGTCTTGATCGCTGACTGAAGCTCCCGCAGTCCCATGTGGTCGGGGTCGATCAGGTAGGCGCGATCACCCGTCAGCCCCCACAGGTATGAGCCGTCGCCATCAATGACGAGGTGTCGAAGCACCGCACGCTCGCCCAGACGTGGTGCGCGAACGCATCATCGAGCAGCGACGTGCTCACGCGATGGTCTGGGCGCGCACGCCGTAGAGCCGGACTGGCTCGTCAAAGCCCTTCAGCTCCGCAAGGCCATGGTCCTCGAAGGCAAACCCCTTGCCGAGGCACACCTCGCGGACCGCGCTCGATACCAGGATGCCGCCGGCAAAACCATGCGCGCATAAGCGGGCCGCCAGCTCGACCGCGGCGCCGAAGAGATCACCCTCCTCGGTCACCGGCTCCCCGCAGCTGACGCCGACACGGAGCCGCAGCGCGTCCGCGGCGTCCGTGTTTCGCTCGGCCACTTTCCGCTGGATTTCGATTGCGCACCGCACCGCGTCCGTGACAGCGGTGAAGGAGGCCATGATCCCATCCCCGGTATGCTTCACCTCCAACCCGCTGTTGGTGCCGAGCGCCGCCCGGACGATGGCATCATGCGCGCGAAGAAGCCGCATGGCGCCGGCGTCGCCGACCCGCATGGTCCTTGCGGTTGAACCTTCGATGTCCGTGAACAGGATCGCCCTGAAGGCGGTATGCGCGAAGGGCTCGCCCAATTCTGGCTCGAGGATCGCGCCCATGAACGACCCGACCGAGCGCTGGTCGACCAGAATGATTCGCGAGGCCGTCAGCCCGTGCGAGTCTCGGTGGACCGCCTCTACGCTGACCGCGTCGGGGCCCTCGGCGAGGCAAAAGGCCGTCCCGCGGCTCGGGTCGAACCAATACGTGATGTACTTGACGCCATACTGCTTTTCGATCTGCACATCCCGGGCATGGGCCATGGCCAGGTCCACGGCGGTGGCGCCGGGGATGTCATGGCGATCCAGAAACAGCGGCACAGCTACCTCACTAATCCATGCGGGCGAAAGCCCGTTGCGGATACTACAGTGGCAACCGCTATCCGACAAGGTTAGAGTCGCCGAAAACGTAGCCCGGCTTGCCGTCAGGCCTCGGCACGGAGTAGATTCCAGCCGATGGCAGCCCCAGAGATTGCTGTTTCTGACCAGCTCAAGAAGCTCCCTCCAGGCGTCCGGTCCATCGTGCAGGCCGCGCGCCGCACCGTGAAGGCGGCGGCGCCCAACGCCAGGGAGATCACCTCTCAGAGCGAGCCGCCGCGCTCGAAGGCGTATATGTGGAAGCTGGTCCGTTACAAAGTCGACGGCCGGGATGTCATTGGGATCGGCGCTTTTACGGGACATGCGAGCCTGATCTTTTATCGCGGTCGGGAGCTCGACGACAACAGTGGACTCCTCCAGGGCGGGGGAAAGGACGCGCGATTCATCACGCTTTCCACCCCAGCCGACGCAGAGCGGCCGAAAGTCGCGCGGATGGTGCGGAAGGCGTTCAAGCTCGGCGGCTAGCGACGCGCGTCGCTCAGCCATAGTTCTGGAATGCGTCGAAAGGTCCGTATCGAGCACGCTCGGCGCCTGGCGGTTGCTCACCAACGGCTGAGTGGGGCGCGCCCGAAACCGGTCACGACTGACGACATCCACGAGCTTGTCCGTGCGATCGGCTGTTTACAGCTCGATCCGACCGCCGTCGTCGCCCGCAACCATCTGCTGGTTGTCTTCAGCAGGCTCGGTCCATTCGACCCCAAGCTGGTCGACATTCTTCTCTGGGAGGAGCGTCGCCTCTACGAGTACTGGGCCCATCAGGCGTCGATCGTCCCGACCGAGGATCGCGCGCTGCATGCCGCGCTGCCGCCATCGTGGCATGACCC
>WNFD01016248.1_pt1 | contig 14563 bp, 14 predicted proteins | sample 5400491 | NCBI WGS metagenome assembly WNFD01 (sample SAMN13153343, study PRJNA577476) | soil metagenome | isolation source: 120 cm saprolite under Douglas fir tree site 2 hole 2 replicate 2 | place: USA:California | collected 2015-04-18
GCATGCCATCAGCCGCCGCGTGGGCTTAAGGATGTTTCAGGCCGTGATCGTGTTCGGCGCGGCGACGGTGGTGTTCGCGGTCTCGCACTGGATGTGGCTCTCGGTGCTCGCGCTCGCGGTGCTCGGCGCGGCCGACACCGTCAGCGTGGTGATCCGTTTTTCGCTGGTCCAGCTTGCAACGCCAAACGACATGCGCGGCCGGGTCGGCGCCGTGAACTTTCTCTTCATCAACGCCTCCAACCAGCTCGGCCAGTTCGAAAGCGGGGTCACCGCGGCATTGTTCGGCACGATCCCGTCGGCAGCACTCGGCGGCCTCGCCACCATCGCGATTGCGCTTCTATGGATGAAGCTGTTTCCGACGCTGCGCGATGTCGAGCGGCTGGAGTAGCGACCCGGCCCGGCGGGTCTCAAACATAAACCGGGCTGCGCACCCGGCCGGCGTCGCCGAACACGCGTAAATAGCGTTCGATCTCCGCGGGGCTGCCGGTGGACTTTTCCGGATTGTCCGAGAGCTTGACCGCCGGGTGGCCGTCCACCGACGTCACCTTGCAGACGATCGAGATCGGATCGAGATTGACCGAGCCGTCGGGCGGGCATCCGACGAAATCGTTGGTGAGGTTGGTGCCCCAGCCGAAGCTGATGCGCACCCGGCCGGCAAAGCGCTGATAGGTCTCCTCGATCGAGCCGACATCCATGGCGTCGGAAAACACCAGGAGCTTCTCCTTCGGATTGCGGCCTTTCTGCTTCCACCACTCGATGATCTCTTCGCCGGCTTCGATCGCCGGCGCGCTGTCGGGGCGAAAGCCGGTCCAGTCCGCCACCCATTCCGGCGCGTCGCGCAGGAAGGCCTTGGTGCCGAAGGCGTCGGGCAGGGCGATCAGGAGATTGCCGCCATAGGTGTGGCGCCATTGATCGAGGATGCGATACGGCGCCCAGCGCAGCTCATCGTCATCCTTGGCCAGCGCTGCGGCCACCATCGGCATCTCATGCGCGTTGGTCCCGATCGCTTCCAGATCGTTGTCCATCGCCAACAGGACGTTCGAGGTCCCGGTGAAGGACGGCCCAAGCCCTTCCTTCACCGCCTCGACGCACCAGCGCTGCCACAGGAAGCCGTGCCGCCGCCGCGTGCCGAAATCCGACAGCCTCAAGCCCTCCAGCTTGCGCAGGCGCTCGACCTTGCTCCAGAGCTTGGCCTTGGCGCGGGCGTAGAGAACGTCGAGCGCGAAGCGGCCCTGTCCCTTCATCACCGCGCGCGAGCGCAGCTCGTTGAGAATGGCGAGCGCCGGAATTTCCCACATCGTCGTGTGGGTCCAGGGCCCGTGGAAGTGCAGCTCGTACTGGCCTGCCACCTTGCGCAGCTCATATTCGGGCAGGCGGAAGGTGGAGAGCCAATTGATGAAGTCCGGCGAGAACATATGGGTCTTGCCGTAGAAGGTGTTGCCGGCGAGCCAGATCAACTCCTTCTTGGTGAAGCGGATGGTGCGGGCGTGGTCGAGCTGCGCCCGCAATTCGCCCTCGTCGATGATGTCGGCAAGCCGCACATGCCGGCTGCGATTGATGACCGAAAAGGTCACCCGCTGATCCGGGTAGCATTCCCGAATCATCTGCTGCATCAAAAGCTTGTAGAAATCGGTATCGAGCAGGCTGCGCACGATCGGGTCGAGCCGAAAGCCGTGATTGTAGGTCCTGTTCGCGATGTCTGTAACGGTCATTTGGGCACTCTAGCGCGCCAGACATGGGGCAGCCAGTGGCTTTGGGAGCGGGGCAAGGCGCCCCGCACATGAGCCAAAGGACTATGGTCAGCCCCGTCCGACGAACGGCATCTTCGAGGCCATCACGGTCATGAACAGCACGTTGGCGTCGAGCGGCAGCGTCGCCATGTAGGCCACCGCGTCGCCGACCGCCTTCGCGTCCATGCGCGGTTCCGGTATCTTGCGCCCGTCGGGCTGCAGCACGCCGTCGACCATGCGGTCGGTCATAGGCGTCGCCGCGTTGCCGATATCGACCTGGCCGACCGCGATGTCATAGGCGCGGCCGTCGAGGTTGGAGGCCTTGGTCAGGCCGGTAATGGCGTGCTTGGTCGAGGTATAGGCCGCCGAGAACGGCCGCGGCGCGTGCGCGGAGATCGAGCCGTTATTGATGATGCGGCCGCCGCGCGGGGTCTGGTCCTTCATGATGCGGAACGCGTGCTGCGTGCACAGGAACGGGCCGGTGAGGTTGGTGTTCACGACCGCCTGCCATTGCGCGAGACTGAGATCCTCGAACGGCACGGGGGGAGCCCCCATGCCGGCATTGTTGAACAGCACGTCCAGCCGGCCGTAGGTCTGCATCACCTTGGCGAACAGCGCGGCGATCGATCCGGGGTCGGTCATGTCGGCGGACACCGGCAGGCTCTTGCCGACATTGTCGCCGAGCTTCTGGGTCTCTTCCAGCTTGTCCATCCGCCGCCCGGCGAGCACCACGGTGAAGCCGGCCTTCATCAGCGCCATCGCCGCCGCGCGTCCGACGCCGGTGCCTGCGCCGGTCACCACCGCGATCTTTTGTGCTGCCTCGGTCATCTGTTTCCTCGCTTTACTGGTTATGGTTTGCCGTTTTTTTCCAGTTTGTACGGCGGTCGTGGAATGTTCTGATGCGCGGCGCGCAGCGCCGCCGACCAGCGCGAGCGCAGGTCGTGGTAATAGGGCTCGCCGGCTTCGATGCGATGATTGAGGTCGGCCTCGCAGATGTCGGTCCGCACCACCAGGACGTCGATCGGCAGCCCGACGCCGAGATTGGAGCGCATCGTGGAATCCATCGAGATCAGGCCGGTCTTGAGCGCCTCATACAGCTCGACGTCGTAATGCATGGCGCGGTCGAGCACCGGCTTACCATATTTGTGCTCGCCGATCTGCAAATAGGGCGTGTCGGTGGTGCATTCGATGAAATTGCCGGCGGTGTAGACCATGAACAGGCGCATCCGCGCGCCCTTGATCTGGCCGCCGAACAGAAACGAGACGTCGAAGCTGACATCCTCGGATTTCAACGCGGGGCCTTCGGTTGCATGCACCGCGCGGATCGCCCGCCCGATGCGCTGGGCCGCCTGGAACATGGTCGGCGCGTTCATCAGCGTTTCGACCTCGCCCGTATCCGGGTCTTCCATCCCCTCGGTCAGGGTCGACAGCACGGATTGGCTGATCGCGAGATTGCCGGCGCTGGCGATCGCCATGATGCGCTCGCCGGGCTTGGAGAAGATGTGGAGCTTGCGGAAGGTCGAGACGTTGTCGAGGCCGGCATTGGTGCGGGTGTCGGCGATCATGACGAGCCCGTCCCGCACCAAGATCCCGCAACAATAGGTCATTCCCGCGTCCTCGAACCGTCCAAATTACCGGCAAGCGAAACTAGTAACGAATTTCCAGGTCCCATCCAACCCCGTTTTCCAGGCGGCGCGGCCTGCAAGGCCTCGCCAGACCCGCTACAAAGCCTACTGTCCGTCTTGCGGTGGATCGACGAGGAATACGTCATCGACGGGCACGCCCAGCCCGGTGACGAGCCGGTTGGTCTGTGCGGCCATGCCGACGATGGCAATCATCTCGGCATATTCGGCCTCGGTCATGCCCTTCGCGCGTGCGGCGGCCGTGTGCGAATGAATGCAGTAGGTGCAGCCATGGGCGATCGAAACGGCGACGTAAAGCATTTCCTTGACCTTGGGCTCGAGCTCGCCCGGCGCCATCACCTCCTTGACGCTCTCCCAGGTGCGGCGAAGGGTCTTCGGATCGTGCGCAAGCGCGCGCCAGAAGTTGTTGACGAAATCGGACTGCCGCGTCCTGCGAATGTCATCGAAGACCGCGCGCGCCTCGGGCGAAAGTTCATCGTCGGCAAGCAGCTTCACGGTCGCCATGGCCTGTCTCGCTGGTTTGTGTCACGCGGCCGAAGCATCATAGCACGGCTCTGCCGCGCGGCGTCGTCACCGATTGGCCTGGTTCCATCCGCGCGCGAGAAGCGGCTCACCTGAGCGTTCATTGCCGTGGTCGTCCGGCATCCTGACCCGAGCAAGCCAAAAGCAGCTTGCCCACGCCGACATATTGTCGCTGCTGGACGGCCGCATGCTGTGCTGCCGCATGGAGGTCGCGCAAACGCCGCTGCAGCGGTGAAGTCTCGTAAACCGCGCTGCCGCCGGCAATCGTGAAACACGAATCCGCCACGCGAACGCAGGTGGTGACGACCCATATCGCGGCCTGCGTTCCCTGGGTGAGAAGCGCCTCGTCCCTCAGCGTCCCGGCCTGCGCGTGCTGCCAGTGGCCAGCGACCTGAAACTGGTGATAGGCCTGCGCCGCCCTGAGATCGGCGGCCACCCGCCCAAGCTCGAACTGAAACGTCTCGGACTCTCGCATCGGCGTGGCGGCCCGCAATTGCTGGCGTCCCGTATTGGCCGATGCGACGAGTTCGTCCAAGGCGCCCTCGGCCACGCCGACTGAGAACGCGCCGTGTGCCAGCGGCAGGAGCTGCCTGACGGCCGGATAGAGCGGGCCCGGCACACAGGGCAGGCCGGTCTCGAAATTGAAGAAATTCGCCTCGGGAACGACCGCGTCCCTTAATGCGATGTGATGGCTTCCGGTTCCCTTGAGCCCCATCGCGTGCCAGGTATCCTCGATTTCCCAATCACGCGCCGGCAGCGCGAAGCCACGAACCAGCGGCCGCGCGTCTGCGCCAGCGGACGGCTTGCCGTGCTCGGCCATGGTGCAGAATCCGATCAGCCAGTCGGCATGCTGGCAGCCGCTCGCGAAGGGCCATCGGCCGTTGACCCGCCAGCCGCCGGTCGTGGGCTCGGCCGTTCCTGCCGGCTGGACGGATCCGCCCAAGGTCACGTCCGGGCCGCTTCGATACATCTCCTCGTAGGTCTCGCGCGGCAACAAGGGTGCGAAAATGCCGCCCACGCTGCCTATCATCGCTGTCCAACCGAGCGACCCGTCGAGCCGGGAGAGCGCCGTGATGATCTTGAGCCCAGCCGGCAAAGCGAGCTCCAGCCCGCCTTGACGTTGCGGTACGAACATCCGGAAGATGCCGATCGATTTCAGTTTATTGACCAGGTCGAGCGGAACGCGTCGTGCCTCCTCGATCTCCGCCGCACGCGCCGTAATCTCGCCTGCTATCTCCTTGATATCGGAAAGAACGGCTGGGCTCATGTCACGAAATTGATCTTGATGGCGCATCTGTCGTGGGCTCTTTCGCTGAATTGGCATTGCGAAAAGCTTTGATCAGCCGCGCTACGGCATGGTTTCGGAAACGCCTGTCTCGGTTACGGCCGTAACGCGGCAATCACCTCTGCGGCATGAGCGCGCACTGCGGGCCCAGGGTTTTTCTTCCGCAGCCCGAATTAATCGCAATCGCAAGTATTGAGTAAACCGCGAGTCTCCGGCACGTTCGTGCTTGCAAGAACAAGAAATTCTGGGAGGCGAAAAAATGTACGCCAGCTCGCTGCCGAGCAAGCTCGCCATATCCGCTGCGGTGTTAGGGTGCGCGCTGCTGTCTGTCGCGCCTGCTTCTGCGCAGAAAAAGGGTGGTACGCTCCGGCTCTATCATAACGATACGCCGCCCAGCACGTCGCTGCTCGAGGAATCCACCATCGCGTCGGTGACGCCGTTCGCGGCGATCTTCAACAATCTCGTGGTGTTCGATCCCGCCAAGCCGCATGAGAGTCTGGAAACCGTGATCGGCGATCTCGCCGAGAGCTGGTCGTGGGACGCAACCAACACCAAGCTGACCTTCAAATTGAAGCAGGGCGTGAAATGGCACGACGGCCAGCCATTCACCGCCAAGGACGTGCAATGCACCTGGCGGATGCTGATCGGCAAGGGCGAGACGCAGGACTTTCACCGCAACCCGCGCAAGGTCTGGTATTCGAAACTGCAGGACGTCTCGGTCAATGGAGACGATGAGGCGACTTTCGAGCTGAGCGAGCCGCAGCCGAGCCTGCCGGTGCTGCTCGCCAGCGCCTTCTCGCCGGTCTATCCGTGCCATGTGCCGCAGCAGGCGATGCGCACGAAGCCCGTCGGCACCGGGCCGTTCAAGCTGGTCGACTTCAAGCGCGGCGATTCGATCCGTCTCGTGCGCAATCCCGACTACTTTAGGAAGGACCGTCCCTTTCTCGACGAGATCACGTTCCGCGTGATCGACAGCCGCGCCACGCGCATGCTGGCGTTCTCGACCGGCGATTTCGACATCACCTTTCCCTCCGACGTCACGGTGCCCCTGATGAAGGACATCAAGGCGCGCGCCCCCAACGCGATCTGCCAGATCACCCCAGCCGGGACGCAGGTCAATCTGATGGTGAACCGCGTCAATCCGCCGTTCGACAATCCCGATATCCGAAAAGCCATGTCGCTCGCGCTCGACCGCAAGCCTTTCAACACCATCCTGATGGAAGGGCAGGGCTTGTTGGGCGGGGCGATGCTGCCAAAGCCGGTCGGCGAATGGGGCATGCCGCCGGAGATGGTGACATCGCTGACCGGATATGGCCCCGACAGCGAGAAGAACATCGCGGACGCGCAGGCGATCATGCAGAAGCTCGGCTATAGCGATGCAAGACCGCTGGCGATCAAGATCCAGACGCGGAATCTGCCGACCTACCGCGATCCCGCCGTCATCGTGACCGACCAGCTCAAGAAGATCTACATCGACTCGGAACTGGATATTCTGGACACGCCGCGCTGGTACGCGCGGCTAGCGAAAAAGGACTACACGATCGGGCTGAACGTCACCGGCGTGTCCGTCGACGATCCCGACGGCAATATCGTCGAGAACTATTCCTGCAAGTCGGAGCGCAACTATACCCAATATTGCAACGCCGACGTGGACAGACTGCTCGCCGCGCAGTCGCGCGAACTAAACAAGGAGAAGCGCACCAAGATCGTCTGGGACATCGAGCGCCTTTTGATCGAAGACGCCGCCCGTCCGAGCATCGTGTGGCAGACCGCAGCCAATTGCTGGCAGCCCTATGTGAAGAACTACACACCGCACGACAACAGCCAGTACAACAATCTGCGCTTCGAGGATGTGTGGCTGGACAAGTGACGGCGATAGAGCCGCCATTCCTCAATACACGGTGTCATTCCGGGGCGCGCGTAGCGCGAACCCGGAATCTCGAGATTCCGGGTTCGCTCTTTTCACGAGCGCCCCGGAATGACAAGTACGCAGTTTGCGGTATCGAACCCGACCCAGCCGAGATTGGGCACGTAGGCTTCCGCCCAGGCGTGGCCGGCCTGCTGGTTCACCATGCCGTCGGAGCGCAGGAAATGTCCGGACACGAAGCGCGCCGGCACGCCGCCGGAGCGGGCGCAGGCGATGAAGATATGGGCGTAGTCCTGGCACACGCCGCGCTTCAGGCCGAACGCTTCCACCGCCGAGGTCCCGCTCGTCGTGGGGTCTTCGTCGAAAGTCATATGGTCGTTGATCTCTGTCATCAGCATGTGCAGGAAGCCGAGTGTGTCGGCCTCGGATTCCGCGCGCAGTTGGCGCGCGAACGTCGCCATCGCGGGATTGACCGCGGTGAGCGATGTCGAGCGCAGAAACAAATGCGGCGGAAAACGTTCGCGGGTGCCGCGCAGTACACCGCCGGTGTCGTGGGTCTCGATCAGGCCTTGCACCGTGACGTTGAGGTCGGAGATCGGCCCATGCGTCATCACATGCGTGACATTGCCGAACGCGTCCTCGTGCATGTCGAGCCGCGAATCGGTCGAGACGTCGATCTGCCACTCGGCGACATACTGCCCGTCATGGCTGCCCGGTGTCATGCGCAGGATCTGGATGACGCCGGTCGCGGCGGGCTCGTAGCGGTAGGTGGTGGAATGGGAGATTCGCAGGCGCATGGCGTACCAACGCTAGGGCTAGGGTCAGGCGAGATATTGCGGCATCGCGGTGTCCGGGCAAAAGCGCGAAACGCGTCGCGCTGGAAGTCCCGGGCATTCACGTCTCTCTCGCTTTCACAGATTAAAGACGTGGATGGCCGGGACAAGCCCGGCCATGACGGAATTTGGTGGCGTTCATCCTCAATCCATCAAATCAGGTACTGCTTGGTGACGATTTCGCCGAGCCGTGAGTTGTCCGAGATGAATTCCTGGATGAATTCATGCACGCCGTGCTGGAAGATGTCATCCATGTGACTGTGCTCCAGCCGGTTGCGGATGCCGCGGGCATGACGCTGCGCGGGGCCCTGGCGGCCATAGGCGACGCCGATCTGGTCGAGATTGCGCACCAGATTGCCATAGCAGCTTGCGAGCGAACGCGGCAGCGTGTCGTTGAGGATCAACAGGTCCGCGATCAGCCACGGCTTGAGCGTTTCGCGATAGACCCAGTGATAGGCTGTCAGCGCCGACACCGAGCGCAGGATCGAGGTCCACTGGTAGAAGTCGAGCGGGCCGCCGACATGCTCCTCCTCGGGCAGCAGCACGTGGTATTTCACGTCGAGGATGCGGGCGGTGTTGTCGGCGCGTTCGAGATGCACGCCGAGCCGCGAGAACCAGTAGGCGTCGTTGCGCAGCATGGTCCGGTAGGCCGAGCCGTCGAAGCGGAGCGAGGTCTCCTGCACGAAGCGCAGGAATTTCGCCAGCTCCTCGCGGCTGGTCGTGCCCTTGCTCCACACCTCCTGCAGCTCGATCCAGGCGCTGTTGATGGTGTCCCACATTTCGCTGGTCAGCGCGGTGCGGACCGAGCGCGCATTGAGCCTGGCGTTCTCGATGCAGTTCGTGATCGAGGAGGGGTTTTCCGGCGCGAACGACAGGTAGTCGACGACGTTGCGCTCGTTGGCCTCAGGATAGGTCTGGTAGAAGTTATGGCTGACGCCCGCGGTCAACAGCGCCGAATCCCACTCGTTGGTCTTGCCGATATAGGCGGCGGGCAGCGCGGTGACGCGCAAGGTCGCATCGATGGTGCGCGCGAGATATTCCGCCCGTTCGACATAGCGGGCAAGCCAGTAGAGATTTTCGGCGGTTCGCGACAGCATGTCCTACCAAACACCCATTAAATAGAGGTGATCTCCCGTCGGAAGGAGACAACGCTCGGGCCTCAATTCATTCATCCAATATCCAGGTATCCTTGGTGCCGCCGCCCTGGCTGGAATTGACCACCAGCGAGCCTTCCTTCAGCGCCACGCGCGTCAATCCGCCCGGCACGATGGTCACGTTCTTGCTGCCGGTGAGCACGAATGGCCGCAGGTCGACATGGCGCGGGGCGAGGCCGGATGCGGTGCAGGTCGGGCAGGTCGACAGCGCCAGCGTCGGCTGGGCGATGAAGCCTTCCGGCTCGCGCTTGAGCTTGTCGCGAAACGCCTCGATGGTTGCCTTGGTGGCGGCGGGGCCGATCAGCATGCCGTAGCCGCCGGAGCCGTGCACTTCCTTCACGACGAGATCGGCGAGATTGTCGAGCACATACGACAAGTCTTTCGCTTCGCGGCAGCGCCAGGTCGGCACGTTCTTCAGGATCGGCTCCTCGCCGAGATAGAATTTCACGACGTCCGGCATGTAGGAATAGATCGCCTTGTCGTCGGCGATGCCGGTCCCGACCGCGTTGGCGAGCGTGATGTTGCCGGCCGCATAGGCCGACATCAGCCCGGGCACGCCGAGCGCGGAATCCGGACGGAAGGTCAGGGGGTCGAGGAAGTCGTCGTCGACCCTGCGGTAGATCACGTCGACCCGCTTCATGCCCTCCGTGGTGCGCATGAACACCTCGTCGTTCTTGACGATGAGATCGCGTCCCTCGACGAGCTCGATGCCGAGCTTGTCGGCCAGGAAGGAATGTTCGTAATAAGCGGAGTTGTAGACGCCGGGCGTCATCAGCGCGACCGTCGGCTCGGCCGACGCGCTGAGCGGCGCCACCGAGCGCAGCGCCGACAACAGCTCGTCCGGATAGCGCTCGACCGGCGCGACACGATGGCGGGCGAACAGGTCCGGAAACAGCCGCATCATGATTTCGCGGTTTTCCAGCATGTAGGACACGCCGGACGGGGTGCGTGCGTTGTCCTCCAGCACGTAGAAGTCTTCCGCATCGACCCGGATGATGTCGATGCCGGCGATATGCACATAGACGTCGTGCGGCACGTCCTGGCCGTTCATTTCCGGGCGGAACACCGGGTTCTGGAAGATCAGGTCGTCCGGGATGAGCTCCGCGCGGAGAATGTCGCGGTTGTGATAGATGTCGCGCAGGAACATGTTCAGCGCGCGCACCCGCTGCTTCAGGCCCCGCTCCAGGACGGTCCATTCCTTGGCGGCGAGAATTCGCGGGATCACGTCGAAGGGGATCAGCCGTTCCTGGGCTTCGGCATCGCCATAGACGGCGAAGGTGATGCCGATCCGGCGGAACAACAGCTCGGCTTCTTGGCGGCGATATTCGAGTGCGTCCGGCGGCGTCTCCTCGAGCCAGCGGGAGAGTTCGTCATAGGCCGGGCGGAGGTCGCCGCCGGGGCCGTTCATTTCATCGAACGCGACTGCCATCAGCACCTGACTGTGTTTCGGAGCCACGCAACACAGTGCATGACTTCACGGGGTGGTAGCAAGGCTCGGGCCAGCGCGATATGCATTACCCCCGGCATTTGACGGGGGTCGTTCGCGCCATTGCCTGAAAAAGCGGCGGGTCGATGGCTAATTCGGTGGCAAAACCCCGTGACTTCAAGGGCTTGCTTGAGCAATGTCAGGGGATATGGCGAGGCGGGCGGAAGGGCAAGGAGAAGTCATGAGCGAGATCGTCACCGCGGGGATCTTGGTGATCGGCGACGAGATTCTGTCCGGGCGGACCAAGGACAAGAACATCGGTTTCATCGCGGACTATCTGACCAATATCGGGATTGACCTGAAGGAGGTGCGGGTGGTCGCCGACGAGGAGGCCGATATCATCGCGGCGCTGGACGCGCTGCGCGCCCGCTACACCTACGTCTTTACCACCGGCGGTATCGGGCCGACCCATGACGACATCACCGCCGACAGCGTCGCCAAGGCCTTTGGCGTCGGCATCGACCATCATCCCGAGGTGGTGGCGCGTTTCAGGGAGCGCTGGGGCGCGCAGGACCTCAACGAGGCGCGGCTGCGCATGGCGCGGATTCCCGACGGCGCCGAACTGATCCAGAGCGCGACCATCCTCGCGCCGGGCTTCAAGCTCGGCAATGTGATCGTGATGGCCGGCGTGCCCTCGATCATGCAGGCGATGATGGACATCGTCGCGCCCAAGCTGAAATCGGGGTTGCGGATGCTGTCGGAATCGGTCCGTGCCAACGCGCGGGAAGGCGACATCGGCGGGCCGTTGCGGGAGATCGCCAACGCCTACCCCGACACCATGATCGGCAGTTATCCGTTTCTCGATGAGAATCAGAAGCCGAACACCAATCTCGTCGTCCGCTCGCGCGATCCCGAAAAGCTCAATGCCGCGATGAACGCGGTGAAGGAGATGCTGGCGGGATTGAATGTGAATCGTTAGGACGGTTCGCCAAACGAGCGCGGCGCGGTCCGCGAGATCTTTAAGGAGACTTTTGCATGGGTGGGGAGACTCCGGAACTGAGCGCGCAGGAGCGCGCGGGAAAAGCCTTTCCGGTCTCATGGGACCAGTTTCACCGGGATTGCCGGGCGCTGACCTGGCGGCTCAACGAGGTCGGGCCGTTTCATGCGGTCATCGCCATCACCCGCGGCGGGCTGGTGCCGGCCGCGATCGTGGCGCGCGAGCTCGGCGTCCGCATCATCGATACCGTCTGCATCGCAAGCTACGACCACACCAAGCAGGGCGACCTGAAGGTCCTGAAGGGCATTTCCGCCGACACCGCTGCGCTCGGCGGCGGCACGGGAAAGGGGCTTCTGATCGTCGACGACCTCGTCGATACCGGCAAGACCGGACGCATGGTGCGCGACCTCATGCCGGACGCGCATTTCGCCACCGTCTACGCCAAGCCGAAAGGCCGCCCGCTGGTCGACACCTACATCACCGAGGTGTCGCAGGACACCTGGATCTTCTTTCCCTGGGACACCGCGCTGTCGTTCCAGCCGCCGATCCGCGACGGCGCGGCGTGAGAAAGGCGAATGGCGAATGGGGAGTGGCGAATAGGGCCGTTCCATTCGCTACTCGCTATTCGCCATTCGCGGCGCCGAATTGCAAAACGGGCGCTTCAATGCCTCTTCAGAACCGCGTCACGCCCACCGGCGACATCATCGCAACGCCGCATCGCGGGATGTTCACCGGCAACCGCGGCATCATCCACGATCCGGCGACCAAGACCCTGCTCAGGAAGCGCTGGTCGAGTCCCGCCTGGATCACCTGCGTCTGCGAATTCCGCGGGCGCTGGCGCGAGGTGATGGGGCAGCGAAGCTGGACCGAATTGTTCTTTCTCGATGAAGCGACCGCGTTCGCGGCCGGGCATCGTCCATGCTTCTACTGCCGGCGCGAGGATGCGACGCGGTTTCGTGCCGCGTGGGCGCAGGGCAACGGCACGGGTCGCATGCTCGCGCGCGACATGGATGCCGTGCTGCATCGCGAGCGGCTCGATCATGGCAAGAAGCGGCTGCATCCGCTGCCGATGGCGCTGGAGAATTTGCCCGACGGGGCGATGGTGCAAGCGGACGGGGAAAGCTACCTGATCGCGCAGGGCAGGGCGCTCAATTGGTCGCCGGCGGGCTATCGCGAGGCGACGGCGTCGCCCAAGGACGCCACGCTGCTGACACCGCCTTCAACCCTGCGCGCATTCGGCGCCGGCTATCGCCCGGTGCTGCATCCGAGCGCCTCCTAACGCAGCGGCCGGCCGTTTTCGTCGACGCTCATCCGCGCATCCCGCAACGTCCATTCGCGAATGATCTGCCGGCAGCGTTGCAGCTCGGCTTCATCCGGCTTGGCGCTCGCGGGCTGCGATTGAGCCGCGCGGTCGACCAGCGCCTTGCAGGTGTTGAGCTGCGCGCGTTCGTCGGCGCGGGCCGGCGGCGCGGTTGCGGCCAGCAAAGCGATCACGATCGGGACGGCGCGCTGCGGCGAGACCATCATCATCCCAATGTCTGCCGCGCCAGCTTCGCGCCCGCGCCGAGCGCCATCAATTTGGCTTCCGCGATATCGCGGCGCATCGGCGCCATGCCGCAATTGGTGGTCGCGACGATGTTGCTCTTCGGCACGAATTTCGAGACGGCATCGATCACCTTGACGACGTCTTCGGCGGTCTCGACCTCGTCGCTCGCGACATCGATCACGCCGGCCTGCACGATCTTGCCCTTGAGCAGCGCCAGCAGTTCGAGCGGCACCTTGGAATTGCGGCACTCGATCGCGACCTGCTGGATCGTGCTCTTGTCGATCGCGGGAAAGATGTCCTCGTATTGCCGCCACTGGCTGCCGAGCGTTTCCTTCCAATCCGTGTTGGCCTTGATGCCGTAGCCGTAGCAGATGTGCACGGCGGTCGCGCAGGTCAGGCCCTCGGCCGCGCGCTCCAACGCCTTGATGCCCCAGTCGTTGACCTCATCCATGTAGACGTTGAAGGCGGGCTCGTCGAACTGGATCAGATCGATGCCGTCGGCCTGCAGCGCCCTGGCTTCCGCGTTCAGGAGATCGGCGAACGCGAACGCCATCTTGACGCGGTCGCCGTAATAGCGGTCGGCGATGGTGTCGATGATGGTCATCGGGCCGGGCAGGGTGAATTTCAGCTTGCGCGCAGTGTGGGTGCGGGCGACGCGGGCTTCATCGGCGTGGACCGCCACCACCTGCGGCACCATCGCCTTGTAGCGATCCTTGCGGATGCCCATCTCGACCTTGTGGGCGAAATCGATGCCCTCGATCTTCTCCAGAAAGCCGTGGACGAAGTGCTGCCGGGCCTGCTCGCCCTCGGTGACGATGTCGACGCCGGCATCCTCCTGCAGCTTCAGCGCCAGCAGGGTCGCATCGCGCTTGGCGCGCGAAAGCTCCGCGCCTGTAGACTTCCAGGGCGCCCAGAGCGTGTTGGGCTCGGCGAGCCATTCCGGCTTCGGCAATGAGCCTGCGATGGTGGTTGGAAACAGCATGGGAGCCTCCCGGTCGGTCCTGGTTGAGCGCCTCTCTGCCATGTCTTATGGTCGAGGTACAGAACAACAAAAGTCGTCCGGACGGACCAGGCCGGGCGCTCCAGGGAACGCCATTGATGGAAGGCCATGCAGGGCAGGCGATGATCGACCTCCATTACGCGCCGACGCCGAACGGCTGGAAAATCTCGATCATGCTGGAAGAGCTGGGGCTTCCCTACAAAGTCGTTCCCGTCAACATCCGCGCCGGGGAGCAGTTTCGCCCTGAGTTTCTGGCGATCAGCCCGAACAACCGCATTCCCGCAATCGTGGACCATGCGCCGGCCGACGGCGGCGGGCCGTTCTCGGTGTTCGAGACCGGCGCGATCCTGATCTATCTCGCGGACAAGACCGGGCGGTTTTTGCCGCAGGAGATGCGGGCGCGCTCCAATGTCATTCAATGGGTGATGTGGCAGATGGGCGGGCTCGGACCGATGCTCGGCCAGCACGGCCATTTCGCGCTCTACGCGCCCGAGAAAATACCCTATGCGATCGCGCGCTACCGCGATGAGGCGGCGCGGCTCTACGGCGTGCTCGACAGG
>WNFD01004135.1_pt1 | contig 14561 bp, 11 predicted proteins | sample 5400491 | NCBI WGS metagenome assembly WNFD01 (sample SAMN13153343, study PRJNA577476) | soil metagenome | isolation source: 120 cm saprolite under Douglas fir tree site 2 hole 2 replicate 2 | place: USA:California | collected 2015-04-18
TGACCGCGTCGCCGCTTGCCAGCGGACTGAGATGCGGAGGCGTTGATGGGGACCGCTGAACTTGAGACCACGACTTCCGCCCCACCGCCGACATGTGCTGAAGATTGCGAGTGCGAGTCTAGCGCGCCCGCACTCTCGGACCCCAAAGCCCGTCGATGGGCGTGGTGGCTGACGGGGGCGACGATCGGCTGGAACAGCCTCGAGGCAGCCATAGCCGTGGTCAGCGGCATCCTGGCAGGCTCTGTCGCGCTGATCGGGTTTGGGCTCGACTCCGTCGTCGAGGTCGCCAGCGCCGTCGTGATAGTTTGGCGACTCACGCGGATCAGCTCGGACAGTGAGGGGCAGGAGCGCGCTGAGCGACGAGCGGTGCGGCTCATTGTGCTGAGCTTCTACGGCATCGCGGCCTACGTGACCGTGGATGCTGCGTCCACACTGCTCGGCCTGCGCGACGAACCGCAACGCAGCCCGCTTGGTCTCGCGATCACCGCGCTGTCCCTGGTGGTGATGCCCACACTGGCGTGGGCCAAGCGCCGCGTGGCCGCCAGGCTGGGTTCGGTCGCGCTGCGAGCCGACGCCGCGCAGACCCGGCTCTGCACCTACCTCTCGGCTGTCGTGCTGCTCGGGCTCGCGGCCAACTCGCTCCTCAATTGGTGGTGGATGGACCCTGTCGCCGGGCTCGTCGTCGCGGTCCTTGCACTTCGCGAGGGGCGGGAGGCGTGGACCAGCGGGGAGCTCTGCGAGTGCTGATTGCTGTGCTAATAGGTTCACAAGGTGCGCCCAAGAAAGCGTGGACGTCGTGGTGGATGCGCTGCATGTGCCATAGCGCTGCGCGAGCCGTTTCTTCGTCGAGTTGATCAATTGACGAAAGTAGCTCACGTCTGGTCTTCTCATCGTCGAGCTCATCCACGAGTTGGTGCAACTGCTCATACCGCCGGTCGCGCCGTCAGCGGGAGGCTTCGCGTGACGACCTGGATTTGAGTCAATGGGTCGTTGCGCGGATGACAGGGCGCGATTCATCACGGAGATAAAGCGGCATTGCCGCCGGCGGCTCCGCGCCGACCAGGTCCCGGTCAAGATCGTGATCGTCGCCGCGATGGCCCATGGTGATCGCGTCAAGCGGATACGGGCGAATCCGAATAGATAGATGATCAAAGGGATCCTTCGCTCCGTTCTGCCGCAACCAGTTCTCGCGCTCGTGCGGGCGGAGCGAGCCAGACTCAAGCGGCTGCGCCAGCGGCCACACTTCGCGCTCTCGGAGGATCACTTTCGCGCCATTGTGACTGAAGCGCTGCATGTGCAGACCGGCGATGTCGTCTTTGTTCACAGCTCCGTGGACCAGCTCGGACTGCGGTTTCCGTTCTACCGGATTCTCCCATTGCTGCGGGGCATTGTCGGAGAGAGCGGGACTGTCCTGTTTCCGACGTACCCGCGGCTGGCCGCGCACGAGGCGCTGCTCAGCGGCGAGGTTTTCGACGTGCGAAGGTCGCCGTCGTATACAGGCATCCTGACGGAATTCGCTCGCCGCCAGCCAGGTGCGATCAGGAGTCTGAATCCAACAAAGTCCGTGTGTGCGCTGGGGCCGCTTGCCAATGAACTCACCGCGACGCACCAGCAGTCCCCTTATCCATATGACGCGTGCAGTCCGTATTACAAACTCGTCGGGTTCCAGGGCAAAATCATTGGACTCGGTGTTTCCACCCGCAACCTATCGTTCGTTCACTGCGTCGACGATGCGCTTAAAGATGACTTTCCGGTCCGGCCTTACTTTCCGCGGGTCTTCAATGGTCGATGTCTCACCGCGCAGGGCCAGACTCAGGTTGTGCCGACCTACGCGCACGATCCAGGCAAAATGCACCGTGACGTTGCGCGCTTCTTGCGAGTTAGCATGGCGGAAGTGGCGGACGATGTCTTCCGTGATATCGAGATTCATGGGATGCCATTTTTCTGGGCGAACGCTGGACAGCTCTTTGCGATCATGCTGGCGTTGGCACACCAGGGCATTACGATGTATGAACGCTCCGTCTATGATCCACGCCGCTAGCGTAGTTTGCGTGGCGGCCGCGGTCCTTCTCTTGTTTTTTTCCCGCTGCCAGGGCTTGCGCAGGCACCTGCAACCGGCACCGACGACTGGCCGACGTATCACCACGATGTCGGCCGCAGCGGCGTCGACCCCAACACGCCCGCATTCAAGGACGTTAAGTCGGACTGGACTTCGGCGCTGTTTGACGGCGACGTATATGCCGAGCCGCTGTACGTCGGCGGCCAGGTGATCGTTGTCACCGAAAACAATTCCGTGTACTCCGTGGACAGCGTCTCCGGCGCGACCGCGTGGCAGGTGAATCTTGCCCAGCCCGCTGACGCGAGTCAGACCCAATGCACGAACATTCGTCCCACTGTGGGGATCACCAGCACGCCAACAGCCGACCCGGCTGCCGGGTTGTTGTATGTCGTTGCGCTCCTGGGCTTGCCGTTCCAATACGAGCTATTCGGGCTTGGCCTGGCGGACGGCTCCGTGCAATTCGAGCGAGCGCTCGACGCGGAGGGTTTGACGCCGCGCTTCCATCAACAACGTGGGGCACTTGGCCTCGCCAATGGGCGTGTCTACATTCCGTTTGGCGGCTTTCACGGCGATTGCCAGCCGTACCGTGGGCGTGTCGTGGCCGTCTCTGCCACCGAGGACGCTGCGCCACTGCTCCAGTATGTTGTCCCGGCTGACCGTGGTGGCATCTGGGCGCCTGGCGGCGGCGCCATCGACGCTCAGGGAAACCTGTACGTGGCCACGGGAAATGGCGTCGGGACGAACTTCAATGACCGCAGCTCGAGCGTCCTCGAGTTGTCCGCCACCCTCGAGGAAGGAAGCTTCTGGACCGCGGCTGACCTGCCCAACCTGAACCGGAATGACATCGACATTGGCTCACTCGCGCCGACGTTGCTGCCGGATCTAAATTTGGTCTTCCAGGCGGGTAAAAATAGTTACGGCTACTTGCTGCAAGCCGGCGAGTTGCGGGGCATAGGTGGCGAACTGTACGCCAGCGAGTTGTTGCCCTTTGCCCTAGGTCGCGATCGGTGCTCTGGCGCATGGGGTGGAACGGCGTACGTTTCGCCAGTTATCTATTTGTCGTGCGGCACGCGCATCATTGCACTTCGGGCTACGCTCAGCCGAGCGGATATGCCAGGCATGCCGGGCTTCAGCGTGGATTGGGCCGGTCCGACGCAGGTCAGGGACGTCGAGCCCGCCGTAGGATCGCCGATTGTGGCTGGCGGCGCTGTTTGGGCCATGGACTTCCACGGCCATTTGGTGGCGCTCGACACCCATACTGGGGCGCTGCGATTTCAGGTCGATCTACCCGGTGTGCCGACGCACTTCTCGACCCCCTCCTCTGGGGGTGGCCGCATCTACGCCGCCGCGGGCCGCCAATTGGCGGCATTTATCCTCAGTCCCGACTGAGTTGATGCCGTGATCAGGGGTGGCTGGCCCGCGCGACATTCCGCGCGAGGCCGTGCGCCCGTCATGTAGCGTTACTTTGCTCACTGCGTTGCGCATTTGACCGCCAGCGCACCCACTTCCAGATTTCCCACCACGCCGGGAACAGCAGTGCCGACAGGACGATGATCGTCCATGTTGATGGAGCCAGCGGGCCGAGGTGGAGGCGGGCAGCGAAAAACGGTACTTCGAGTCCGAGCCCCGCGAGAGCGACAGCGGCAGCCAACCAGATAAGAAATGGCAGATTGGCAAACGGATTGGTGCGCAGCAATGGCTGGTGCTCCGCGCGCATATGCGCCGCGAGCACCACGTGCCCCAGCATCCAGGCCACAAACGCGGCGGTCTGGGCCTCGACGACACTCCCGCCATGCCACGACACCCACAGATAGGGCACCAGGACCACGGCCGCCAGCGACAATCCGCCGCCGAAGATGCCGAGTTGCATGGTACGGTCCATGAATGGCAATCGCGGGTCGCGCGGCCGGCGGGCCATGACATCTTCTTCGGGCGGCTCAGCCACGAAAGTGGTCGAAGCGCCGAGGTCCATAAATAGCTCGAGGACAATAATCTGGACCGGTTCGAACGGCACTGGCAGGTGCGCAAGGACCGCTACCAGTGACGCGCTGACGAGGGCTACTTTGGCGGCCAGGTAAAAGCGGACCGCTTTGCGGAGGTTGGCGAACAACTGACGACCACCGCGGATGGCCGTGGTCACGGTAGCGAAGTTATCATCGGCGAGAACCACGTCAGCGGCTTCACGGGCCACGTCGGTGCCGGCCCGACCCATTGCCACTCCGACCGTCGCTTCGCGGAGCGCGGGCCCATCGTTCACGCCATCGCCGATCACCGCGATGGTGTCGCCCTGGGCCTGAAGAGCGCGGACCAGGCGCAATTTGTGCTCGGGAGTGATGCGGGCAAACACGGAGGCGTCGGAGGCTACCTGGCGCACCTGTGTCTCGGTCAGATTGTCAAGCTCCCGGCCGCGCACCACGTGCGCCGAGTCGATACCTATGTGTTGCGCAACCGCCCGAGCGGTCGACGGGTGGTCGCCAGTAAGCATGACTACCCGCACACCGGCTGCGTGCAGCGTGGCGATAGCGCCGGCAACCTCCGGTCGGGGCGGGTCCGCAAGTCCAGCCAGACCGACGAACAAGAGATCGTGCTCGATTGCGCACGGGTCGACCTGTAGCGGCTCGTCGCTCCGAAGTCTTTTTTCGGCGAAAGCCAGCACACGCTGCCCGTGTTCCGCCATCATCTCGGCGGTCTCGATGGCGGAGGCGCGTCGATCCTTGGAGCAGATCTCGAGCACCGACTCTGGCGAGCCCTTCATGAGCAACCAGCGTTCGCCGTCCTCCACAACCACGACAGACATCCGCTTGCGCGTATCGTCAAATGGGTACTCGTGCACTAGTCCCGCCGACGCACGCAACGCGCTGACGTCGACGCCGGCGTCTGCGGCGGCAGCCAACAAAGCGATCTCTGTCGGGTCGCCAAAATGAGCTACCTGGCCCTCGGTAACCGTCGACAACGCGTCGTTAGCCAGTACGCCGATCTCCAACAACCGGGCCGCCAGGCCGGAGGCTGGAATGCCGCTGCTCGGATCCAGCGTTCCTTCCGCTGTGACGAGCTGGGTCACGCGCATACGGTTTTCGGTGAGCGTGCCGGTCTTGTCGGTCCCGACCACGGTCACGCTGCCCAGCGTCTCTGCCGCGCGCAGGCGCTTGACGATCGCATGTTTCTGAGCCAGGCGGTAGGCGCCGAGCCCCAGTACGATCGTGATCAGGATCGGCAGCTCCTCAGGAATCGTGGCAAATGCGAGCGTCAGACCCGTGAGCAACATCTCTTGCGGCGGCTGCCCGGCGACGAGCACGCCGACCACCGGCACTGCGACGCTGAAACCGAGCGCTACCCACAATAGCCAGCCCGCCAATTGCTGCATCTGGACTTGCAGCGGCGTGCGGGGTTCTCTCGCCGATTGCGTCAACGTAGCGATTCGGCCCAGCTGGCTTGAACGACCGGTCGCTACTACCACACCGCGCCCCTTACCGGCTGTCACGGTTGTACCCGCAAACCCGAGCGTGCACCGGTCGCCAAGCTCAACATCGGGGGCCAGTGCCGCAGCCGCATTCTTGGCGACTATGGCCGATTCCCCGGTGAGACTCGATTCATCGATCCGCAACGCGGTGGTCTCGACAAGGCGCAGGTCCGCGACGATGCGATCCCCGGCGGCGAGCAGCACAACATCGCCTGGAACAACATCCGCGGCGGCGATATCGATGGGCTGGCCGCCGCGGAGGATGGTCGTGGTTGGGGCGCTTAGTATCCCCAGCGCCGCGATCGAACGCTTCGCGCGTGTCTCGTTGGCCACTTCGACAATCGAGACCACGACGATGATCACGAAGATCGTCAAGGCGTCTTGCAACTCACCAAGCAGCGCATAGACAACGCCCACGCCAAGGAGGAGCAGTTGCAAGGGCTCGCGCAGAGACTCCAGCAGTTCCTCCCACCGCGGCTCTCGACGCGCAGCGAGCAGCGTATTCGGGCCGTGGCGCGCGAGCCGCTGCGCCGCCTCCGCGGCGGACAGGCCGCGACCGGGGTCGACGCGCAAGACCTGAGCCACTTTGCTGGCCGGCAGCGCATGCCAGTCCGGTGCGTTCTCAGCCTGAAGGGCGGGCAGCTCTTCCGTCAGTCCTGCGCCTCTTTTCCGTGTGAGAGTCCCGGACTTGCCGCAGTCGGCGCAGCCTCCGAGCGAAAGCGGTATCCGAGACTCGGCTCGGTAACAATACGCTGAGGTCGGTCCGGCTCGCGCTCCACCTTACGCCGAAGTGTGGCGACAAAGGTACGCAGATTGTCGAGGGCGTCTTCATAGCCGGGTCCTAACACACTGACGAGGAGCATTCTATGCGTGAGCACACGGTCGGGGTTGGTGGCGAGCACGCGCAGCAACTCGTACTCAGTCGGCGTCAGATGCACTTCGGAGCCATCAACAAGGACGCGCCGCGCGATCTGGTCGATCTCGATGGACCCGGCGCGGATCACCGCCTCGTCCTCATAGTGAGCCTGTGCACGCCGAAGCGCGGCGCGAATACGGGCCAAGAGCTCGTCCACTCCGAATGGTTTGGTGACGTAGTCGTCGGCGCCTGCGTCCAGGGCCTTGACCTTCTGCGGTTCGTCGGTTAGAGCGGAGAGAACGAGAATCGGCACCCGGCTGTACGAGCGCAAGCGACGGCAGACCTCGACTCCGCCGATGCCCGGCATGGCGAGGTCAAGCAACACAACATCGGGGCGCTCGGATGCAACCGAGTCGAGCGCCATTGCACCGTTGCGTACGGTGTGCACGCGGTAGCCACTTGCTTGCAGGATCGTGGTGAGCCCTTCAAGGACATACGGCTCGTCATCGACGACCAGGATGCTGGGCTGGCCCTTACTACGGGTCATGCCATTGCTGGCGCGGCTGCGGCACCGGGAATAACGAGCACAAAACGTGCTCCCCCAAGAGCGCTGTCTTCCACCCACATCCGACCGCCCTGAGCGTCGACCGCGGCACGCGCGATAGCCAAACCTAACCCCAATCCCGGAGCGCTCTCATCCAACCGCTCGTACTTACAAAAGATCCGATCGCGTGCTTCAATCGGGATCCCCGGGCCAGCGTCGCTCACCGCCAGGTAGAACGCGCCGTCCTGGATGCTGCCCTCGATGGCAACCGGGCTATCAGATGGAGTATGCGCGGCGACGTTCTCCAACAACTGGCTGAGCGCCTGGTCCAGCAGTGCGGCGTCCATCTTGACCAGCGGCAGGTCGCTAGCGACCGCGAACGTCACCGTCCGAGCGCCCAGCGCCGGTAGACAACGATCTAATACAGCTGAGACTACGTCGCCTGGGCCGTTCCATTCTACATGGGCACTCTGCCCGTTCTCGAGCCGCCGCAACGCGAGCGCACCCGTCACGAAATGAATGAGGCGGTCAGCTTCGGCCTCGATATTCAATAGCATACGCTCGCGCGTCTGTGGCGACAGGCGCATTGCCCGGTTGCGGAGCGAATAAACCGCCGTCTTGATCCCTGTCAGCGGCGTCCTGAGATCGTGTGAGACCGTGGTCAGCAGCTCATCGCGCGCGGATACCGCGGCTTCAGCTCGGTCGCGCTCGGTCTCAGCGCGGTCGCGTTCGGTACGCAGCCGCGTGTTCGCCCGCCTCAGGCGGGCATTCAGCGAACCAAGCAGGATCGAGACCAGTAAGAAAGAGAGGAGATCCGTCAAGGTGCGTACGCTGGTGATTTCCAGTGAGTAGCGCGGCGTCTCGAAAAAGTAATCCAGTGCGACGGCGCCAAACAGTGCGGCCACGAGCGCCGGCTCCAAACCGGCGTACCAGCCACTGAGTCCGACCGCAGCCAGGAAGAGCAGCGATGCGACGCTATCGTCCGCATCCAGAGGTGCAAGCAGCAGTGAGACCCATAGGGCAACTGCGGACGTGACGATAGCCAGCGCATATCTGCTACCCGCGCCCCGCTCCGATGAAAGGCGTGCCACACCAAGTAGGCGACGGGCAGCCGCAACTGTGCCCCACAGCATGGATCGCTTTGATGATAGGCGCGTCAGCTGTGCCATTGGACCCTGAACTAAGAGCATCTTAAGAACTTCTTTGGGGCGCTGTGTCCAGGCAGCCCCAGATGCCAGCTAGTCTCTTTCGGGACGCTGGACACCAGTTGCTGGTGCCTTCGAGTTTGACCAGGACCCACGAGTCTTTCCAACCACGAAGCCCCATGACTACCCATGTGTACATCCGGCCGCGCGCGGGTGTCACGCAGCATCCCGGCCTGCGGACCCTCCCAGCGCATCGTCGAGTCAGCTACGCCTTGTTGCTAACACCCGTGCTGGTATTGACAGCAGCGGTTGCCAAGCTGCCAGAGGCCGTACTGCCGATCAGCAGTGACACGGGTATGTACGCCACGTACGGTCGGCTGGTGCTGGAGGGGGCCACGCCGTATGTCGGCTTCTGGGACGTGCATCCACCATTGGTCTTCTTTTATTGGGCGCTCGTCGACGGCCTTGGCGGTGCGGACTGGGTCCGCACCATAGCTACCGCACATGTGCTGGACGGAGCGCTCACCGTCGCTGCCGGGTTGTTTACGTCTGCTATTGCCCGCAGACTCGGCAGCTCGATGGGTGTGGCCGCAGTTGCCGCGGTGCTCATGGTCAGCTTTGCAAACCTGTCTATGCTGAGCCAGGAGGGTAGCAACCCGACCAAGCTCGCCCTTCTGCCGAGCACGATCGCGGTGTGGGCCTATGTGCGTTCGAACGCCGATTCCCGAACCGCGTGGCGCTGGGCGGTCCTGGCCGGGATCGGCGGCGGGCTGGCGATGCTGTGCAAGCAGCCGGCGGCGTTAACGCTGATCGGTCTCGGCGGGCACGCCGCGTGGAATGCGCCAACCGGGGCGCATGCGCGGTGCCGGAGTATGCGCCTCCTGGCGCTAGTTGGCGGAGCGGCGGCGGTTCTTGGCGTAAGCGCTGGCTATCTCGCCTGGATTGGGGCGCTCGGCGCATTCGTCGAGCAGACGTTGACGTACAACATCGCCCGCCTGTTACTTGGTTATTGGCACTCGGCTGAGGGTTTGCGGGCCCCATCCATTCGCCTGGACCGGGTGGTCCGAGAAGCGGCCGCCGCCCTGGTGCTCACGTCTTTTGTTGGTACCCTTGGCGTCGCGTTCAAGCCGGATCACCGCTTGCAGCGCGTGTTGCTCTGGATAACGGCCGCAAACCTGGTCGCGGTTGCGGGGTTCCGTGAATTCGATCAGATAGTCCCGTCTCTCTCCATTCTGGCGGCTGTTGGTATCGGACGGCTGTGGTCTGCCGCGGGGCGAGACGGGTTCGAGCTCGGGCAATCTGCCGTCGGTCGCCTTGCGCTCGTCGCAATCTTCGGGACGGTAGTGGCTCTATCCAGCAGCTTCCAGGTGACCGAGATCCAGCGGGCCTGGTTCGAGCGGGGTCCGAAAAGTTCTCCCGCAGCCACCGAGTTATTGGCGGTGCACGTGAGGCAAGACGTTCAGCCGGGCACGCTTTTTATCTGGGGGAATGGCGGCCAGTTGTACGAGCTCTCAGGGCGCGAACCCGCCAGTCGGTTTCTCAATGCAGAGGCGCTTCGGATTGGGGCGCCAGGCTATGCCCGCGATCGCGCGGAGCTCTTGACGCAGCTCGCCAGACACCCGGCCGCGGCCATCGTTGTCGCGCCCCACACCGACCAGCCCGATCTGCGATTGGCTGATTTTCCCGACTTCAGCGGACTGATCAGCTCATGCTATTCCGTCGTACCGCTCGAGGCGGAGGCGGCGCGGGACTGGAGCCTCTACGTTCGGCGGCCAGGCCTGCCAAGTTGCGGCTTAACGTAGCCGGCGGCACCGCGCTCGCGTCAGGTATGTGCAGCGGCGGCTCCAGCCTGTGACAGAATTGAACGATGGGCGTTCCCAACCTGACCCGCACGGATGCACGCCGGCGGGCCGAGCTGCTCGACGTGTCCGCATACGAGGTCGAGCTCGATCTGACTGACGGCGCGGGCAAGCCAGGTGTGCGCACCTTTCGCTCCCGCACGACCGTGCGCTTCCAGGCCCGCCAGGTCGGCGTGGGAACATTCGTGGACCTGGTCGCCGACCGCATCCGTGAAGCTACCCTCAACGGCGAGTCGCTCAACATCGCCAACTACGCACCGGAAACGGGCCTGGAGCTCCCAACCCTCGCCGAGGACAACACGCTGGTCGTCGACGTCGACTGCATCTACTCGAATACTGGTGAGGGCCTGCACCGATTTGTCGATCCGGTGGATAGCGCCGTCTATCTGCACTCGCAATTCGAGACCGCCGATGCCAAACGGATGTACGCCTGCTTTGACCAGCCGGACCTCAAGGCGCCGTTTACCCTCATGGTTACTGCGCCCGCCGACTGGGAGGTGGTCTCGAACGGCCGGCCGGCCACTCGCTCAGAAGGGCCGGGCGGCGCGCAGGTGGTCCGCTTCTCGACTACTCCGCCACTTTCGACGTACGTGACTGCGCTCGTCGCGGGTCCGTTCCACAAGGTGACGGACCGCCATGACGGCGTCGACCTCGGCGTCTATTGCCGGGCCTCGCTGGCGCAGTATCTGGATGCTGACGAAATCCTCGCAGTCACCAAACAGGGCTTCGATTGGTACCACGAGGCGTTTGGGTACCGATATGCATTCGACAAGTTCGACCAGCTCTTCGTCCCGGAGTTCAACGCGGGTGCGATGGAGAATGCGGCGTGCGTCACGTTCCAGGAGGACAACGTCTACCGCTCGAAGGTGACCGACGCCGCGTATGAGCGGCGCGCCGAGACCATCCTCCACGAGCTTGCGCACATGTGGTTCGGCGACCTGGTCACCATGCGCTGGTGGGACGACCTGTGGCTCAACGAGTCGTTCGCGACATTCGTCTCGGTGCTCTGCCAATCCCAGGCAACCCGCTGGACCTCGGCCTGGACCACGTTTGCCAACGTCGAAAAGACCTGGGCCTACCGGCAGGATCAGCTGCCGTCAACGCATCCGATCGCCGCCGATATTCCTGACCTGCACGCGGTCGAGGTCAACTTCGATGGCATTACGTACGCCAAGGGCGCGAGCGTACTCAAGCAGTTGGCGGCATACGTGGGAATCGACGCGTTCTTGCGCGCGATGCGGGTGTACTTCCGCCAGCATGCGTTCGGCAACACCACCCTGGCCGACCTGCTGCACGCGCTGGAGCAGGAATCCGGGCGCGACCTGTCCACGTGGTCTGCGCAGTGGCTCGAATCGGCCGGCATCAATAGCCTTCGCGCGGACTTCACCCTCGACGACCAGGGGCGCTACGCCTCGTTTGAACTTCTGCAAGGGCCGGCGGAGCCTGGTGGCACGTTGCGGAATCACCGCCTGGCGATTGGCCGATACGAGCTCGTCGATGGGAAAGTCATGCGCGTTGGCCGGGCGGAGGTGGATGTGACCGGCGAACGCACCCCGGTGCCGGACCTGGTGGGTGTCGTCCAGCCGGCGCTGCTCCTGGTGAATGACGATGATTTGACCTACGGCAAGATCCGCCTGGACGAACGGTCGATGGCGACCGTAGTGGAGCGCATTGCCGATATCGACGATCGATTGGCTCGCGCGTTGTGCTGGAGCGCGGCCTGGGACATGACCCGCGACGGCGAGATGGCGGCACGCGACTACGTGACACTCGCGCTGCGCGGCGTCACCGGTGAATCGGAGATCGGCGTCGTCCAGTCCATCCACGGCCGACTGCGGGGCGCGCTCGACCGCTTTGCCGACCCGGCGTGGGCGCCAGAGGGTTGGGCGGAGTTGGCCAACCTGGCCGAACGCGCCATGCGCACCGCGGCGCCAGGTTCTGATCTCCAGCTCGCGTGGACACGGACGTTCGCAGCAGCTGCCAGAACACCACAGCACGTCGCCCTGGTGCGCGGCATTCTCGACGGGACCGAGCTGCTGCCCGGGCTGGCGGTCGACACCGAGCTGCGCTGGTCACTGCTGTCGGCGCTGGTGGCGGTCGGCGCCGCGGCTGACCGCGACATCGACCTCGAGCTGGAACGCGACGTAACCGCGTCCGGGCAGCGTCGCGCGGCAACCGCTCGCGCGCTGCGGCCCACGCCCGAAGCCAAGGCAGCGGCGTGGCAGCTCGCTACGGCCGCGACCGAGCTGCCCAACGCGATCGTCGAGTCGATCATCGGCGGCTTCTATCACCCCGCGCAGCACGCGCTGACGGAGCCGTTTGTGCAGCGCTATTTCGACACGATCGGTGAGGTCTGGGTGCAGCGGTCCGGTGAGATGGCCCGGAGTATTGTGGTCGGCCTGTATCCGGACGCGATTTCGGACTCCGCTGTTGCGGCCGCGGACGCGTTTCTCGCGGATGCGTCGGTGGCTCCGGCACTGCGTCGGTTGGTCTCCGAGGGCCGCGACGACGTGCAGCGAGCGCTGCGCGCCCGGCAGCGGGATGCCGCGACGGGTCGGCGTGTATTCAGGTTACAGTGAGCGTCACCAGATGTAGGGGACCAGCCGATAACGGACGCGCTGGCAGTACTCTGTGTATCCCGGCAGATTCCTGGCTAAGAACTGCTCTTCATCGAGCAGCCGCAGCACCAGCACGAGCGTCATGGGAATCAGCACGAGCAGGCCCCACCAGGAGCCGAGCGAGAGGGGGGTCCCGACCAGCAGCACGAGCGCACCGGCATACATCGGATGCCGAACGATCGCATACGGGCCTGTCGCGATCACCTTCTGATCGGACGCGACGGCAATCGTGGCGGCCGTAAATGAGTTTTCCCTGAAGACCCGAAAAACGACGAAAAAGCCGATCGCCACCAGCACGTCGCCAACGATCTCGACAACCAGCGGCACGCGCGACCAGCCGAAGCGGTGATCGAGCGCGGGAACAACCAGCGCACCAATGAACGCGAGCGCGGCTACGGCCTGGATGACCTTTTGCAGCGTCTGCTTCTCGGCGATGGGACCTGCTTCGACGCGGCGTTCGAGGAGCCCGGGATCGTTTCGCCACAAATACCAGGTAATGACCGCCGCGGACCCATTGAAGACGAGTAAGTACACCCACGCCTGCCAGTAGTCGAGCGTCCCGGCCGCGGCGAAGAGCGCAATCGCCATGGCCGCGATCAGCTGCGCGAAGCCGACGATCGTTCGTCGTGCCAGGCTGCTCATGGGTTCACTGTGACGACACCCGCAATTGCGCAGAGTGATGTTCAGCTCGCGGAATCCAGCGCCCCGAGGGCCAGCAGCGCGCGCCGCTGTGCGTCGGTGACGCCGCTGAGACCGGTGATGTCCATGCGCTCGTAGGGGCGATCCGGTCGCATCACGCGCAGCTCCGTCCCGCTGCCGGCGGTGTCCCACAGTCGCATGGTGCCATCCAGACCACTACTGACGGCGAGGCGTCCATCGGCGCTGAAGGAGACAGCCCAGACCTCCCCCGCATGGCCGCGCGAGAGACTGCGCGACAGCCCATCACTGGCGTTCCACAGACCGATGCTGCCGTCGACGCCGCCCGCCGCCAGAAGCGATCCATCCGTACTCAGCGCCACAGCTCGGACCCCGCGTCGCTGCGCCTGAATCACACGCACGCAGGCGAGTGTATGCGTGTCCCACAGGCGGACCCGGCCTTCGGGATCAGCGCAAGCCACCAGGCGTCCGTCTGCGCTGAAGGCGAGTCTGCCCGCCTCACCGCCAGTAAGTGCCAGGACTCCGCGCAAAACTCCGCTGCTGGTATCCCAGAGGCGGACGGTGCCGTCGAATTCCGCTGTGAGAACGGTCCGTCCGTCGGCGCTCAGCCGCACCGTGCGCACGCCGACCATGCCACACTGCTGGAGAAGCAGACACTCGTTGGTCCGCGTATCCCACAAGCGCAGCGTGCCATCCAGTCCGCCGCTGGCAACCAGCTGCCCGTCGGCGCTGAGCGCGACACTGAGCACCCCGGCGGTGTGCCCGCTGAGTACAGCCTGGGGTTCGCAGCTGCCGTCGTTCCACAGTCGGATCGTACCGTCGATTCCGCCGCTGGCGACAAGTCGTGCGTCCGGAGTCAATGCCACGGCCCACACCGTGGCGACATGGCCTTGCAACACGCGCCGGCAGCGTCCCGCGGTGGTGTCCCACACGCGAACCGGACCGTCTCCACCACAACTTACGGCGGTCCCGCCATCGGCGCTCAGAGCGACTTCAAATAGAGCCGGCACGCTCCCGCGCGCGAGGACCAGACAGTGTCCGGAGCTCACCTCCCAGACCCGGACTGCGCCGTCTCGAGCAACGCTGGCGACCAGGCGTCCATCGGCACTGAGCGACGTTTGAACCACCCCGCCGAAGTGATCTTGCAGGACCGACTGGACCTTGCCAGTGCGGGTTTCCCACACCCGCACAGTCCGATCCGCGCCGCCACTGGCCAGCAAGCGCCCGTTCGACGACAGCGAGACGCCCCAGACCGGCCCAGTGTGACCGCGCAATGCGGCCAGCAGGTCGCCAGAGAACACGTCCCACACGTACACCACGCCACCGTCGCCGGCGGCGACCATGCGGCCCTCCGGACTCACCG
>WNFD01004137.1_pt1 | contig 14560 bp, 16 predicted proteins | sample 5400491 | NCBI WGS metagenome assembly WNFD01 (sample SAMN13153343, study PRJNA577476) | soil metagenome | isolation source: 120 cm saprolite under Douglas fir tree site 2 hole 2 replicate 2 | place: USA:California | collected 2015-04-18
TTCAGCCGGGGAGTATTCCGGGTGATCTGATGCTTGAGTACTATTCGCAACGGGCCTCAGACGGTGGGCTCATAGTTTCTGAAGGGACTTCGATTTCGATCGCAGCGGGGGGATGGTTCGGTGCCCCCGGCTTGTATTCGGACGAGCAGGTTGCGGGATGGAAGAGAATCACAGATGCCGTTCATGGGAAGGGTGGACACATGTTCTCCCAACTCTGGCATACAGGGCGTGCCTCGCATGTGGACTCGACGAACGGCGCAACCCCTGTCAGTTCTTCGGTCAACCCGGAGTATTGGCAGGATTCAACGATAAAAGAGTCTACGCCTCATGGTTGGCTCCAGCCTTCGCCTCACCGCGCGCTTGACATCAGAGAAATCCCGGGCATTGTCGAGGATTATCGCAAAGCCGCCGAGCGCGCAAAAGCCGCGGGTTTTGATGGCGTTGAGCTTCACGCGGGTAACGGCTACCTGCCCGATCAATTTCTGCAGGATGGCATCAACAAGCGAACCGATATGTATGGTGGTTCGATCGAAAATCGATCCCGCTTCTTGCTTCAAGTAGTTGAAGCACTGGTTTCGGTGTGGGGCGGCAACCGTGTCGCGGTGCGCATCGCGCCCAGCGGAACTTGGAATGGGGTATCGGATAGCAATCCGATCGCGCTGTTTGACTACGTCGCAAAGCAACTGAACCGCTTTGGACTCGCTTACTTGCACATTATTGAGCCACGCATCAAAGGGAACGTCCTGATCGCCGAGGGCCAAGGGCACATCGCGACCACGAGGCTGCGAAAGGTTTTCACGGGAAAGATTATTGCGGCGGGGGGTTTTGAACCGGACACTGCCGAGGCTGCTGTTCGAGAGGGCGATGCGGATTTGGTCGCCTTCGGACGGCATTTCGTCGCGAATCCCGACTTGCCAAAGCGCATCCGGCTCGGGCTGGCTCTGAATGCTTACGATCGTGACACGTTTTACACTTTCGAGGCCCGCGGCTACACCGATTATGCGTTCTATGAACGGCGATCGGAGTCGCTTGCTTCAACTCTGTAATTGCAGACGAATGCCGCAAGAGGTTTGTAGCTTGGCGGCAGGGCTGTGTCGCGCAGTTCGTGAAGATATTTGTGCCAGCCGGTGGGATACCAAGAATGTTCAACTCGGTGGAACGGGGGCCGAATTTTGGTGCACAGTTGGTGCACAATAAGCTGCAAATGAGGTCTTCTGGCGCAAATGAGAGCGCCCTAAGTTATTGGAAATACGCCATTGCTGGTGAGTACGAACAGGGCAGGATGAATTAGCAAAGCGCCGCGGCCGGATGTTGGCGACCGCCCGCGAACCGCTCCACAGCTTGTTGCTTCCATGCTCCAATGGGCGATTGTCGGGAGCGCCGCGTCGGAACGCCTCGGACAATGGCCGACTCGGTCAAAGCGAGATTTGGCAAATTTTTGGCAAAATGGATTTTTATGACAATTCCACAGACGAGGAGAAAGTGTAGATCGCCGCGTATTTACTGGCGATTTGAATGGTGGGCCTGGGTGGACTTGAACCACCGACCTCGCCCTTATCAGGCTTGCGAGATTAACTCTACATCGCTTGGATCTGTCCGTTTACTAAAACGGCCTAGAGGAGCGCCGAGCGCAAGACACGCTCGTCCGGTCCGCGACCCGCGCAGCATCCTGCGAGTTTACCGTCGACGACGACAGCGGGGACGCTGCGGACGCCGTAATGCTTCGCTTTGGAGGCGATCTCGGACTGGTGCATGTCGTGGATCACGACCTCGTGCGACGAACCGGCAATCCTTTTAACGAGTTCGATTGTTTCCTTGCATGTTGAGCAAGCCGCACTGAAAACTTCGATTTTCTTTTTTGTGGTCATGGTGTTCTCCTAAAGAATTTATTGGATTTCCTCCTTACGACAGTTGGAACAGAGTGCGGCATCGTTCGAGGTGTCCCGGCGAGGCCACGTATTCCAGATCGAAGAAACTACCAGTAGGCCGATCGCGGTATACGGTGGGTCGGGAATCCCACGCGAACTTGCCTAGCAGAACGCCGCCGGCCGCGAATACTGCTAGCAGGAAAGGGCCGTACCCGCGGCGATCTCTTGCTCTGAAAAGCATCGCCGCCAAAGCAAGCAAGAGAAACGCAATGGTCAGGGGTAGTAGGTACCTAACGGAAATCAGAAAGCCGAGACCAATAGAGGTTAGCAACCCAGCATAAGCTGGCCAGCACGCCGGACACGCCAATTTGGGCAGGGCTGATACACCGATGCTCGGTACTGCCAAGATGCTTTGCTTCCACCTGTTGCTCATGCGTCCTCCCGGTTGAGGCTTTCCAGAATGGGACATTCGGCAACCGGTGCGCATCCGTCGCAAACTCTTGTGAGTTTTCGCAGGGTCTTCTTCATGGCCTCAAGGCTTCTGATCTTTGCTTCGATGTCTGCAGTCTTGGCTTCCGCCCGCGTCCGAATATCGGCGCTCGTTGTACGTCGTGACACGCGAAGGGACAACAGCTCTCCAATCTCTGTGAGCGAGAACCCAAGCTCCTGAGCGCGTCGGATGAATCGGAGACGGCGCGCAGCGTCCGCCGGAAACAGACGGTAACCGGATGCCGTGCGTGGGGGTTTCGGCAACAAGCCTCTTCTTTCATAGAAACGAACGGTTTCCAGATTCACCCCGGCTTGCTTGGCGAGACGTCCGATTGTGAGTGACTTCATGTCCATGCCCACTTTCTGAGTGCAGTCTAAACCCCGGACTACAGTACGGGGTCAAGTACTATTTTGAGGCCACGGCAGGTCTTAGTCCGACTTCGGCCCGGCGCGTTGTAGACTCGGGACATGGCTGAAACCGCCATGTTGGAACGCACGGCTGTCGTGCGCCATGGACGAAGGCTCGAATATTTCACCATCGCGTGGAATGGCTTAGAAGGTTTGGTGGCCGTGGTCGCAGGTGCAATTGCCGGGAGCATTTCGCTCGTAGGTTTTGGAATCGATAGCTTCATCGAAGTGACGTCCGGGTCGGTCTTGTTGTGGAGGATGTCTGTTGACGCGGAAGTGCAGCGCCGCGAGGTGAATGAAAGGCGGGCCCTGAGAATTGTCGGCGTTAGCTTTCTCCTGCTGGCGGCCTACATCGCCTATGAATCTGTGCTGGACCTCTGGTCCCGTCGGTCCCCCGAGCACAGTATTCCTGGAATCGTTCTGGCGTGTGTTTCCTTGGTCGTAATGCCCCTGCTCTCAAAGGCCAAACGAAAGGTGGGGCGTGCGCTGGGCAGCGCCGCCATGCACGCGGATGCAAAGCAGACAGAATTTTGTACGTATTTATCGGCCATCCTGCTTGCCGGTTTGCTACTCAACGCATCTTTTGGCCTATGGTGGGCCGACCCTTTGGCGGCCCTTGTTATGGTTCCCATCATTGCGAAGGAGGGAATCGAGGGATTACAGGGCAAATCCTGCGACGAATGCTCCGGACGGTGATGTGCGCAAAGGCATCCGCCTAAACGTGAAGTTGACAAACGGTTGACAAAACGGTTTTTTGACGGAGGTTCTCGAAATGGGGAAAAGTGAGAATAGCCGCGTAATTACTGGTCATTTGAATGGTGGGCCTGGGTGGACTTGAACCACCGACCTCGCCCTTATCAGGGGCGCGCTCTAGCCACCTGAGCTACAGGCCCAAATCGAAGAACAACTTTAAAATTCTAGCAGGCGAACGAGGCTTGGCACAACTGCAACCTCTCCGCCGCACGCTTGAGGTGAAAAACTCAGCCTCTACTGGACAAAGCCGACGTTCGGCGTGCTCACTTCCGGTGATTCCTTGATCGTCCCAAACTGCGCTTCGTACCGCGCAAGATTCTCTCCCAGCGCCCGCCAGATGCGTTTCGCGTGCCCCGGGCTGAGGATCATGCTGTTCAGCAGTTTTCCTTGCGCGCCGTTCGGAAAAATATAGATAAAGTTCATGGTGAACTCTTCCAGATTGTGGTGAATCATCACCAGGTTGCTGTATTGCCCCTGCAGCTCTTTCTCGTCCGCCTTGATCTGCACCTGGCCCTGCACTGGCTGCTCTTGATCCATTTCGGTTCTCTCCCGGAACGCTGTTTCGAACTTACCACAAGCACCGTTGGTTCGCATGACCGGCGCCTCTCGCCTCGGCTCCACCATCCCTGTTGCCAAGTAGGGCATGGAGTCCCATTGACAAGCGAACATATTAAGTGTAGTTTAGTATTGTTATTTAGCATAGTTAACCTCCGACATGGCACGCACGCTCCCGCCACAACTCGAAACCGACCCGCCCGTCAGCGGCGAAATTTCCGATGGCTTCTACTCGATTTCGACAACGCGCACCGGAGTTATACTGCCTTCCTTACCCGAGTCTCATGGCACCATCCCTTTTTCTTCCGGAGCTTCCTGGTTCCGCAAGATCCTGGCCTTTGCCGGCCCGGGCTACCTCGTCGCGGTCGGTTACATGGACCCCGGCAACTGGGCCACCGACATTGGCGGCGGCTCAAAGTTCGGCTACACGCTTCTCAGCGTCATCCTCATCAGCAACCTGATGGCGATGTTTTTGCAAGCACTCTCCGCAAAGCTCGGAATTGCCACCGGACGTGACCTGGCCCAAGCTTGCCGCGAACACTATTCGCGCCGTACCGGCTTGTTTCTCTGGGTGGTCTGCGAAATCGCCATCGCCGCTTGCGATCTCGCCGAGGTCCTGGGTTCGGCCGTTGCGTTGAAGCTTCTCTTTGGCCTGCCGCTGCTGGCCGGCGTTCTCATCACCGCATTCGACGTTCTCATTGTCCTGGCACTGCAGGGCCGCGGCTTCCGCTTGGTCGAAGCTTTCGTCGTCACGCTGATCGCTTCGATCGCCGCTTGTTTCGCTTACGAAATCTTTTTCGCTCACCCTCTTTGGCGCGAGGCGGCGATCGGCTTCATCCCCCGTGCCGAAATTCTCCGCAACCGCGAAATGCTCTACATCGCCATCGGCATCCTTGGCGCCACGGTCATGCCGCACAATCTTTATCTTCACTCCAGCATCGTTCAAACACGCGCCTTCGGTTCTTCCACACGCGACCGGCGTGAGGCCGTGCGTTACGCCATCTTCGATTCCACGCTCGCGCTTGGCTTTGCGCTTTTCATCAATGCCGCGATTCTGGTTCTTGGCGGCGCCGCTTTCCACACCCGCGGTTTTCACAACGTCGCCGAAATCGCCGACGCCTACAAGCTTCTCAGCCCCGTTCTCGGAGCAAGCCTCGCCAGCACGCTCTTCGCTTGCGCTCTGCTCGCCTCCGGCCAGAACTCCACGCTTACCGGCACGCTGGCCGGCCAGATCGTCATGGAAGGCTTTCTCGACATCCGCCTCAAGCCCTGGCTCCGCAGGCTCATCACCCGATCCATCGCCATTATTCCGGCCGCCTTGGTCATTGGTTTTGCCGGCGAAAACAAAGTCACTTCGTTGCTCATTCTTAGTCAAGTGATTCTCAGCTTTCAGCTGCCTTTCGCCGTGATCCCGCTGATCCAATTTACCGGTGATCGTTCCAGGATGGGAGAATTCGCAAATTCGCGATTCACCACGGTCGTCGCCTGGGTTGTTGCCGCCGCCATCCTCTTCTTCAACGCCGAGCTCGTCTGGCTCATCTTCCGCTCCGCCTGACCTCCACAATAAGTGGCGCTGCCGTCTTGAGGCCATCCGACAAGGACGGCCGATCGGAGATCCCGGCTCCTGTCGGAAAGGATCTCAACTGCTAATGTCTCTTCGCTGGATGATCTGCTCTCCGCAGTCTTCTCCGCCTTTCGTTGCCTCACTGGATGTGCGAGAATTTTATTGGTCGCCATGTCCTCCGACGCGCAACCCAATCTAAAGACGCGCAAAATTCTTTTCGCTTCGCTCCTTGCCCTAATTTGCATTGCGCTCGGTTACGCTGCTTTTCAGAGAGACAAGCCGTGGGTCGTTCCTGAGGAAGTCAAAAAACTCAAGAATCCGCTCCAGCCCTCGGAATCCACTCTGAAGGCTGCCAGGGGGATTTACATCGATGAGTGCGCCCAGTGCCACGGCGAACACGGCAAGGGCGACGGCCCCGAAGCCAGGATGCACTCTCCTGCTCCCGCCGACCTCACCGACGCGGGGCAAATGAACAGCATCACCGACGGCGAAATCTTCTACCAAATCAGCGAAGGCAGAAAGCCCATGCCCTCGTTCAAGAAACGGATGACCGAGGATCAGCGCTGGGGGCTTGTCCTCCTCGTCCGCTCTTTCGCCCAGCCAACCGCTGCCACGGAGAAGAAACCTGACCCTGGCAAAGACGCAACCGCTTCCTCGAAAGACTGATCTTTCGGCATCAACCTCTCTTCCCAAACGCAGTGCTGCGGATATATTCTCATTTCGTCCTATTCGCAGTTTCAAGGAGACTCATGCGCAAGATTGTGCTCGTCCTTCTCTTCCTTTTTATGCTGTCGCCGTTGGCCTACTCTGCCCCCGGCGCCGTTCGCTGCGGCAAACTTCTGGATGTTCGCTCGGGTCAGATGCTTGGCGACCAGATCGTGGTTTTCGACGCTTCGGGCACGATCACCTCGGTCGGCTCCTCTTCTTCCATGAAGCTTCCGAACGGCGTCACCGCGATTGATCTTTCGAATGCCACATGTCTCCCCGGCCTCATCGATGTTCACACTCATCTCACCGGCGAACCCACGGGCAACGGCTACGCAAGCCTCGGCATTTCCATTCCACGAGAAGCTGTCACCGGCGTGAAGAACGCTCGCCTCACCCTCCGCGCCGGCTTCACCACCGTCCGCAACGTCGGTGCCAGCGGTTACACCGATGTCGCTCTCCGCGATGGCATTGACGCTGGCGACGTCGAAGGTCCCCGCATGCGCGTTTCCGGCCCGGCGCTTGGCATCACCGGAGGTCACTGCGACAACAACTTGCTTCCCTCCGAATTTCATAACAAGTCCGATGGCGTTGCCGACGGCCCCTGGGCCGCGCGCGCCAAAGTCCGCGAAGTCGTCAAGTATGGCGCCGACGTCATCAAGATCTGCGCTTCCGGCGGCGTTCTCAGCAAAGGCGATCAGCCTGGCACACCTCAGTACACTCTCGAAGAGATGCAGGCCATTGCGGAAGAAGCCCATAAGCTCGGCCGCAAAGTCGCCGCCCACGCCCATGGCACCCAATCCATCAAAGACGCCATCCGCGCGGGCATCGATTCTATTGAGCACTCCAGCCTGATCGACGACGAAGGCATCGCCCTCGCCAAGCAGCACGGAACTTATCTTGTCTTCGACATCTACAACGACGACTTCATTCTCCAGGAAGGCGCAAAGGCCGGAATGCTGCCCGAGTCCATCGAAAAGGAAAAGAAGGTCGGCCGTCTCCAGCGTGAAAATTTCCGCCACGCCTATCAGGCCGGCGCGAAGATGGCCTTCGGCACCGATTCCGGCGTCTATCCCCACGGCGACAATGCGAAACAGTTTGGCAAGATGGTCGAATGGGGCATGAAGCCTTTCGACGCCATTCAGGCCGCCACAGTCAACGCCGCGGATCTACTTGGCTGGGCCGACAAGATCGGTGCGATAGAGACCGGTCATTATGCAGATGTGATCGCTGTCAGCGGTGATCCAGCTTCCGACGTGCATGTCCTCGAATCCGTCAAGTTCGTGATGAAGGGCGGCACTGTCGTACGCAACGATCTCGCGGCAAAATAAGGGAAGCGGGGAACGGAGCGGCGCGATTGCCGCTCCGCTCCATATCGCTCCACCAAGCCAGTCTGAATGTTCGCCGTACTAGTTTTAGATTCTCGTCTCGCATTCCTCTTCCTCGCCGTACTGAATCTCGGCGCGGCAGTTCCTCTTGCCTTCTGCTGGACCCGCGTTCTTCCCGACGAGCCCCCGCCATTTGGCAATACGGAAGATTCGTTCCGCCGAACATGGAACAAATTGCCCGCCGATGAACTCAGGAGCAAGAGGCGCGATCCCCTCGCGATTGTCCTTCTGATTTGCCTCACAGTGAGCTATGCCTGCCAGATTCCCGGAGTTCCACGCGACATGGGCTTCGGTTCTATCCCTACGGTGATTCCACATGACACAACCGGCTGGATTGAATTTGTCGCGATCTGGTTCCTTGTGATCATTCCCGGCTTTGCTGCGGCCTACTCGTTTCTTCGCCCCAATTTCCTGCGTCTCCCGCTGATCGCCGCTGGTTTCCTGGTACTTCTCCTGTGGCTACTCGCGGCGCCGCTTCACGCGGCACTCGAAGCAGTCTCCTAGAGGCATGCACCCGAGGCTGCAAACAAAAAGCGGGCCGGCATCCGCCGGCCCGCCTTTTGTTGCTCCATGATTCTGCGCCTTTGTGGCACGCTCTCTTTATGCCGTAGCCGCCTTCACTTGCCCCAGCGCGGCCGCAACTTCTTTCAAATCCGGCACCACTGGAATGTCGTAGTTCTTGAACCACGCCACCTTGCCCGCCTTGTTGACGATGGCGATTGCCCGGCCCGTAATGCCTTTGTCCGCCAGGTATACGCCGTACTTCTCGCTTGCCGCTCCCCGCGGATGAAAATCCGCCAGCAGCGAATACTTGATCCCCATCTTCTCCGCATACGCCTTGTGCGACCACACGCTGTCAACACTGACGCCAAGCACTTCCGCGTCCAGCGTTTCGAACGCCTTCATCTCATTGACGAAGCAGGCATGCTCGTTGGTACACGTGGGGCTCCAGTCCAGCGGGTACCACACAATTACGACATTCTTTTTCCCCGCGAAATCCGAGAGTTTCACTTCCTTCTTTTCCTGATTCAACAGCGTAAAATCCGGCGCCGCCTGTCCCACCGCGATGCTCATACTCTTTCCTCCTATGTCTCTCACATCTCACTCAGCATCTTACCCAAACCATGCGTCCCGCACCAAGTTCCAGTTCCCGCCATTCTGTTTGCCCTCCATCCCGCCGCTCTCTATCTTGGTCCGCGGCCTCTGCGTTAATTTCTTTCCTTCTTTTTGTCCCCGGCAGTACACTCTGCTCGGGAGAACCCCATGAGCGCCGAAGCCCCTGGCCGCGCTCCCACCATGCCGCTGCGTGATCTCGTCCGTTTATACCGCTCTCACGCCAGCAATTTTGGTGAGCCGGTTGCGCTTTCTGCCTTCGGTTTAACGAACGCAGAAACGGAAAGCCTCTTTTCCGGCTATGACGAGGACTATCACATCAGCCGTTTCTTCCATTTCTCCGAAGCCGCCGGCAAGAAATTCTCCATTAACGGATTCCCCGCCACGCACGTCTCTCTCGACGCCGAAATCCAAACCATTCTTTGATGTAGGTTTCTCGTTCGCATCGCCCGAAGCGCTGTCTTGCAACAAGCATCCACCGTCTTCGGCGGAGCGTTCACCCAGCGCCTCTTGCCGCGCCGTTGGGAGTGCCGCAGGGAAACCCTGAGCCTCTGGCGTCCGATTCCATTCCTCACGCCCTGCTTGACAATCCTACAGCGCCGCGGATAGAGTCACGCCAGTTTTCCATTGGCTGAGACCTGAGTAGCGACGAGCTAGATCCCTCGACCAGTGTTGCCATGGAAGTCTCGAACCACGACGTTCTCTTGGTCGGCGGTGGCGGGGCAGGCCTCCGAGCCGCGATTGCTGTGTCCGAAGTCAATCCGAAACTGAATGTAGCTGTTGTCTCGAAAGTTTACCCGATGCGGAGCCATACCGTATCGGCAGAGGGTGGCGCTGCCGGCGTCATCAATCCCGGTGACACTCTGGACGAGCACGCCTACGACACCGTCTCTGGCGGCGATTGGCTTTGCGATCAGGACGCCGTCGAAGCATTCGTCATGGAAGCTCCGCAGGAATTGCTGCAACTTGAGCACTGGGGCTGCCCGTGGAGCCGGGAGCCGGATGGACACATCGCTGTCCGCGCCTTCGGCGGAATGAAAAATATGCGCACGTGGTTCGCCGCGGACAAGACCGGCTTCCACATGCTGCACACGCTGTTTCAGACCACCCTCAAATACAGCGCGATTGCCCGCTACGACGAATGGTTCGTCACCAAGCTCCTCGTCGATGATGGCCGCGTACAAGGCGTCGTGGCCATCGAGTTGATGTCCGGAAAAATTCAGGCGATCACCGCCAAAGCTGTGATCCTTTGCACGGGGGGCTGCGGCCGCGTTTTTCCCTTCACCACCAACGCCAGCATTAAAACGGGCGACGGCATGGCGCTGGCTTATCGCGCAGGTGCTCCTCTGAAAGACATGGAGTTTATCCAATATCATCCCACGGGACTGCCTTTCACCGGAATTCTGATTACTGAGGCAGCGAGGTCCGAGGGCGGCCACCTTCTCAACAAAGATGGCTATCGTTATCTGCAGGACTACAATCTAGGCACACCCCAACCCAAGCCGGTGCTACGCTCTATGGAATTGGGGCCCCGCGATCGCCTTTCTCAGGCCTTTGTGCAAGAACTGGAAAAAGGACGCACGATTGATGGACCTTATGGCCCCGTCATTCATCTGGACCTGCGCCACCTCGGTGCAAAAATCATCGACGCGAAGTTACCCTTCGTCCGCGAACTCTGCCTGAAATATCAAAACATCGATCCCGTCAGTGAGCTGATCCCTGTTCGCCCCGTGGTCCATTACATGATGGGCGGTGTGAGCACCGACATCAATGGAGCAACTCCACTCGCAGGCCTTTATGCCGCGGGCGAGGTGGCCTGCGTCAGCATCAACGGCGCCAACCGGCTGGGATCAAACTCTCTTCCGGAACTTCTCGTTTTCGGAGCTCGCGCCGGTGCCGCCGCTGCTCAATTTGCCTGCCAGCAAGAGGGTCCCACAAATGCAATTCTTGCCCAGGCTATCGACGAGCAGCGCCGCATCGAAGAGCAATTCTTCCGCAAACCCGCCGGCCGCGAGCGCGCTTCTGCATTGCGCGAGGAGATGCAGAAGATCATGGAGGGCAGCGCGGGCATCTACCGGAATGGTCCCGCTCTGACCGCTGCCGCAGAATCTCTGCGCAAACTGCAAGAGCGCTCCACGAATCTGGCCCTCGACGACCACACCTATACCTTCAATACCGATCTGCTTGCCGCTCTCGAGCTTTCGTTCATGCTGGATGTGGCCGAATCGATGGTCCAATCCGCTTTGCAACGCACTGAATCGCGCGGAGCCCACCAGCGCACCGATTTTCCCAATCGCAACGATGAAAAATTCCTGGCGCATTCGCTGGTCTCTCGATCCACAAACGCTACTCCCCGGGTGCAATACCTTCCCGTGAATATCACGCGCTGGCCCCCCGGTGAACGCGTTTACGGACAGCCGGCGCAGAAGGTGGGCGCGGATTAGGTCGATATGGCCGAGAAAATCAAACTCGAAGTCGCTCGCTACTCTCCGGAGCGCGATTCCGCTCCTCATTTCCAGACTTTTGAGGTCCCCTTCCGCAAAGATTGGGTCGTGCTCGATGCCCTGAACTATATCAAGGACAATACGGACGGTTCGCTCACCTACCGGTGGTCGTGCCGCATGGGCATCTGCGGAAGTTGCGGAATGATGGTCAACGGTGAGCCCAAACTCACCTGCGCTACCTTCCTCTCGGACTACGCTCCCGCTCCGGTCCGCATCGAACCTCTACGCAATTTCCCCGTGGTCCGCGATCTGGTTATCGCCATCAACGATTTCATGCGCAAGCTTCAAAGCATGAAGCCCTGGCTCATCCGCAAAGAAGAAAAACCGCTCTCAGAGGGTGAATACCTGCAAACTCCGGAACAACTGGAAACCTACAAGCAGTACAGCATGTGCATCAACTGCATGCTCTGCTATGCGGCGTGTCCCGTCTATGGCCTCGATCCTTTGTTCAGCGGCCCGGCGGCCATCGCTCTGGCCCAGCGTTATAACCTCGATTCCCGCGACCAGGGCGCGGAAGACCGTTTCCCGATTCTCTCTCAGCATGAAGGCATCTGGGGCTGCACTTTTGTCGGGGAGTGCACACAGGTTTGTCCCAAGCATGTAGATCCTGCCGGTGCCATCCAGCAGTACAAATTGTCGGCTGCAAAAGAATGGATTAAATCGCTCTTGTTGCCTTGGGGTGGGAAATGAAATCGAGCGGCAACGCATCCGGTTACACGCTCTATCATCCGCGCTGGTATCGTACGCGTGTTTCCACCTACTGGTGGCTCCAGCGATCGGTGTATCTCAAATTCGTCTTACGCGAAATTAGCAGCATCTTCGTCGCTTTTTTCGTTGTTATCACGCTCCTGCAGATTCGTGCCTTGTCTCATGGGCCGCAAGCCTACGCGGAATTTCAAGAGTCGATGAAAAACCCGCTCGTGCTCTCGTTGAATGCCGTCAGTTTTTTCTTCGTTGTTTTTCATACGTTGACCTGGTTTAGCCTCGCGCCGCGAGCCATGGCCGTGCGCGTTCGAGGAAAACGTGTCCCCGAGTTCTTGATCTCCGGCGTCAACTATGCAGCGTGGCTGGTCCTCTCCGTCGTGGTTGCTTGGTTCGTGCTAGGGGGATAAATGGAAGGGAAAAAGTCCCAGCTGCGAATCGAGCCTCTGCTGTGGATGCTGTTCAGCGCCGGTGGCGGCGTCGCGGCGTTCCTGCTCCCCGTGCATCTCTTCCTTTTTGGATTGGCGTTTCCGCTGGGGTGGATCAGGGACCCGGGTTTCGCGAACGCCATGGCGCTCATCGCGCATCCCCTTGTGCGACTCTATCTATTTGTTTTCTGCTCGGTTCCCTTGTTTCATTGGGCGCACCGCTTTCGCTACACGCTTTATGACGGACTTCAAATCAAGCACCTGAACGAGGTGATCAACTTCTGCTGTTACGGCGGAGCTGTTCTTGGGACGGCGCTGGCGGGGTACCTATTGTGGACGATTCATTGGGCGGCTCGTCCCTGATGGTTTCGAAGTGGATTGGTCTAGTCACCTTTAAGGAGGCTTTATGAAACCCCAACTGAAATCCATCTCCAAGGCCGGTATCCCCGAGGCCATAGCCAAGGTCGAGCTCTACCGTTATCTCAACGAGCCCGAAGAGGCTGAATCCATCTGCCGGGACATCCTCGCTGTTGATCCCGGACATCAGCTCGCTCGCCGCATGCTCGGTCTTGCCATCACCGACCAATTTATCGGCGCCGCCAGCGATCGCTATGTCGAGGTGCAATCCATCTTCCAGGGTCTGCGCGATCCCTACGAGCAGCTCTACTACACCGGTTTATCGCACGAACGGCACGCCAAGACCCAGCTGCTCGTCGGCTACGCCCCTCACACTCTCCTTCCGTTAGTGGAAGAAGCCATGCGCTGCTTTGCAGAAGCGGAAAAAATTCGGCCGGCCGGCAATGACGACAGCATCTTGCGCTGGAACCGCTGCGTGCGATTGCTGGAAAGCCGACCTGACTTTCATTTCGAGCGGGGACCCGCAGCCTTTGATGCCGAGGATATGCCGCCCATCAGTTCGCCGGTGCGCCGAGCCGGCGGCCATCACTGAAGCTTACGGCGATTTCCTACGCCGTCACTACACGCTGGAATCGCCACGAAAGCTTTTCGTGCTCTTCGCGAATTTGCCGCGGCAGGCGCTCGCCGAATTTGCCGAGAAATTGTTTCGAATCTTCCAGCTCCGGCTCCCAATCTTCCGGATTCACGCGCAGCAATTCGTTCACCGCGTCGTCGGAAATCTTCATTCCATCCAGTGTCAGCCCGTTCTTGGCCGGAACATAGCCGATCGGCGTTTCCTGCGCTGCACCGCGGCCTTCTACTCGCTCCAGTATCCACTTCAGCACGCGCACATTTTCGCCGTAACCGGGCCACAGGAATTTTCCATCCGCGCCTTTACGGAACCAATTCACGTGAAAAATTTTCGGCGGCTTGGGAATCTTTCTCCCCATCTCCAGCCAGTGCCCAAAATAATCCGCCATGTTGTAACCGCAGAAAGGCAGCATGGCCATGGGGTCCCGCCGCGTGATGCCCACGTCGCCCGTCGCCGCCGCGGTCGTCTCGCTCGCCATCGTCGCGCCCACGAACACCCCGTGCTGCCAGTCAAACGATTCATACACGAGTGGCGCCACTCGTGCTCTCCGCCCGCCAAATATAAACGCCGAAATCGGCACGCCTTCGGACGCTTCCCATTTCGGTGAAATGCTCGGCGACTGCTGCGCCGGCACGGTATATCGCGCGTTCGGATGCGCCGCCGGTCCTTTGGATGGATCCCACGCCTCGCCCTTCCAGTTGATCAACCCCGCCGGCGCCTCGCTGCCAATTCCTTCCCACCACGGCTCCCGTTCGGAAGTCATCGCCACGTTCGTAAATAGAGTGTTCTTGTGCAGTGCCCCCATCACGTTCTGATTGGTTTTCATCCCCGTGCCCGGGGCCACGCCAAAAAATCCCGCTTCCGGATTGATCGCGTGCAAATATCCGTCCTCGCCTATCTTCATCCAGGAGATGTCGTCGCCCACCGTCCAAACGCGGTAGCCCTGGCTCTCCAGCGCGGACACCATCATCGCCAGGTTCGTTTTCCCGCAAGCGCTGGGAAACGCCGCGGCCATGTACGTCACTTTGCCTCCCGGCGACTCCAGCCCCAGGATCAGCATGTGCTCGGCCATCCAGCCCTGTTCGCGCGCCATTA
>WNFD01004141.1_pt1 | contig 14559 bp, 11 predicted proteins | sample 5400491 | NCBI WGS metagenome assembly WNFD01 (sample SAMN13153343, study PRJNA577476) | soil metagenome | isolation source: 120 cm saprolite under Douglas fir tree site 2 hole 2 replicate 2 | place: USA:California | collected 2015-04-18
GATCGGCTGCTGAAAGGCTTTTCGCTGCGCGTTTTTTCCTCCGCGACATTTGGTTTACTTCTCGGCCTGCTCTTTGCCGAGCTCCTCCTCGCCTCCGACATTTTGCGTTATCAAACCGAAACTACGCAGTGGGCCGTGCGCCTGATTGTTTACTGCATGTTCGGTTATCTCGGCATGATGCTCGCGATGCGCAGCAATCGCGACGAGTTTTCCCTCATCATTCCTTATGTGCGTTTCGCTCGCGAGATGACGCAGCATGAGCCGCTCGTGGTCGACACCAACGTCATTATCGACGGGCGCATCGCCGATTTGTGCGCCACAGGTTTTCTCAGCCGCTCGTTAATTGTGCCCCGCTTTATTCTCGGAGAATTGCAAAACCTCGCCGATGCGCATGACCCGATGAAACGCGAACGCGGCCGCCGCGGCCTCGATATTTTAAATGAACTGCAACGCTCGCGGGAAGTCGATTTGACCATTCACGACACAACTGACGACGGCGCTTTGCCGATCGACGCGCGACTCGTTCGCACGGCGCAGTTGTTGCAAGCGCGCCTGCTGACAAATGATCAGGCGCTCTGTCAGGTGGCGCGGCTCCAGCAAGTCACGGCCCTGAACTTGAGCGATCTGGCGCGAGCGTTGCGCCCAAGCGCCAACACCGGCGACGAACTGTCCTTGCATCTGGTCAAAGAAGGCCGTGAGAGCCATCAAGCGGTGGGATATCTGCCTGACGGAACGATGATCGTCGTGAATCACGCGCGCGCGAGAGTTGGTAACACCGTCCCGGTGGTGGTTTCGAGTGCGCTGCAAACCGCAGCCGGCCGTTTGGTTTTTGCCGAGCTCAAAGAAAACGGCAATGCGCGCAATCCGGCGCTAGCACGGTCCTCTGGCTAAGCCGATAGTTGCTGCGGCGTTCTTCGCTGGATAGCTCGCAAGCGTTTTGCTTTCAGCGATGGAACGCTCTGGCCTGAGAAAAACACTCAAGTATTTATTGCCACACGGCGTTGTTGAGATTGCACAAAACGTCCGACAACTGCGCGCGTTCGGGAAGAAACTTCATCCGAACGACTGGTGGCGCAGCGACTGGCTTATGCATCAACTCCAAGCGAGCGGCCTGGCGCTTTTTCCGCCCGGTCAATTGCCGCCGCTGAAATGCGTCGTCGATGTCGGCGCGAATGCTGGCCAGTGGTGTTCGATGTTGCTCAACTGTGTTACGCCCGAGAAATTGATTCTGATCGAACCCGAAACGAAGGCATTCACGGAGCTGCAAAAAGAATTTCGCGATCGACCTGGCGTGGAATTGCATAACGTCGCGGCTGGCAATAAATGCGCCGCGGTAAAGTTTTTCGTTACTCGTGACAGCACCGGCGCTTCGGTTCTCCAGCCGCGCGATGAAATGCGCGAACTCATCGGGCGCAACTGGACGGTGGAGTCAGAAATCGAAGTTCGGATGACGACGCTGGATCGGCTGCTGGCCGACGTTCCAGAAATTTCGCTTTTGAAAATCGATGTCCAGGGATTCGAAAAAGCAGTCATCGCCGGTGCGGCCGAAATTCTTTCGCGCACAAAATTTCTGCTCATCGAGCTCAACTACATGCGCCAGTATGTGGGCGGCTCGTGGCTCGGTGAAATTCACGAAATCCTGACGCGCGATTATCCCTTTTTTCTCGCGAATGCTTCGCAGCCGCTTTGTTTAAACGGACGGGCTTCGATGTGTGATGGCCTTTACGTCAACCGCGAACTCGTTAGGAAATGGGTCAAACCCGATTTTCCGGATGCTTAGAAACTGTCTAAAAAGCGCGATCCTTCAACTTCACTTTGGGCCACCCTCCGAACCGCGGTTACATTTAAAGCAGTGAGCTGTGCTGCAGCGTTACTGATCGTTGCCGACCATCTGCGGTGCAGGCTTGCTTAATTCAAATTGATCGCTCACTTTCTGAATCTTTGATGCCTCCTCCTTCACGGTAGCAGTGAGAAGTTCAATTTGCTTCTGCTGCTGCGCCACCAAAGTCTTCATCTGCGCGATAGTCGCTCCCTGATCCTGCACTGTGTGATGCTCTTTGAGGAACTCGTTAAGTAACATCGCGTTCACCGCTTCGTAGCGCACAGTGTAGGCTTTCCCTTGGTCGTCCCGCGCCACGAGATCGGGGTTCACCTTTTCCACTTGCTCGGCCACGAGGCCGAACTGCGGGATGCCCTCGGGGTCAAGCTCATGCTTGTAGTGAAAGGTCACCGGCTGGAGCGCGAGAATCGCTTCGCTCGCCTTATCCATCGGCTTGATCTCGTCCTTGAAACGCTCCGAGGACATTACCGTGCCGAGGTGACCACTGGAATCTATGATGACCCCTACGCCTCCTGCCACAGCGACTCCGTTAATGCCGGCAATAAAGGTGTTGGTGTGCGTTCCTGGAGTGCCGATGCGAATATGGCTGGACTCGGCTGCCACGCCACGGTTGCCAATATCGATATTGTTACTGCCCGTAGTTCGATTTGCGCCGGCGGCAAAACCCAAGGCAATGTTGCCGCCGCCAGTTGTGTTGTTTACGAGCGCGCTAAGACCCTCGGCCGTGTTGAAGCTGCCGGTTGTATTGTGCAAGAGCGCATTAACACCCCCGGCCGTGTCGTTGCCCCCGGTGGTATTGTTAAGGAGCGCATTAATGCCGTTGGCCGTGTTATTGCTGCCGGTGGTGTTGTTAAAGAGCGCCTGAAAACCGCTGGCGGTGTTGCTGAAGCCGGTGGTGTTGCTAAAGAGCGCCTCAAGACCCTCGGCCGTGTTGCCACTGCCGGTTGTGTTGTGAAAGAGCGCATCAACGCCGTTGGCCGTGTTGAAGAAGCCGGTGGTGTTGCTATGGAGTGCATCAAAACCGTTGGCCGTGTTGTTGTTGCCGGTTGTGTTGTTAAAGAGCGCCTCAAAACCGATGGCCGTGTTGTCAAAGCCGGTTGTATTGGGAAAGAGCGCAGCAGTACCGGTGGCCGTGTTGAAGCTGCCGGTTGTATTGTGTTCGAGTGCATCAGAACCGGTGGCCGTGTTTTGGGCGCCGGTTGTGTTGAAAAAGAGCGCATCAAAACCGATGGCTGTGTTGTCAACGCCGCTCGTGAGGCTGAAGAGCGCATCTTCACCCTCAGCCGTGTTTTCATTGGCATAGCCTCCGTCCGGCGCTGGGTTAGTAACCGCTCGAGCCCTCGGCAGAAGCGCAAGCCATGCTAGAGCGAGGGCAAGCGCGATGACAAGGAAACCACGCCGCAAAAGCCACCGATTAGGTGAATTTTTGACGGAATGGATTGTCTTCGCTAACTGAATCGGATCGTTCATTGGAATCTTTCTTTCCCTGGGTGGTTTAACCTGCAACTTCAGCTCTGAAAGAGGCAGGAAACTCCCAGTATAAGCGTCCGCGCCAGATCCAGATCCATCGACAATGTGAGATTGATCGGCTGCCATGATGCTTGTCAAGACAATTTTTTTCACGCGAGCGAGCAAAACAAAAAGCCGCCACGCGGTGAAACGTGGCCGCTGATTGTGAAATGCGAATGCTGGTTAGGCCCTCCAACTTTACTGAGTGCTCACGACCAGTTGCGGTGCAATCTTGCTCACTTCAATCGCCGCGGCCAATGTCGTAAGACTACGCATTGCATCCGCCTAACGGAGTGCCGGAAAAGCAAGATCAGGGGGGGAAGGGGAGAACAAGTAGTTAGCGGGCTGACGCGAATTGAACCGCGTGCCGAGCTTGGAAAGCTGGCGTTCGGCCATTGAACTAGCTTCAACGGGAAAGGTGATGGTCGAGAGCGTTTGAGTGGGAGGCTTGCGCGCATTGCAGCCTTACAGTTGTGGAATCTATGGTCTCTCAAGCAAAAGGCGTTTTATATTGAAATTCTTGCTGGCTCTCGGCGGTGGCAGTTGATCTAATTTCTTGTTCAATACAAAACATCAGAATCACGCTATTTCAAATAGCAGCCAACCGGCTCGTTTTTTGGGCATTCGGCGACAACAATGCCTTTGGCTTACATCGTCGCGGCGAGCCGGCGAGATTGCCTAACCACAGGCAGTTCCTGCAACGCCTATGGCAAAAGGCGAGCGACGGTTTTCGCCTTGGCAAGCGAACTAGCGCGCGCCGACCCAGACGACTAACTGTACTCGCCGTGAGTCTCTGCGTTGCGCTCCTTGCCCTCCCGGGAACAGTTTTCTCGAAAGTTCCGCGCGGGGTCTTTTGTCTGCTTCCATCTGGGAAAGTGGGCAAGGCCAGAACGTTTATCAATCCCGACGTGGACGGCATCAGCATCCGTCAAGACTGGAGTGAACTCGAACCGGCGCAGGACGTGTACGACTGGGGCTATCTCGATATGATGGTGGCAAAGGCGGCAGCCGGGGGGAAGAAAGTTTTGCTGCGAATCGGCACCTCAGGAGGAGACGCGGCCCTAGGGGGGAGTACTCCGACGTGGGTATTCAACGCAGTAAAGGCCGAGGCACTTCCAGCGTCGCAAAAGTTCTTCACCTTCCGTAATGGAAAGAGCTGGACTACCATCCCCGTTTTTTGGGATAAGACTTACCTCGCCAAAAAGAAGGCGATGATCACAGCTTTGGGAGCGCATTTCACGGGCAACCCCGCCGTAAAGATCGTGTCGGCAAGCTTCGCTAACGCCAACAGTGAAGATTGGGGAGTGCCCCATACAGCTCCTGAGGTCACGGCGTGGCTGAACGCCGGCTATACCTCCGACAAACTGATTTCCGCAGGCAAGCAAATCATCGACGCGACCATGACGGCTTTCCCGAATCAATATGTGACTCTGGCGGTGGGCGGCAATGGCCATGCGGGAGCGACCGGCAATCTCGATCCGGATGACAGCTACGTGGCGCGTAATGCGGTGCTAAACGCTCGCGCAACCTGGCCCGGCCGATTGATCGTGCAAAAAAAACACTCTTGCAAAGTTTATCCCTACTGCACCGGGGATAGGCACTCTTTGGGAGTTGCTCTGGAATAGTGGTCCGGATGTCGCCGGGCAAATGGTGTATTGGTGCTACGGCGACACGACCTACCGGGTGAACAGCGGGGTTGCGATTGCTCCTTCGATCGCGTTGCGCAAATCTATCGATAATGGCGTGGCCTATGGGATGAAATACATCGAAATTTACCATACGGACGTCCTCAATCTGCCAACGGTCGTTAACTACGCACACATTGCGCTTGCACTCAGCCAAGCTGGGACGGCGCAGGATGTGGAGGACGATAGCGAAACAGATATCCTTGGTCAGGATGCGAATGACGGGTGAGCGCGTTACTTTGCCAAGGACTGGCACGACGCTGTCTTAGCATTCATTTTCCGTCGTTAGAAGAGCGGGTGAAGGGAATCGAACCCTCGTGTCCAGCTTGGGAAGCTGGCGTTCTACCATTGAACTACACCCGCGCAAAGAATTACGATTTTCGATTGGCGAATTTCGATTTGCAAGCAAGGAAACTACTGCCAGGAAATTACGTCATCTTGATTACTGCCGGATCTCTTGTTGCCCGAGCCGCCGTTCCTGTCGTTTCCGAGCGACCACGCAATTACGCCTGCTTGAAGAGGACTGCTTCCCGCGTTTGCAGAATACGGATTGGTGTCGATTTGATCGCTATAGTTACCGTCGATCTCAATCTTGTAGGCGGTCCCCCACGGGTCAAAAAGTTGACCTACGCTCGGAGTTGTTGTCCCGATACCGGAACGCGGATTAGCAGAATCTTTTACCTCTGGCGGCGAAATGAAAACAATCTGCCGGGGATTCAATGACGTGACAGTGGCGGAATTAGTGGGGCCGTTGATATTATTACGCAGCACATCAAGGAGCACGTCATTCATTCCATAGCTCGTAGATCCGCTCGGTGTCGTTCCACTTCCGAAATACGCATCACCTGTACTGACAGAAGTAATGGGATACTTCCCATACTCGGTATAGAACGCATTTACCGCTGTCACGATTTGCGTCAGGTCATTCTTCGCCTGCGTTTTTTGTGCCTGAACTTGAACGCCTCGAAAGGCGGGAAATAAGAGTCCCGCCAAAACAACCACGATCGTAATGACGAAGAGCAGTTCGAGGACCGTAAACGCTTCCAGCGCAGCACGCGAAGAAGATCGCCCACATTCGGCCTTCTGAAATCGAACTTCGGACGTCCTCATCATTTCCATTTCTGCATCTGCTCTGGAAAGGGACAATGCGCGCAATCAGAATTGTCCTGCAAGCAAAAGTCTTCGTAAATCTGAAGCAAGCCTTGTTGATGTGCTACGGTTTTGAGGAAGAGCGAGCGACGCGGATCGTCGCCGAACAGGCGAGTCGCGCCAGTCTCGAGAGGCCGATTAGATAATTGCGCCGGCAATTTCTTGTAAATTTTCCAGATATCTTTTCCTTCGGCGACGAAGAAAGGAACCAGAACGTTGGCGAGGATGTCCGCGATGCGTGAGTCGCCAATCAGCGCCATTTCTTTCGCGCTGGCGTGTGAGGTGAGCGTGTAATGAAAATTCCAAAACGGATGTTGGAGATCGAGGAAAAAACTTCGGGCTGCCCCAGGATCGGTTTTGCCTAACGACTTGAGGAACGCTGGCCACCGTTGCGCAATCAAAGCAAGCGCACCCAGGCGCCGTTGTGGATGGTTGAGCGGCCGCGCGCTTCCTATCCGCCAAAGTTTTGCCGGCAAAGTAATGCGCTCCATCTCGTCGCGGCGCGGCCACCAACAATCCCAAAGGGAGCGCACATAGCTGCGCGCGTTCGGTTCGTAAACGCCGAGATCGGGCGCGGCGAGAAAACCAGCGACACCAAACAAAAGGGCTTCCGCATCCGCGGATTGTTCGCGCAGCAATGCGAGCGGCAAACGTTGCGCAAGTAAAGTGAAAGGCAGTTTGTTCTCTTTGTATCCGAGCGCGCCGGCAATCTCCTGAAACAGCGCTTCATCGCGACCATGACATTCAATAATGCGCCGCAGACGCGTCGCCTTTCGCTGCAAGCGAAATTGCGCGGCGGAATCGAGCACATTTCGAACGCGCTCTTCCGGCAAATTTTTCAGCGGCGCCTGGCAACGGCCCGGCCGCGCCAGCGGCACATTGGCCGAGAACGCATCGGGCAAGGTGGCCAGATCGACGCGCACCTGCGGAACATTGCGATTCGAATTTGTGCGCGAAAAAAATTCGCGGCCGCTCGAATAAACGAAGACGTGCAGCGCGGTATCTCCAAACGCCGGATTAATCGCGTGGCCGTGCGTTTCCCAATTGCGATCGGTCAGATCGAATTCAATGCTGCCGCGAATCGTTCCGCCGTTCATGCGAATGGCAGCGTCCGAAAAGTCCGGCCCGGCGGCGCGATTCCAAGTTCCGAATTGGATGATCTCAATCTCGTCGCCGGCAATGGAGCGAAATTGTTTGCCGAAATCGCCGGCAAACCAGCGCGCCTGCAGCTCGAGCTCATTCGGGATCCGCTGCGGGGGAAAAAGCGCGCGTTCGCGAATGCGCGCTTTTCCGCGAATTTCTGCGTAGCGTTCGGCGCTCGGCATGGTCGCGGCTTGGCTGCGATTCTACGACTCGTTAGGCTGAAACGACCGATTCCGGCCGTAGCTCAATTGGAGATGGAGAGACACTCAGGTGTTGGCGAAGATATTCCGCCATCTGCTCGACGATCGCCGCGCTCGACCGCGGGAACACGAAAAGATATTTTGGCCCTTTGCCCGCGGCTGGAAAGATAATGAGGTTTTCAGAAAGAAATCTCGGCTCGCGCGCAACCATCGAGCCATCGAGATCGATGGTCTGGGAAAAGCCGCGGCCGCTTTTGCGCGCGACGAAAACGATCTTGCGCGGTTCTTCATTGGTCGCGACAAGCGCGCCGAATAAGTTTGCAGGGATGCGACGGCCGCGTCCGCTGATGCAGGGGACGGCCCATGCGATTGTTTCATGCAGAACATTTTGGCGCGTGAAAATCGCAGCGAGCCGCGCCGGCATTGTGATCGGCAGCGCCACCGACACGTCGGATTGGGCGGGGCTATTCAATTTTTTGAGCACGAGCCAGATCTTTGCTTTCATCGCGCGCAAAACTTTTGGCGCGAAGTAAACGAAGGCGGCCAGCGCAAGCGCGAAAATCGCTAGCGCAAGGGCCGGGTTGTAATGGATCAGCGCAAGACCTCCAATCACGCCGGCGTCTTCCACGAGGCTGAGAGCAATATTCGAAAACGGTTCCGGCGAAGTGTTTGCGACCAAACGCGAAGCGGCCTTCGCGGTATGCGTCATCAAGCTCGTCGTGCCGGCGAGCAGCGCGACGACAACATCAAACACCGGTGTGGAATGGCCGAGTACTTGAATTGCGAGGAGCGCGCCACCGATCGGCCGAATGATGGTGTGGACCGCGTCCCATGCGGAATCAACCCAGGGAACTTTGTCGGCAAAAAATTCCAAGAAATAGAGAACGCCGGCAATTGTTACGATGACTGGATTACCGAGTACGTCGAGCGATTGATAAGCAGGCGCGAGGACAATCCAGTGTTGGTTAATGGCGAGGCCGGTGACAAAAACCGTCAGATAAAGATTGATGCCGGCGAGACAGGCGAGGCCGAGTGCGACGCCGAGAAGGTTGAGTCGCTCCATGTGAAAAAACTATGCGGCGGCACGGTTAATTGTCACGTCGTTTCAGTTGTCGCTCGGCGGTTGCCGCCGAGGACAGCGGCCTCTACAATTGCGAGCCATGCTCGACATCCGCCTCATTCGGGAACAGCCGGAGCTTGTGAAGAGCCGACTGGCAACTCGCGGTGGCGATGACGCGAAGAAGATCGGCGAGTTGCTGCGCGCGGATGCGGAACGCCGGAAAATGGAAACAGCGTTGCAACAGCTGAACGCAGATCGCAAACGGCTGAGCAAAGAGATCGGCGGCAAACGCGCTCGCGGGGAATCATCGGAAGAACTGGAAGAGCGCGTCCGGCAAATCGGTGAGCAGATCGCCCTTCTCACCGCACAAACAACCGCGGCGGAAGAGCAGCAGACAATGATGCTGCTACAGATTCCAAACCTGCCGAACGCGAATGCGCCGCTCGGCCGCGACCCGTCTGCTAATCGAGTCGTGCGGAGCTGGGGTGAGAAGCCGCAATTCAAAAACGCAGTTTTAGATCACCTAGCTCTGGGTGCAAAACTGAAGCTCTTCGATTTGGAACGCGCGGCAAAACTGAGTGGGAGCGGATTTATTTGCTTCAGCGGCGCGGGCGCGAGACTCGAGCGCGCATTGATTCATTTCATGCTCGATTTGCACACGCAGGAACATGGTTACTTGGAACTTAGTCCGCCATTTCTCGTTAGGCGCGAATGCATGATCGGCACGACGCAGCTGCCAAAGTTCGAAGCCGACATGTACGGCCTCGAACAAAATCAACTTTTCCTCGCGCCAACAGCCGAAGTGCCGGTGACGAACTTCCATCGCGAGGAAATTTTGCCGACGCACGATTTGCCGAAGAAGTTTGTCGCCTACACACCATGTTTTCGTCGCGAAGCCGGATCGGCTGGACACGAAACGCGCGGCATTATTCGCGTCCATCAGTTCGATAAAGTGGAGCTGGTCAAGATCACGGTGCCGGAAAATTCCTACGACGAACTCGAGTCGTTAACAGCGGATGCCGAGCGCGTCTTGCAGCTTTTGAATCTGCATTATCGAATCGTCGAGCTGTGCACGGGGGACATGACTTTTGGTTCCGCGAAAACCTACGACATCGAGGTCTGGGCTCCGGGCCAGGAGAGTTATCTCGAAGTTTCAAGTTGTTCGAATTTCGAAGATTTTCAGGCGCGCCGGATGAACCTGCGCTACAAGGACGCGGCAGGTAAAAACAAATTCTGCCACACGCTGAATGGTTCCGGAGTAGCATTGCCTCGTTTGTTCGTGGCGTTGATCGAGAGCGGTCAACGAGCGGACGGTTCAATTCGTTTGCCGGAAATACTACAACCCTATTTCGCCGCAGCTGAAATTCGTTAGGCTACAAGAGATCGAGTTGAGCGCGCTCGGCGGGGGTTGTTTGCACCTCCGCTGGAAGCGCCAGTTCAAATCCAAGGCGCTGCGCAAAACGCTGGCACGATTCGGGCGCGAAGCCTTCAAAATGATTGTTAACGAAAATCCAGACGTTGCGTGTTTCGGCGAGGTGCCGCTCGATTCGAAGTGACCAGCTTTCAAGCGCGGCCTCTCGTTTCCAGAGAAGTTTTGCATAACGATGAACCTGGCTGCCATCGCGATCGTATTTCGTGGCGTAGTCGCCGAGCAGCCGCAGATAAAGGAAATCGGTCGTGTGGGGCAGAAATTCAAAGGGCGCGAGATTACGTTCGTTCAATGCGCTCGTATCCGCCCACGCCCAGCAGACGCGATGTTTTTCGAGCAAGTGGATAATCTGGGGCTGATGCCATGCGGTGTGGCGGAACTCGATTGCAAAGCGGAAATCATGCGGCAGTTGGGCGAGAAATTTGCGAAGCGCCGGTTTGCCTTGTTTCGGCGCGAAGGAGGGCGGCAGTTGAATGAGCAGAACCTGAAGCTTTGGAGCCAGCGGCTCGATGGCGCGCAAAAATGCATTTAGCTCGGCGCCACAATCGCGCAGGCGACGCAGATGCGTGATTTCGCGCGGCAGTTTGCACGCAAAACGGAATTCGGGCGGCGTTGCTTCCAGCCATCGGCGGGCCGTATCTTCCGCCGGCGCGCTGTAAAAAGTCGAGTCGACTTCGACGGCGCGAAAGTAACGTGCATAAAATTCCAGCCAGTTCGCAGACGGTAAATCTTTCGGATAAAAAGAGCCGCGCCATTCTTCATAGCTCCATGCGCACGAGCCGATGCGGATTTTTTGTTGATCGCTCAGATTCAAAGTCGCCCGAAAGATAATCGCATCCGCAATTCGAGAAAACTCGCGGCTGCTCAGTTTTTCCATTCGCGGACAAGAAGCAATCCGGCCGCGGCCAACTTGACGCAGCTATGAAGGTAGTTACTCTGCGTGGACCGATGAATTATCGACTGCGCTTCATGCTCATGCTAGCCGCGGTGTGCCTGGCTTTTCCGGAAAAAAGTCCGGCCCCAGTTGTCTTTCAGCCTGGAAAAGGCTCGAAGTATCACCCGCCCGGTGAAGAGGAAGTCAACGGCACGGCGCAGGAACTGTTTTCGATCGCACAAGCGGCGGAGAAGGATGGAAATCAAAAGCGCGCTCTCAAGGCTTATCAAAAAATCGTGCGGCGATACCCGCACGACGCGCTTGCGCCCGACGCGGCTTTCCGGTCCGGCCAATTGCAAGAGCAAATACATGATTACTTCCATGCTGCAGGAACGTATCGCTTCGTCGTCGAGAAGTACCCGAAGAGCGCGCATTTTGACGAAGCGATCGAAGGACAATTTCGGATCGGCGAAATTTATTTGGGTGGAAAGAAGCGCAAGATACTGGGAGTTCCGGTGGCTAATTCGCTCGAGCCGGCGATAGAAATTTTCGCCGCCATTGTGCGCACCGCGCCCTACGGAAAGTATACCGCGCGCGCTCAGTTCAACATCGGATTAACGCGAGAAAAACAGGCTCTGAACGACGCTGCGATTGTGGCCTTTCAGGCAGTGGTGGATAAATTCCCAGATGATCCTGTCGCAGCGGATGCGCAATATCAGATCGGCTATCTTTGGTATGAAGCAGCTCGCCTCGGTGCGAAGGATCCAAACGCGGTCAATCTCGCGAAGACCGGTTTCCAAGATTTCCTTTTTCGTTATCCGCACAGTGAAAAGGCGCCGCAAGCGCGCGAAAACTTAAGCCGGCTCGAGCACAAACAAACGAGTGACTCTTTTGGGATCGCCAAGTTTTACGACAAACGAAAAAATTATCGTGCGGCAGTCATTTACTATAATGATGTCATTCGCCAGCAGCCCGGTTCTCCCGAAGGCGATCAGGCAAAAAAACGGATAGACGAATTGCGTGCCAAAGTGGGAGACGCAGTACTCCAGTCCCCCGCGACGCTTACGGCGGAAGCAAGCAAAAAAAAGGCGATCGCGCGCGAAGGCGAAACGCGGGAGGGTGTGCCGGCAATGCGCGCGTCGCCGACAGATGTCATGCCTTTGCCTCCACCGGAAACGGATCTTTCCCTGCCGCCGCCAGCGTCACTCGCTCCCGATACCACCACGGCCCCTCCAACTTCGCCGAGCCCGAACAACTCGCCCACTTCTGAACCATCGGTTACGCCTGAAGCTACGGTCTCGCCGACGCCGTGAAACGCTTCATTAGCGCAACCTTGATAGCTCTCAATCTCGTCGGGTGCATGGGTTACCACGTCGGTCCGGCGAAACCGTATTACCTGCGCGACGTGCAGAAAATTGCGGTGCCGACATTTAAGAACAGCACGCTGCAACCGCGCATCGAAGTCCTCGTCACCGGCACGGTCATTAAGCAATTTCAGCAGGATGGGACTTTCCAAATCGTAGGCGACAATGACGCGGACGCTACTTTGAAAGGTGAGATCGTCTCGATTACGCGAGTGCCGACGAGATCCGTGCGCGGGAATGTTCTTGCCACCACGGAATTCGGTCTAACGATGAGTGTGCGCTACTCGCTGATCGGTCGCACCGGCACGCAGCTTTCGCCTCCAGCGCTTGCGATGGGGACGACAAGCTTTTTCGTGGGACGGGACGTGAACGCAGACGAAAGGCAGGCCCTTCCTCTGGCCACGGAGCAACTCGCCAGTCATCTCGTTAGCCAGCTGAGCGAGGGCTGGTGATGCGAAATGAAGGGGGACGAAAAGCTGTGGCAGATTTTAACAGACAAACTGGAGATGCTGCGCGCGAGCGAGCGTCTTCCCGAAGCGATTCGTGTCGCCGAGACCGCTCTCGAACTCGCGCAACGAGCGTTTCCGCCCGGCGCGGCGCAGATCGCATTTAGTTTCGAGCGACTGGGGCAGTTGCTAGATCAGCGCGGCGATCGCGCTGGCGCGAAGCCGATGCTGGAACGTGCTCATGCTTTGTTTGAAAAAGCGCAGCCGCCCGATCTTCGTTCCCTCTACCGATCGGCGCGGAGGCTCGCTTATCTTTGCGACAACCTCGGCCATGAAGAAGAGGCGATCCGCTACTATGAGAAAGCAATCCAGGCCGGAAGCCAGCTCACCGATCTGTCGCATTCTGATCTCGGCACGATGCTAAACAATGTCGCTTTGATTTATCGCAAATCCGGCCGGCAAAAGGCAGCCGAGCCATATTACAAGCACGCCCTGGAAATTTATGAAAAACAACTTGGCCCGGAGCATGCCGACGTCGCTTCGGTTTTGAACAATCTGGCGGTTTTCTACACCAACGAAAGACGTTTCGAAGAAGCGGAAAAAACTCATCTGCGTGCTTTAGCGATTCGGGAAAAAATTCATCCGGCCGGACATCCCGATATTGCGCAATCGAAATGCAACCTCGCGGTGGTTTATCATTCACTCGGTGATTACGCGAAGGCAGCCGAACTCTATCGCGCTTCGCTCAAGAGCTGGGAAGAGGCGAGCGAAACGCCGCCGAAAGATTACGAGATTGTGGCATCGAATTACGCTGATCTCTTGCGCTCGTTAGGCAAAGCGCGCAAAGCGAGCGCGCTCGAAGAACGCGCCCGCAAGAAACGTCGACGCTAGGCCTCGGTGCTTTGCCACTTGCATCCCGACAACGCATGACCAATTTAGCATCCGCTCCTGCTCGCGTGGCGGAATTGGCAGACGCGTACGGCTCAGGACCGTATGGGGCAACCCGTGGAGGTTCGAGTCCTCTCGTGAGCAATCATATCCTGCAAATCAAGGGTATCCACTCAATGATCTGACCCTTTATGAGACTGCGATGGCGACGGAAAATTCCGGCGTGCCGGATGCGTTGGCGCCGGGCGGCATCTTGCGGGTCGTTGGCTGTGACGCCATATCTCGGCCGCCGTGGGCGATCTCTATCGAGATCGCGCTCCTGACCTTGCGGTAGCGGACGAGAACGCATCTGAAGGCAAGCGTCTTACTGAATAGCGGCGGAACCCGGCTTGCTCGAACGAACCGTCGGAATCCTTAGCGAATGCGGAAGGCAGTTTACTGAGCGGTCACGTCATTCGAAAACTCGGATGTGCTGCCAGCCGGATTGGTTGTCGTTGACGAGACGACGTTGCCGGCGGGGACGGTCGCCGAGACGATCGTGGAAAAGCTCGCGGCGCCAGAGCTGTTCGTTGTCACCTGAGTGTCGCCGAGGAAGGTTCGTCCCTCACCGAATCCGGACGGATCGGCCGATGGGTTGGAGAAAAATTCAATCGTGAAATTGCTGTTCGCCGTGCTGTTCAACGTTCCGCTGATGGTGATGTTATTAACGCCGCGCACCGCGCTGGTGAGGTGAGGCGCGGTTTGCAAGTCGTTAGGCATACCGCCGTTGGCCGTCGAGAGCCGGATGCCGACGTCGCCATTATTGTCAATCGAGTTCCGGCGAAACGAGTTGTGAGTTGTTGCCGTGTCGAACAGAACAATGCCTTGGAAAGTATTGTTGAAAATGAAATTGCCTGCGCCCGCGGTGGTGCCGCCAACGGTGTTCGCCTGCGGGCCGCCGAAAAAGACGATGCCGGCGAAGGCGTTTCCAAT
>WNFD01004142.1_pt1 | contig 14558 bp, 20 predicted proteins | sample 5400491 | NCBI WGS metagenome assembly WNFD01 (sample SAMN13153343, study PRJNA577476) | soil metagenome | isolation source: 120 cm saprolite under Douglas fir tree site 2 hole 2 replicate 2 | place: USA:California | collected 2015-04-18
CGCGCTCGACGAGCAGACCCGCATGATCCTGGGCGAGGACCTCTCGGTGCTGCTCGCGCGCGCCGACAAGACCATCGTGTTCGTGACCCACAGCCTGGGCGAGGCCACCTTTCTCGCCGACCGGGTCGCGGTGTTTTCCGCGCGTCCGGGCACGATCAAGGAGATCATCACGGTCGACGAGCCGCATCCGCGCCGGCCCGACTTCGTCACCTCGGAGAAGTTCACCGCCATCCGCAACGCGCTCTACGAGCTCCTGCACGACGAGATCCGCAAGACCATGGCGGAGACCGGCGCGCCCGCGAGGCCGACGCCGTGACCCCGCCCGTGCGCGACGGTCGCCGCGCCAGCCGCGCCGTCCAGGCGGCGTTCCTGATCGCGCTCGTCGTGCTGTGGGTCCTCGCCACCACCCGCTGGCACGTGAGCCCGCTGCTGCTGCCCAACCCCGGAGCGGTGGCGGGCGATTTCTGGGACATCCTCAAGAGCGGCGAATTCGTCGGCGATCTGCGCGTCACGCTCACCGAGCTCGCGCTCGCCTTTGCGATCGCGGCGACGTCCGGCGTCGTCGCCGGCTACCTCATCAGCCGCTCGCAATACCGCATCCGGGTGCTCGAGCCGCTGCTCGCCGGCATCTACTCGATCCCGATCATCCTGTTCCTGCCGCTCTACATCCTGTTCTTCGGGCTCGGTCCCGCCTCCAAGATCGCGCTCGGAACCACCATCGGATTCTTTCCGATCGCGCTCAACACCATCGCCGGCTTCGGCTACGTCGACAAGGTGCTCGTCACCGCGGCGCGCTCCATGGGCGCATCGGACTATCAGCTGTTCCGCTACGTGCTCCTCCCGGCGGCGCTGCCGATCGTGCTGAGCGGCATGCGCATGGGATTTACCGTCGCGCTCCTCTCCATCATCGGCAGCGAGACCATCGCCTCGCTCGCCGGCCTCGGCCACCGCATCGTGCATCTGGCCGAAGGCATGGAGATGGCGCGGATGTTCGCCTACATCGCCTTCGTCGTCGCGATCGCGGCGATCCTCAACGCGGCGGTGTCGGCGCTCGAAGCGCGGGGAAGGCGGCCGTGACGACGGCGCGCGCGGGCACGCTCCGGCATTCGCTGCGGCGACCGTGGGCGGCGCGCATCGGCGTCATCGTCCTGCTGTTCTGCCTGTGGGAGATCGCGGCGCGCTGGTGGGTCGACCCGATGTTCCTGAGCCCGCCGTCGCGCGTGTTCCTGTCGCTGCGGGCGGTGCTCGACACCCGCGGCGTGCCGGCGGCGCTGCGCATCACGTTCTGGGAGCTTTTCGTCGCCTTCGTGCTGTCGGTCGCGATCGGGCTCGCCGTCGGGCTCGCCGTCGGGCTGCAGCCGTTCGCACGCCGGAGCTTCATGCCGATCATCCTGCTCCTCTACGGCACCCCGCAAATCACCATCCTGCCGCTGTTCATCCTCTATTTCGGCATCGGTCCGGCGTCCAAGATCGCCTTCGGCGTGAGCCACGGCATCTTCCCGATCATCATGACCATCGTCGCCGGCGTGCAGAACATCAAACCGATCCTGCTGATGAGCGCGCGCTCCATGGGCGCGAGCCGATGGCAGCTGCTGCGCCACGTGATCTTCCCGCACATGATCCCGAGCTTCTTCGCCGGCATGCGGCTCGGCATGACCGGCGTCTTGCTGGGCGTGCTGCTCGCCGAGCTCTATGTCTCGACCGCCGGCATCGGCTACTTCACCACGCTGTTCACGCAGAATTTCGATCCCACCCGGCTGCTCGGCCTGATCGCGCTGCTCGCCGCCATGGCGATCGCGCTCAACGAGCTCGTGCGCCGGGCCGAGGTGCATTTCGGCCGATGGCACGTCGAATGAGGACAAGATGGCGGCAAAGCTCAGGCTGACGGTGGCGTGCGGCGACTACGAGATCGTGCGCGCGCTCAAGGAGGGCGCGGTCGAGGCCGACGGCCTCGAGCTCGTCATGCTCACCGGCATGGGCCCGCGCGAGCGGCACTGGCGCATGGCGCGCAAGGCCGAGTTCGACGTCTGCGAGGCCAATGTCGGCGCCTATTTCATGGAGCGCGACCGCGGCGCGGCGCGCGCCGACGAGCCCGGTTCAGGGCGAGTGTCCGGCGCGCGCAATTTAGAGCTGCCGCGCTGGCCGCTCGCTCCGCTCGCCAGCGCGGCGCGCGCCGACGAGCCCGGTTCAGGGCGAGTGTCCGGCGCGCGCAATTTAGAGCTGCCGCGCTGGCCGCTCGCTCCGCTCGCCAGCGCGGCGCTCACCGCGATCCCGGTGTTCCTGCATCGCCGCTTCCGCCACGGCTTCCTGTTCGTCAACGCCGGTGCCGGCATCCGCGCGCCCAAGGACCTGATCGGCAGGCAAGTCGGCGGGACGAATTTCCAGCCGGCGTCCAACATCTGGATGCGCGGCATCCTGGAGGAGGAATACGGCCTCCCGCACCGGCAGGTGACCTGGGTGGTCGAGCGCAGCGAGGACGTCGCCTTCACGCCGCCGAAGGATCTGCGCATCGAGATGATCGCGCCGGGGAAAAAGCTCGACCTCATGCTGGCGGAGGGCGAGATTGCGGCGATGCTCTCGCCGGAGCTGCCGCGGGCGTTCCTGCAGGGCGACAAGCGGATCGTGCGGCTCTTCCCCGACTACAAGGAGATCGAGCTCGCCTATTTCCGCCGGACCGGAATCTTCCCGATCATGCACGTGACCACGATCAAGCAGGAGATCGTCGACCGGTATCCCTGGGTGGCGACCAACCTGGTGAAGGCCTTCGAGGCGGCGAAGCAGATCGCCTATCGGCGCATCGCCAATCCGCGCACGGTGCCGATCGCCTGGGTGCGCAGCGCGCTCGAGGAGCAGGAGGCGGTGCTCGGCCCCGACCCCTGGGCCTACGGCCTGACGCCCGGCAATCGCCGGAACCTCGAGACCGTGATGCGCTACACCCTCGAGCAGGGCATGATCGGCAAGACGATGCCGCTCGACGACTTGTTCGCGGACACCGACCTCGGCGACGCCGGAGGCCCGGATGGGATTTGACATGCAATGTAGGTTGGGTCGAGCGCAGCGAGACCCAACGTCATGCGGATGTTGGGTCTCGCCAGAGCGCGTCGAAGACGCGCGTAACCGCGCTTTTGGCGCTCGACCCAACCTACGGGCCGTCGCGAGATGAGCGCGCTGATCGCGCTCGGCCGCCATGTCGCCGCGAGCGGGCCGCCGACCGGTGCGGTGCGCGAGCTGCTCGAGCTGCACGTGATCGACACGGCCGGCGCCTGGATCGCGGGCGCGCGCACCGGCGAAGGCGCGGCGCTCATCGGTTTGCGCGCGGCCGCGCGCGCGCGCGGGCAAGCCGACATCGCGCTCGACCTCGCGACCCGTTGCGCGCTCGCGCGGCTCAGCGAGATCGACGACATCGATCTCGCCTCGATGACGACGCCGGGCGCGATCGTCATTCCCGGCGCGCTCACGCTCGCTTCGACCATGCCCGCGGCCGCCGGAGACGACGTGATGGCAGCGATGCTCGCAGGCTACGAGATCATGACCCGGCTCGGGCGCGCGATCGACGGGCCGCAAGTCCTCTATCGCGGCATCTGGCCGACCTATTTCGCCGCGCCCATGGGCATCGCCGCGGTCGCCGCGCGGCTCCTCGGCCTCGACGACGAGGCCGCCGCGCATGCGCTGGCGCTGGCGCTCACGCTGGCGGCGCCGGGCGTCGGGCACCACAATGCGCCGACCACCGCGCGCTGGCTCGCCGTCGGCAACGCCGCACGCAACGGGCTTGCCGCGGCGCTGGCGGCGCAGCAGGGCTTCACCTCCGATCTCGGACTGATCGAAGGCAGTTTTCTGTCCGGCGTCTATGGCATGACCCCCGACATCGGCGCACTGACCGGCGGCCTCGGCGAGCGCAGCGCCTTGGCGAAAATTTCCTTCAAGCCGTGGTGCGCGGCGCGGCAGACCATGGCGGCGACGCAGGCGCTCAAGGAGATCATCGACGACGGAGTCGCACCCGCGACGATCGGCAGGGTCGAGGTTTCCGTGTTGCCGCCACATCGCAAGATGATCGATCACGGCGTCAAGAGCGGCGACCGCGCCTCCCATCTCACCAGCGTTCAGTTCTGCATGGCGGCGGCGGCGATCGCGCCCGACCTCGCATTCACCCTCGTCTCGGGCGCGGTCGACGCGCCGCCGGCCGTTCACGCCTTCATGGATCGGATCAAGGTCGAGGCCGACGAGACCCTGCTCGCCGGTTATCCCCGCAGCTGGCCGGCGCGGGTGCGCGTGACCGCGGGCTCCGCCAGCCACCAGCGGCTGGTGACCCATGTGCCCGGCGACCCGGCGCGGCCGTTCGACCGGACGCAGGTGCGGGAGAAATTCTTGCGCTTCGTCGCGCCGCAGCCGGGCGCGGAAATGCTCGCGCGCTGCGGCGAGGCGCTGGCGAGCGGCCGGCTCGGGTCGCTGGCGGGCGAGATCGATGCGGCGTGCGCACCGCCGTCGCAAACGGTCGACCGTCGGCGCTAGCGTCCCACGGCGAACCCCATTCAGCTGTCGGCCACCGACCGCTCAGCCATCGGGCGCGGAAAGCGGTCTTGCACGTCCGCCGTTTTCGGAACCACCGATACATCGACCGTCATGCCGAGATAGTCCCCGGGGGCGCCGACAAAACTGCCGGCGATGGGAACCGCCTGACTGATGTCCCGTGTGACGGCAACTCGTATCAAATCAGCGCCGCCGATCGTCCCATTTGTGGGGTCATAGGAAATCCAGCCAGAGCCCGGGATATAGATGTCGACCCATGCGTGCGTCGTGCCGGCGCCTACCGCGGCCATATGACCGTCCGCGGCAGGATTATAGAGATAGCCGGTCACTATGCGTGCTCCAAAGCCCAGGCAGCGGGCTGCCTCCATCAGCAGGACGGCGAGATCGCGGCACGAGCCCCAGCCGCGGTCGAGGGTCTCAACGGGGCTCTGTGTCCCCTCGGTTTCCCGGCTCTGGTATGAGATGCGACCGGCGACACCGCTGTTGAGATCGGCGAGGAGTGCCGACGTATCGGTCGGATTGCTCCGAATGAAGCCGCGCGCCCATGATCCCAGGCGATCAGCTGGATCGGGGTAGTGACGATCCAGCATCCGACCGAGGTCGATACGATCGTCCGCGGAATAGATGAATGGATAGCTCCGCGCCGCCGGAGCGATCTCGAAGGCCGGCCCCTTCACGACGTACGTCTCCAGCGTCAGACTGCTCTCGATCCGCAATTCGACCGCAGGTTCGCCGAACGACGCCATGGCAATCGAATTGCCGAACACGTCGTAATGCCACCGCAACGCCGCCGGCGGCGAGCATTGCAGACTGGTTTGTATCAGGCGGAGATCGTGGCTGTCTCGTGGGCGCAGCATAAGCCGATGATCGCCGAAGCGGACGGGGCCGCTGTAGCGGTAGACCGTCGTATGCCGCACATCGAGGATCGCCATCGTGTTTCTTCTTCTCTTTACTTTTGGTGTCCTCGCCCGCGACAGCCGTCGGCGGACCGGCCTGTTCAATGCCTGTTGATTGCGCTGCGTTGCCAGTCGCCTAGGATTCCTGCGAGAGCCGCTCGAAGTCAGCGAGCACGGCAGCTATCAGGGCCTGTCTCCGCGGGTCATGCGCGGCCAGCGAAGCGGCGAAGAGGTCGAGCAGATAGCGCGCCTTCTCGGCAGCTTCGTGCCAGTTCGCGGCCGGCGCCGCGAGCAGGTGCGATTCCAATTCATCTTGCCGGAGCCGCAATGCTCTTCGATTGGCTTCCACTTCCGCCGACAGCCGACGGAGATCCGTGGCCTTCTGAGCCGCCATCCCGCGATGCTGATCCAGGTCGATTGTCTCGTCGGTCATGGCTGTGCGCCTCGTACTCGGATCGGCTCTCGTTACCCGAAAGCTCAGGACCCGGCGCTGGGTTCATTCGCATCCGCCGCAGGTTGTTGATGCATGGCACGGTCCCGGTCCTGCGCCGCTTGCAGGTCGAGAGGATCAACCGTGATCATTTCGACTGCCACGGGCTGAGATTGCGTGGGCGCGAAGATCATCGTCGACACCCTGCGGTAGGCCGGAAAAGATAGTCCCTCGATCAATTCTTCGTCGGTGACGACTTGGTAGGAGCCAGGCGGCAAAGGTCGATCAACTCCTTTCAAGAGGAAAGGATGCTTGAACGCCACCATTTTCCGGCTTGTTCGCGTGATCATTCGAGCGACCCTGCAGGACGCCGCGGGAGAGGATACCGGACGCTGTCGTACAGGAGACGCATGCCGGCGCTGTCAAATCGCAGCTCCCCGATCATTATCATTTGAATGGACATCATACAAACTACGCGGCGTAGGTGGAGGTCGAGGCGCGAGCAAACAACCCCCCTCCACTCATTTATTTGCAAAGACCGCAAGCCGATTCGCTGCTCTTTTTTCCCGAGCGGTTCTGCAGGACCGGACCGATGATGGCAGAAAAACAGCCGCGCATGCGTTCACGGACGATCGCGAGCAAGACCGCGCGCGCCATCAATATGGCGCGCACCATCAATATATCGTGACTTGCTGCGCGATCTCGAAGTCCCTAGATGCTCGATCGTACCCGCTGCCATAATGCGATTCGATTCTCAGCGTCATCACATACAGTCTCTCGGCGATTCGATCGTTCATCCTCAAAGTGACATCGCCGCCAGCACGCCGACCAACGAGATCAAGACGAGCGGGCCAAAAGGAGATCGCTTGAGGCAATTCGCGCGCAAGATTTTCTGCATCTGTGAACGACCTCGCACCGGCACGGAATCATCGGCGCATTTTCCGTTCTGCAAACAGCGATTTCGAAGAGACTTTGGCCAAGAAAAACATGTTGCAAGGCTCAAGCATGATCTACGACTCACGTAGATGTTTTAAGGGAGGAACGTCTCACCTTCGTGCAGGCGCGGCCAATCGGCCTCTCCGCTTATGCACAGGCTGCGGACGATGGTCCGTAACATTTGGAGACGTATTATGAGGACGTTCATCACCACTCTGGCTTTGGCCGCGCTGATCGCCGCGCCCGCCTTCATCCAGTCGGCCAACGCCGCGCCGCCCCCCGATAGCGTCGGCAAGGCCGGGCAAGGTTACGAGGGCGGCTTCCAGGGCTATCCGCTGAGCGAATGGTACCGGCAGGACGGCTGGTAAGACCCGGCGGAAAGCCAAGCGAACTTTCGAGGCGCATGCCATGTGCTCCTCGGCCTTCAAGGCGGCCGGCCGTCGGGCCGGCCGCTGCGCGGCGGACGGCATCCGCCCACCAACCCATCGAGGTGCGTCCATGATATCTGCAGCGATGACGAGCGCTGTCGGCCTGGTGCTTGCCCTCACGGCAACGAGCGGTTCCCCCGTCCGGGTGGAGAAAGCAGCGATGAGCCGAACGGCCCAATACTGCGTACCTCTCGAGCAAAATCCCAATTCGCACAGGGTGTATTGTGCCCAAGAGGGCTGAGCGGGCGCAGGACGGTCCCGCTCACGCGCAGCTAAGGCGCCTGCCCCGAAGCGATCAATCAACCGGTTACCGCTGGAGGAGCGCACTACGCGCGAGCCGGACGGTCACGTCTCGCCCCGGTGAGCCACCCGGCCGCACAAAACCTCGTTCGCGATGACCCAAGGGGCTTTGATCGGTCGCGACCGCACAGGCCAACTTTTATATTTTCGACCCCGTATTGTGCTTCACTTCCGGCATCCCACATAGCGACGCATGGGCAAGCAGTCCCTTGCCCGAGAGCTGCTCATAAAACGGGTACGTACCGAGGTCCCCGCTTTCTTAAGGCAGCAGCACCGGTGCTGTCGGCAGGCACAATAAAACTTTGAGGTGCGTTCGGCGCGGGTGTCATGGGGGGCATCCGCTGCGTTCGCGCGCCGGCTGCGGGGCGCATCCCTCTCGCAAGGCAAGCGCCATGCGCCATGCAAGCTTGCAGGGTGACGGGCCGCCGCGAGCAGCTTGGCTGACAATGTCGCACACTGGAGCGACCAATGACCATTCCCCATTACATCAACGAAGATAGATCGTACATGCGCGGCATCAAGGCAGGCTGGTATGCGGCGGATGACGACGGCAACCTCTTTTCCGGGCCGTTTGCCACCCACGAGGAATGCGTCCGGAGGATCATTCAGCCGACAGACGGATCGAGCTTGCGTGTCTGAGTGTCCGTCTCAAAACTTCTTGAGTCTATTGAATCATCTATGATTCAAAGAAGGTGGTCTGATTCGAGGAGAGACCGCCGATGTGGACGCATGAGAACCGACCGAAATACAATCGTGATCACCTGAGGTACCCGAGCGATCTGACGGATGACGAGTGGGCGCACGTCGAGCTGTTGATTCCGCCGGCGAAGCCCGGCGGTGGCAAGCGGCGGACCGACATGCGTGCGGTCATGAACGGGGTGATGTATATCCTGAGCACTGGTTGCCAATGGCGCTACCTTCCGAAGGATTTTCCGCCGCACAGCACGGTCCACCACTACTTCGTCTGGTGGCAATGCGATGGTGTGCTGGATCGCATTCATCACGCGCTCTACGTCGAATGCCGCGAGAAGGCGGAACGAGAAGCCAGCCCCACCGCTGCCATCATCGATAGCCAAAGCGTGAAAAGCGCCGAAAAAGGGGGGCCTGCATCGATCCGCATGGCTATGATGCGGGCAAAAAGATCAAGGGCAAGAAACGCCATGTTCTCGTAGATACCCTGGGCTTGCTGCTCCATGCCATCGTTCATTCCGCCGGAATTCAGGATCGCGATGGCGGCATCTCACTGCTGGCCACGCTGTTCGGTCAATTCCCGTTCCTCGAGAAGCTGTTTGCCGACAGCGCCTATCAAGGGCCGATTTTTGCTAACGTGCTCGCCAAAATCCTGCCTCGTCTCGAAACCGAAATCGTCAAACGATCCGATCACGCGAAAGGGTTCGTGCAGTTACCCAAGCGTTGGATCGTTGAACGCACGATTGCCTGGCTCAACCGTTGCCGCCGCCTCGCCAAGGACTGGGAAAATCTCAACCGTAACGCGCTCGCGTTCTTGAAACTTGCGTCCATCCGCCTCATGTTGCGAAAGCTTTGTAACCCTTGATCAAGTTTTGAGACGGACTCTGAGGGCGTCCGGAAGTGAAATTATTTCTCCAGCGACATCGGATCGACGTCGAGGGCGGCCGGTCCGGAGGTCCTACCAGGAGCCGCCTTGAAGGATGAGTGTCATGACCGAAACAATGACTGCCGCCACCAATGCCAGGACAGCAAAGCGCACCGCTTCGCCATTCGACCTCCCGACGGGCGCGATGCCGAACTTCGAGTTGCCGAAGATGGAAATGCCGCTGGCGTTCCGCGAGCTCACCGAGAAGAGTGTCGCTCAGGCGAAAGAAAATTACCAAAAAGTCCAGGCGGCCGCCGGCGAGATGACCGCCACTCTGGAGAAGACTTACACGACCGCCGCCAAGGGCGTCACAAACTACAACCTCAAGCTCATGGAGATGGCTCGCGCCAACAGCTCTGCCGCTTTTGAATTTGCCTGCGAACTCGTCGCAATGAGGTCGCTGCCGGAGATGGCGGAGCATTCGATCGAGCAGGCGCGCAAGCAGTTCGAACTCGTTGCCGCGCAGAACAAGGAGCTTTGGGCCTTCGCCGAAAAGATGGCGGCCGAGACCGCCGAGCCAATCAAGCAGAGCGTCACCAAGACGTTCAACAAGGTCGGTTGATCGTTGTCCTTGCGGGTACGATCCTGACGCCCGGACCGGCGAGCACGGCAGTATCGAAGGGCGTCATCGATCATGGTCGCGCGGACCGCGCGGTGCGGCGCGGCCTTCATCGGGTTTGCCGATTGCCCCGGGGCGACGGTCGCCGAGCTGCCGGAAAAACGGAGCTTGGCAACGCGGACCGGAGGGCGCATGCGCGGCGTGGTCCTCCTCACTCCGGGAAACGACGAAGCGCCGTGCGCCCGAGCTGTGAAAAGCCGATAGCCGCTCGTGGAGCTTGCCTTTTGGGGGGTTCCGCATGACGCCTGCGTTCGAGCCGCCCTTGCAGCTTGCCGGAACGTCTGTCTTCATCCGGTCGCTCGATGATGCGGCCGTTTTCCTACGGGGATACGTTGGCCGCTGGCCGGCGACTCGGGACTTGATCCTACGCCGTATCGATGCTGCGTCGACCGAGCAAGAGACTCGCGAGGCTGCAAAGACCTTCCACTGGTGGGCGCAGCTGGAGGGATTGCTGGCCGGGTCGGAATGATCGTGCCCGCGCTCCCGGATGGCCCGGCCGGCGCGCTACACGCCATCATCCGCCACGCCAGCCTCGTTACCGAAATTTGCCGCAGGGGGGCAAATTGCCACGTCTCCGTGGATATCGGCTCCCGATATGCTGCCTGCTCTCTCGACCAACCGGAGGAACTCGCATGCCCTGGAATTTTCTTTCAGAGTGGCTCCAGAAGAGGAAGCTTCGTCATATGCTGAATGACCGGCGCGCGACGCGGGGCTTTCGGTCCATTGCACAACTCGAGAACGCCATCGCTGCCGACCGGACGACCACCGAGCGATTGCTTGCGGCAATCGGTGCGAGAAAGTCCGACACCGCCGACGAGTGGACTCTCGCCCCAAGAACCCCATAAGCACTCGGATGCCCAGCGCCGGGCGCGGAAATGCTCGCGCGCTGCGGCGAGGCGCTGGCGAGCGGGCGACTCGGGGCGCTGGCGAGCGGGCGACTCGGGGCGCCGGCGAGCGAGACCGATGCGGCGTGCGCACCGCCCTCGCAAACGGTCGACCGCCGGCGCTGGAGCGCATTCAGCTTCGACGGAAACTGAATGCGCTCCAGTCTTTCTGCGTGGTCGCATTTTCGGACGGGTAACCGGTTCCCGCTTTTCCTGAAATGCTCTGATGCCGGCACCCGATGGCGCGCCATTTCCAGAGCCGCGCTGCCCTACATTCGGCGGTAGAACAACACCCGATCGCACGGGAAGAGTTGATCGAACCAATCGAATTCGCGGATGTTGCGCGTAAGCAGCGTCTGGCCGCTGTCCACCGCTTGGAGATAGAGCGTGGCATCGTTCAACAGGGCCTGTTCGCGGCCGGATTCGACATTCGACAACCGCGCAGCGAGACCAGCCAAAATGCCGGCCTCGCCCACGACGTTGAGTGAAGGCGCCAGCAAACGGTGCGCCGGCATATCGGAGATCACCCCAGAAATCTCGGCGAGCACCTTTCGGGTCCGGTCATCCCGCGGATCAAGCCGCCCGAACAGATGGGTCAGCTCGGCAAGGACGACACCCGAATGATTGGACAGGCGAGCCGCAAGCAGACGCTTCACCCGCTCGGGCGCGCGGCGTTGCAGGATGTCTATGTAGACGCAGGTATCGAGCAGAAGCTCCAGTCCCCCCGAGGGCTTTTCCGGCACAAAAGGAAGCGCCCCGTCGGGTCTGCGTTGCAGCCGCGCCGTCCGCCGAGCGGGCTTCAACCGCCGCAGCGACGTGTCGAGATCAAAACTCAAGATCGATGTCCCGCGGCACACGCCCTTCACGTGCCGCCAACTTCAGCCCGAAATCGTCTTCCAGAGCGACCCGGGCGAGCGCGTATTCGAGCAGCTCGGTATCGGACTTGATGCCCGAACGCGCCTTGGCGGCCTTGACCAACCGCCTGCGTATTCGTCCGGCAATGCGGCCCCTGGCGCCGTCGAGGAGCCCGGCGTCCTTCACGACCTCGATCACCGCAGTCCGGCGTGGATTGCCTTCCGCGCGGGCCGACCGTCGATTGGCATTCCTGGTCATGGGACCGTCTCCATGTATGTTGCACAGAGTATATATTTTGTGCAACAAGTGCAAGGGACGGAATGGGGAGCCTCCAACGGTGAGTGCTTGAGCCCACTCATCCAACCCTCTCCCCAGCCGAAGTCGGATATATCCGACTTCGGCCACTTGATAATGCCGAACTCGGGTAAACCCGAGTTCGGGCGGGTAGAGGGAGCAGACCGAGTCTGCCGCTTGCGTTTGACTCCAACTCGCCGAAACGAGCGCTAGAAGAAACCGAGGGACTCGCAGCCGACGCCGGCGCGAAAGCTGTGCTTGGCGCGCCGTCCTGGAATATCGATGACGTGCACGGACCCGTCGCCCTGGCAGGCGACGAACAATTCGTCGCCGCGGAATGCCATGTCCATCGGCTGACTGCCGACCTTGATCGCGGTCTGCTCGCGAAACGACGGGTCGATGAGGCTCACGGTATCGCTCTTGAGGCTGGTGACGCCGATCAGGCTGTTGTCCGGACTGTAGCGGGCGATCTGCGCGGCCTCGGCGACGCCGTCGAGGCGTACGCTGCCGGCAACGCGATCGCTTGCGGCGTCGATCAGGAACAGCGCCGGCTGCTCGTCGTCGACCGCCACGACGGTGCGGCCGTCGGCCGATATCGCTATGCCCGCCAGCGGGCGCGGGGTCTCGATCTTGCGCAGGAGCTTTCGATTCGGCAGGTCGATCACCGAGACGGTGCCGTCTTCCTCGTTTTCGGTGTAGAGCCGCCGGCCATCCGGCGAAATGATCAGGCGGTGGCCGTTGGTCGACCCGGAATCGATGGCATCGACCACCTCGTGGGTGGACCGGTCGATCACCGCCACCACCGCGCTGTTCTCGCAGGTCATGTAGATCAGGCCATCGCAGCCGAGCTTCAACGTGTGCGGCGCGATGTACGGTCGAAGATCGATGTCGCCGACACGGGCGCGCCTGGCGACGTCGATGATGCACAACAGATGGCCGGGATTGGGATTGCGGCCATGGATGCCGTCGCCGAAGATCGGCACATAGGCGAGCCCGGTTTCCGGGACCACGAGCAATTCGTGCACCGTGCGCGGAAATCCGTCGAGCACGACCTCCGTCTCATAGGTCGCGGGATCGAGGAACAGGACCTCCCGCCATCTTGTCGACCGCGATCATTCCGCGTGCGGCGCCTGCATCGGCCATCGTGCTCCCCTCGGTCGTCAGCCGATGAACTCTAGCGCAATTCCCGGTCGAGGTGCAGCGGACCGGTCTCGTCGCGAGCTGGTCGTCACGACGAGATCGACCCAGGGGGGACATCGCCACCGGACCCGATCCGTTGTATACTCCACGGCCGAGGGAACCGGGGCTGCGTCTCATCGAGTGCACGCACACCACGGAGGCCTGCCATGAAAGTCAAGGACGTGATGCACAAGGGCGTCGACTGGGTCGCGCCCGACACCCCGGTCAACGAGCTCGCGAAACTGATGCGCGAGCACGACATCGGCGCCATTCCGATCGGGGAGAACGACCGGCTGATCGGCATGGTGACCGACCGCGACATCGTCTGCAAAGGATTGGCGCAGGACGGCTTCGATGCCGGCCGCGTGACGGCGCGCGACGTGATGAGCCCGGGCATCCATTGCTGCCGCGAGGACGACGACCTCGCCAAGGCGGTGCGGCACATGGAGGGGCTGAAGGTCCGCAGGTTGCCGGTGATCAACCGGAGGATGCGGATGGTCGGCATCCTCAGCCTGGGCGACGTCGGTCACTCGGCGCCCGGTGATCTGCTGTCCGAATGCGTCAAGAGCGTTGCGGCCCATCATCAGTGAAAGACGATTCGCACGCGATCGCCGGACACTACGGGCGTGCCGACCTCGGCGCCGTGATCCTGGCCGCGCTCGCGGCAACGGGCAAGGACGTCGACCGTCTGACGCCGGACGATCTCGAGCCGGTCGATCAACTGCATTCGCGCGGCCGCACGGCGACCGTCGATCTCGCGGCGTTGCTCGCGCTCGACGGGCACGAGCGGATCCTCGACCTGGGCTGCGGCATCGGCGGGCCATCGCGCTATCTTGCCGAGAGCTTCGGCTGTCGGGTGACCGGCCTCGATCTGACGCCGGAATTCTGCCGCGTCGCGGCCATGCTGGCGGAACGGACCGGGCTTGCCGACAAGGTCGATTATCGCGTCGGCGACGCGCTCGCGATGCCGTTCCCGGCGGAAAGCTTCGACGTGGTCTGGTCGCAGAGCGTGGCGATGAACATCGCCGACCGCGACCGCCTGCATGCCGAAATCCGCCGCGTGCTGAAACTGGGCGGCCGTCACGCCTTCTCGGAGGTGGTGTCCGGTCCCGCCGGCCCGCCGCATTTTCCCGTGCCGTGGGCGCGCGACGCCTCGATCAGCTTCCTGCGCAGCGCCGAAGCGACCCGCCGCGGACTCGAGGCGGCGGGCTTCCGGTTGCTGGTTTTCGAGGACCTCACGGCCGACGCGCTGGAGCGGGCGCAGGCGCGGATGAAAGCCTCCGGCGCGCCGCTGGCGCTCGGCCTGCACATCGTTCTCGGACAGGACGGGCCGGCGATGCTCAAGAACATGGCGCGCAATTACGAGGAGCGACGGATCGGCCTCGTTCAGGGGATCGCCGTCCGTCCGGAATAGTGAATGCCAAGCCAGCGTGCCGGTTGGCGCAATATCGGCTGCTCGGGGCAAACATGAAACGCTTGTTGCTCGCCGCATGCGCCGCATGGACTACGATCGCGGGTGCGATGGCGCAGACCTATCCGTCGCAGCCCATCACCGTGATCGCGCCGTTCCCGGCCGGCGGGCCGGTGGACACGCT
>WNFD01004143.1_pt1 | contig 14557 bp, 11 predicted proteins | sample 5400491 | NCBI WGS metagenome assembly WNFD01 (sample SAMN13153343, study PRJNA577476) | soil metagenome | isolation source: 120 cm saprolite under Douglas fir tree site 2 hole 2 replicate 2 | place: USA:California | collected 2015-04-18
GTCACGAGATCTTCGCCGGCGGCAAGAAAGTCGGCCTCGAGAAGGAGGCGAAGTACGATCTCGTCCTCAACGACGAGCACGTCAACGCCGCCGCCAACGACACCTTCGACAAGTCCGGCATCGCGAAGAACTCCCGCGAGGAAAAGATCCGCGCACGCGATGCAAAGATCAAGCAGGACGCCGAAAACGCCCGCATGGCCAAGCTCTACCGCAAGGAAGTGCTAGGCGAGCAGGAGCAGCCCGGCTTCATCTCCCTCGGAGAGATCAAGCCAGCCGCCGCCATCGCCAAGGCCGAAACCGAAGAGACCGTCGCCGGCGACTAAGCATCGCATGCAGCCGACGCGCTTCGCGCCAAACCAAAAAAGCTACAGCAGCAAAAAAGGCCGCCAGCAATGGTGGCCTTTTTATCTCCCCCAATCTCCCCGAAGCCCCCAGAGCAGGGTGTTGGAATCCGCAGGCTCCAGACTCCCGACAATTCGAACATCTAACATTTGCGTTTACCGACTCCTGACGCGAGCCTCTAACATTCGCGAAGTGCGAACCCGGAGGGAGCCTCTAACATTCGCGCTCCCGACTCCCGATGCGAGCCTCTAACATTCGCGCGAAGCGCGAACCCGGAGGGAGCAGGGGCCTTCCGGCCCCTGAATCAAGGGCCAAAACAAAAAGGGCTCTAGCCCCGGGCCTTCCTATATCCTTCCCAAATGCCGCTCCCTGCGCCTCAAGAGCTCCGCACTTACTTCGTTACGACCACCACCGCCAACCGCCGCCGTCTCTTCCAGGTCGAGGAGAACGCCAATCTCCTCCTCGACGTCCTTGCCACTGACCGGGCCAAAGGCCGCTATCAACTCCACGCCTTCGTCATCATGCCCGACCACCTGCACGCCGTTCTTACGCCTTCGCACGATATCTCCCTCGAAAAAGCCATGCAATACATCAAAGGAGGCTTTTCCTTTCGCCTCAAAAACAAACTCGACGTCTGGACGAAGAGTTTCAACGAGGCTCAAATCACCAGCCATGAAAAATTCGAGTCCATCCGATACTACATCGAACAGAATCCCGTTCGAGCAAGCCTGGTCATCTCCGCACCCGCCTATGCCTTTTCCTCCGAGCACAGAGCAGACCTCATCGATCCTCCACCGTCCCATCTTCGTTAGGCGAAGATGCCCGTCGCACAAAGCGTAAACCGGAGGGAGAATTCCCATCGCGCAAAGCGTAAACCGGAGGGAGCGATTCCCATCGCGCGAAGCGCGAACCGGAGGGAGCAGAGGCCTTCAGGCCTCTGAATCAAGAGGCCAAGTAAAAAGGGGCTTCAGCCCCGGGCATTTTTCTTCACTGTCGCTCCAACTTTCGTTTCGCATGCCGCGCCCTCGACTTCATCGCCAGCGTCCTTCCGGCCCACCCTTACCGAAGGGTCCACGCAGCTACTAAAACTCCACCAACTCCACACCCAGCCGCTCAAAATGCTTCCTGTTCAGCGTAGCCACCTTCAATCCATGCACCCGAGCCGTCGCGGCAATCAGCGCATCGGCGAGCTCAGGTTTGGCTCCCGCCTTCTTACCCATCGACGTAAGCCGGCCTGCCTCTTCGGCGATGCGTTCATCAACAGCGAGGATGCGCCCCGCAAAACCTTCGCGCAGATCGCGCGTTAGCCAGTATTCAAAGTTTTCGCGCTTGCGCCCATGGGGCATCTCTTCAATACCGAAGCGTATCTCTCCAAGAGAGATTGCACACAGGTAGAGGTCCGATGACCGGGCCTGACTTAGCCATCGAACTACGCTCGCATCCGGTTTAGATTTGATCCGCTGCAAGATTACGTTTGTGTCGAGCAGGCTATTCAAGGTTTACGGTCCGCACCTTACCCTTGAGCCGGGGAAACTCCACATCGTATCTCTCATCGAAGGAAGGCCGCAATGCGTCCCATGCACTGACAAATGGCTTCTCAACCACCGGCTTCTTGCTTCTCTCATCCAGTTGTTCCTTCGTCAGGACATAGAACTCCCGCTTGCGCCGCCGGACCAACTGCGGACCCTCGGTCTCCGCTTTGTCCAGAACCGCACTGAACTGCGCCTTCGCCTCCGCAACACCCCAACTCGTCATATCTCACCTCCAACATGACCATTCTAGTTATTCTGACCACAATAGTCATTTCTTTCTCCGTTCACTCCTCGCCCAAAGCCGCATCACTGCTCGTGCCCTGGATTTCATCGCCAGCGTCCCCTCCCGCAAAAACCTCTCAATCATCTCCTCCGCCTCATCCCGCAGCGAAGCCTCCTGCAGCGCCAGCCGCCCAAGCCCCTCCACAGCCGAACACCGCACCACATTGCTCTCATCCTCAGCCAGCAACGACATCGTCCGTGCCGCCCGCAACCGTTGCATCCGGGTATGCGCCACCCGCGGCACCACCAGCCCCAGATGCCACCGCGTCCGCGACTCCTCGACCGGCAAAGTCTCCAGCAACCCGGCAAGCTCATCGGCATACGGCTCAAGCAGCCTGCCATCTCGCTCGGTAATTCGCCGCGCCACGTCCGCCGCCCGCTTCCTGACCTCGACATCCTCGCCAAAAAGCTCGAGTACCAGCGCACCCACCGCAGCCTTACTCTCGCCAACCTCTCCAGCGATAACCCGCGCCAGGCGCAGACCCCACCTCGCCCCTCTCAGTTGGCGCCGCAGAGACTCCATGCGGCGAAGTATATTTCACTTTCTCCCCACCCAATCCAGCCGCCAGCCCAAAACGTAACCGGACGGCACTTGACATTCGCGCCACCCAAAGAGGGCCTCAAAAAACGAGAAAATCCCTCGTCGCGGCCTCCCTATTAGCGTCTGCGAACAGGGAAGTACCAACCCAAGTCATTTCTTTCGAAGACTTTGCACACTTTTGACGGGATGGGGGATGACACCCCACCAAAGTTACTCCCCCGCAACAGCCCCCGAGCTGTGACTCGAATGAACCCGACGTGTTTGAGCAATGATCGTCCGCCGCTGCTTCGATCCAAACACCCACTCCCGAACCGGCCCCACATCCACATGCACAAACTGGCTCACCGGATAATATCCAACCCCACCCGCCTGCAGCGAAAGCGCCGCATCTCTCAACTTCGCCGTCGGCACTCCCGGCACCCGAAGATCGATCGCATGCCCTTCCATATGCTGGCTATGCTCGGCCACCCCGGTCTGCGGAGAGTTCTGCCGCAGCGTCGCGTTCGTCTCCGGAGTCCTGTACCCGCACACAATCTCGATCACGCCATTCAACTTTCCCAGCCGCGCCATCATCGCATGCAGCACATCAAACTCTTTAGGATCGTAGTTGCTCACATCTTGCGTATTGTGATCGCGCAAAAAGTAGTTCAGCTTCTCCAGCGCCTCGGGCAGGTACGTATTCCCTATCCGATAAACAATATCCAGGCTCTCGCCCGTGTGCAGATTCGTCATCTTCAGCTGATACGGCTTCCCATCCTCCGGAACAACCGTCGTAGCCCCACTGGCCGCGATCTCCGCCGGCATCACCCCCGGCACGACCTCTTCCCCATGCATCATTGCCGCCGGCGTCTTCAGATGCATCGGACTTTTGAGCCCCGCGTGCACTCGCGTCTTCACCGTCCTGGCCCACGACGACCCGCTCACCCCAAACACCACAACCATCGCCGCCGCCGCAACTGCAAAGCCTCTCCCGCTCAATATCCGCATCCAAACTCCCCGGCCCTTAGAATCTTCGCGAATGTAAATCCCAAATGCGATTTGCTGATCGTCATTCGCTCATTCAAGTTTACCCATTTCATACTGAAATCGGCATCGTGGGAATGTAACTTTAGTGTCACATAAGTAATCTGCAAAAGATGTCGGCCGGCAGTAACCTGACGGACTGTCTTACAATAACTTAGCTAGAGCCCAATTTTGCCCGTACCACCAGCGGCAAGCTCATACACGAGCTTCGCCGCTGCGATATCTTCGATCGCGATCCCGACCGACTTGAACACCACTGGCAATCCCTTCCCATCGAGCACAGTCCCATTCAACAACTCGCCAATCTCGGCACTTACTTTCGCCTTTGCAAGCAAAATATCCCCCGGCTCTTTCATCGCCGCCTCTCGCGATTCCACCACCACCGCACCCCGCATCGCCTCATCGTCGAGCTCCCTGCGATCCGGTGTTACCGCCCCAACCGCACATACCACGGTATCCTTCTTCAGCCATCGTCCTTGCAAGATCGGCACCGGCGAACTCGTCAACGTCAACACCACATCCGCACTCGAAACTGCCTCCTCGGCCGTCGTCGCCCGGGCCCCAATCTCGTCGGCAAATCGCCTCGCGTTCTCCTCGGTACGACTCCACACCCGAATCTCCCTAAACTGCCGCACCCGCGTCAGGGCCTGCACATGCGACCGCGCCTGCACCCCACTACCTAGAATCCCCAGCACCCCCGCATCAGGCAAAGCCAGCCGATCAACCGCCACCGCCGATACCGCCGCCGTCCGCATCTCTGTAATCAACCTTCCATCCATCACCGCCAGCGGCTCTCCCGTATCCGAACGGAAGAGTTGAATCATCGCCATGTGCGTATGCTTCTCGAGCGCAACGTTCCCCGGATAGAACGTGACCATCTTCGCCCCCATTACCCCGCCGTACACCGCCGGCATCACGGCAAACCATCCCCTACGCGCAGCGACCGACATTACTGTCCGCACCGGCTGAACCACCCGCCCGGCAGAAAAATCTATCAGCGCCTGCCGGATCGCGGGAATCAGTTCCTCATACGACAGCACCGCCCGCACCTGATCTTCATTGAGAAATAACAACTTGTTCGTCTCCATATTTCTTAATTATCGGCCCTGCCAACCGCCCCCTCACCTGTGGCAACCTTATATCTATGCACCTTGATTCCACCCAGCTCCGGGTCCTCGGCTCTCTCATCGAGAAAGAGATCACCACGCCAGAGAACTACCCCCTCTCCCTCAACGCCCTGCTTAACGCATGCAACCAGCGCTCCAGCCGCGATCCGGTCTTCGATCTCACCGAAGAAGAGGTCCGCCAGGCCCTCCATTCCCTTGAAGACCTCGCCCTCGTCACGCCCGTCCGCGATGCCCGTGTCCCCAAGTACGAGCATCGGGTCCGCACCGTCCTCAATCTTCGCCGCGACGAGACCGCCGTCCTCTGCCTCCTCATGCTCCGTGGCCCCCAAACCCCCGGCGAACTCCGCAGCCGCGCCGACCGTCTCTACACCTTCGACGACCTCGCCGCTGTCCAGTCCACTCTCGAGCGCCTGGCCGCCCGCACCACCGTCGACGAAGCCGGCAACCAGACCACTGGCCCCCTGACCGCCATCCTCCCTCGCCAGCCTGGCTCTCGCGAGGCTCGCTATGCCCATCTTCTCGGCGCCCCGCCTGACCTCTCACTCCCACAACAAGACCGGCCCGAAGCCGGCACCTCCAGCGCCTCTACCACCCAGCGAATCATTCAGCTCGAGGCTGAGGTCGCCACCCTTATCGCCGCCCTTCAAACCCTGAAGGATCGCGTTGACCGTCTCGAATCCGGTGCCTGACGTCACGTGTTCCTCTTCAATTCCCCGGTAAGATGTAGCATTACCTCCTTGGCGGCATATTCATGTTCGAACGGATGACCGATACCACTACCGTCCCCATCAATCGGCGCGCTCGTTTCCGGCGTGAGGCCGACGCGGAGAACGATTACCTCGCGCGCCTCATCGCGCAGATTCCCGAGGCCGTCCTCTGCTTCGACCGCAACTGGGTCATCACCTACGCGAACGCCGAAGCCATCAGAATCAGCCGTATCCAACCAGCCGACATTCACAACAAAACCTACTGGGAACTCTTCCCCGATACTCTGGGCACCGAGCTCGAACGCATCTACCACGACGTCATGCACTCTCGCGTCTCCCAGCAGGTCGAGTACTTTTACGAACCCCTCGACATGTGGGTTGACATCCACGTCCTTCCGACCGACGACGGCATCTCCCTCTACTACCGCGACATCACCGCTCGCAAACGCGCCGAAGGCCGGCGCGACCAGGCCGTCAACCAGCTGGAACAAATCTTCGACAGCGACGCGGATTCCATCGTCTGCATCGACCGCAACTGGAATTGCACCTTTGCCAATCGTGCCGCTCTCTCCATCCTCAAGACCCACAATCTCATCGGCGAAAACTTCTGGGAACGTTTTCCTTCCAACCGGCATGAGCCTTTCCGCTCCCATTACCTCGCCGCGATGGAGCAGCGGATCCCCACCGAGTTCGAGGCCTACTACCCCGACCCTCTTGACGTCTGGTTCAAAGTGTCCGCCCGCCCCTATGAAGATGGCATCATCATCTTTTCGAGCGACATCACAGATCGGAAGGGCGCCGAATTCCTCCGGGACACCTCCATCCGCCAGCTCCGTCAGGTTCTCGAGACCACCACCGACGCGGTCGCCAGTATCGACCGTGACTGGAACTTCTCCTTTCTCAATCGTCGTGCCAAAGAGCTGCTTAGCCCAAAGGGTCACCTTCTTGGCAAGAACTTCTGGCAGGAGTTTCCCGCCGCCAACCAGTCCCGTGAAATTCTCGATCACCTCCGCCGCGCCATGGACGAAGGCGTCCCCGGCGAGTTCGAAGTCTTCTATCCCGACCCTCTCAACCTCTGGCTCTCGATCCAGTGCCGTCCCTTTGACGATGGCATTGTCCTCTTCTTCCACGACATTACCGATCGCCGTCAGGCTGACATCGTCCTCCAGGAGCAACAGGATCTTCTAGCCTCCATCCAGAAGACGGCCCTCGTCGCCACGTGGGACATCGAATACGCCACCGGCAAAGTCACCTACGGGGCCGGCTCGTATCCCGTCTTCGGTCATCCCCTCGCCGACATCCCCGACTACCGCGCCTTCAAGAAGATTGTTCTTCCCGAATACATCCCCATCATCGCCGCCTCCATTCAAGGCGGTATCGAAACCGGCCAGATGGTCGTGCAGGATTTCCAGGTGCGTGCTGCCGACGGGCGAATCCTTTGGCTTGAAAGCCGCGGTCATGCCGTCATGGTCGATGGCGTTCCGACTCATCTCCGCGGCCTCACCATCGACATCACCGCACGCAAGAAGAACGAGGAAGCTCTCGTCGCCAGCGAAGCCCGCTACCGCGTCCTCGCCGATCTCAACCCCCAGGCCATCTGGATGGGCGCGCCCGACGGCAGCATCACCTACGCCAACCAGAACTTCCTCGACTACCTCGGCCTCACCATTGAAGACCTCAACCGCGCGGGCTGGCTCGACGCCTTTCATCCCAACGACCGGCAACGCGTCCTGGAAACATGGAACCACTCCGTCGCCACTGGCGAAGACTACGACCTCGAAGCCCGCATAATTCGCGCCCGCGACGGCCACGCCCGCTGGTGGTGGGTTCGTGCCCAACCCGTCCGCGACGAGTCCGGCAAAATTCTCCACTGGCTCGGGGTCGCCATCGACATCGACGACCGCAAGACCTTCGCCGAGACCCTCCAGCAGCGTCAAGAGGAGACCGAGCGTCAGCGCGCAGAGCTCGAAACCATCTATGAGAATGCTCCCATCGGTCTCTCCCTTTTGGATCCGGTCGAGCTTCGCTATCTGCGCATCAACGATCGTCAGGCTCAGACCATGGGCCTCCCCAAAGAGAAGATCATCGGCCAGGTCATCACCGATATTGCCCCCCTCCCTGGACTCAAAGAACTCTTGCAGATGGCCGCCTCCGGCCAATCCGTTCGCAATCACCTTCTTGAAGGCGAACTCCCCACCCGCCCCGGCGAACATCGCTACTGGAACGTCAGCTACTCCCCCGTCTACAACACCAGCAACAAGATCGAGGCTATCGCCGCAGTCATCCTCGAGATGACCAATCAAAAAAAGGCCGAGGCAGCTCTAATCCAGAGCGAGAAACTCGCCGCCGTCGGCCGGCTCGCCAGTTCGATCTCCCACGAAATCAACAATCCTCTCGAGGCCATCACCAACCTCCTCTACCTTATCGACCTGTCCCGCGAACTCCCCGAAGGCGTCCGCCGCTATGTCCAAACCGCGCAGAACGAACTCTCCCGCGTCTGCCAGATCGCCACCCAGACCCTCCGCTTCCATCGCCAGGCCGTGCGTGCCACTCACGTCAGCGCTGCAGAACTCGTCGACGCCGTCCTTAACCTCTACCAGGGCCGTCTCGCCAACTCCAGCATTAAGGTTGAGGCCATCTACGCCTCCCCCACCACTGTTTTGTGCTTTGAAAACGATATTCGCCAGGTCCTCAACAATCTCATCGCCAACGCCATCGATGCCATGCGCCAGGGAGGCCGCATCCTCGTCCGCGCCCACGACGCCACGGACTATTTCCCCCAATATCCTCAGGGCCGTCCGGGTATCCGCATCACCATCGCCGACACTGGCCACGGTATGTCCCCCGCCGTGCAGGCCCGCCTCTTCGAGCCCTTCTACACCACCAAGGAACTCAACGGCACCGGCCTTGGTCTCTGGATCTCCGCCGGCATCGTCACTCGCCACCAGGGCCGCCTCACCTTCCGCAGCAACCAGCACCCCATCCACCACGGCTCCGTCTTTTCCCTCTTCCTCCCCTCCCTCGAAGAAGTCTCAACCGAACCGCAGTAACTCAGCGTCTCTCACGCCACAGCCGATGTGGCAGCAGGTAGGTAAACCCGGCGAAACCCTCCCATTGCGTCGATGTGCTGGTCAGTCCATGGTCGAATCCGGTATCCAGAACAAGGTTCTTCCGCACCGGATAAGAAACCGCCCAAAGATTGCCCACAGCGTTTCCTCCCGTCAGCGGCTGCGAAAAGTGCCATATCTCGCCCGACACGGTAAACCGCCCCACGGGATGCGAAACCGAAAGCGTCTGTCCAAACTGAGCACGCCGCACGCCGCTGTCTTCCTGTTCGCTTGCAATCCCATTCAGGTCGAAGTGAAATCCCAGCAGATCATCGCTCACCAGAACAATGGCGCTCTGACGAAACGTGCCGATGTCGATCTCAGGAGCCGGACTCGCATGCAGTCGGTAAATATAGCTGACCGAGACGGTGGGCCGTCTTCTCTCCCCCGGCAGTAGAACTCCCTGGACCCCTAGAAACACCTCGCCAACATGGTTCTCTGTATCGCTACCGTCAGTCTGGTTGCTGTGGACCAGTGGTTCGATCAACAAGAGCGCCTGCAGCCTCGAGGAAACCGCGAGTTTGGTCACCTGATTGAGACCGGTGCGCGTAGAAAACTCCGGTGATTGCTCCGTATACAGCAGACCATTTTCAAACTGCAAATAGCCGACCGGTGTCAGGGTCGCCGGCGTCGAAACTGTAGGCCTGCCCGGATTGGCCTCCGGTCCGGTCCCTCCCGTCGTCTGTGCCTGTACGCTCCGCGCCACTAACAAACACAGCGTTCCGATAAAAATACTCAGCTTTCGTCTCATTTCAATCTCCAAAGGGCAGGAAAACAAAAACGCGCACGCAGCCGCTCATAGCCCGTGCGTCACAATGGCGAAGTGGAGATAAGACTTAGGTGCGAGGAGGCTGCAGCGGAGACGCAAACCATCCGCTCAAACGGGTCGCCGTAAGCGGAGCAGCGATATGCAACAGGGAGATCTCAAAGTCCAGTCCATGCTCGACCGGCAGCAATTGAAAGCCGCAGCACAAGCATGCCCCGCTGCATCCATCCGGACGCGCCAACGACTGCGCGGCCAACACATCATGCGCCGACCCATTCAACACGAGCGCGTCATCGCAGTACGGACAGTTGGGCGCGAAGACAGCAACTGTAAATAGAAGACTGCACAGCAACCAAACGCTCAAGAACTTCGATCGGGATGGAGACAGATGGTCCATTGTTGCTTCCCTTCAGAATATCGGAAAAATCTCTCGCTACCGTCGAACCGCGGCCGTAGACGTAGCGATTCCTCGCAACTCGCGAAAATTCATGTCCCATTACCTTCGTCGACCACTCCTCGCCGACCGCCTCAACTAGTGATGTCGCAAGCTATAGTTACAAAATAATTGTCATCCTGAGCGAAGCTGCTCGCGCACTTGCGAGCAGCGCAGTCGAAGGACCTGCGGTTGCTGTTGTCGCTGCTCGTTTCCTTCAGCCATCCAGACATCGTCATCTCGACCCAAGCTGTCTCATCGTGAGCAGCGCAGTGGGGAGACCCCGGTATTTCGCTTTTGCCTCCTCCGTTACGACTATCCCGGGCAAATCCTCCCATCCCAACAAGCAAATTGTTCAAAGAGCGAAGTATTATGTCTCCGGAGCGCTTTCTTCATTTCTCCCGCACTGAAGCCGCGCTCATCCATCACGGAGATTCCTTCATGCCGCAAGCCTCAACCCGCATCCTCCTCGCCGCACTTCTCATCTCCGCAACAGCCGCGCACTCCCAAGCGCCCGTGCAAACCAACACCACTCTCCTCGTCAACATCGACCATCGCCCCGCCACCTCCCTCAACGGCGACTGGCACGTCATCGTCGACCAGTACGCCACCGGTCTCTACGACTTCCACCAGAATCTCCGCAAAGACGGCTTCTTCATGAATGCCCCCTTCGACCCCTCCGGTCACCCGCAGGACTACAACTTCGCCAACGCTTCCACGCTTAGGGTCCCCGGCGACTGGAACACCCAGCGTCCCGAGCTTCTCTACTACGAAGGTCCCATCTGGTATCAGCGCGACTTCGAACACACCGCCAAGCCCAACACCCGCACTTTCCTCCACTTCGGCGCCGCAAACTACCGCACCTTCGTTTGGGTCAACACGAAAAAAGTCTGCGAGCACGAGGGCGGCTTCACTCCCTTCGACTGTGAGATCACCGGCATCCTCAAAAACGGCAAAAACTTCGTCGTCCTCTCCGTCGACAACACCCGCCTCGCCGACGGCGTCCCCACTCTGCAAACCGACTGGTGGAACTACGGCGGCCTCACCCGTGACGTCTCCCTGGTCGATGTCTCGACGCAGTTCATCGACGACTACGACCTGCACCTCAGCCGCACAGATCACTCCCTCATCGAAGGCTACGTCCACGTCGAAGGCGCACCCAGCGGCACGACCGTCACCGTCAGCGTCCCGGAGCTCAACGCCAAAACCCAGGCCATCGTCGACACCAACTCCCGCGCCGCCGTCAGTCTCCCCACAAAATCCCTCAGCCTCTGGTCCCCCGAAAACCCGAAGCTCTACAAGGTCGAAATAACCACAGCTGGGCCCACCGCTGACAAAACGGAAGACGAGATCGGCTTCCGCACCATAGAAACCCGCGGCACCCAGATCCTCCTCAATGGCCAACCCGTCTTCCTCCGCGGCATCTCCATCCACGCCGAAGCCCCCTATCGCACAGGTCGCGCCTACTCGCAAAAAGATGTAGAAACCCTCCTCGGCTGGGCAAAAGAACTCGGCTGCAACTACGTCCGTCTAGCCCACTATCCCCACGATGAGCGCATGATCCGCACCGCCGACCGTCTCGGCCTCGTGGTCTGGTCTGAGATCCCCGACTACTGGGCGCTCCAGTTCGACAACCCCGCAGTCCTCGCAAAATCCAAACAGCAGCTTACCGAAATGATCCGCCGAGATCGTAACAAAGCCTCCATCATCCTCTGGTCCGTCGCCAACGAAACTCCCAATACCGAAGCCCGCACCAAGTACCTCACCACGATGGTCGACCTCACCCACCAGCTCGACCCCACCCGCCTCGTCACCGCCGCCCTTTTAGTCCGCACCGAAAAAAATCCCGCGGGAGGCACCACCAAAATCGTCGACGACCCCCTCGGCCAGGCCCTCGACGTCATCGGCACCAACGAGTACATCGGCTGGTACGAGCAACATGCAGAAGGCGCCGACACCACCACCTGGGACATCCGCTACCAGAAACCCCTCATCATGTCCGAGTGGGGCGGCGACGCCAAAGCCGGCAACCACGCCCCCGCCGGCGATGCCCATCCTGCGCTCTGGACCGAGGAGTATCAAGCCGAGATCTACCACCATCAGATCGCGATGCTCAACAAAATCCCGCAACTCCGCGGCACCAGCCCGTGGCTCCTGATGGACTTCCGCTCCGCCCGCCGCGTCAATCCCGGCCTCCAGGACAACTTCAACCGCAAGGGCCTCATCTCCGATCAGGGCGTAAAAAAACGAGCCTTCTTCATCCTCCAAAAAGCATACAAAGAAAAATCCCTCGGCAAACCCGAATAACGATGATGACGAAGCTCACTCTTTCTCTCGCCCTGTTCGCGTCCTTTGCCAGTCCCGCAATTGCAGCCACCGCTGCCACCCCGGACTTCGGCCCCAACATCCTCGTCTTCAACCCGTCCATGCCCCCGGCGACGATCCAGGCCGAGATCGACAAGGTCTACGCCACGCAGCGCCGCAACGAGTTCGGCCCCGAACGCAACGCCCTGCTCTTCCTCCCCGGCAACTACAACGTCGACGTTCCTGTCGGCTTCTACACGCAGGTCCTCGGTCTCGGCGCCTCGCCCGACAGCGTTCACATCACCGGCAACGTTCACTCCGACGCCGCCGCGCGCAACAACAACGCCACCACTACCTTCTGGCGCGCCGCCGAGAACTTCTCCGTCGTTCCCACCGGCGGCACCATGCAATGGGCCGTTTCACAAGCCGTACCCTTCCGCCGAATGCACGTTCAGGGAGACATCGTTCTCCATCAAAACGGTGGCTGGGCCAGTGGCGGCTGGATGTCCGACTGCCTCATCGACGGCAACGTAGCTGCCGGCCCACAGCAGCAATGGATCTCACGCAACAGCGAGTGGCATAGTTGGACCGGCGCAAACTGGAACATGGTATTCGTCGGCGTCCCCAACCCACCAGAAGGCGAATGGCCCAAACCGCCCTACACCAAAATCGTGCAAACCCCCATCGTCCGCGAAAAGCCCTTCCTCCAGATCGACTCCTCCGGCAACTACAGCGTCCACGTCCCGTCCCTGCGCACCAACACCTCCGGCATTACCTGGCACGCAGCCTCCACACCCGGAAAAACCATCCCTATCGCGCAGTTCTACATCGCCCACCCGAACCGCGACAACGCCGCAACCATCAACGCGCAGCTCGCCAAGGGCAAAAATCTCCTCCTCACCCCAGGCATCTACGAACTCACCGCAGCCATCCACATCACTCATCCCAACACCGTAGTGATGGGCCTCGGCTTCGCCACCCTGCACCCCGTCAGCGGCACCGCAGCCATGACCACTGCAGACGCAGACGGCATCATCATCGCCGGCCTCCTCTTCGACGCGGGTCCTGCATCCTCTCCCGTCCTGCTTCAGATTGGGCCAAATAAATCCACCATCAGCCACGCAAAAAATCCTGTCTCGCTCCTCGATGTCTTTTTCCGCGTCGGAGGAGCCGGCGTTGGCCGCGCCGTAATCAATCTCGAGATCAACAGCAACGACACCATCGTAGATCACACCTGGATATGGCGCGCCGATCATGGCGCCGGCGTCGGATGGACCAGCAACACCAGCACAAACGGCCTCGTAGTCAACGGCAATAACGTCACGATCTACGGCCTCTTCGTCGAACACCACCAGCAATTCCAGGTCCTCTGGAAGGGCAACGCCGGCCGCACCTACTTCTACCAATCCGAAATCCCCTACGATCCCCCCGACCAGCCCAGCTACACCAGCGCCCCCGATACCAACGGCTGGGCCTCCTACAAAGTGGCCGGCACCGTCACGAGCCACGAAGCCTGGGGCCTCGGCATCTACAGCGTCTTCCTCAAACCCGACGTCGTGCTCAGCCGTGCCATCGAAGTTCCCGCCAACCCAAACGTCCGCTTTCACGACATGATCATCGTCGCCCTCGGCCGTCTCGGCGAAATCAGCAACGTCATCAACAACACCGGCGGCCCCACTGCGATTTCCCCGCGGGTCACCCCCAAGGTCACGAACTTTCCGTAGACGGTCCAAGCGTCGTGTAGAAATGCCCGCTAAATACTTGTCCACAAATGGAGGCCGCCCAATTTCCGTTCCGCGCCAGCCGCCTTGCATATACTCTGTGACTACAACCCATCTCTATAGGTATTCCGATATCCGCGGCACGCTCTCCAGGAATTCCTCCTCAAGCATCTCACCCACGGTGTACCGCCCCCCCAGCCATCGCACCAATAGCCTCTATTCTTTGTCCTTCTTCTCCGGATGCCTGCGTTTCCACCACCACACCACCAGCCCCGCCACAAAAGCGAATCCCGCGCCCCCCGGCAGCAGGTACTTCACCAACCCAACTGGATCGTTCCAGAACAGATACTTGGCCCACTCCCACAGGCTCCCCACCTGCACCGAAACCTCAGCCGTATAGCTTGTAATCTCCACGTCGGCCTTGTTCGGATCGTTCGGGTACACCAGCAGCGCCCGAATCGTCAGCTTCTGGTCCGTCGCCGGCTCCTTTGGAGTCACCTTCCACTGCCACCGCGCGGTGCCATCGATCGGAACCAACTGCACGTCCTCTGTCCCATCCGGCTCAATCTTGAACTCATTCGGATTCTCCTCCGCGCTCAACACGACCCGCATCCGCTGCGACACCTTCAGTGCTGCCGATTGCGCCCCCATTGGCTCCGGCCCGCTAACATT
>WNFD01023303.1_pt1 | contig 14557 bp, 14 predicted proteins | sample 5400491 | NCBI WGS metagenome assembly WNFD01 (sample SAMN13153343, study PRJNA577476) | soil metagenome | isolation source: 120 cm saprolite under Douglas fir tree site 2 hole 2 replicate 2 | place: USA:California | collected 2015-04-18
CCCTCGACCACGCCCGCCTGCACGATCGGGATGTCGAGGGTGCGGAACCGGTTCGGGCCTGGTACGATGCTCGCGGTAGCGTACTCGGGCACTAGCAGCGGAGACTCCAGGGTGAGCGAATCCACCGTCACCAGAATCGGCTCGAACGGCACGATGTCCCAGACCCGGAAAATTCCGCTCGAGTCGGTCGTCGCACTGCTCGAGCCCACCAGCACGCGCACGTGCGGCAGAGTCGGCTCTCCCGGATCGTAACGACCGTTGCCGTTCACATCGAGGAACACCCGCCCCGCCAGCCCCGATCGCTCGAGCGATGGCCCGGCCGCACCGGTGAGCCGGCCGTTCCGCCGGTCCCACAGGAGCGAGCCTTGCACGTACTGCGTACCGATCGCGGGGCCCGCAGCAGGCGCGGTCACCGTCGTGTACGAGCGCAGCATCGGCAGGTAGCTCGACAGGACGAGCTGCAGTGTGGCCCCCTGGCCTCCTTTGATCCAGCTCACGCCCGCCTCGAGGCGCGTACCCGACCCCATTGGCCTGGCGACCGAGACGGCGTACGCATTGAGCCGGACCAGCGCGGGCCCCCCCTGCTGCAACTCGAGCGAGGAGCGGAGCAAGACGCCGCCGAAGACCGGCCCCCATTGCGGTCGTGGCAGCACGGAGCTGCTGACGCCGATGAAGCCTCGGGTCGACACGTCCCGCTCGAGCCGGACGTAGGGCAGCACTCGCACTTCGCTCGCCTGCAGTGACGCGCCGAGGCGAGCCCGGGTAGTGGTCCCCGCGTCGCTCGTCGCCTGCTCCAGGGTAGTCTCGAGATAGAAGAACCCCTGCTTCGGGATTGGACGGAGGAACCCGACCACTTGCCAGGCGGAGTGCTGTCCAGCCGACGTGAGAATCGGGGCGACCGTGCCGCGGTCGAACCTGGTGTACACCGCGCTGAGCCGCAGGTCGAGCGACGGCTCGTACTGCAGGACGCCGCGCGCGAACGCGCCGCCCACCCCGTCGAGCTCGACCGCCCACTCCGTCGCCGGCGCGAGGGTCACGGCGCCGTAGGGGTGGAACAGGTCCGGCAGCGTGTCCCGCCAGAAGTGGTCGAAGCCCGCCTGCACCGTCGCCCGCGTGGAAATGCCGTAGCGGAGGTCCAGGTTGGCGGTCGCGCTGCACTGGGGCATCCGGCAGCCCCCGCCCGAGGCGCCGTATTCGAACGTTTGCGCAGGGAGCAGCTCACTCAGTACCCGGTAGGTCCGGTTGAACTGACGGATTTCTCCGAACGGCCCGTAGGCGACGAAGTCCACCGGGTTCTCCCCATAGCGCACCGGGAGGTCCACGCCGAAGCGTCCGGCATTGTCGGTGGAATCGAACGCGACCAGCTCCGAGCCGCGGTAGGCCTCGACGGACCAGCCCGGACCGAGGCGGCCGTCATAGCGGGTCGCCCCCACGAGAGACGGTCGCACGAACGGCGCGTTGGTCACGAGGACGCCGCGCTGGGTGCGGAGGTTGGGCCCGGTCACCGGGCCATCGCCGAGACGCACCTGCTTCAGCCAGCGGCTGTCACGCCACACACCGGTCCACGACGCGTCGATCCGGGCCATGCCAGCATCGAGGCGTCCCAGGCTCGCCGCGCCCAGCTCGAGCGAGCCGCCGAACGCATCGCCGCCCAGCGCGACGCTGTAGGCGCCGCCGGCCCGCACATCGTTTGACGGCGCGAGGACGGAATAGTCGAGCACCATGCCATCCCAGTGCGGCCGCTCCAGCCCCAACGCCAGATCCGGTGGGGGCGCGGCGGAGCGACGATGAAACGCCTCACGTGCCGCCTCCCGCTGCGCATGGCGGGCGAGGGGCAGCCCGCTCGGATCCGTCACGACCACGGTGAGCTCGACCCAACTGACCACGATCCGCACGCCGAGCAAGTCGCCCAGCCGCTCGGCACCTACGTACAGCTCGCCGCCGCGGAACAGGCGGAATTCCGGCTCCAAGCGGACGCGGTAGTCGCCGAACGTCATGGTGTCGAGACGCGCGTCGATGATCAACTTGCGATCGCCGGGGTCGATCGTCGCCTCGAGACGGCCTTCGGGGCTGAGCACGTAGCGGATCTCGGCGAGCTGCAAAAAGTCGGACATCGGCACGAGCGCCTCGGTCCGAACCCGAAACGCCTGGACAGTGCGGCTCGCCAGCCTGCCGAGCTGCAGCTCCAACAAGACGGGCTCGGGGGCCGAATCCTCCGGCGCCATCGCGCCGGCGCGACCCGGGGAGAGGTGGGGGGGGGGGCTGGCCGACGCACCGCTGACGAACAGCAGGAGTGGGAGCAGCGCGACGAGCGCAGCCGCGCCCCGCCCCCCCCCATGGAGCATGGGGACTAGAGGTAGACGAGGGACACGACCACGGTGCCCACGTAGACTCCGGGCTTGGCCGTGGCAGCAGGACTCACCGTGCCCCCGATCCAGATGTAGATGGTCGCGTTGGCAGTGGGACCGAAGCGCGCGACGGTACCGACCGCGGGATCCATCGGCGTGGCCCCGACCGGATTGTTGGTAGCGCGCTGCCAGAGGGCCGACGTGACACCGAAGGTGATCGGCATCGTGCTGCCCGGCAGCGCTTGGATGTTGGTCAGTTGGGTCGGCAGCGTAAACGTGACCGTGGCGAACGCGTTCTTGTTCCCCGTCACCTGCCATTCGCCAGCGCCGGCATCGGTGGGCAGCACCGATGTCGCGATACCCTTCGTGACCTGCCCGAAGTCGAGATTGCGCAGCGTCGTGATAGTCATGCCGACGCCGATCACCTCGGCGTCGATCGTGATGCCACCGCTATTCTGCCCGCGCGCGGCGCGGGGAATCGCGGCGAGCCCGAACAGCAGACCCACCGCGATGGCGCGGGACGTCACGGAATCCTCAGCTGGACCGAGTCGCGAACGGCCGCGCTCGGCAGGATTACGTCGGCGGCGAGATCTTCCCGCTCGGTCGTCAGCTCGAGCCTCAGCCAGTAGCGACCCGGCGCCAACACATCCACGGCGGCCACGTAGCGCGGCTCGAGCACGTAGTAGACGCCGATCGGAGCGCGAAACTCCGCCCGGACCCGGCCAGTCGAGTCCACCAGCGTGCCGTGGATCGTGCCGACATAGGCGGCGTTCCCTTGACGTTCGATCCGGCTCCAGACCGCGAGCGAGTCGCCGACCACGGCGCCGCGCAGATGGGAGATCGCGACGCCGGTGTGCACCGCCCCCTTGCGGTAGGCGATGCCGATGATCGTCCGCACCTCGAGGGTCAGCCCGACCTTGACCCTGGCCGTGTCGGCCACGCCCGTGATGGGCACTTCCCCGCCCTTGGCCGCGATCACCAGTCGAGACCAATACTCACCGTCCGGCAGGCCCGGCGGCGGGGTGGCAAGCAGGCGGATCGTTTGACGTTCCAGCGGCGCCACGGTGAGCCGCCGCGGGAACGCCTGGATCCACTCCGCAGCTGACGGCGCCGTCGAGTCGGGGCGCTCTACGGTGCGGAGCAGGATCCGCCCCAACGAGTCGGTCACGGGATACCCGAAGAAGGTCGAGATCGTGACTTCGGCAGGCTGCGGGTTGGGATTATAGAGCAGCACCGCAGCGCTGCGCACCCGGCCATCGATGTAGACAGCGTGCGGGGCAATGACCACGCCTTGGGCAGCCAGGGCCCTAGCGCTGAGGACGAGGAACACCACCGGCAGCAGCATGCGGCGGCTCATGGGAAGTACACCACGTTCAGGGTCAGTGTCCCCGTATAATTGCCCGCCCGCTGCGTGGGCGCTGGCCGGGCGGTCGCCCCGATGAAGACGGTTCCCCTCCCCCTCGCGTTCAGCGTCGCCACGAATGTCTGCTTGGGATCGAACGCCACCTGGCTCCCGATCGCCTGGGAGGCAGAGTAGCCTGCGTCGTTGGGCAGGGTGAACGTGAGCTGGACCTGGTGGTTGTTCGCTCCGGTAATGTTGTACTGTCCACTGTTTGCGGCATCGGTCCGCGAAATCACTCGCGGGACACCGGGGAGCACAGCGCCGAACGTCAGCGACCGGATCCCCTGCACCGTGACGGGCCGCTGGGCGGCAAGGGGCGCCGCACCCAGCAGAGCGAGCGCGAGGGGCAGAGACAGCAGACGGATGGGCATACTGTATGATTGGCCTATCTGCGACTGCGCCGGCAGGGGGTGGTACTGCCCCTGCCGGCGCGCGCCAGCAAACCGCCTAAACAATCTCCGATTAGTAGGACACCGTCAACGTCACTGTGTTGGTATACGTACCCGCCGGGAGGTTGCTGGGCGGCACGACCGTCGCGCCGATGTAGAAGAACAGCGCCCCAGCACCGCTCAACGTGGCACCCGCCGCGACCGCTGACGGGGTGAAGAGCGTGCCACCCGAGGCCGACGCCGACGTGTTGAACTCGCCAGTCCAGGTGTTGATCGGCAAGTTGTTGCCGCCGTTGACCAGGTTGGTCGGCAGCGTGAAGTCATAAGTGACCGGGGTGCTCGCTTGGCCCGTGACGTTGAAGCGGCCGGCACCGGGGTCGGTCACCGCAACTGTCGCGCTCTTGCCGGGGAACACGTTGCCGAACGCCAGGTTAGCGAACCCGACGACGGTGATAGGCGACTGCACGCTGGCGGTCGCCGTGATGCTCCCGTTGACGCCCTGGGCCTGGGCCGAAGCGGCACCAGCAACCACCAGAACGAGCGCGGCGAGCGTGAGCTTGCAAGCGGTGTTCATCTGGTCTTCCCTCTCCGTGTTTAGGTCGTGTTTGCTGGTAACCTCTAGCAACTGGCAGGGTTGCACTCACTTCCCCCGCCTGCCGCAACACCGTTAGGGCAAGACCTGTGCCGCGTGCGAGCAACACCTGATCACTGTCAATATTCTTGACGAAATGGCCTTTCAATGGCTGGCGAAGATACTAGCAGGGGTTAGGGAATACAATAGCGACTACTGTCAAAAAAGACGACGATTTCCTCGCCGAATGAGGCGGTGACGAAATATGTAAGTCATTGACCTATAGTGATATATGTGACTGACGCCGGTGGAACGAGGCGTGCCTTACCAATGGCCGGAAGTCATCACTGACCCGAGCCAGGAGCTCAAGGTGGCCGCAGCCGACAGCAAGACGATTCTCAGGGTAGCCGCAACGGTTCTGACCCTCGCCGGTGTCGGTTTGACCCTCCCGGCACTGGCAGAAGCCCAATCCCGTGGCACCCTGCAAGCCACCGCCACCGTGGTGGACGCTCAGTCCAGCTTCCAGACTCTAGCCGCAACTCAGTCGGCGATCTCTCACTGGGTGAACCCCAGCGCCAATGGTTCTAGTGATGTAACGACACTGGCGCAAGTGAGCGTCAGCCTTCAGCGCGAGACCCAGCACGCCGCGGCCAGCGAGCGGCAGGCGCTGGTAGTGCGGATCGACTACCTCAACAACTAAACCTCACGGCCTACGTACCCCCCCCTCGCTGCAAATGGGAAGGGAGCTCGAGAGAAGGAGGGGACGGAGGGAGGGGGGAGGGTGGGACAGGACCGGAGAATGAGGCTACTGGATTCCCAACCGCTGCCGCACCTCGAGTGGGAAGAGGGGAACGGCGTGTTTGATAGGCACCGAGAGCGCGAACCCCGGCGCTTGCGGTAAACCGGCGCGGTGAATCGAGATCACTTGCCCGGCGGCGTTGAACAGGGGGCTCCCCGATGACCCGCCGATCGTCATACCGTCGAACTGCATCACGTCCTCCGTCACCCGAGAGATGATCCCAGCTGTCATCGACGTCCGGATGACGGAGGATCGCAGGTGTGCGAATCCCGCGCCCGCGGGGTAGCCGATCAGCGCGGCGGGCTCCCCCTGACGCGCTTTGCTGCCGGTCCAATCGATGGATGTGAGGTAGGGTCCCGCTTGATACCCGCGGATCTTGATTAGCGCGATATCCCGGTCCTGGGAAGTCGTAACGACGTCCGCGTACCGAGACGAGGACTGGTCGGCCATCGTCACCCAGATCGTATCGGCCCTGGGGTGCGTCGAGTCCGCGACCACATGCCAATTGGTGAGCATATAGCCATCGGGCGTGATCACGAACCCGGTGCCGTTGTAGTAGTCGTGGCCGAAGGCCACGGTGATGAGGCCGACGGCGCCCTGGTTCTGCTGCGCGATGCTGGCGAAGTCGGTGCCTCGAACGGCCCGCATGCGGGCATCGAGGCTCGCCGTCTGGGACTCGGCCTGGGCCACGGCGCGCCGCAACGAGTCCACGGCCGTCTGCGAGGGCGCACGTCGTTCCGAAGCGGCCAACTCGTCCCGCAGCCGTTGGACTTCCTGTTGCGAAGCTGCGCGGCGCGTCTCCCCTTCCTGGAGTTGCTGGCCAAGCGCTGACTGGGCTCGCTCCAGCGACGCCTGCAGCTGCCCGGTCCGGACCTGCGCCGCCTCGAGCTGCGTGCGCAGGCTGTCGACCTGCGCCTCCGGAGCAGCCGCCCGTCGCGCTTCGGCTAGCGCGTCTCGTAACCGAGCCGCCTCGGCGCGCGCGGAGTCTTCGGCCGTGAGGCGCGCCGCCTCGCTCTGCTGGACCTGGCTGGACAACAGCCAATAGACCACCGACACGCCGCCGCCGAGCACGAGCACCAGCACTACGATGCTGACGCTGAGCCAGCGCAGCTTACGCCGCGAATCCTTGCCCACCTCCTCGGCCACGGCTTTGAGAAACGCCGTCGAGCCGCGATGGCCGCGCTTGCGCTCTTCACGCGCCTTCGCGAGGGCGTCGCTGATCAGGCCCATCACCGTCTTCTGGCCCATCCCCTCCTTGGGCATGGAGGAGGGGCCGGGACGCGGCACGGCGGCGAGCGGCGCCGTCCCCAGCCCTTCGACGAGCAGCACCGGCCCGCCGGGGCCGAGCATGATCTTGTCGCCCAGGCGCACCGGCATCGGCTCGCGGACGCGCTCGCCGTTCACGAAGGTGCCATTGCGACTGCCGGCGTCGCGCACCGACAGCCCGCCGCCGGGGCCGACCGCGAGCTCGGCGTGGACGCGGGAGACGACCGTGTCGGCCGTGTCGACCGGGCGGATTTCGCACTCCAGGCCGCGCCCGATCCGGATCCGCGTCCCCCGCGCCTCATAGCGCTTGCCAGTAGCGGCCGCGAGCAGCGTCACGGCGTAGGCGCGCGCTTCAGGCGGCCGCTCAGCGGGTGGTCTGGGAAGTTCGGCCACGGTCTCGCCAAGAGCTTCCGCGACGGCCGCGACGCTCAGCTTGGGCCCCCTCTCTCCCAAGGAGAACTCATCGCCCGGCTTGAGGGGCACATCGCCGCTCACGCGGATGCCGTTCAGATAAGTGCCGTTGCGGCTCCCGAGGTCGACCAGACGCCAGCCGTCGGCGCTGTGGCGCAACTCGGCGTGGTGGGCGGAGACGACCTTGCCGTCCTCGCCCGAGAACGCGATGGTGCTGGCGGGGTCGCGGCCCAGCCGGACCACCGCTTCTCGCACTTCGAGCGCGCGCTGGGTGGCGGTGAGGATCAGCTTCAGGTAGGACACGGGCCGATAGTAGGAAGAAGCGGGAACCTCGTCAACGGCCCGGACGGCTCACATTGGGAGTTGGCCTAGCGCTTTGCGAGACCGGCGGTCAGCCAAGACGCGGCGACCGGCTGGGCTGCGGCGCAGCGCCACCCGCCGATCCGTGCCGGCGCCGCGCCTGACGGAGCGGCGACGCTCAATCTTCACGCTGCCGCTGCGCTGGCGCCGCTCCTGCGACGCCCGCCGGTCGACGCCGGAGCGCCGGTCGATCAACCCGCGACGGTCGGGGAGCTGGCGGCGATCAGCGGACACTACGGTGGGGGGGGGCACCATCAATCCACTCCGAGGCACAAGGGGTCAGAAAACGGACCCTAACGTATGTCTCGCCCCCCACCCTGGCTAGTAGCGCGGCAACTTGGCGTCCTAGTGGTCGCGGTGCTCGCGCAAGCGGCCGTCGATGTCCCCGACGATCTCGCGGGGCGGCTCGCGTCGCTCCCACCCCCGGTGGCGCCCACGGTCACGCTGCTCGGCCACGGTGCGCACTGCAACACGCTCGCCGGCCGGGGTGGCGAACACCCGGACCACCTCGTCTTCCCCACGACGCGCCCAGATGATGCGGTTGGGGCCCCGCTCCTCCACCCGATACACCTCCCAACCCCGACTCACCAGCACCTCCCGGGTGACGACCACGACTCGTTCCACCGGCGTGACGTAGACGTATTCGGTAGGCTCACCGTAGATGATCTCGGCCCGGGTGTACCCGTAGGGGGCACAAGCGGCCAGCCCGAGGCCGGCAAGCAACGGCAGGGTGCAGGATTTCATCCTCGCTCCTCCAATTGGGTCATCCTGTGAGGAGACCCCGGCAGGAGGGAAAAGTTACGTCGCATGGTGATCTCCGTCACACGCCGCCGGGTAGGTGTATTATCCGGACCATGGACAACCTCGCTCACGCGCTCGTAGGGGCCGCCCTGGGGCGCGCCGTGGCCCACGGTCGCGTGCGGCAGGCGGCCCTCATCGGGGCCGTCGCAGCCAACGCGCCCGACTGGACCGAGTTCCTGATCGGGTTCCGCGGCCGCCGTATCGACTACTACTCGATGCATCGCGGGATCACCCATTCGCTCCTCGGCGCGGCGGTCGAAATCGTGGCGCTCACCCTGGTGATCGGCCTGGGCGCGATGTGGTGGGCGCGGCGGCGCGGCACCCCCGCCCCCCCCCCCCCCCCCCCCCCCCAGGGGGGGGGGGGGGGGGGTGGTATTACGGGGATTGGGTGGCGATCGTCGACCCCTTCTACTGGCTGGTGCCATTGATCGCCCTCGCCTGGGGAGCGCGGCGACATTGGCAACCGGCGCTGCTCTATGGAGCCATCGCGGCGTTCGCGACGTTCGTCCTCCTGAGCCATCTGACGGAGGTCGCCGCGTGGGTGAGCGTCGCCTTCGCGGGAATGCTTCTGGTGGCTGGTATCGGGTGGACGCGGCACTGGGCGGGACCCGTCGAGTCCCGGCGAGCGTCCGCAGTCGCCGTGCTGCTGCTGTGCCTCTACAGCGCTGCCAGCGGCCTCGTGAGCCACGCTGCGAAGGCCACAGTAGAGCGCACTGCCGTGGCGCGCTTCGGGCCGGGGGCGCGGTGGGCGGCCCTCACCGTCACGGGACGGCCCTTCTCCTGGGAGCCGATCTACGCCAGCGCCGATAGCGTAGCTGGCGACGACTGGGCGGTTGCGCGTCACCTCAGCGATCCACGGGTACAGAGCGCGCTGCAGACAACTGACGGCCGCGCGATGGGGCAGTTCGCCCGGTTTCTCGTGGCGGAGGTGGATCCGGGACCGGCCGGCACCGTGGTGGTCCTGCGGGACGCGCGGTACGCGCGACGCGGGCGCATCGGGTGGGCGGTCGTGGCGATCCGGATGGCAGGAGGGTGACGACCCAGCCGGGAGTTAGTCCCGAGACTCCGCCGCTCGATCTGCTCACGGACCTCGCGGAAGCGCTGGAGCCGGCCTTCCGCCTCGAGCACCTCGTCGCGCTGTCGCGTGAGCGGGCATTGTATCAGGCCTGGGACCGGATCCTCAAGCGGTTCGTGGCATTGCGGGTGCATCTCTCGCCCGACACGCCTGGCCGCCCCTGGTTCGTGCGGGAGACCGAGACGCTGGCCGCGCTCGACCACCCGGCGATTCGCCACGCCTACCACGCCGCGGTCGTCGGACCATTCGCCTACCGCACCGCCAACTGGATCGACGGCGAGAGTCTGGCGGAAGCGATCCGCCGGGGGCCGCGCCCGATTCCAGCCGTGATGTCCCTCGTCCGCGACTTGCTCGGCGCGCTCGAGCATGCGCACGCCCGCGGCATCATCATGCGCCGCATCACACCGACCACGCTGATGCTGGATCTGGCGGGCCGGGGCATCATCACCGACTTGCGCTACTCCAACTGGTGTCTGGCCCACGTGCCTGCCGGCGACGGCGCCGGCGCGGAGGCGTTCAGCGCCCCGGAGGTGCGCGGCGGGGGTGCCGGCGAGCCGACGAGCGACGTGTACGGGGTCGGCGCGATCGTCTACTACGCCCTGACCACCCAGGAGCCGGCGCGCGACCCCGGCGCCGTGACGCCCCCGCGGCAGCTGCGACCCACGATCCCCGCCGCGGTGGAGCGCGTCATCTTGCGCGCCCTACAGGCACGACCCTCCGCCCGCTACTACACGGCGACCGAGATGCTCGAGGACTTCGTGACCGACGCAGGCGTCTTCCACGCCCCGGCGGCCGAGCCGCACCTCGCGGAGTCGGGCTTCGAGCGGCGGCTGCGCCGCGCGCTAGGCGACGATTACGAACTGCTGGAGGAGATCGGCGCCGGTGGGTTCGGACGCGTGTACCGGGCGCACGACCTGGGCCTGGAACGCGACGTCGCGATCAAGGTGCTGCACCCCTCACTCACCGCCGACCCAGCCGTGGTGGAGCGCTTCCGACGGGAGGCGCAACTCGCGGCCCGCCTCCGTCACCCCAACATCGTCAGCATCTACGACATCGCCGGCCGCGCCGGCCTGCAGTGGTATACAATGGAGCTCGTGCCGGGGCTGAGCCTGGCCCAGCTGGTGGCGCAGCAGGGCCCGCTGCCGGTGGACCGCGTCACCCGGCTCCTCAGCGAGGCGCTCTCCGCTCTCGAGCACGCCCACGCGCTCGGCCTGGTGCACCGCGACCTCAAGCCCGAGAACATGCTCATCGAGCCGGACGGCCGCCTCCGCATCACCGACTTCGGTCTCGCCCTGGCGCTCCGGGGCGAGCGCTTCGGCGGCGCGTCGTCCCGCAGCGGCACGCCGCAGTTCGCCGCCCCCGAGCAGCTGCTGGGCGAGCGCGTGGACCAGCGCGCTGACCTCTACTCCCTGGCCGCTGTCGCCTACTACGGCCTGCTCGGTCGGCCCCCGTTCGAGGGGATTACGCCAGAAGTAGTGCTGGCCAAGCAAACAGCTGGCGTGCTCCCGCCGCTGCAGGAGGAGCGCAGCGATGTATCGCGGGAGTTCGAGGAGGTGCTCCGCCGAGCGATCGCGAGCGAGCCGGGGCGCCGTTTCCCCACCGCCCAGCCGTTTCGCGAGGCGTTGCAGCAAGCGACTGGCGGGTTCCTGCGCCGGCTATGGAGCGTCCTCCAAGGCAAATGAATCCAGCCCCCCCCCCTCCCCCCCCCCGGAAACCGGGCGTCTTTCATTGGGGTATCAAGATGTGGCAAGCGGGGGGGGGGGATATTCAGAACCCGTACCGAGGGAGGGTATGCCCGTGCGTCTCCTCGTCGGATCTACGCTTTGTGCGTTCGCCGTCGCCGCCTGCGGTGGGTCGAGCCCCACCAGCTCAACCACCGGCTCGAATCCCGGGGGAGCGGCTGCTGCGGCCAGCGTGTCCATCATGAGCACCGCGTACTCCCCGAGTAATGTCAGCATCAAAGCCGGGGAAAGTGTGCAGTGGACCAACCACGACCCCACCGCCCACAGCGTGACCGCCGATGCGGCAGGAGGGTTCGACAGCAACCTGAGCGGCACTACGCCCGACGGCTACGGTGGCACGACGGCTGGGGGGACGTTCAAACAGAGCTTCCCAAGCGCTGGCACCTTCACCTACCACTGCACGTACCATGCGTCGATGCACGGCACGGTGACGGTAAGTCCGTAACTCACCGCCAGCGGAAGATTTTCAGCGCGACCCCGAAGCTCACAACCCCCCAGACGGCGACGACGGCCAGGGGCGCCGTCAGCCGGGCGACGGACGTGCCATCGATCATGACGGCGCGCAGCGCGTCGTTCAACGCGGTGAGCGGCAGCGCTATGACGAATGGCTGCATGGCGTCGGGGAAGCGAGCGTAGGAGAAGAAGGTCCCCAAGCCCGGCGACCGCGATGACATCGCCATAGCGCTTGGCGAGACCCGTGCAGCGGATAGCGGGCACGGTCACTTTTTATTCTTGTCTGGGTTCTTGTCTTTGGCCTCCGGAGCCATCGCGGCCTTCAACGCCTGGTCGAGCTGCATGTCCATGCTGTTCACGCCGTCGGCCAGGCCGCGCAGCTTCATGTTAAGGCCGCCGGTGCGGGACGCCATGATCGACAACGCACCGGCAATGTCCGCGATCGTCCCGATCGGGGTTGTCAGCAAGCGTTGGCGCATCTGGGAGAGCTCCCGAGCGATGGTGCTGCAGAGATTCGTCACAATGGTCGTCTTGGCGGCCCGGTTGGACTCGAGCTCGGCGACGAGCGTCCGGACGTGGCCTACCGTCTTCTGGATCTCTGTGATCTCGTCGACTCTGCGCTGCTGGTTAGGGGAGAGCAGAACCATGCGGGCTCACCTCGGGGGTTCGAGCGCTTCCTTGAGAACACGCCCATCGAGCAAGCTGAACGGCGAGAGACCGAGCATCCACGCCAGCGTGGGGGCGATGTCCACGGTGTTCGCCCGCTGGTCGTAGGTTCCGGCAAGGATTCCCCGCCCCCATAGAATCAGGGGGACGTGGGTGTCGAGATCCGACGGTTGCCCGTGCTGGGCGCTGCCCAACGGAGCGCCCCAGGCATCGAACGGCCGCAGCGTGACGACCATCGCGACCCGAGAGTCCCCGACGATCAGGTGCAGCCAGCGCCGGGCGATCGGATCCGCAGCGGTATCCACGCGGGCGAGGTCGGCCGGCCGGTCTACGCGCGCAATGCCGGGCACTGCCCGGACCCGCGCGGCAAGCCCCGTCAGCACACTGTCGAGGTTCGCGCCGGTGGCCGCGAGGCGGCCGTTGTCCTGGAAGAACAACACCCCGGTGTCGAACTCCAGCCAGCGCTTGGTCGTGTCCACGCCGCCCAACCGCGTCAACTGGGTGTTGGCGGACCTTACCAGGGTGTCGAGGCTCACCCAGCGCGCGTCAGGATGCCCCTGCTGGCGGGAGGCCTCGGGAAACGGGGTGACGCCGTGGTCAGCTGTGAGCACCACGACCACATTCTGGCGCCCCACGCGATCGAACAGCCGCTGCAAGAACCACTGCAGGTAGTCGTCGAGCCGCAGGACCTGATCATGGATTTCCCGAGAGTCGGGCCCAAAGGCGTGCCCGATGGCGTCCGTCGTGGACAGGCTCACGGCGAGCAGGTCGGTCGGGCCGCGGCGGCCGAGTCTTAGCGCCTCGACGCCGGCGAGCGCAAAGGCAAGGGTGAGCGAGTCCATTTGGGGAACGCCGATGAATGCCGCTGCGGCGCCCGCGCTATCGGCTGGGAGGGAGTGCGGAAAGGTGACCCCGTGTCCCCCGTTCTCCCACGGCTCACTGTCCGGCTCGTGGTAGAGCGAGTCCGCCCGTAGCAGCGTCCACCGAGTGCCCGCAGCCTGTTGCGGAACGCGCAGCGCGTTGAAGGTCTGGACCCAGATAGGCAACGTGTCCACGTAGTAGCGGCTCGTCGTGAACATCCCCGACTGGTACCAGTAGACCATCGCTTTGGCGCGGCCGATCGGCAGGATGGCGGCGCGGTCCTTGCGCGACACCGACAGGGCCCGGCTCATCGTGTCCGCGGCCTGTAGCCAGTCGAACAGCGCCGTGCCGCGGAACCGGCGCGGTGACGCGCCCGGGCCGGCGACACCGAGGAGGGGGGTGGTCGAGTCCTGCACGCCTTCGGCGTTGCGGACGATCCCGGTGTGTGCGGGCCACCGGCCCGATAACACCGTCGAGTGGCCCGGGGCGGTTTCGGTGACTCCGTGGTCCTGGAACGCGCTGGTGAACACGGCCCCCTCGGCGAGCAGCGTGGCAAAGCCGCCGGTCAACTGCGACCGCCAGCGCACGAGATAATCAGCCCGGAGCTGGTCGACGGTGATCACGACGACCAGCCGGGGACGCGGCGGCGCTGGACTCGGACGGGGGTGGGGGGAGGCGCTGAGGAGGGGGCCTGGCGAGATCGCAAACGCGAGCACGACGGCGGTAAGCATGATCACAAAGTAGCTGCGGTCAGGCGGTGGCCGCCACCGGGGTGTGACGGGGCTCGCGGATGGCGAGCACGAACGCCACGCCGACGATCCCGGCCGCGAGCAGGAACGGCACCCCGTGGCCGAACGCGTCGAACGTCAACGTCGCACCCACCGGGCCCACGATGCTCATGATCCCCCGGAACGTCTGCTGCGCCCCCATCATCAATCCGACCTCGTCTTTCTCGGAGCGCTGGCTGACGAGCGAGGTGGACGCCGGAAACAGGAGGGCCGTGCCCATCGGCACCAGGACCAGGAAAACGATGAACAGGGCCATCGCCGGAGCCGCCGGCACGAGGGCCGCCGGGAGCGGCATGAGCGCAAGGCCGCTCCCCAGGAGCACCGTGCCAATCTGCATCGTGCGGACCTCGCCGAAGCGCTCATTGAACCAGCCGACCAGCCAGACGCGCATCAGCACGCCCACGATCCCGAAGATGGGAAAGAAGTAGCCGATGGTGTTTTCGGTCACGCCATAGGTGTCTTTGAGGTACAGCGCGAGTACGCCGATCACCACGTTCAGGGCCAGCATGCCGACCACGTAGATCCAGATCACGCGGTGGGACGGCAGCGCCGGATGCCGCATGATCTCCCACAACGCCCGTTTCACCGAGCGGGCCTGCGGCGGCGCGTAGCGGCCGCTAGACGT
>WNFD01004144.1_pt1 | contig 14556 bp, 4 predicted proteins | sample 5400491 | NCBI WGS metagenome assembly WNFD01 (sample SAMN13153343, study PRJNA577476) | soil metagenome | isolation source: 120 cm saprolite under Douglas fir tree site 2 hole 2 replicate 2 | place: USA:California | collected 2015-04-18
TCAGCGATCTGCTGCGTCCCGCGGTGTCGACCACGGAGCACCTTCACGCGATGGCCGGTGCGCTCCTGCAGCGATACGGTGTACTGACCCGCGAGGCGGCGCTCGCTGAAAACATCAGCGGCGGGTTCGCCGCGCTCTATCCGGTGCTCCGGGCGATGGAGGAAGCGGGAAAGATCCGAAGAGGCTACTTCATCGACGGGCTGGGCGGCCTGCAGTTCGCGCTCCCCGGCGCCGTCGACCGGCTCCGCGGCTCGCGGGATGAGGAGTCGAAGGTGGTGGCGCTCGCCGCCACCGACCCGGCGAGCCCCTACGGAACGACGATCCCGTGGCCGGAGCACGAATCGCGGATGGCCCGTGCGGCCGGCGCCTATATCGTGCTCGACGGTGGCGAGTTGCGGCTTTATCTCGAGCGGGGTGGACGGTCGTTGCTCACCGCAGGCGAGGTGAAGCCGCAGCACCTGCAAGCGCTTGCGGCGATCGCGGCACGGGTGGACAAGCTCGAGATCCAGAGCATCGACGGCGCACCCATCAAGGGGTCGCCGCTGGAGGGGATGCTGCGTGAATCCGGGTTCGGCACGACGCCGAAGGGCGTCGTCCTCTGGCCGGAGCGCCGGCCCGTCCTTGCCTGAAGGCGACACGATCTGGCGCACGGCCGCCGCGTTGCGGCGGCGCATCGCGGGCAAGGTCGTCAGTGATGCCCGCCCGGCGGCCATCGCCCGACTCAAAGGTCGCCGCGTGGAGGCGGTCGAGCCGAACGGTAAGCATCTGCTGATGCGGTTCGAGGGCGGAATCGCGCTGCACTCGCAAATGCGGATGACCGGTCTGATACGTGGGCAAATTTGTCCAAACCGAGGTTCGACTCTGAATTGAGTTATCCACAAAGACCGACCACAACCCCAGGCCGACTGGCTGTCGGCATAGGCACAACGGGCACTGGCACGTGCGCCGCCGCTCAGCCGCTGTTTACAAATCAGGCGGCAATTGAATTCAGCTCGCGATTTTCGCTTTCCATGTATTCGAAGGATGTCCATCGAGTCCAAGGAATTCCATTCCGGTAGCTCCAACGGTGGCTACAGAAAATGAGGCCTGGAATTTGGGCGTCCGCCCACTCTGGCGGCGCAACTGTGGATACACATATAGATAGGGGCTTCCCGCCAGCGAGCCATAGGGCAAGGGGTGGAGCCTGGCTAGAAATGGAGGCGCGGTCGGTTCGATAAACCACGTCGGCCACGACAAGAGCAGCCCGCCAGATCCTGACAGGCTGCTCTTGAAGCGGTCGCGGTTAGCGTTAAGAACCGCTGGTCGGAGCCAGGTACACCCACATACGAGCCGCGACATAGCGGTTATGGACACCCCATCTTCTAAACAATTTCTCCATATGAGTTCGCACTGTCCGTGTCGACATCCCCAAACGAACGGCGATTTCCTTATCTCCCAACCCGTCATGCACTAAGGCCATGATTTGTGCTTCTCGGAGACTAAGGGTCATTCCTCGCCTTCCATGGCGGGACCGAACCATGGCTCCTAGATCCAGTGGCCCGGCCCCCGCGCCGATCGGTTGATCGGATCGCAATTAAGCCCCTTATACGATGATATCGCTCTCAAACTCGCATCGCAAGCAATCCGAGAATCCTCAGGAGAGCTCGTAACCCATAGCACCGGTAGTGATCTGAAGGATACCGATGCGGCCTCTGGTGACTCGAATATGGCGGCTGGAGGGCTGGAGACATTAAGTGCCACAACGATGCCTACACGCATCAGCGGCATGCCACCGATCGGAAACATTTCCGAATTGACCATCGCTCAAACTGCGCGTAGGCTCGCCCGATACAGCCTTTGGGGACGGCTGCGGGTTGCTGTGAGGAGGGCGAGCGATGTCGCGTCGATTCTTGCTTGTACTCGCTGGGGCCTTTGCGCTTACCTCGGGAACTCTTCCGGCGAACGCTGCCTCCGGGCCTTCAGGGCAGACCGCGAGCCAGCAGGCAAAGGCTCCGGTCGCGGTTGGTGAATTGCCGGAGCGACGGTCGAGCATTTCAAGGACTTCACGAAATACTAACGGAAGCTATACGACCACGATCTTCGGCGCTGCTGTCAATTATCGAGATTCACACGGAACGTGGCAACCGATCAACTCGACGTTGGTAGCCGCCGCACGCACCGGTTACGCCTGGCAAAACAAGGCCAATGCGTTCGGCGTGAGTTTCAAGAACGTACTCGCGTCCAACTACCTGGTGGTCGACGCCAGCGGCAAGTCGTTCTCGCTCAGCCTGGAAGGTGCGAATGCGACATCGGCGACGGCCCGAGCGTCACAGATTTCCTATCGAGGAGTCTTCCCGGGCGTTGACCTCAAATACGACGTTGCATCGGGCGGAGTTAAGGAAACCCTGGTGCTCGCGAACGCAAACGTGCCGGACCATTACCGGTTCATTCTCACGCCGCCAGAGAAGACCTCGGTTCAGGCGCAAAGAGCCGTAGATGGCTCCTGGCAATTCCTCGCTCCACCGGAAGACGATCCAGTATTGATTCTCCAAGCACCGTCCGCCTCTGATGCGCATAAGGATGTCAGGGCTGTTCCCGATAGTGAGCACAACGCCTCGATTCAAGTGACGCGGCAACAGAGCAAGTTTGCAATCGATCTTGCTATCGATTCGAAATGGCTACACAGCTCCCAGCGCATATTTCCTGTCCAACTCGACCCGACGATCAGTATCCAGCCGGATTCACAGGACGCCTACTTCCATGGGAACGTCCCAAGCGATCCTGGGTTCGTGGACAGCACCGGCTACATCCACGTGGGTGACAGCGATGCTCACTACGACTGGGGCGCAGTTCAGTTCAGCCTCAGCTCGATTCCGGCCAATGCCCAGATCAGCAAGGCGACCCTCGGACTCTACTACGAGGGGCATTGCATCGCTACCACCAACCCTTGCGGCGGAACGACGCATACCTTGGAGGCTCATCGGATGACGGCCGCCTGGTCACCGTCCTCGCAGACTCAGCAGCTGGCCTACGATTCCACGGTCCTGTCCCGCGTAACGATGACCCTGGACAGCAACTTCCGCTGGCTTACCTGGGATGTCAGTGCCACAGCCCAGAACTGGTACTCGGGTCTGCAACCGAACTACGGACTGCTGCTTAAGCGAAATCCAGACGTTCTCGGGGCCAGCGGACCGGCGCTGCCCTCGAATCAGTACACCGTTGACTCAAACCTTGGTCCCGAGCTGAACGTGACCTATGCGGCTGATGCCGTGATCGTCAACCAGCCCACGACATTGCATTCAAACGGGGCGGACCTGAGCTGGACGACCTACTCGGGCGTGACCGGTCCGTTCCAGAAGTATGAGGTGCATCGATCGGCGGTCGCCAACTTCACCCCCTCCAGTTCGACGCTGTTGACGACGATTACCGACCCCTCGGTCACATCCTTCCGCGACACCACGGCGGCGCCCAACGGGACGTTCTACTACAACGTGGTCGCCAACACTGCGTCATCCAACTACATCACGGTCACGCTTCCCGCAGACGGCCAGGCGACCAAAGTCCTGCAGCCGGGACCAGAAGGGAAGGACACGTACAACTACTATCTCGTTGGCTCAACGGTTTGCTCGACCTACGGAACCAGCGACCATATGACGATCGGGACCGACACGAATCGCATCTCCCGCGCCTACCTCAGCTATCTGCTGAATGACATCCCGACTGGCGCCAGGGTCCAGAGCGTGACCCTTTCCTTATGGCATTACCAGACCCTGCCGGCGGCGGATACCCTTCACGCTTATCGCGTTACCCACGACTGGGCCGAAGGGTCGAGCAACTCCGCCATCGGGGCCTGCACGGGCGATGGGGTGACCTGGTATGAAGCCAACGGGGGTGTCGCTTGGACGAACCAGGGCGGCGATTTCGCCACCGGATCCTTGGATCAGTCGGGCGCCGTCAGCGTGACTGCAAATGAAGCGCCAACCTGGAACACGTTCAACATCACGCCGATCGTCCAGCAATGGGTCAACGGCACGGCTCCCAACTATGGCGTCACCATCAAGCTGGACAACGAGGCGCTCGTCGCCGGCAACCTTATCCGGTACTACGCGGGAGACTACACTGGCTCGCCATCCCTGCGGCCCAAGCTGAATCTCACCTATTCGGACGGCAGCCACGCCATCGCACCCACCGTGTCTGTTGCTTCGCCGGCCGCGGGCGCCGTCGTGCGAGGCAGCTCTGTCGTGCTGGCTGCCGCCGCCTCGGACGACCGGAGGGTCGACAAGGTCGAGTTCTACGTCGATGGTTCGCTGGTCGGGAGCTCGACGGCCGCCCCCTACACCTATACATGGAACTCTTCGCTGGTAGCCAACGGCAGCCATACAGTCACCGCCAAGGCATACGACGACGCGGGAAACACCACGACATCATCAGGCGTGGGTATAACGGTCTCGAATTACGCCAGCCCGACCACGAGTATCACCCAACCAAAAGCCAATAGCAATGTCAGCGGAACGGTGAGCGTCAGCGCAACGGCGAGCACCGATTCTGGCCTGACGGTGAGCAAAGTTGAGTTTTACTTCGACAACACCCTGTTTGCCACGGCCACCAGCCCCACAAGCGGCTCGACCTACACGGTTTCCTGGAACACGCTTGATTCGACCCAGCCTGCGTTCGATGGCGCACGGAGCCTGACGAGCAAGGTCTACGACAGTAGCGGCCTGATCGTGACCTCGTCCGCCGTAAGCGTCAACGCTAACAATACCTATCGGACGGAATACCAGGGCACGATCACGCCGGCGACAAACGTGCCACAGGCGGTTGTCTACGACCCGTCGCTCGGCACGAACCAGACGACCTATCCCGTCAAGATCAACCTCAGCAACACGAGTTCCTCGACGTGGTCAAACACAAACACCTTCCTGCGTTACCGGTGGTTCAGCCCGGACTCGCCGCCAGTTGCTACGGACGGCGGCAACGTCTCGTTGCCATCGAGCATCTCGAAAGGCGGGTCCGCATCCAACATTGTGGTGGCCGTATTGCCGCCGACACTGGCGGACGGCGTTAACTCAGCTCTCTACACCCTGCGCTTCGATCTCTTTGACAGCTCGACCGGATCGTGGTTCGCGGCGAAGGGGAACCAGCCGTCAGACAACCCGGTGATCGTCAGCAAGGCACTCCGTGCGGCGCTCGGCCTTGAGAAGTATTACCAGTACGTCAGTCAGGATCTTGGCGGTGGGCTCCAATCGCTTTTGAACGTCGCCAATGGCAATTCAATTGTGCATTGGACTCCCTTCGATTCGCCGGGTCGCGGCCTCGCCACCCTGGTCGGTCTAACCTATAACAGCCTGGAGAACCATTCGGACTCGCCGGCGGGAAACAACTGGTCCCTCTCGATCTCCAGCCTAACCAGGTTCGGAGACCCAATCGAGATCCATCCGAATGACGCCGACACCATCGCGGGTCGCTCTAACCGATGGATCCAGTTCATCGACGGTGACGGGACGCCTCACCGCTTTCAGGGTTTCCAGGATGCGAACGGCGTGGTCTACTGGCTCGAGCCACCCGGCGTTCATCTCTACCTTCGACAGTACTCGAGCACCGACCCAAGCTTCTGGGCTCTTACCAGGCCGGATGGGGTGACCTTCTTCTACAACCAGGCGGGCTACCCGACCTCAGTGGTCGACCGCTACGGAAACACGATTTCCTTCACCCTGACCGCAGTCCAGCCCGGCGACGATCCGGGTGGCCCGAAGTTCCACCCTACGGCCGTCACCGACGCGGCCGGCCAGGGGGCAAGCCCGGCCCCGCATCGCGTGTTCAACATCGCCTACTACGTGAAGGCGGATTCGGTGAAGTCTCGCGTTAGAGGCAAGATCAAGTCGATCACCGATCACAGCGGCCATGAGATCGACTTTTACTACTACGACGACGGCAACCTCCTCCGGGTCACCGAGCGTGGCGGTGCGAACGCCGACGGCACGTTCCTCGCCGACCGGAGCTTGGTCTTCACCTACACCACGTCGAGCGGCGGCATCTCATCCTGCACCACCGCAGTCTGCGACGCACCGGCTATTCCGCTTGAGGCCAATCGGATCAACCCCGATCCCACCACCGCGAATGAGTCGACACGCATCTACAGCGTTCGCGACCCCGATAGTGTATTGGACACCACTCGCCACGAAACCCGCTTTGACTACTACGGCCCGACCAGCAGCAACCTCGACCGCTGGAAGCTCGGGACCCTCATCGACCGGGCTGGAAACAGCACCTCGTTCGCTTGGGACAACACGAACCAGATCGCGACGGTGACGCCTCCTATCCCGGGTGGCCAGTCGCGGGTGACCAAATACGCCTACGATGCCGACGGCAAGGTGACCACGATCACCAACGCGCTGAATCAGAACACCTCAATGACGTGGAGCGGCGACTTTGCTGTGACTAATGTCCAGGAACCCGGCGGTACCAGTTACATCACGAAATACACCGACAACGAAAACGGCTATCTGACGGATAAAACCGACCCGCTGACCAACACGACGCACCTGGGCTACAACAACTTCGGCATCGACAGCAACGACATCGCGAGCCACTGGTGCACCAGCGCGATCGCGGCAAGTACGCCATGCTCTCCGCGCGCTATTGGTCATGCCAGCCTCTTAACGTCGAAGACCGATCCACTTGGCATGCCGTCGGCCACCACCTACACCTGGCAATTCATCTATGACTCGACCAATAAATTCCTAAACCAGGTGAAGGACCCGTTGGGCGATCCGACCTCCTACAACTATAACTCCGACGGCACGATTGCCACCGTCACCGACGCACGAAGTGATCCGCCTGCGAAGTACAGTTACGATGCGAATGGGCTGGTCACCCAGGTCGGCGACGCGCTTGGTAACATCGCGAAACGTTCATTCGACGATGACGGGCGGATCCAGTGGATTCAGGACTCGAATCATGCCAATTCCACAGGATCAAACGATAACCAGTATCGGACCAAGTTCTACTACGACAACTTCCACCGGCTTGGTCGGGTGACGCAACCGAAGTTCCCAAGTTTCAATGTACCTGGTGCGACGGTGATCAGCGGAACCCTGATCACGACCGATACAGGATTCGACGCCAACAACAACGTCGTCTCTCAAACGACGCCCTACTACACCAGCTCCGACCGGTTCGCCACAACCACGAGCTACGACGTCATGGACCGCCAAACGCTGGTTACCAATCAGGACAAGGTGGCGGATACAGCAGGCGAGAGAACCAGGTATCAGTACGATGTCGCGGGCAGGCTCACCCAGGTGACGCTGCCTATCGGCGTGCAGAGCCCTGATGCCAACAATACCCACAACATCTTCTACAGCTATGACGCCTTGGACCGCGTCGTCAGCAAGACCCGGTACCACGTCCAGGCTGGCAGCGTCCAGGCCCTGGTGACCGTCGGCTGCTACAACACCGCTGCCGATCTCAACTCCGTGACCCAGCCGCTTGCCGGTCTGACCGCCGCTACGATCAATTGTGCGTCCAGTTCTCCCAATTACACGACTTCGTACCAGTACGATCTTGATCATCGGCCGATTACCACCACCGACCCGGATGGGCACGTGCGGTCCCTCATCTACGACCCCGACGGCAATGTGGTCACGTCGAAAGATGCCAGCACGAATCCGACGAGCTACTCATACGATCAGCTCAATCGGCTTACCCGGACTGACGTGCCGTTCGTTGCGACGATCCCGGGCAGCCCGACACGCTATGTGACCACCGAGATCACCTACGACGCGGTCGGAAACCGCAGCCAGCTGGTCTCGCCTCGCGCCTTTGACGCTGCAGGCGGGAAGGCGCCATTTACGAATTTCGTGACCTCCTATCAGTACGACCAGGACAACCGTCTGGTGCGGACTGACCTGCCGGTCGACACGACCAGCGCGAACCCCAACTTCAATACCCACTACTACGTCCACCAGCAGTACGACCCTAACGGCAACATCCTCTGGACTGCCGCTCCAGACACGAGCACCGACCCCAGTCTCGTTCCCGCAGCCAAGAAGACGACGCTGCAGTACTACGACACTGGCGACATCTATTCGAGCCAGGACGGCACGGGCCCTAGGACCTACTTCGATTACACAGGAGCGGGAACGCAGGACCTGAAAGTCCCATCGGACTCGGCCGGCAACCTAGATACGGCTCACCGCTTGCAGTGGGTCTACTTGCCAGACGGCCAATTGCAGGAGCGGCAGGACCGCGGCAATCAATCCATCAGCTACACGTACGACGCCGACAACGTCCTCAAGACGGCCAAGAATGACGCGGGGGCCAGTGACGCAAGCGAGCTTGACACGACGGTCACCGCCGACGACATGGACCGAACGGCCCAAGTCCAGAATCAGACGCCGAGCAAAACAACGCAGACCACGTACACCTACGACCTGAACGGCAACATCACAGATAGTGTGCAGGATGCTGTCACAGCACCGGTCGCCAAGGCCGGCCGCAACCTTCATTACGACTACGACCCTGCCAACTGGCTGAAAGACCAGTGCGCTCTGGCAACGCCCCCCACGCCTGGTACCTGCGCGAACCCAACCGCAGCCGGCGACCAGCGGGTCGTCAACCAGTTCACCGCCACCGGATTAACCCAGTCGCGGGAGCTAGACCAGGGCGGCTCCTCGTCCTGGACCGCCAAGCAGACCACCACCTGGGACTACTTCGCTAACGGAAAGCTCAACCATCTCAACACCTACAACGGCAGCACTTTGGCTACGAAGGTCGAATCGCACACGGTGAACTACACGCTGGACCCGAGTAACACGGCCACCGCCTACGTTGATGGCAATCGCACCCAAGACAGTTTCTTCATCCTTGGTGCCAGCACCACCGCCTGCCGCACGGCGTCCCCACTCTGCAACGACAACTACATCTACGATCCGCGCGACCGCGTGGTCCAGGAGTCCAAGGGCGACGGCACCAACACCAACTACTACAATCCGTCGGGCTCCGGGAACCTGGGTCTTGACCCGGCCGGGAACATCGCCCAGGAGCAGATTGTGGCCGGCGGCGTCACCACGACCAAGAACTATATTTACAGTGGAAATCAGCTCCAAAAGGTCACAACGAACGGAGCCGACTCGCTGTACTGGTACAACGATGACGGTGATCTATGGTGTGTCACCTCCAGCGCCGGGTCGAAGGCAAACTGTCCGATCTCGGCGCAAGCTGCGCCGCCCTCGACTGTGCAGCAGGCCTACGCGTACGATTACCTCTTCCGGCTGCAGAATTACCGGGCCTTCAGCAACGGCCAACTGACCGACTGCGCCAATTACCAGTACGACCCGCTCGACAGGCTGATCTGGGAAGGGGAGACGCATGGCACGACCATCAGCTGCAGCGACACCAAGACCACGCAATTCAGCTTCTCCGGCCTGACCAGCCAGATGACCGAGGAGCAGCAGAGCACTAGTGGCACGCTGCAGACCACCAAGGACTATGCGTACGACATCTACGGCCATCGGATGACTGAATCGGTTACGCCCGCCGGCCAGGGCACGACGACATACACTTATGCCTACAACATCCACGACAGCGTCTCACTCACGCTAGACCCGAACGGCAACAGCAAGACCTCGTACGGCTACCGTCCGTACGGCGACTTGGACACCGCACTCACCGGCGGCGAGCCGGACAAGAACAATCCCTTCAACCCCTACCGATACGCGGCGAAGCGCTTCGACAGCGGCAGCCAAACCATCGATATGGGCGCGCGTCGTTTTGCGACGGACACCTCCAAGTTCCTGCAACCGGACCAATTCAATGGCGCCTTGGCCAATTTGTCACTCGGTACAGATCCACTCAGCCAGAACCGCTATAACCTGGCCGGTGGCAACCCGCTCAGCCATATTGAATGGGATGGGCACCGTGTACTCGTCGACGGTGGTGGTTATGGCGATCCAGGCCCGAACCCAAATTCTGCAGGTCCAACGACGAATTATCCTTCGCCCGACACGAACAATGCCGATTGGGGATACGCTTCGTGCGCTGGGAGCTCTGGATTGCCATGCCCCGTGGCCGCCCCGCCGCCGCCGATTGATCCGTATGCGGGGTTTGCCGCTGTTGATACGGGGGAAGGCAGCTTCCTTTGCCGGTCTGGTGTTGATATCTGCATCCTAGATGCTGGCTTCACGACCAACGAGCAGGGGGCCAAGGCCAAGTGGGTTAAGGTCCGCCCGTACACACGCGGCAACGGAGCAGTGGCAGGCCACTACCGCACGATCACGGGCGGTCGGGCGCTTGGTGAGCGGATCGCCCGCGCTGGATGGGTTGCGGATTTTCTCCTCGAGGCCGAGAGGCAGTATGAAGAGGATCAGAACGATCCGAATTTAAGCGAGTCGGATCGGGTTAATAAAGCGGTCCAAGCAGGGGCCATTTCGACTTTTACATCAGCAGTGGGTGCCAGTTTGGGCATCAAAGCTGCGGTTCGCGGGGCCGCTGGTCTCGGCATCGAGACTGGACCCATTGGCGAATTCATCATCGCGGTAACCGGTGGCATCATCGGTGGATTCTTTGGCGATAGGGTTGGCGACACCGTGAAATCCGAGGTCTTTCAGCTTGAGGGCTTTCCGGACGGCCCCTCGACTGTCACAGTCCCTTCTGGGCAGGACCTGGGACCGGGCTGCATAGCCTACAAAGTTTGTGCGCCATCCCTGGGTCCCCCGGGGATAGGATAAACGCCCTGTTGCGACAGCCAATCGTCCTCGTCGCAATTGGGATTGGCCTGATTGCGTGGGGGACCCTAGCCTGGGCAGGAATCTATAGAGGTTGGACGAGCAACGTTATAACCCGGACGACAATATTTGCTTGTGTGCCTGGTGGGATCGGTTTCGTTCTGGCGGGCACAATAGAAATGTTTTCGCTACGGGGCCGATTCCTTGGATACTTGATAGCTGGATGCTTCTTCGTTGCGTTCATCTTCATGCTAGTTACCCCTGACCCACTTGCTCCGACCTGGTATCGACAGCTCCGCAAGACAGGACGCCATGGGCAATCCCAACGATAAGGGGCCCCGACGCCCAAGCTGTCGTCAACATAGCGACGAGTAAGCGCCGCTTACCGCCGAAACAGCAGACGGCTTGTCTTCTACGGGCCTCATGAATCGCAGGGGCATGTACTCAGTGTGCCCGGCTGATCATGATACCGACTGCCAGTGCGGGCGGAAGAACATCCCAGAGGTAATGGCCAATGACTAACGGCAGAAGGCGACCCAGTTTGAGATATGTCCACCCGAGCCCGCAGCCAATGACAAAGATTGCGACAGAGCGGTAGATGGAAACGTTTGGGTCGACGAAGGGAAAAGCTACATGTTGTAAGCCAAATCCCAAGCTAGTCAGGCCGATAGCTGTACCGGGCTTTAGGCGTGCGGCCAGCAACTTCGGTAGGGCGTAGCCGCGATAGGTGAGCTCCTCGACAAGCGCTGCGCCCAACGGAGTAACCAGCACACTCCACGCGAAGAACCAGGCGGGGAGCGGAATTGTCTTAGAAGCGTCCGCATGATAGAGCAAGGAGTCGCCAATCTCTGGAAATACCTCCGTCGCTAACGCACCGATAATCGCTGCTGAGAATGCCATGCCAATACCAATAGCGACTCCCAAAGTGAGATCAATTCCGAGTTTGCTTCGACGGTATCGGAGCAACTCACTCAAGGTCAGCCCGTCCAGTCGACTGCGCCAGACAAGCAGGAAAATCAGAGGGGCATATACGGATAGCGGTCCCCAAAACGTAGCCCACGCCTCAGCCGCCGCCCACGGGCGGGAGCTCCCGCCGAGCGCGGCGACGCCTGTGGCAACCAAATTTCCGGCCACTGCAAGAGGAGCTCCAATGAAAGAGAGCGTGACGGGCCAGAAGATCGAAGGATTGCTCGGCAGGCTTTCACTGTCCATGGCTACATGACATAGTCTCAACGTCCGCGCCTTTCCGTCCAATGCCCGCGAGGCGACTTACTATCAGAGCGTATTCCGGCGGTCCAGCAGTGTAGCAGAGCGCGGGCGAATCGCCCCTGGGTTTGATGGAACTCTGGCGGTCGGAATCACGCGACATGGACGGCTGCGCGTTTGTCGTTTATACCGCTGCTCGAATTCGGCCGGATCGGTTACCAGGCAGGCGCGGGTGGACTAAGTCCAGCGTTAGGCCGCAGGCGCTACTGGCCTGTGCTCTTGCTCCCGTATCCTGCCCGCCCCCGCCCCACCGGACATGGTGTTTTCCGCCATCCGGCGAGAGATGGAGGTCTGCAACAGCGGAATTCGCGAGACTCCATCGAATGAGACCGGCGCGCACTCCGCCTATGCCCTCGATGCAATCTCGGTTGTCCACTGTCGGCGCCCAGATTTCGTGCGCGGTCGTTTCGCCAGCCCATGGCTGGGTACCGCGGTTGTCCGCGGGAGATGTTAGGCACAATGGCCATGCTCTCCGACCAGCACTTCGCCGGGCCCCCTCCACCCAGAGGTCCTTGGCTCCGGAGGGTTCATGTTGACCCTCCCTCTTCGCTACTACGACCTCAGCTGTCAGTCTCGGTCCCGCTCTCCAACTTCCCATTCCGGTTATATGGATCGCCTTGCCATACGGGTGCGTCTTAGCTGAGACCGAGACCTTCCCCCTTTCACCGCCGCTCCGTTCCACCATGCCATCCTCTTCGACCGCGGGGGAGCCCGCCGGGTGCCTACCCGGTTCATTCCCGGCGATGACAGCCTTCGCCCCTTCCTGATGGGCTCGGCGCTCCCAATTTCCCACTATCCGCAACAATGTGGGGCCAACTTGACGAAGGCTCAATTGGTTCGCTTTCGGATACGGCCTGATGGACTGCACGCCGCTTGGACGGACCGACCTAGGACCTCTCCTGGCCGCCGAGGCTAAAACACCTGAGCTTTCGTCCGGCGAGTCACCTCCTCCTGACATCAGGTATGACTTCGACGCCGACTGGGCAATCTGCGTCAACGGGACTTTCACCCGCTGGAACAGCGGCATATTGGGCCGCACTAGGAGGTTGCTGGCGACGCCGCGAAGCCCCGGAGGTTCGACGAGTCGAACATTTGGCGGTGGCAAGCGCGACGTCCTCGATGGTGCGCCAGGGTCGACATTGGCGGATCATCGCGGTCCCGTAGAGAGCCATCGCGGTTTCGGCCACCGCGTCGTCGTAGCTGTCGCCGCGTAAGCCCACCGAGGTGACGGCCCTTCCTCGGCCAACCGCTGCGGCGAACGGCGAGATACTGGACGCCCCGGTCTGAGCGATGAAGGGGCACGTCTCCGCAGCGAGCCAGCGTGCCCAGATCGCTATCTCTAAAGCGTCCAGCTCGAGGTCGGCACGCAACAACGTGGCAACACGCCAGCCGACGATGGCCGGCTGAAGGGGTTCACGATGAACGCCGTGTACACGAAGCCAGACCAGTTGCTCGCGTAGAATGCGGTTGGCCACCCAGAAGCGATTGCGGGAGGCACTGAACGCCTGCTCCACTAGGTCGGTCCGCCGGGTGGCGATGTCAGCGGACATAGTGGCGCGGACTTTCGTGCTACGCACCGCTCCAGCCAATCCGAGATCGTGCATGCTTCTCAGTGCCACTACGTCTCGGAGGACCCAACTCCGGGCCCACCCGAGTCACGACGCCGTGGCACTCGGTTGTTCCTTAATGGTGCCCGGAAACCACTCTGATCGCGCGCTTCACAGAGTTCGGTGTGTCGTGAACCCTTCCGCGGTTGACACCTCAGGGTGCCGGATTGGTCCAAGCCGAACAGGGCACCAACCTGGTCGCCTGGAGCCAGAGCAGCATGAGCATCCAACCGCGGCATGCAGTGCACGGTCGTGGCGGCCGGCCCTCCCCGCTGCGGGACAGCGATTCGAATACGAGCGCAGGGCCAGCAGGCCCGCATCACCTATTTCTGTCCGCGCTGCCAGGCCGAACCGGCAAGAAAGGCCGCTCCGACCCGATGAGCTAGTATTGCCGCGGTTCCGGTACACGGGGCGGCGGGGGGATATTTGATCTAGTGATCGACCAGGATCAGGCGCGGAAGTTTTGGGCCAACTGGGTACGCCGCGAGATCGGCGGCAACGACATGATCCAGGAGGCAGCGGTCGGCGCCGCCGTCAACGAGCTCCTTCTCGGACACGATAACCAGGCGGCCGCCGATGCCGCGCGCAACACTGCCCATCGGCTTGGTGGCGGTGTGCCAACCCCCCACCCCGACCCTCCCCCACAAGGGGGGAGGGAGGTTGCCGCCACACCGATCGCTTCCCCCGGCCCGGTCGCGGCCGGGCAGCCTGGGCAACCTCTGGCCTGCAAGCTCTGCGGCTCGACGCCCGCCGCGAACATGACGATCCACGAGCACAACGGCCGGCTCCTCTGGATGGTCCACAAGACAAACAAAGGGCCCTTCTGCCGTGACTGCGGCACCGCGCTGCTGCGTCACCACCAGAACAGCACGCTGTTCCAGGGTTGGTTCGGCATCTTCTCCTTTTTCATCACCCCCGTTACCCTGCTGCTCAACCTGTTCGCGTGGCGGAAGGTGAAGGCGCTTGGGCCGCCGCAGCGG
>WNFD01005644.1_pt1 | contig 14554 bp, 17 predicted proteins | sample 5400491 | NCBI WGS metagenome assembly WNFD01 (sample SAMN13153343, study PRJNA577476) | soil metagenome | isolation source: 120 cm saprolite under Douglas fir tree site 2 hole 2 replicate 2 | place: USA:California | collected 2015-04-18
AAGTTGTTCACACCTGGTTGCGACGATTGCCAAACCCTGACACACGGCTTTCGTGTGTCCTCTATTGCTTTCGCCTCCCGGTTGCGCTTGCAAGCCAGTGCCGCTGGCCAACATGCGAAGCCACGGTCGAAACAGAGTGTTCGTCTGTTGCAGCAATCCGGACTGTCATCGCAACGCTGAATTGGACGTCAGCGGCCTCGCCGATCACATCACTTTCAACGACATGCAGCCGCGCATGGTTTGTTCGGTCTGCGATCATCGCGGCGCCGACGTTAGTTAGCCGTCGTGGCTGCATCATGGTTGATTGGTCCCGCCGTCCCGAGGATCCGATTCCCCTGCCCGAAGATCGCCAGCTAATCACTCTCAAGGATGCCGGCGGCCTACATCATGAAGCTGCCGAAGGCTGAGCAGGATCTTCCGGAATGGCAGGCGGCGACTAAGGCGCTTATGATGGCGGCGGAAGATCGCGGGCCGTTGATGCACGCGCGCATCGGGGTGCTGCGTGCTTTAAACCGCAACGTCGAACGAATGTTAACTGATCGTAAAGAAATGCACTGGGGGCGCCGGAGGCTCAAGAGGGACCAGGAATGACAGGCCTCATCTATGTCAACACGAGCAAGCAGGTCGGCGATCCCGAGCATCTGCGGGCTCCTGAAGGAGTCAATAGTTCAACCCTTCCGATCGCAGTCGGCTCGCACCTTGAGGGCCCGAACCGGAGTGGAAAATTCGTCGGAATAATTCGGATCGGACGCCGATGGTTTGGTCGCGCTCATGAATTCGGCTTGAGCAGTATCCGATGACCATTCCACGTAACGAACAGCCGCGAACGTAAGCGCGAGCAAGACGAGAAGCTCGACCACTACTGTGGTGGCTATTCCCCGCCAACGGATGCCGCGGTCGTTATGATGCTGACTATTGAATAATGGCATCGCTCTTTCCCGAAACCAGGCTTGCACGTTAGATCTATTCACGATTTTTAAAATCGTGAACTGCCTCACGTCTCACACTTGCTTGAAACTGAGAGAGTTGCGGGCTTGACCATACGGTAGGGCTGAAGTCGCGATGGGAAAAATGAAACCAGCAGGGGTTTCAAACGGAGAGTTCTGTGCTTTATTGGGTGCCGCTACTAGTTGTAAATTCTTATCGGCTTAGTCAACTCCATCGATCGCAGCGCCAATCTCGTAAAGCCTCGGGAACGGGAAGCTGATCCAGGCGCTCCGTTGATTTGCCCGTCAGGCTAATTCCTGTCGAGTCCCGTTTGCAAAAATATTTCGCTTCACCCGTCGGGCAAATCATCTCTACAAATTCGCGCCGTCCCGTCCCACACAGAGGGGCGTATCGCGATCGTCACGAACGCGGGATGGGGTGCGGTGGACGCGGCAGCGTCTTGCGCGCGATGGGGTCGCAGGGCGGGTTCTTAGGGGCTTGTGAGCGGTCACCGGCACGCGGACGAGAGATGTTGCAGCGTACGGCAAAATCGTGTGGTCCTGAAGCCCCGACGCTGGCGTCAAGTTCGCGGAGTTTAAGTCGGCCCAACCGGGCTTAGACAAGACATATCCGCTGATGACGGTGGCAAAAGAGCCCGGTCACCGAGGAGAGCACGACATAAGCCGTAAAACCATTGCGTGCGGGAATGCCGGGCGATTCCGGTGTACTCGTTGTTACTCGTGTGCGTTCTACCACTACCAAGTGCACACGAGGCCGCGGGTGCATCAGCGCCGGATCATTGATATTGCTGGGTTTTTAGCAACTTTTGGATTTTATCCCCGGATTTACCTCAGGTCTCGGCGCCTCAGCTGGCCGATTTCACAGTCCGGCCGCGGCATGGTGAAGTTCCGAAGTAAAGCCCAGTAAACCCGAGCGATTGTCGCACCCGGACGTGCCCGAAAACCGACAAGTAATTCATCAAGGGCGAGCTATCCGAAACGGAGGGCGAGCAATGAGCACCACCTCAGTCCGCGTTCCCGAAACCCTCAGTGTGCATCTCTCCAGACCGCTGTCTAACCACAGCTTCCCATCTTTTCGCTCGATCAAGAACAATCTTAATCTCTGGCGAGTACCGGAGGTCTTTAGACATTGCTTCCGCTTGCTTGATGAACACATTGGACATCGCGCCCTCAGCGCGCGCAACTTCTAGAGCGAGGAACGCGGCGGCAGCCGCTTCTGCAATCCGATTGCCTTCTCTCTTAAATACCGACATAGCGGATTTGTAACCGGCGATCCCCGCTTCGAGATCGCCTAGCCTGATCGCCAACATTCCGCCTGTTGCCAACAAGTACCCAGGCGATATCTCTCCTTTCACTTTTAGCATTGCTTGACGGAGCAATTGCGACCCTTCTATCAATTCGCCTTTGGCGATCAGACCATAAGCGAGATTGTTCCGCAGCACCAATGACTCTGGATCCAGCTGCAGCCCTCGTCGTGCAGACTTTGTCGCAAGCTCGGCTTCGTCGAGTGTGATAGCGGCGAACGTCCCGAACACAAAAGGCCGCGAGGAAAAGGGCTCCTCTTCTGCCCAGTCTTCGCAAACTGCCAGAAGGCTCTGAAAGTCTCCTGCCCAATAGGTATGGAAGGCACGCGCTTCTCCGGAATCGAGCACTCGATCGATTTGCCCAGACGACACGATCTCGCCACCCAAGAGAGGATTTGCCCACTCAGCTTGGGCAAGCGAGTTTCCCGTGGGGTGCAATAGGCTCTTTCCGAAGAGCTTTCTGGCTTTTCTATTGCCGTCACGAAGATGAATAGTCCCGATCGCCGACGCGAGCTCTGAAACATGCAGCGGCGGAAAGTCCCCGTCGTCGAGCATTGCGCTGCCGACCTTAAAGAATGAAGGCTTGCGATCCGCTAAAGACGCCATCGCGATCTCAGCGGCGATCAGCCAAGGATCGGACTTTGTCGCTTCGTTCCTCTTCAGTAGATCATGCGCGCGTCCAGGATCACCATAATGCTGGTACATGCGAGCGGCGGAGCGGAGAATATGTCGATCCATGGGCGCCAATTGCAATGCGACCGTCATTGCCTTATGGGCTGCGTTCTTTTTGCCGATTGTCACGAAGCCCAGAGCGAGGTCCGCCCAAGAAAACGGATCATCTGGAAAGTTGTGGACATGTTTGCGCAAGTCGCCAATGTTCACGCTGGTACGGAGGTCCAATTTATCCGAATTTAGCCTCCGAAGCAGCATGGTGGCCTGCTTTCTGACGAGCGGGGCCGCATTTGAATCCGGCCTCGTCAGCGTCCTAGCGGCTTTTTCGGCTTCGCCCTCCATTCCCTCGACGATAGCGGTCTCCACCAGCTCAGCTGCAGTGATCACGTCATTGCTCTTGCGCCATGCCTCAAGTCGCGCCTTCAATTCGTCCGGAATACCATAATCGAGTTCCTTCGATGTCTCGGCCGGCATCGACAGTTCACCCGTCGCTAAAACGCGCGAGAGTGGTCTCCATCGAGGCACGACATTCCTGTCTTCCCGGAACGGCTGGCTTGTCATGCGCTTTGGCGCACACGGGCGGAAACGGTTGTACGCTTCAGCAGGAGATCGGTATGCGACTTGTAGCGCTCGAGCGAGTATTGGCTGAACGAACCGATCCCTTTGCGATGGCCACGTTTCGCGAGGTCAGGATTGCAGAGCTCGCGCACCATGGTCGTGATTTCATTGCCGACCAATGGATCAATGTTCGGGCTCAAGTCGGCCAGTACATCCGAGAACGCGCGCTGCAAATGGGGTAAGACTTGGTCGTATGTTCCTGCCCAGTTATTGGGATGAAACGCAGGGTCGAGTCGCGAGAAAAGCGCCGAGGTGACATTAACGCCCGAAAAGAGAAAAGCTGCTAAATTTCCGAGCAGGTAAAGGTCACAGCCGATCCTTCTCACGACAAAGTCCGAGTGAAGATTGGAGTACAGCTGCTCGGGCGGAGCGTACGTTCGGTCTCCAGCAATCGCGAGCTTGTCGATCCAGACCTCATAGCCACGCCGAGACGATCGGCCGAAGTCCCCGACGCGACAACCGGCATCGCCGTAGGTTAAGACGTTGGATGGCTTGAGATCCTGATGGGCTATCGCCTCCAGGTGGAGCTGCATCATCCCGAGCGTAACGTCATTAAGAATGCTCAACGAGATCAAGCAATCCAAGCGATTCTTGAGATCCACCTGCTTACGCACGTCGCTTTCCGCGAGCTCAAAAATTAGATATGCGACTCGTCCGGAAATGGGGTCGAAATTCGGAACCTGTGTGTAGCCGTGGGTCACGGCAATAACGACACGCGAAAGCTTTCGGCCTTTGCAATGTTCCAGGATGTCGCGCTCGTGGTTGTAAGCCGAAGTCATGTCTTGTAGGGCGCGGGCAGGATCGGACGTGTTGAAAGCGTCTGAGAAGTCGAGGGCTTTGAGAAAATGCTCTTTGCCGGTGCTGTCAGTGACGATGTACGGGACGGAGAATATTCCACCCGAGCTTGGTTGGTGCGCGACTTTTCTTACGACGGTCCATCCGCCCTCTAGGGCCATGCCCAGTAGATTGTCTGCAGCGCTCATTGGACTTTTCCCGGCTTTGAGGTTGACGAAGCACTTGTTGGTCGGTCGGATGCAATTGCCTTGAGCATTGCCAGACCCTCTTCGGACAAAAACAATGCCCTTCGTCGGGGATCCGAAGCGCTGATCTCTTGTCGTATGAACGGCAATGTGCCTGCTTCCATTGTTTCGAGGGTTTGATACCGACCGAGGAGAATTGCCACGTGTCGGCTCACGGTCTGCTGAGGTAAACCAAGATTGTCGGCGAGTTCGTTCACCGACAACCCTGGGTTTCTTGCGATGGTGATGAGTGCAAGCACTTGGGGCAGGCTGAGAACATTTTGCCAGGCGCTCAGCCCCTCGGATAACGCAATGAGCCTTCGAAGCTCTTGATTAGAAAATTCCACGATTGCCGGTTCCCACTTTCCAGTATCTACTCGAATTAGAGTATATACCCGAATTAGAGATCCGCAAGGTGGCAATCATGTTCTGTTCTCAAACCAAGGAAAAATGTCGAGCCAGAAGGTCATGTAGGGCTAAGTGCTGGTTTTCACGGCAATAGTTATTAAGGGGGAGTCGAGAGGTTGGCTTCTTACCACTACTCAAAGTAGTTGCACCAGTAGCTGTGCCGTGGGCCACTCGGAAAATTCCCAGAGTGACCGCCGCAGACGCGCTACTGTCATGAGATTGCAGGCGAATTCGTGCGCGGACTAAGAGCCTGAAAGCCGTGCAGAAACTATGGCGGCGGTTGCTACAAGGGAATGCCCCGGACGTAATGCGTCAGCTTGATCATCTGCACGGGACCGAGTGTCGACTCTCGTCCTGGTTGTCTCCACGGAACGACACGCTAAAGTGCCGCTTAACGGGGGGAATTTCTTGATGTCATTCGCGGACAAGCTTGTCCAAACGCCGCGGCGTGAAAAGTCCGGCGAAACTGGGTATGAGCGATACGATTATCAGGCAAGTTGGGGCCTCGCCCTAATTTTTGAGAGCCACTCCGAACTCGACGACTACGCGATCGCTTTCGAATTTCATGATGACATCGTTCGGCTGAACAGTAGTTCGGTGCCAACTAATGCGCGATTCTATCAGGTCAAAACCAAACTTAGCGGCCATTGGACGCTCACCGACCTCAGCAAGCGAAAAAAGTCTAAAGATGGAACCACATTCCTGCCGTCGTTCATCGGCAAAATGTCCGACAACTATTTCCTGTTTCCGGATGCAACCGAGAGGCTAAGTTTCGTCTCAAACCTCCCCTGCGAATTTATTGACGCATCCGCGACGGTCCACTGTTTCGCAAACTGTGAACCTCAAGACTACGCAAAATTCCTGAAAAAGTTAAAGCTCGAATATCCTGCGGCTACCGAGAGTACGGCAAAGCTAATGCACTTTGTCAGAGCGAACTTAAGCCTGCATGATGCATCAGCGCATTTGAAGGGACTGATGCAGGAATTTGTGACGAACCAAGTCGGGACGATCAGCTACAGCCCGGACACTCTCTATAAAACGATCATCGAAGAGTGTCGTACAAAATCAAAATACACCGGCACCATCGATACCTTTGCAGATTTGATCAAGCACAAGGCCGTTACAAAAAATCAGGTCAATGGCTGGCTTTCGCAAATAACGCTCAATCACGCGGCCCCGGACTGGTCGGCCTTTAGCAATGAACTTACATATGGCGCAATGGAAAAAACCGATCTTGCAAAGCAGTGGCAGCTTTATCGGACTCTCGCATTAGGTGCCGGCAACGAAGCAATAAACCGAGTTCGGGCTAGAATCCGCTCTGAATTGGGAAAGCTTGCGGGATCTCCGCTGGCATTGGGTCCGCTGACGGATGACGTGTTCAACACAGTCTGGAATTTCGCAAAGACCACGATCTCGGGAATCAGTGCGAGCCGAGTGAAGGTGATGATCATCTATGAGGTGATGACGTATGAAGCGCCAGGAAATGTACAAAAAGCTGATCAGAAGCCTTCGGACCAAAAGCCATGAAAAGCTTTCAATTGCAAAGGCTGCTTCTCCTGTCCGCGCGCGAGAAGGCGGCTCAACTGGTCAAGTTCGATCCCAAAAAGACAGTGGTCCTCGGCGAAAATGATACTGGCAAGTCGTGTCTCATCAAGTCGATATATTCTGCCTTTGGCGCAGATCCTGCCAAAATCAATCCGACGTGGGTGAATGCGAAAGTTGATATCTTTGTAGAATTCACGGGCGACGGAGTGCCGTATCGAATATTGCGATCTGGTACGAATTTCGGGCTCTACAACGGCAAGGGCGAGGCCATTTGGTCTGGTTCAGGCATTACGCGTGGCATCGGTCCGGAGCTTGCTCGGCTGTTGAGTTTTGAGCTTACACTTCCGGATCGTCAGGGCGAGTTGCTAATACCTCCGCCAGCGTTTCTGTTTCTGCCGTTTTATGTCGATCAGGATGTCAGTTGGGGTGGAAATTGGATTTCGTTCTCTAACCTCCAGATGTTTAACAACTATCGGAAGGACGTAGCGAATTTCCACGCTGGCCTGCGCCCAAATGAATATTACCAGGCAAAGGCAATGAAGTCCTCGTCCGACAGGGCGAGAGACGACCTAAAAGTGGAGCGCCGTGCACTTGAGCGTGCAAGCAAACGCTTGCGGTCTAATCGAGTCCAGCTGCACGTCAATCTTTCTCCCGATCAGTTTGTCGATCAAATCGACGCTCTCGTTGCCGAGTGCCAAACATTGCAAGGCGAGCAGGAAAAACTGCAGCACACTCTGTCAGAACTAAATTCAAAAAGGGCGATCCTTGTGGAGCAGTCCGTGATTGCAGAAAACGCTCTCGCCGATCTTGATGCAGACTACGAGTTCCTCCGACGCGAGACTGATGACGAGATTGTTTGTCCAACGTGTGGAACGGTCCACGCGAATGACTTTGCTAATAAGTTTAGTCTGATTTCTGATGTGGATACCTGCCGGGGATTCCTGATCGAGGTTCGTCGCGAAATCGACGCAGTGGATGCGCAAATATCTTCCGAGAAGCAGAAGTTGGGGTCGTTCGCCAGTTCCATTGATAAAATCAACAGCATTCTCGATGAACAGAGAGGTGAACTAAAGCTTCGCGACTTGATCGAGGGCGAGAGCGAAAGATTGATGGATGCCACCTTCACGGCGGAACAGAAAGAGATCGACTCACAAATTGGTGCGCAAGAAATGAAATCCGATGAAGCGGCTCAGGCCATGAAGTCGTATGAGGATAAAAAGCGACAGGACAATATTAAAGGCTACTATTTACAGCAGATGAACTCGTTCGTTCAGCAGCTGAGGGTCCCAAATCTTTCCGAAGACAGTTACAAAGCAATCGACAGCATCATCCGCGAAACAGGCAGTGATCTGCCGCGCGCTCTTCTGGCCTACTATTACGCTTTCATCCATACTATGAAGCGACACTCAACATCCGCATTCTGCCCGATCGTAATTGATACACCCGTGCAGCAAGATCAGGATAAGACAAACGCTGCACGCATGATAAGCTTCTGCCTCAGCGAAACTCCGGCAGACTCGCAGTTGATTCTAGGTACTGTCAGTCTCCATGGCGTAAAATACGACGGTCATGTCATTGAAACTGACACGAAGAACAAGCTGCTTAAGGCAGGCCTATTTGAAGAAGTAAGCGAAATACTTAAGCCCTATTATGCCAAGTTACTCCAATGATGGTGATGCCCGTCGTCGCGCTGGGGAAGGTGGTCCATAACTACGAGGGGCTTCACGATCGCGGGCGTAGAAAAGAGCGAAGCGATGACTGACACGCCCGAGTATCGTGCAGCCAACGGCGACGATGCGGTTGGCATATTGACTGTTTTACAAGACGTAGCACCAGAAATAGCTCTATCGCTCGATACACCGGAGCGCCAAGAGGCCATGCAGGCCATAGTCGCAGAATGCTGTGCCAGTGGAGAGTCATTAGTTGCGGTTGACGGTGATGGCACAGTTGTCGGTTTTGTGCTTGCGAAGCCGGATCGACTTGAGAGATTCTTTAACAGAAACCAGGCACTTTCTTTGCGCTATATCGGTGTGAGTAAAGTCTGGCGTCGGCACGGAATATTTGCTGGCCTTATGGAAAAGTCGATGGCCAAAGGTGTGCCACTTACCGCGAGCGTCTTACACACCAATCCAAGCGCCATGGCAGACCGCCTTGTAAAGGTTGGATACCGAGAAAGTAGAATCTGATGCCAAGGAAACACGATTGCGATGGACTCCGACGCCAGTCGTCAAAGCCCGATGACGCTACGGAAGATAAACGATTCGTTGTCGACTTTAGCAATCTGCCTTCTTTGTTCCCTACACATCGACATAGTCCGATGTTCTGGGAGACCCTTGGTCGAGCGATTGCAACGTTTGGTTTTCTTGAGGAAGTGCTAGGCAAAGCGATTTTTGCGTTTACCGCGACAACACAGTACCAAGAAGGTGAGATTGATGCTGCGTTCAAAAATTGGCTACCGACTCTTGAGAGAGCGTTGATTGATCCGCTTGCAGGTCTAATCGATGCATATGGCAAAGCTGTCCGCAACAACTCAGCGGCTACTATTGAAAATCTCGATGAGCTGTTGTGTGAACTTCGAGCGGCTTCGGTAATCCGAAACGTTTTGTGCCACGGTTCTTGGCGGACGCCGGACGCCAGTGGAAGCTCGCTTCCCCTCTTTGTAAACAGGCAAAAAATGGTGTGGGACACCTCGATTGACATCCCATATTTGAAGCAGACGCAGAAAGCGGTCGCCGAGTTGGGATGTGCCGTTATCAATACAGTCACGCACATGGGATGGCAGTTTCCGGGCTCACACGGTCCCGGAAAAACAATATTTGAAAAACCAGCTTAGCCGAGGCTGGAATGCATCTTCCAGAATGACAACTTCGGGTCAAACTGCAGAAGTCTGAGTGCGCAACTGAGAAGTCCGCTTTGCTCTCCTGAACGGACATCGCTAGTTCGAGCCGTCAGGTCCGAAAAGTGCCAATGAACGGAAGTGGCGCTGACGCCATCATCTAGGCGCGGTGCCGTATTGAGCGCATGCGAACTCGATCTCTTGGTGGTCGGGCAAATACTCTGCCCCATCCCACATTCCGCGTGGAACAGATCCAGCAAGTCTGTGAGCAGCTCGACTTGCTCACCTTGATTTATTGGCGAGGTGGGATGGACTTAATATAGTGCCGCCATTCCAGTGACTACGAATCCAGTTTTAGGGCTGATCGGCGATGAGACATTTCGCGAATTACCGGCGCTCGTATCGGACCAGTCTAGAACCGAAGCTTTGCTCCGCAAGCTCGGCCGGTCCGTTTACGTTTTGCCTAAAGTGGACTATAGACTTTATTTAACGCGGGCATTCCACTGTCCGCGAGTATGGCCTGATTCATCCAACCGCGCTCGATCGCAGCAACTTTAGTAGAGTCTGCGACGAGGTAGACGAACCAGAACGGCACGCCGACATCGGTTCCTTTTCGCTTCGCTTCTGTATCCAGGTGAGATCCCATACGGCTCCGTACGCTCCCTGTCGCTAAGCCGACGTATAGGACATCTCCGTTATACGTAACCAGCGCGTAGCAGCCTGGCTTGTCAGGCACAGTTACATGGTGCGACCAAGCGAAGCGCGTGCTTTGGTCCGGTTTTGGAGACAATTGGTCTGCTCGCATGGCGACCTCACAACTGGACGCCGCTCGCGTTCTCCTGGACGTTCATCGCCAGGCTGAGCGCATTCGCAAGCTTGCCGATCGCGCCCCGATTGAGCCCGGATGCAGCACCGCCGCGATGCCACCATTCTGTATGCGACATCCCAATGTGCTCCGGGGGAAGATTACCAAAGCCGCGCTTCAAGAGCGCTTTGATGGTGTCCTTCTTGAAGTCCGACTTCGCCGCAAGGTGCGTAAAAACTGTCGGGGAGACGGTGTGGAATAACTCCACTCCATTCGTTTTGAAGATCACGGTTGACACTTCCGAGTCGTCCACCAACAGCTCAACTATCGCCTTCCAGTAGTTCGAAAGAATAAGTGGCCGATTTCCATCCCAAACCGGGTTTGAAAGCGGATTGTTAGCAGAGAAGATGTGACGCCTGAGCGACGTTATGAAGCTCTTCTGGTTGATAGTGCCGCCATCACCTTCATCATTCGCCATGCGAATCTTACCGTACCAGGGGGACGTTGGCTCGTCATTTAAATGGTTTGCCACCGCCAGAGCTCGTGCATCTTCACCTTTCTCCACCTGACGGCGTATCCAGCGCGGCATCGTTGGCGTTTTCTCCAGGCCAATCATTTTGGTCAAGCGCGCGACAATCTGTTGCTCGATCGCCCTGTCAACTGACCGTTGCGTGGTGTTGACGATGAGAAAATGGCACATCTGACTGATCTCATCGAGGTTGACGCCAATGTTCACAGGAATCTCGAATTCCAGCATTTCGGCGTTCTTCTCCGCCGCCAAGACGAGTCCGGCGATTCGGTGCTGACCATCAACAACATTGAACGGCCCAATCTGGCTTACATCAAAAGTTATTGTATTCATTGCTGAATCGAACGTGATGTCCTTGTTCGTTGCCAAGAAGATCGAGGTTGGCAGGAACGCATCGTGTTCGGTCTGGCCGTCGATAAGGTAATCCGCGAGCTTCTTAGCCCGTCCCTCGTTCAGAAGACGCTGGTAACCGGGGCCGGCGTCGGCGGGGTCAAGCTTGCTTATGGTGTAGAAATTTGGCCGTTTTAGATGGCTGACCTTGAGGGAGGTAGAGTATAGTTTGAGCGAACCTTGTCGAACCAGCGCTGCCGGACGAGTAATTGTTTCCACCGCCATCCCCCCCTGAATTTGGCGCAATACACAAGGAATATCACCGAAATCAAAGGCAAAGGATAGTGCGTGCCTCCCTATCCTGTAAACAGTGCCTGGCTTTGAACTGGATTGCTGCGCAGCAACGAAATGACGCGATGGGTCAAAAGCGCCGTTTTGACAATCGGCCGGTTACTTCCGGTCTACCCCCAACTTCAGACATGTCGCGGCACCGTACTACGTGACGCGAAGTGCCAATTCCGGACCTCACGCCCCGTCCTCTCAGTAGCCGTCATCAAGGCTGAGCGGGAAAGTAACGCGAACTCGTACCGTGGTCCGGTACGATCAAAATCGTGCTCCGGATGCTCCGCTAAGGAGGCCTCTGCCCTTGAAAGAGCGTCGGCTTCGTTGGTCGCGTGAAGCGCGTATGTTGCAAGACGTTCCCCATCGCGTTCCCAAACGACCTGATACATCTTCCAACCCGGCCGATATTCGTGGCCATACTGCCTCCGCGCGGAATCATGGCGCATGCCCACCTCACGCCGCCGCCGCTGAATGGATCATCGGCATCCAGCACAACAGCGGCGCTACCGAGGCTTGGGTCTGGGCGATCGACAACGTGATGCTATTGCTTCACCCCGGAGTCGTGTAGATTTTTGATATACAGGGCGCGGTCGCTGCTACTCACACCGCCCGTCCAGAGGACCGGAGACGCACCCACACTGGGTACGACCGGAGACGCCCTCACACTGGGATATGCATTCATCGCGTGGCGATGATGAGTCCGATGCGCGGCCAAAGCGGCAGAAGTAGAGAGAGTGAGGACAGCAAGACTGATAAGAATGCTTTTGGTCATAGTCAGCTCCTCTGAGATATCCCCCCTGAAGCATCCGTAAATTGTAGCACGACCGGCACTCCTCGGGTATCCGCACCTCTCTCCGTCACCATAAAGTGAAATTCTTGTCGGGGTGGCGACGATCTCCGGAACTCCCGCTGCACCTGCGCAAGAGCAAACGAACAGACCAACCTCAACCTGCTGCTCGACATCCACCTCGGAGGAATTTCGGGGATCGAGCTGCAACGCCGACTTGCGGCATCGGGATCGAAGTGCCCTGTCATCTTCATGACGGCGAACGACGACGAGGCCACGCGCAATGAGGCGGTGGACGCCGGGTGCATCGGCTATTTGCGCAAGCCGTTCGCACGGCAAGTCTTGCTGAATGCCATTGGGAAAGCTGTGGCCCGAAACGGGTCAAACTGCGACATGTCCGCCCAAATGGGCTATGTCTGCTGTACCCCCGATACCGGAAGCGATGGCGCACACCAGCCGCATGGACTTCCAAGGTTCGGACATCAGCCTTCCGATCCGTGAGCGGCAAAATCAGCCGCATTTTTCTCGACAATTTTCCAATCGGCCCTGCGCGCGCGCTCCGGCGCGCGGCTGATGATTTCGTGAATCATGACGGCGTCGAGCGTGCGGTGAGCCATCAAGGCGTTCGCAATCGCCAGAACCGCCGCGCGATGCTGCACGATCAACGCCTTGGCCTCGGCAAGGTCAGATAGGCATCGATGGCGGGCTCCGACGAGCAGATCAGGCTCGCCAGCGCGCGGGCCTGCCTCATGTCGGAATGCGCGATCTCGGCGCGGTGCTTGGTCACGAAGAGTCCCTGCCTCATCCCGCGAGCGCGCGGTAGCGTCGCAGGATCATCAGCGCGGCGTCAGGCGTCGGCGCGACGAGGACATTGCGCCTTTCAAGTTCGCGCACTACGAGGCCCCGCTGATCGACCGTGCAGCCTATTGCGCTTGATCTTGCGCGGATGCGGCAACGGGCCTTCGTGGTCTTGGGTCCCACGCCAGATCGAACACGTGGACGTAGCCGCCGCAGAGCTGACATTCCGGTCGGCCTCGTGCATCGGCGGCTTGATCCAGTGGCCAGCCTTGACGTTCTTGACGCTTAGACGTGTTACCCACCCCAGTTCTTAAAACGATTGTGTCCGTATCCACCGTAATAGGGATGTCCGTAGCCACCGTAATAGGGATGTCCGTATCCACCGTAGTAGGTAGGTCCGTATCCACCGTAGTAAACGGGGGCGTCTCCGCCGTAGTAGCCATAGCCGGGTCCGTAATACCCATATCCCGGGCCGTATCCGTATGCGCTAGAAGCCAGACCGCCGATAAGGGCACCGGCAATTAATCCGCCTGCGATACCCGGACCCCAGCCCCAACCTCCACGCGCTTCAACCGGTGTCGGTATGGAGACTGCAGTCAACGCCACTACGGCTGCGGCGGAGAAAACAACTGCTGCCTTTTTCATGGGTTTTCCTTTCACCAAAATAAAGCGCCAAGCGAAGGCATTCTGCCGATTGAACCCGGTAACGCTCTGTCCATTGCTAGTTCCTTCGCGTGGAACTCCCAACCCGAACAAAAAAACCACAAGCCGGAAATTTGTTCCGGCCAAATACGAAATAGTGAACTTTATGTCCGCATTCGACAGTGGGCCGTTGATTCAAAGCAGGCGACTGCGAAATTCAAATTAGGCCAAGGGGTTCAATTTCACTTCCTTGAAGGCTGGTTCGACATGCGCGATCTCGGCGCGGTGCTCGATCACGAGGAGCCCCTGCCCCATCCGGCATGCGATCAAGTGCCGTAGCGCCGCAGGATCATCGGCGCAGCGTCAGCGCAATGAGCGCGGGACATTCCGCCTTTCAAGTTCGTGCGCACCACAAGGCCCCGCCGAACGTGACCTCCTTGAACCGTCCGCCGTGTTCTATGTCCGCTCTGCAGCATCACGGACTTAAACGTGACCTCCTTGAACCGTCCGCCGTGTTCTATGTCCGCTCTGCAGCATCACGGACTTAAGTTAGACATCGCGCCGAGTCCGAAAAGTGCACATTACCGGAAGTGGCATCATCATTGATTGCATGAAGTGTCCCCGAAAAGGATTGGCCGCTTATCTCGGCAGTCTCCAACATTTTCCGCGCGAGAGTCCCTGACTCATCGCTACGGCGATTGCGATGCAATCGTCGTTAGCTCTCGTCGAGGTCGCCAATGTGATGTTGGGCGTAGAGCTCAAGGCTGAGCTTGGCGACGAGGTCGATTTGGGTTTCAAGGAAATCGATATGATGTTCCTCGTCGTGCATCAGCTGCTCGAAGAGGCCGCGCGTCACGTAGTCCTTCACACCGTGGCAGTGCGTTGCCGCTTCTTCGTAAAGTGCCCGCGCTTCCGTTTCGGCCTGTAAATCGCGGTCAAGCACCTCCTTCACCGTTTGACCGATACGAAGGG
>WNFD01012814.1_pt1 | contig 14550 bp, 5 predicted proteins | sample 5400491 | NCBI WGS metagenome assembly WNFD01 (sample SAMN13153343, study PRJNA577476) | soil metagenome | isolation source: 120 cm saprolite under Douglas fir tree site 2 hole 2 replicate 2 | place: USA:California | collected 2015-04-18
GGGCGGCGCCGGTGGGACGCGCGCGGTATTACTGCTCGGTCCCGCATTCAGCGACCACGCGATTTGGAACGACCTGCTCGCCAGTCCGAATCGGCATGGCTCAATTGATCCCACCGCGAATTTCAATTTTCGGCGGCCGGGGGTTCAGCCGTCTGCCGTCGATCTGACCGGGGTCAGCGCAGCAACCGACTATTACACCGCTGACCTCAATGACGACGGCAGTGGCGATCTGGCTGGCCTTACCGCCCAGATCGGGCGCATCGTGGCACGCATCCGCCAAGTGCGCCCGGGCGTTCAGATAACACTGGTCGCGCACTCGACCGCCGGCGTACCGGCCCGGGCATTCACTGCATCTCCGGCAGGCTCGGTAATTCGCGGATTGATTACGCTGGGAACTCCCCATCTGGGGGCTCCACTTCCGTTCATCACGGATAGCGGCGTTGCGGACGCGGTGAGGATGATCCAAGCGATTATGCCATCGGCGCCGGGCAGCGACCTGATTGGAAACGCAGTTGCGCATATGGTCGGTGCGCTCGATGGCTTCAAACTGGCAGCCGCACCCGGCGCACTGCCGTCGCCGGCGCCATATCCGGTTGGGTCCTTCAATTTCGCCGCCAACTCGACTGATACCGGCGGGCGTCCGGCTTTGGCCCTGGGCGGTGCTCTTTCTGGAAGCCTACTCGACGCACTAAAGACGGCGGCCGCGGCTCTCGCGACGGCTGCCGCCAACCCCGCTCCGCCGCCGCCCGCGCCGACTCATCTAGCTGTCGGCTTGCGTGCCAGTCTCCCGTTGCCGTCGCCTGCTCCGGCTGACGTTGCAGCCGACGCGTCAATCCGCGCGGATATTTTCCGAATCAAGCTGCGCGACGGCGTCGCCGAGCCCCCGCGCCCGCCACATGCCGTGCAAGTCCGGGTCCGCTTGAGCCGGCCGGGCGGATGGCTGGTGGGCAGCGCGAGTTCGTATGCTGGCCCCGGTCTTCCGCTTATAGACACGCGGATTCGATGGGCAGAACTGGGAGCTAATATCTCAGCGAATGGCGGTCTTCACGTCGAGCCGGTGGTCGAGTTCCATCAGGTGTCGTTGCATGCGCCGATGCAGCAGGCGGTCCATCTGGCGGATACCCAGGCCCAGGCGCTCCTGGGTACAACGTTGCATGCCGTCTCCAGCGCACGCGCCGGTTCGCCGGTTGCGATTTTGCTCGATTGGCTGCAACGGCTCAGAGTCGCGGTGCCCGATCCGCACGGCGGCATCGGGGTATCCGCCGATGCTTTCAATGCGATCGGCGTAGATGCGGCGGGATTTTTCGGACCGCGCATTGTAGCAGCGCTTGATGCGGCTGGTGGAATCGGCGGCTTTAGCGGTACGCCGGGTGGGCCATGGACGTTGCCGATTGGGAGCTTGCCGCTGGAGGCCTATATCTCAGCAAAGCCGTGGCGCGCCGGTCTTCGCACCTCCGGTCCGTTTCCCATCTCGACTAATCTGTCTGTTACCTTTGACGGCAGCGTCGGGATTCCCGATTTCTCGCCGGCGCTCAACGGCTCGGTAAATCTCGCCGCCGTGAGCCTGGCCTGGTCGCAACAAGCTGAGCAGCTTACTTTGCAAGCGCAACCGTGGCTCGCGCCTGTGCTACTGGTGCCGAAGCCCGATGGCGCGGCGATCAAATCCGTGTTGGATGACGCGCTGCCGCGCCTGCTCTTTTCCGGCGCGGCCGCCGCTCTGCTCGAATCGCTGATGGGGCCCGGGTTCAGCGTGGGGCCGCTCGACTCGTTCTTTTCATCGCCGGGCAGTTCGATCACCAGTGGCTCGGCGGCCGGCAACGGGGCCGGAGGGCTGGACACCAACAAGCTCACCGCGGTGTTGCAGGCGATTAATGGCGCGCTGGGTTTTCCCGCGGGGCCGGGGCTCAGCCTTCCGGCCAGTTTGCAAATCACAGCCTCTGGCAGCGGCACGGATTTGGATCCCGCGTTGATTGCGCTAGGCACGCGCGCGCCCATCGACGGCGTGATTGCTATACAGGCGGGCCTTGCATTCGACAGCCGCCTGCACGTAGTTCCGGCCGGCAACATCGTGGTAACGATTTCGCCGATTCCGGGCGGCGTCGGATGGACTGGAGTGGAGGTCGCATTCGGTCTCTCGCCCGCGGGCGTAACGCTGAGCATAACGCCGGAACCCAATCCGCCAATTCAAATTCTGCCGAGCTTCAGCGGTCTTGGTGCGCTGGCGGGCGCGCTGGAAGCGCTATTGCCCCGGGCGCTGGACGAGTTGGTGGCGGCTCTCAGTCCGGGCGGCGCGCTGCTCGGACTCGTGCTCGATGTGGCAACGGCGCTCGACCTCTACGACAACGCCGGAAAATTCGCCGCCCATGCTGCTCAACTCAGGGCGCTGCTGTCGACGAATTGGACCAGCGGCCTTGGCCTGACGCCCGCCGCGCAGAGCCAGGTTGCAACCGCAATCGCGAATCTGTTCAGCGGAGCTTCACCCCTGAGCGGCACTATTCCCGGCCAAATCACCGCAAGTGGATCGGCGGTAACCTGGAGTTACGATCTGTCGGCGCACGGACTCGGGGCCGGAACGACCTCCGCGATGGTTGGATGGGACAATCACGGACCCATCGCGAAGCTTGGGCTGACTGGAGTGAAGCCCGATTCGGGCGCTCTCAGCATCGAGTTGAACGCCGGCTACGCTGCGGGCGCGCTCCAAATGAGCGCTGGCCTCGCCGCTCATCTTCAACAGGGCCTGGGACTCGGCCTCACGCCCAGGCTGGGCCTAAGCATCAGCGGCTCATCGCTGCAGGTTGAATTTCTGCCGCTCGCATCGAACGGGAACGACGGTCCGCTGTCGCTCGGTCTTGTACCCAACCTGCAAGTTCAGTTCGGCGCGGGCTCTGCCGAGGCGCTGATTGGAGGCTGGCTGCTCCCGCTGATCATCGATCTTTTGTTTAACGCGACCAAAGATCATCTGGGAGATGTGCTGTTTACCGGCGGTCCGACCCTCGAAACCGTTCTGACCGGAGCGCAGCTCATCAATAAGGGCGCTGATCCACCACTCGATACATTAAAAACTCCAACTCCCGACCTGCCGGCAATCGTCACCGGCGCCGCTGCTGCGCTTGCGACCGGCGTATCGGTAGGTGTCAGCAATACACTCACGTTGGGACTGGTCGATGACGGCGGCCGGCTCGGAGTTCGCTTGTCGGGTCATGAGGACTTTGCCGCCGGCTCCTTTCAACTCAGCGTGCGTTTCGGTGCGCCCTCGGATTGGGGCGCGGGTCTGGACGAAGGCTTGGTCCTGTACGTGTTCCAGACCGGCAATCCGATCTCATTCAAGCCGCAGTTGCACGTGGTCGGTGTCGGGCTCGGAATCTCAGGGGAAGGCGACTCGGCGCTGATCAACACTGAGCAATTCCGCCTGGGCGGCGCGCGTGGTTACCTGTTTTTTGATTACGATTTTAGCGCCAGTCCTGCCAGCTTCGGCGCTGGACTCGAACTCGATTCGATTGGGCTGCCATTGGGCCAGGCGACCAGCGGTGGTGTCGGCGGCAACCCGATCGTCGCGAATCTGCTCAAATCGAACGGCGGCGCCGGCGGCGATACGCATCCGGTGAATCCCGGGGTCGATGTCGCAGCATGGCTCTGGTCCGGCCCGGCGGGTGACGGCCAATTCCACGCAAAATTCTCAGGTAAAGACCAGCCAAGAATTTGGCTCGGGGTCCATTCCGCTTTCGGTCCGATTTATATCGACCAGGTCGGCATCGAGCTCACCAACGACCCCGGCGTGGCGCTGCTGATCGACGGCAGCGTCAAGGTCGACGGTCTTACCGCTCAAGCCGACGAGTTGAGCGTCACGATCCCGTTCAGCGCACTGGCCTCGCCGGATCATTGGAAACTCGACCTCAAGGGTCTCGGTATCGGCTTCTCGTCGCCTGGCGTGACGATCGCCGGCGCACTGCTCAAGAGCGACGGGCCGCCGATCGAATACGACGGGATGGTGCTGATTCAGATCGCCGAATTCGGGTTTATTGCGGTTGGCGCGTACTCGACGCCGACTGAAGGCGGCGACAACTACACCTCACTGTTCATATTGGTCGACGTCTTCATCACGATCGGAATTCCGCCGGTGATCGACATCACCGGCTTCGGCCTGGGCGTCGGCTACAACCGGGAGCTGATAGTTCCGGCGATTGATCAGATTCCAAATTTCATCCTGGTCTCCGCGCTCGACGATCCAGAGAGCTTCGCCAACGATCCGATGGGCGAGCTGATGCAGATTCGCAGCTCGATTCCGGCCAAGCGTGGCAGTTTCTGGCTGGCGGTTGGCTTGCGCGGTCAGACGTTCGTGGTGGTCCAGCTCACGGCAGTGGTGTACGTCGTCCTGGACCGCGGTGTCGAGATCGGCGTGCTGGGCGTGGCGCGGATGGAATTGCCGAGCGATGACGCGGCGCTGGTCAGTATCGAACTCGCGCTGAAGGCCCGTTACAGCAGTGCCGAGGGCATCCTCTCGATTCAGGCGCAGCTCAATTTGTGCTGACCCTGGGCGGATATCATCCGGCATTTGCCAAGCCGCCGCAGTTTCCCGATGTGCCCCGATTGGGCTATCGCTGGTCGCTCTTAGGCGTCATCAATATCAAAGGCGAGTCCTATTTCGCCCTGACCAACACCTGCGTGATGGCCGGCACGCGGATGGATGCGACCTACGGGCCGGATTGGATTCATGTCTGGTTCACGGCCTACACCGATTTTCTGATCTCGTGGGATCCGTTCCATTATGACGTCGAGATCGGCGTCCAGGTCGGTCTCGCTCTCTCGATCGAGATCTGCTTTTTCGCCTGCGTCACGATCGATATCAGCCTCTCGCTGGGCGCCAGCCTGCACGTACTCGGTCCGCCGTTACACGGTGAAGTGTCGATCGATATTGCCGTCGCTTCGGTGACGATCGCCTTCGGGCCTGATCCGAATCCGGCGCCCAACTATATCGATTGGACTCCGTTCACAGTTAAGTATCTCTACGGCGGCGACCCCAATGGTTACGCGGTTGCGTCTCACATCCTGACGGGTTTGATTCCGCCGGAACCGTCAGGCGCGCAGCCATCGCCGGGGACGCAGGAGCAGCCGTGGCGGCTCACCACCGAATTTTCCTTCCAAACCGAAAGCCGGATGCCTGCCAACTCCTACGTCGATTTCATCACCGGCGACTCGGGTTTCCTTGCGAATACGCACAGTCTGGACGCGGCGCCGATGAACAAGGAGAACATCGGCAGCGCTCACAGCGTGGTGATCGAGGGGTGGAATGACCAAACGAATAACTGGACTGCCGTCAGTCCAGGCGCCGCTGACTTGCGGTTCACGGTCGACGGAGATCACTTCACGATTACGCCAGTGATGGGACAAGTTTCCGAAGCGATTTGGCATTGGAACGATCCGTCAAGCATTCCCGCCGCGGCGCGCACTCTGCCCGCCCTGGTCGGCGTGAAGATCGTTGGCAAGGCGCTGGCGACCGGTCAAAGCGCGCTGATCCCGATCGGCAAGCTGGTCGACGACGGCTTGAGCCGGCCGCTGCCATTCGCGTTCGACATCAATGTGATTCTGCTCAAGGCGTTAGGCGCCACCGCCGACGCCGTAGCGCAAATCGCAGCCGATGCGGCCAGTTCGACAACTACGGCGGCGGCTACGAGCCTGCTCTCCGGCAGCGGTTTCTTTGCGCAGGCGCGCCAGAGTTCCGGCCTGCCGGAGCCGGGGCTCGATTCGTTCGCGGTGAACGCTTTGTCCCGGTCACGCTCGGCTCCTCCGACCATCGCGCCGATAACAACCGGGCTGACCATGAAGCCGGTGGGTCTGCCGGCACCGCCCCAGATCAATCGGATCGCGCCGGTTGATTCGGTCGCACTGAACAAACCGCGGCTGCGGGCAGTGCTGCAAGGCAGGCCCCAGCCTGTAAAGGATGCGCCGCCCAGTATTCGCACGACCGTAACGAACGTTGCGCCAAAGGGAGTCTTCCGGATGGCCGCGCCAAAGCTCGATACGGTGGCCGGCGCGCGGCTGGAATTCGTATCGGCGCCGAACAGTCCGCGGCCGACCGCCATCGCGCGCAGCGGAAGAACGTTGCGCAGTCCAGAGCTAGGTTGGGCGACCGGCCTGGCTCATCGCTCGCGACTCGGTCGGGCCGGTGCAGCGATCAATGGCGATGGCGTGACGCTCAGCTCAGGGACAACTCACGTTTGGGACCTTGCGACCGTAGGAGGAACGGTCCGCTTGAGCGGAGTCGGTGCGGCGCGCGTCACATTTCTTAGCCGCGGCGGCGCAGTGTTGAGCGACCGCGAAATGCTGGTCGAGGCCGGATCTGCGATTAGCATTCCAAACGGCACCGCAATGATGGCGGTCACCGCTCTCGGCAAGGTGCCGGGCGGTACCGCGATACCACCCGGTTTCGGAGCAGTGCGCGTGGCCCCTCAGGGCGCGACGCCAGTGGTCGGATGGCAGGCGGCCAATCTGGTGACGCAGGCAGGACCGACAACGCTGCTCGCGCGCGGCACCGCAGTTATTATGGCCCAGCACATCACCCCCAAACGCAAAAACCAGCAGATCAGCCAAGCTGCGATTCTTGCCGCCGAGGCGATGGGCACCCAGGTCGGGGTCGAGACCTGGCTGCCGGTGCAAATCGGCACCGTGATGGTGATGCTGGATCAGCAGGATCCGAGCGCAGCCGACGACGGCGATTTTGCACTCGCGGTAACCGGCGCCAAGCTGGCGGCAATTCCGATGCGCGTGATTGGCGGCCGCCACAAGGCCCTGATTTACGACGTGGTCGAACGCGTCCGCGACGCCGACCACATTGTGGTGGCGGTCGCCAGCCGTACCGGATGGCGGCTGGCGGGTGTTGTCGGGCTGCCAGGCAACGCACAGGAATGGGCAGTGAGAATGAACGGTGCGGTGCCGGAACATTTGATTCCCGACGGACCACTCAGCCCCGACGGCCAAATCACAGTGATTCTTTCGCAACCCGTGAGAGGTGCCGCATGAGCGATCCCGCTCCGCCCGGCGTCGGGCAGATGTACCTGTTCGATGTGATGACTCCGCCGCTGGTGGATAATTCCTACCGCGTCACCGTCAATACCGCTGTAACGACTGACACCGGGGCGCAACCGCTGCCCAATTCGCAACGCTTCTTCAATATCGAAGGACCGCGCTTCACCCTGGCGGCAAGCGAAGTGGCGGGTGTCTTTCCGCCGCGCAACGGCCATGGCCCGTTCGACGAGGCGATCCCGCACATCGCATTGGCCCGGCGCACGCTGCCGTGGGAGCGCGAAGTCGACCCGGCCAATCGCATTGGCGCCCCGGCACGCACGCCGTCCGATCCGCCGCCGCCCAATCCACAGCCGGCCGGCAGCGCCCGCCCGTATGGGCCGCCGCCGTGGCTCGCCTTGATATTGTTCGAGGAAGGCGAATACACGCTGCATCAGAACGTCCAGCTTGAACAGGCCGTACCGCGCCAGGTCTTCACGACCTGGGAGGCCCGCAAGGAATCACCTGCGACACTGTCGAAGCTGACTCCGGCCTGGTCGCGGCGCTGATGCCCTCACTAGAGGAGCTGACGCTGCTGAGCCATGTACGCTATGTGAACGTCGATGATCGCGAGCTTAGCGCGGGCAGCAGCAACGGATGGTTCGCGGTGGTGATGGCAAATCGACTGCCGCGTCCGAATGCGAAATGCCGCGCCTGCCTGGTTTCAGTGGAGGCGCGGTCCGACCTGGTGCCGGCCGACCCACCGCCGGTGGCAACGACGTTGATCGATATCATCGATATTGAAGAGCCAACCCTGGTCAATGGCCGCCGCCAGCCCGCATCCCCGGCAACGGCGGCCCCGGCGCTTCCCCGTTTCAATTCCACGCCCCGCTCTTCGGCCCGAGGAATAGGAGCTGGAGTGCTGCAGCCGGGTATCGCTGTGGGACCCGCCATTGGCATCAATCCGAACCTGTTTCTTCCCCGTACCGTGCAGCTCGTCCTGCTCCATAGCTGGCAGTTCGAATGCACGGACATGGGCACTTTCCGTGATCTCATGCAGGGTTTGGACGTCGCCATGATAGGAACGGTTGCCGCTCCCGGACATCCGCCGATTACGGATACCGCCCATCTGCGACTCGAACTCCAGGACCGGGCCGGCGTCGCGGAAGAAGTGTGGTATCGAGGACCGTTGGTTCCTTTCGAATTGACGCGCGACCCGCTCGGTCCTTACCACAGCGCCGATCAGTGCCGCCGCGCAACGCCGGAGACCGGTGGTGAAGACGTCTCCTATGCGGCGGCGTTCGAAGTTGGCCGCTTGCTGGCCGCGGCGGATGGCCGTTTGGCACAGGAGCTGATGCGCTGGCGGCGCGAAGCCTTCAAGCAGTCCAATCGGCGCGACGTGCTCAAGTCGGTGGCACAGAAGATCGCGATAGCGCAGGAACTCGATATTCATACCCCCGTGGTGCCGGTGGTGGCCGCCAGTGCCACCGCCCGCATCGTGGCGGGCGCCGGACCTTACGCCGACACTTACGGATTAGCGGCAGCTTCGCGCGCGATCGGAATGAACCCTCAGGCTTTGCAGACGGCGTGGAAGCTGGGTTCCGTAGCCGAGGCCACGGCTATTTTAGGCGGCGACCCCGGTACGCTGGGCGCGCAGGTCAGCGCGCCGGTTCAAACGCCTCGCCCTGATGTCACGCTCGATCAGGTTGCCAATGATTCGACTGCACTAGAGCGGCTCGCGCGCAGTCGTGACCAGCTATTGATCAATGTCCGGACAAAGCTCGAGGGCGGCAGATGAGAGCAACGTGGATCAACAACAGCGCAGCTTTGCGCGAACGGATGCTGCAGCCGGCACAAGTCGAGAGTAATGATGCTGAAGCCGAGATCCCGCCGTATATGGAATCGTTTCTTGCCCATCTGCGGCTGTTGGTCGGCATCCCATTCGACTATCTGATCCCCGACGCACGCCTGCTGCCCGACGAATCGGTCCGATTCTTCTATCTCGACCGATCCTGGACCGACCGCACGGTCGATGGCGCAGTAGCGGTGGGGAAGATCGGTACACGCGAGCAGGCGCATCACCAGGCGCACGAGCCGGCAGTGCGCCAGCAGCTCGACCTCACCGAACGTATCGTGCGGCCCTTGCAGCGGCAGCTCGACTCGTTCGTCAATCTGAAGGCGGGCAACGATCAGAACTCCACATCGGCGGAGACGATCACCGGATTCCTGCTGCGGTCCGCCGCGGTCAGCGGATGGCCGCATATGGATGTCCGCGCTTATGATCAGATTTTCCAGGAACCCTTCGAACCTGCCGATCCGCAAGTGCAGCCGCATCAACTCCAGACTTTGCGCCTGGAGCGTTTGTCGCCTGCGGTGCTGCTGGCGTTGTTCCAAGGCATCCCGCAGATGGTGATTATCGAGGAGCCCCATCATGGCGTGCAGTTCGGAGTGCACGCGGCCGGTACTGGCAGCGGCTGGGCTATCGATCTGCGGCAGAGTGACGGCCACCAGATTCTCGACAACCTGCACAATCCCAAGCCGATTCCAGTGCCAGTGCGCGCTGCCAATAATCGCGTGATCGCCGTGGCCGAGTTGCGCAAACGCTTATATCAGTCGCAGCAGAGTGAACCGACGATGGCGCCGCAGACCGGCAGCGCTAATTTTGCGGTCGAGGTGCTCAATCCACCGTGGCGCCAGCACTTCGAAGGCACCCGCGATAACGCGCACAACCCGACGGCAAAATCCGGCGGATTTGTCTCCGTGATCGCCGTCGCCGCGCGGATCGCGGACGAACAGATCAAGGTCCAGGTGCAGAATTTGGTGAAGATCAATGGCGGGATTTAGCCAGCGCATCGGCCGCGTCGCCGATCCGGCCGCCTTTGCGATCGCCTCGGCACATGGCATTACGCCACGCGTGATTGCGACCTGGAATCCGCTCTTACCGCGAACTCCGCGCGTGCTCGTGCCGATTCAAGTCGATGCACTGATAGTACGCCAAAGCGGCGGCACGTGGGCGAACTGTGCGATGTGTGAGCCGGCGGTGGGCGCCAAAGATCTCAAACGCCTCGACTTGCTGCCCGCTCCATTCTCCAACCTGCCGGCTCCACGGGCACCAGGAGTGTATCTTCATTGGGCGCTGCCAGACGCCTTGACGCATGGTGCACAGAGCGGCGACTCTGCGACCTTCCCCGCCATCCCGGACCGCTGGCTGGTGCTGCGGCTGTATCCCTCACGCTTCACCCTGGAACGACGCGCCGTACGCGGATGGGTTCTGCGCGCTGGCGACAAGACTCCGACGGCTGTCTCCCTCGACCAGTGGACCGAAACCGGGGCGCAAAGCGAGGCGCCGCAGAATCCGCTAACCGCGATGGGGCATGGCGATCCAGCCTGGGCGGCTTACTACGACAATGTCGTCAATCGGCTGGGGTTCTATGATGACCTCAGCGATGTCACCTCCGGTCCGCTCGCATACCTGGTATGCGGATGGTACTCCGACCCGGCACTCGATCCGCTGGGCGATGCGCAAGTCAAATCGCTCACCGATTTCGATGCGAAGATGCATACGCTGCAATGGGAAATCGCCGGCGGCGAATTCAATGAGGCCGTATCGTATGCGCGACGGTTCATCAAAGCTGCTACGATGCTGGGACTCAGCACCAGGGAGGCCGTTGCCCTCGGCAACTACAGCCTGGAACCGCAAGCCTCGTTCGCGTCTACTAATGCCGCTCCTGACGCGAGCGTCGGGGCGGCGCCATCGCCGCTCGATTCATCTGGCTTTCCGGTAGAAGGCTCATATACCAGCGACGCTTCGTGGTGGCCGCAAAATTCGCTTTACCACGGTTCGGTGGTCGCGATCGGATGGCCGGGAATTGGATGGCCTGGCAACGAGGGCGGGCTGCTCTCTGGCGAAGTCGGTGGACCACCGTCCGGCGACGCGATTCGGGTGGTCATGGGCGAGACGATGGCCGAGGCGCTGTCCGCGGTTGTGGCGGAAGCGAATCACGCCCCCGACGAGGCGCAGGTGCTGGAAGCCTTTACGCTCGGGGCGCTGCCGGAACTGGACAAGCCCGATGGCCGCGCCCATGTCGATGCGCGGCTGCATGCCAGCGCGTTCGGTTCACTCGATGGCGGCTACACCACCGAGACGATCATGCAGCAGGGGACTCCAGCACCGGCGACCCTGCCCCCCGGTCCCGTCACCGCCCAGCCTGGAATTTTCAAGCATCCCGATATTACCGACCCTGGCCGAGAAATTGTGCTGGCCGGGGTTCAAGGGGGGGTGCTCGGGTCGCTCAAAACCATCGAGACACCTCGCTCGATCTCACTTGAGCTTCGCAGCGAGACCAGTCTCATCAGCGGCCGCCTGCAGGATGCGATTGCAGCCGCGGCTGTTTTGATACCGCCGGCGCCGGCGCCGCCCCGCCTGGTAGAGGTCAAGCGTGCGCTGCCGCGGTTGTTTCGGCCATCCGACCCGGTAATCCTGCTGCAAGGGGCCGCGCGCTCATTCAAGCACGGGGGCGACGGGCGCTTCAGCGATAACGGATTTCTGATCTGCCGGTTAACGGGCTTTTGTGTCACCGCGCTGAGCTGTTCCGCGATCACGGGCCAGGACATCCGCCCTACCGTTCGCGGCGACGACATCCTGGAGCGCAGCGTCGAGAACGGTAGCATCCCCCTCGATTGCGAAGACCTGCTGCATGAACTGGTCGTGCTCGATCCTGGTGGAGCGGTAGCGGCGGCACGCGCCGCATTAGCACCCACATCGGTGTCGCGTGCCGGGACTCGCGCAGCGCTTAGCGAAGCCGACGTCCAGCAGCAGGCCCGCAACTTCATGGTCGAGCAGACCGTGTGGTGGGCGACGCGCGATCCACGAGTGGACCACGCGCCGCTGACGGCCCAAAGTGGGATCGCAGGGATGCTGCCGTCAGTGATCGCGGTCAGCCCTCCGGTCCGCCCGTGGAACCCGATCCATCTGGACTGGCGCATCCAGTACATTGCTTCGGATGGCGGTGTGAAGGCCTGGTCGCTGGGCGAGATTGACTATCTGCCCGATAGTACCAAACTGCCGCAGGACGATCGAAAAATGGGTTTCGTGCTGGAGGGTCGCGCGCATCTGACGGGCGGAGCCGCCGCGACTGTGGCTGCCTCGATCCGTACCGCGCTCAAGCAGGCGGCAGCGGCCGGCGGCACGGCCCCATTGACGCCTGGAATCAACGAGCGGTTCGCTTCGCTCGTCGCCCAGGCAATGGTCGAATTCATCGGGAATGTCAGGCTCGCCAACGGCGGTGGTAATGGCGGTGGCGACGGCGTTCCCGCGATCGACCGTTCCGCACTGGAAGATATTGCGAGCGCGCTGGAGAGCATGGACGTGCTCTCCGGAGCACTCGACAATTTTCACACGCGGTTGCGCGGCGGTTATCCGGGTGATGGAGTTTCGGTACCGCCCAAGGACAGTCCACCGCCTTCCCCATTCGTTGCGATTCGCGCCGGTTTCATGCGCGTACTGCGGCTGCGGCTGGTGGATTGCTTTGGGCAGGTCGTGGACCTGGCCGGCTCCGGCGAGAATGCTGATGCTGATCCCAATCAGATTCTCAAGGCACCGTCGTTAATCGTCGATGACCATCCTGAATTCGAAGCGTTACCCGTTCGTTTCACATCCCCGGCGCGCCTGTGGTTTCGTTTCATGGCCACCGACGGCAGCAACACCGAGGCAGGCCAGGGAGTCACTCCGGTATGCGCATATCTGCTGCCCAACCACCTCGATGGTGATCTGGAGATATTCGACGCCGACGGCTTGAATCTCGGATTCGTCCGCCCTGATGCGGCTGCGGGAGTGGTGTGGGAAGATGCACCCGGGCGTCCTTCGACCGTCGGTCAGACACCCGCCCGGGCGATTCCAAATCAGTTCGTGGCGGGGCTCGCACAGGGACTGCTCGATTGGGGAACCGCTGATGCTGAATTGAACGGCGGCCGTGAAGATGCGCTTAGTGCATTGTTACGTATCATCGATTCCACCCTATGGTCGGTAGATCCTTTTGGCCACACGGGCGATGAGCACCTCGCCCTGCTCATAGGACATCCGGTCGCGGTGCTTCGCGCGCGGGTGCGGCTCGAAGTGCAGGAGCCGATCGATGCGGCCAGCGTGAACACGACTGCGGTACCGCTGCGGCTGGGTGCATTGACTCATTGGCAGGACGGACTGCTCGGCTATTTCGTCAATGACGATTACCGAACTCTGCATTGCGCCGATGCAGCGGTGGCCGGCTTTGCGCGGGAAGTCGGCCCCAATCGCGGCTTTCTGCAGCAAGCCAACCTGGTACCGAACTACTATCAAACCTTTGGTGACGATCTGACCGGCAATTCAGCGCAGGGCAAAAGCCCGGTGACGCATCCTTACGTCGATGATTCAGGGATTTTGTGGATCGTTCCGGGACAGGAATATCTGCTGACTCTCATGGTTGAGCCGCATGCTGTCGTCCATGCGACGACGGGACTGGTCCCGCGCAAGGAGATTGGCATGCGCCGCGAATGGATCGCCGATGCGCTCAAGAAAATCTCCCCGACTTTCCGCTTTGGACCTGTGCTGGTGGATCCGAAACACATCCGGATGCCGGTCGCCAATGAGTTGCAAGGGTCATGGAGCTGGGATCATCGCGCCGATCTGACCTCGTGGGCGGAGGATCCGGTCGTCAACGCGACCGCCGATGCGACGCTCTCGCCCGATCCCGCAGCCGGCACCGAAGGTTGGCTCAGGATCGTGCCGCCTGCGAATTCGGGCGGCTCGGCGGCCGGCGGTAAGAGCTGAGCGTAAGGGGCCCGCAACTTAACTTTCTCCTTCCGTGGTTTGCATAGAGGCCAAAGAAGGATGGCTTATGCCGGACGAGCAAATCAGTCCCGACGACATTCCGACGCATGGCGCGCCGGATTACTTGCGCAATCATACTGACCCAACCGGTACTCCGCGTCCTGATCTGTGGCGACAAGGAATCGGCGATTTCGGACAATTGGAAGTCGCGGCCGAAGGCGCCTGGGAGCAGATCGGACCGGCGCCGCTATCGATCAACGGGGCGATCCGTTACCAGGGCTCGGGCGTGGTATCCGGCGAGGTGACCGATATCGCCATCGATCCGTCAGGAACCACCGACGATAACTTATACCTGGCAACCAACGATGGCGGCATCTGGAAAATCACGCAGGGCGGAATCCTGAAGAGCCCCGCGACTGATTCGATGAGTTCGCTCTCGATGGGTGCGGTGGCGCTCGATCCCGGCAATCCGCAGATCGTATATGCCGGTACCGGCAACCTGTTCGACGGCGGCAACGTCTTCACCAAAGGCGTGGGCCTGTACAAATCGACCGACGCTGGCGGGTCATGGTCGATTGTTGATGGTGGTCCGTATGCGACGGTGTTCACTGATCTGGGCATCATTCGCATTGTGATACCAGCGCCTGATGTACTGCTGGTTGCTACCAACAAGGGCTTATATCGCTCGATCAACGGCGGCGGCAATTTTGGCGCTAATGCGCCAGACTTCAATGATGGCAAACCCA
>WNFD01010718.1_pt1 | contig 14547 bp, 7 predicted proteins | sample 5400491 | NCBI WGS metagenome assembly WNFD01 (sample SAMN13153343, study PRJNA577476) | soil metagenome | isolation source: 120 cm saprolite under Douglas fir tree site 2 hole 2 replicate 2 | place: USA:California | collected 2015-04-18
CCCCGCTCGGATTTCAATAGAAGGGCCGGGGCATCGGTGCTGACTTTTACCTGAAAATCCGAACCGTCCGCCTGGTAGATCATCAGCGTTTGGGGTGTGCGGTCAGGGTCGTTGGCCCGTACCGTCCCGAAGTCCACGACGTCGGGGAAGGTGCGCACCCTTTCGAACAAATACGTGTTGGCGGCCACCTTAAGCGTTGGCTCTCTCTTGCTCGATGTCGCGATTAAAATGTTGTCGGTACTTCTCCCGCCGGGACCGTCCGGTTTTAAGTTCAGAGTCAAACGGTAGTGTTGCCCTGGTTCCAGCGTTTCAAGTTGTGTCGTGAATCTCTCCGTCGGGTTCTCGATCCTCTCGATCTGCAAAGGCTCCGATTCATGGTTGACGATTTCGATCGCGGCCTGACCGCCCCGGCCCCGCAGTCCGGCGACGTAGAAAGCCGGCGTCGGTGACAGTTCAACCGCCGGCACTATCGTACCCTCGAAAGCCAGGGGCGCTTGCGGCAAAGCCGGGTCATTGAGAAAAACCACAATGGCTCCCTGGAACTTTCCCGCGAGATTGGCGGTGTCCAGCTTGAGGTGAATCGTCCCTTCAGTGCCCGGGGCCACCTCATGCGTTTCTCGCGTAACGAGCAACGGCGTTGTCATGGCGACCTTCTGAATCACCAGCGGCGCGCTGCCTTCGTTGCTGACAACGAAGTCGTGCTCGACCACGGCTCCAGACATGACTTGGCCAAATTCGAACTGGGCTTTCGGGAAAATCGCTTTGGGCGCCGCGGAAGTCGCGCCAAGCGCTACTAATGACGAGGATGCCAATAACGCTATTGCTCTCGCGGCGAGAGAAATCACAATGCTCTCCAATACCGAGTTTTCGGTGAGACCGAGTTTGCACTTCGGCCTCACCGCACACAGCGCAACGCTCGCGATTATTGGGGTGTCAGATAAAAGCGAAGCTGCAAGACTTTGTTACCGTTGTTGTCGTAATCCCAGAAGAACCCTGAGAATCCGGAAGCGAAGAGCGGGTAATTCCCGACGACCCCGCCGGGACCAGTTGCCCCCACCAGTGTCGTCAGCGTTTTCGTGATGTCCGTAAACTTGTTCGGCTTATTTCGCATGAGTACTTCATCTGTGTTGCAGACCTCCGTGAGGGTGGTCTGGTCGAACGCACACAGCGTGATCGTACCATTCCCGCCCGGCGTGCCGACGACGCGCGCCCAGACCTGGTAGGACGCAATAGAACCGGGACCATTAGAAGTGCAGGGAACCGCCAACCCCAAGCTGGTGAGGTTGTTGCAGGGAAGCTGGAACACAGCTCCGGTTTTATTGACAACGTTCCCGTTGCAATCAACGGCCGGATCGAAGGCGTTCCCGTCGCACACTGTAAAAGGACCCTGGGTCAGCAGGATGGGCGCAGTGTCCGAGGCTAGAGTGTCCGTGTCGCCGCTTTGATCGGAAACCAGGGGGACGAAAATGGTGTGCCGGTCCGAACCCGTCAGTGGTGGGTTCTTACCCTGAGTCACCCCGATGATGTTCAGGTTGTAGTGGGGTCCGGAGGGCGCGCCGTTGCCGGTTTGAGTGTGAGCGGGGATAGCAAGAGCGAGTGTTACCACAAGCGCTAAGCCAAGGTAGAGTCGCTGCATTTTTTCACCTCTGCAGAAGCCGCAGCAACTCCGCCCTCCAATGCAGTCGAGCGGGGCAATCCTTGAGCCGTCATTTTGTAGTAGTACACCAGAGATTTCGACTCTGTACCAAACTCAAAAGAAGAAAGACCGTTTCAATATTGACGAGCCGTGTCACCTCTCCTTCGCCGATTTGCGATCGCTTGAGGACGACATCTTGATGGGCCACTTGCAGAAGAGCCATAGCGATGCCCTTGGCGTGCTGTTCGACCGGTATCATCGGTTGGTGTTGCACGTGGCGTAAAGGGCACACCGGGGGCCTCGCCGCAGTTCAGCGCAACATACCCTCCATCTGAATAATGTCCGCATCGCCGTCGTCTACAGCCGCATACAGCGAGGCGGTCATCCGAGAGAAGGCCGCCGATGCATTCGACGCCATGAGCACTGGACGACTCGCTTGCGGGGCGGTGCTCGTGACGAGCCATTGAGCGACAGTACTGAGAGGCGTCCTCGGTGCAGGTTTCTCTGGAGCCGGCAATGCCGTTCAAAGGATCACGATGCCACGGCTTAGCCTCGGCGGGAGCAAGACGCAGTCGACGCAATATCGTGGCTCCGTGATGAATCACGATTTCGTCAGTCGTGGTGATCCCTACGCCGCCTCTGCGCCCACGCTGCAATGTGCGCCTTCGGAATCGACGAACTGCGCCAGCACCCCGCCGAAATCCTGCTTCTTGGGCGGCATGCTGAACAGAACGCCCTTGGCGCTCATGTCCCGGTAGAAAGCCTCCACGTCAGCCGGGAAGGTCTTTGACCAAACCAATGGGAACCATGTTTTCGACCCGTTTGCCATCAGACTTTCGGATCGCGCGGAAAAACTATACCCAGGTTTCACCCTGGCTGCGGGCTTCTTTCTTTAACCAACCTCTCTGACGTCTTTGCGCCATGGCATCTCCTCCCTGTGAGTAATCCATCATGCCCGATCAGATTCTCGACCAGTCCCGAATCTGTGGCGCCTCTGTGCGCTGCTAGTGCAGAAACGTGGCAAATACCAGCGGTTCCCATGTCGGGGCGCTGTTATCTGGTCTTCTGGTGATTCAGCGGCGTACGATCCTAAGTTCGAGACGAATTAGAGAGCACCAGGAGAGATCGGCGGGATTGATCTTCTGGGCCATCAGTGGCAAAAACGAAGCTCACGTGGGGTCCTCGCTTCAACCGCAGTTCCAGAAAATACGGGTCTCACGGGTCTGGTTGAGCGTATATTGCCCAGGGCAAAGGGCTCACGTCCAGAGCGTCTGGACTGGGCACGTCCGCCCTGTCGTGGGGAGGGGTTATGAATCTGCGCACTTTCGTCTGCTGGTGTCTCAGCCTATTAGGGTCCACAGTGGGAGTCTTCGCTCAAGGTGTGGGTGCATCCGGCGATATCAGGGGCACAATAAGGGACAGCTCCGGTGCCATCATGCAGAATGTCTCCGTGGCGGCCGTGGACGCTGGGAGAGGCGTTCGTCACACAGCGACGACCGACTCGGCCGGTCAATATAGGATCACAAGCCTTCCGCCAACGGTCTACGACGTAAGCGTGGCGATGCCTGGGTTTGAGTCGCAAGTTCAGAAAAATGTGGTGCTCGACCTCGGCGAAACTCTGGTCGTGGATTTTCGCATGAAAGTCTCGGCCGGAAAGGAAGTTGTGGAAGTCACGTCCGAGCCCCCGGTTGTGGACACGGCAAGAGGTTCGCAGGCGGGCGTGGTCGAGGAACGGTCCATTCAACAATTGCCCATTGATCGGCGAGACTATCTGACGTTTTCCTTGCTCATGCCAGGCGTAAGCAACTCAAACACGATTGCGGACAATGCCGATTTTAGAGTTAAGCAAACTCCGCAGAGCGGGCTGTCTTTTTATGGGAGCAACGGGAGGGGCAACAACATCACCGTTGATGGCGGCGAGGCAAATGATGACACCGGTGGAGTTCGGTTGAACGTGAGCCAGGATGCGGTGCAGGAGTTCGAGATCAATCGTAGCAATTACTCAGCCGAACTGGGCAGCGCGAGCGGCGCCTCGGTCAACATCGTGACAAAATCAGGCGGCAACGATTTGCACGGCGGTCTTTATGGATTTTTTCGCAATAGTGCGATGGATGCGCGCGATCCATTTGCTTTCAATCCGGCTCTGTCGCTCGACCCAACTTTTGCCAATTTCAGTCTCGCCGCGGTGGGCGAGCCCGTGAAGAATTCCTTGAGTCGCCAGCAATTCGGGGGTACCCTCAGCTTTCCCATAATTAAGGACACAACGTTCCTTTTCGTTGGTTATGAGGGTCTGCGATCCGATGCGCAAGATTCGGTTCCACTGCTGACGAAGAGCAACATCTTCGCGCCAACTGCTGCGCAATTGCCGATTATTGCAGCGCTGGTGAACGATCCTGGAAATCCCCTGGTTCCTTGCATCTCCAATTTCACAACCGGTGGCCCCCCGACTTTTCTTCCGGCCGCCACCTGCGCTTTTGGATTGCAGAGCATTCTGACTGTTGACCCTACCGCGAGCGGCAATCCCTTTGTCAGTCCCGGTCAACTCGCTCTGAACCAGTTCATCGTCAACCAATTCGAAAAAGATGGGGGATTGTTCCCCTTTCCAACTCGGCAGCACGCCGTTTCGGCGCGTTTGGACCATCGGTTCAATAACAGCAATCAAGCATTTCTGCGGTATGGCTTTGCTCATCTCAAGGAGTCCGACCCCGACGTGCAGGCTTTGAGCGCCTTCTCGCGCGGTACTTCGGTACTCAACTGGGACAGCACGATGCAGGGATCATGGTTCCATCAATTCACTCCGAGTTCCATGAACGAGGCGCGGCTGCAGTGGAACTGGTACCAGTTAAATGTCGATACAAATGACCGGGGCGGACCGGGCCTGGATGTACAGGGATATGGATTCTTCGGGAACTACTCCGTGGCAACAATACGACCTCGGACACCTTCTTTGCGGGACGATTCGAATTCCTGGATCTGCCTGGAATCGTGCTCAGCAATTGCCTGCAACTCCCTTCAGTGCCCATTGTGAACGGCGGCTGCGGACTTCCCTCGTCGGTCGTTCCGGCACCGATCAGTACTCTGCAGTCCTGGAGTCTGGGAGCTCCCGCCTTCTACGAACAGGGATTCGGCGATCCTCGTTACGTGGAAACGAGGCCATTTACCGCCGGTTATTGGCAGGACTCGTGGCAAGTTAAGTCAAGCTTCACTTTGAATTATGGCCTGCGCTATGAAGTGGATTCGCAAAATGGAATTCTCAACACCGACAAGAAGAACTTCGCTCCACGCCTTTCCTTCGCGTGGGACCCAATCAACGATCACAAAACCGTGGTTCGCGGCGGCTACGGGATTTTCTACTCGCCGATCTACTTCCAGATTCCCGGCGTAGTGAAGGCACTGGGCAATCACAACGATCTCCGACAGATCGCAAACACTCTGGTCACGATCCAGGGTGCGCCTCCGGCTAATTCGGCAGAAATTTTCGGCACCACGTTTGCTCAGGGAAAAATTCTGTGCGGTACACCTCCCTCTGGAGCAAACGCTTGCATCACGCAGTCGGATTTGGGTTTTACGGTCAGCAATACCGGTCCCCTGCCGCTGGGCACAGTGCTTTTCTCTGGCCAACCCGGTTATCGCAATCCTCAAGCGCAACAGACCTCGTTGGGTATCGAGCGTCAGATCGGAAATACCTTTTCTATTTCGGCAAATTACATCTACGTCCATACGACACACCTCCCGTGGGCGGTTGACACAAACTTACTACCCGGCGCGCCAATCCTGAGCGGAGTTCCAGGCGCGAATGGGCTTCCCACAAATGGACTCCCATTCCAGGATTGGGGTGCTCCAGTATGCGCGACTAATCCCGGCCAATGCTTCGCGGATTCCTCGCGCATCATTCTTCAGAACAATGAATACGAATCCGTGGCCAATGCTGTATATCACGGCGGCATTTTCGAGGTGCGGAAACGGTTCAGCAGTGGCTTCAGCCTAACTGCCAATTACACGTACAGCAAGGCCATCGACGACTCCACTGACTTCACTGAGCGGTCCCTGTCAGATTTCGATCAGCGCCACAAGGTAGTGGTTGTGGCGGTCATCGAGAGTCCATGGCAGCATTCTCGTGTCCTGTCGGGTTTCGAGGTCGCTCCTACCGTCAGCTACAACAGTGGGCATCCGTTCAATCTCCTGGCTGGAGCCGATATCAATGGTGACAACCATTTCACTAACGATCGCCCGCCGGGAGCTCCCCGCAACAGCGGACTCGGCCCCAATTACGCGGTGTTCGATATGCGCCTGGCTCGACGATTCAAATTCGGTGAGCGTGCCAACCTGCAATTCACTGCAGAAGGGTTCAACATCGCCAACCGAACGAACTATTCCGCGGTCAACAATGTTGTAGGCGCTGCGTTCGCGCCGCGATTCAATGTCCGTGGGACATCGGCCCTCTCTCCGAGCCAGTCCCTAGGCTACACCGCGGCTTTGCCAAAGAGGGAAATTCAATTGGGTCTCCGAGTCGATTTCTGAATTGCTGTGCGAACGCACTCAACTTCGCAACCCGAGCCGGCGCTCGATGTCGGGAAACCGAGGATCTGTACGCAAGTGGTCAAATTGCGGCCATACCTTGATGCCTATGATCAAAGTGTCTCGATCCCGGAACGACTGCTCGAGCGCCTGGATGCCCAGATCCGTTTCTTTGAGTCCGTCGTAAATGATCGCTCGATTCAAGGCCGGTACGTAAGCACGATGCGACATCGTTTCGAATTCATACAATATTCCGCGTGCTTTGTCGTGGTCTCCAACCGAACCGTACACGTGGCCCAAAAAGGCTTTGCTGAGAGCAAGGCGCCGCCAATGCTAATGCCCTTCTCATAAGAAGAGATTGCCTCTGCGTACATCCGTTTCTGTTCGTACGCTGTACCAAGGGCAATATAGCTGAGTGTCACCGTGGGATCTACATCGATGGCGGTGTGTGACTGCTCAATACACCAATCGAACTCGCGCGCGGTTACGAGGATCCATGCTAGTCCCGCATTCATGATTCCGGAGACGGGATCACGCGTCTGGCCTTCCCGCGCTTCCCTGACGGCTTCTTCAAAGCGCCCGAGCATTGCAAGGTGCATCGCGAAGTGGAATCGGCCAACCGGGTAATTGGGGTTGAGCTCAACAGAACGCTTATATTCCTTCTCTGACCCGATCCAGTCCCGGTCATAATTTTGCTTTACGGTTGCAAGGGCATCGTGGGCTTCGGCAAGAGTGTCATCCATGGCCAATGCTTTTAGAGCGATCTCTCTGGCTTTCGGATAAACATCGTGCGGAGACACAGAGCCGTAGTAGGCAGGTGTGTGCAGGACCTGTGCCAACTCAGCATATGCCAGGGCGTAACCAGGATCTCTTCGCACCGCTTGTTGGAGACACTCCACTGCTTTTTTGAAACCCTCGACGCTCCTCACCTCTCCGTACCGCCGGCCCCGCACATAGAGGCGGTAAGCCTCAATGTCGTCGGTGTAACGCCTCGTAACTTGTGTTTGGTCCTGGCCAGAAAGTTTCAGCCGAAGCTTGTGAGAAACCTCGGTTGAAACTTCATCCTGAACTTTGAACAACTCCGTGAGCTCTCGATCATACTGATCTCCCCATAATTCCCGTCCGTTAACCGTATCAATCAGGTCAACCTGCAGTCGCAGTCGGGTGGAACGCACGCATATTCTGCCGGTGAGCACGGCCTTCACCTGCAGCTTTCGTCCAATTGCAAGCGGATTAAACCCGATATCTTTCAAATCGGCCAGCATGCCCCACGCGATAACGCGCAGTCCGGGAATCCGTGAAAGGCTTTGAATCACACTTCCGGGAATCCCAACGGAAAGGTAGTCCGTATCTGGATCGGAGGCGGCATTGAACAATGGAAAGACAGCAATCGAATCGATGGAACCGTTTGCCTGGGATGAAACTTGAGCTGTTTGAATCGCTCCGACGAAGCGATATCCGCGACGCGGAATCGTTTCGATGAACCGTGGAGTTTCGGCAGTATCACCCAGGGCCTCACGAAGCCGCTTGATCGCATTGTTTATGCCATGATCAAAATCGACGAAAGTGTTGGAAGGCCAAATTTTCTCGCGAAGTTCGTCCCGAGGCACTATCTTGCCCGGATTATCCAAAAGAATGGTCAGGATTTGAAACGGCTGGTCCTGCAGCCGAATCTTCATTCCTTCCCGGCGTAGCTCACCGGCGTCTTCATCTAATTCAAAGGATGCAAACCGAATTATGCGAGGTGCTCCACTGAAAGCGGCCATTGCAACCACAACTCCGGGTCGGGCATTCTATATCACTCGGTCATAAGTCGGAACTGCTTCTGACGGATCTCTTCAGGTTCCCCGGGGGCCAGAGCAGGCAGCCTTAGCCGGTTTAAGTGGTCCTCAAATCGTTTGTCCGCATGCAGAGGTTCCAGCCTGGGATCGATTCGTAGAAATGCCAGGGTCGGCGACTTCTCTTGGTAAGCCTTCTCCAGCGACTGAAAAGCGTTGTCGATTTGTTTCAAGCCGGCGTAAATAAGAGCCATCCAATACGCCATAACGTATTTGCTTTTAGAGAGCTCTTGCAACTCTTCGAGGATGTGTTCCAGCAGGATTTGCAAAATTTGGAGAGGTTGCTCCTGTAAGCGGACCTTAATGCCTTCTTTGCGCAGTTCTCCCGCATGTTCATCCATTTCAAATTCGCCAAAACAAACGCGAAGCGGTCGTTGAAACATGCTACTTCCATCCCCGGCTGATCAAAATCTCGTCAAAACGACTGTCTGTGCGCAAATCTGCAAAATCTGGCCAGTATTTGGCAACGGTCAAAGTAGGATCGCCAATCGCATGTGCCTCTTTTCCGTATCGAATTGCTGCATCTCGTTCCCCAGCGGCGTAAGCTGCCAAGGCCAAGACGGCAGGCGCCACATACTCTTGTTTCGACCGCCAACGCAGTTCCATGTACAGAGCTTCCGACTCTGAGCGCCTCCCAAGGCACGCATAGGTTCGAGCAAGCGATTCCAACATCCACGCAGATCTGCCCAATAGTTTCATCGCCGACTCCCCCACCTCCGCAGCTTCCGTGAAGCGTCCTTGTAAGTTGAGGGCGGTAAGCTGAGCCCAATAGCCGAGATACGAGTTGGGTTCCATTTGAATTGTTTCCAGGGCCGTGGCCAGCGACCTGTCTGCATCAACAGGTAGATAGGTGAACGCTTGGATGGCTCTGGCGTACGGCGAAAGGGGATCGATCTGAACCGCCTGTGTGGCCTGGGCAAGGCCCTCTTCGAAACGCCCTTCCCCCCATTGGAGGAAGTACAGCCCGTACCAACCTCGCGTCAATGAGTTACGAGGTTTCAGCTCCAGAGAGTGTAGAAATTCCCGCTCCGCGCTTGGTCGATCCCAATCGTGGAAGAGATGAGACATCGCCAACGAAGTATGCGCCTCCGCCACGGAGGGATCGAGTGCGATAGCCTGCTCCGCGGCTTCCTTGGCATGTGGCAGGCAGGCTTCCGGTCGAGCAAGGCCGTAAAACCCAACCATGTTGTAGGCGTCCGCCAGCCCCGACCACGCCAATGCATACTTCGCATCGAGGGTGACCGCTTGCTTGAAACGCTCCACCGAGCGTATGACATGCGGCCCTCTTTGAAAGAATAATGACCGCCCCTGCGTGTAAAACTTGAAGGCCTCAAGGTTATCCGTGCCTGCTCTGAAAAGAGGACGCTGTTCAGAATCCAGCGTTACTTCCAAACGTTGCGCAATCGACTTCGCAATCTCTTCCTGGATCGCAAACACGTCCTTCATTTCTCGGTCGTACCTCTCAGACCAGAGATGGTAACCGTCTGCCGCATTTACTAACTGGGCTGTAATCCTAAGGCGGCTCCCTGACTTACGGACGCTACCCTCCAAGACGGTTCGCACATTAAGCTGTTCTCCAATCACCCGCAGATCAACATGCTTTCCCTTGAAGGAAAAGGAAGACGTCCTTGCTGTCACATGAAGATTCTTGATTTGCGCAAGGGAGCTGATGATTTCTTCGCACATTCCATCAGCGAAGATCTCATTTTCAGGGTCGGCGCTAAGACTCAGGAACGGCAGCACCGCAATTGACTGGATGGCTTCTTTAGATTCGACTCTCTCAACAAAACGATAGCCGCGTCGCGGCAGCGTCTCAATATAGCGTGGTGTTTCGACGATATCACCCAGCGCCTCCCGCAGCCGCTTGATGGCATTGTTAATACCGTGATCGAAATCCACGAAGGTGTCGGTCGGCCACACCCGCTTTCGCAGCTCTTCCCGCGTAACCACCTTGCCGGGGTGTTCCAGTAGGATTTGCAAAATTTGGAGAGGTTGCTCCTGTAAGCGAACCTTAATGCCTTCTCTGCGCAGTTCTCCGGCATGTTCATCCATCTCAAACTGACCAAAGCGGACGCGTCGTGCGGAGGGGATGATCGGCATTAAGACTAACCCCTTAAGAAACCTAGAGTTTAGCACCAGTTTTTGAGTGGTGATAGAAGTATGCGGGGACCGCAATGCGGATCACCAGAGCGGGGCAGGAGAGATGGCAAGTATTGAAAACGGCAACGACAGAATGATGCTACGCCGTGAAGTTCATGCGCCGAAGCAGATCGTCGAAGCGCGGGTCGGAGCGCAAGCAGTCCAACCGGGGATCGACCTTCATCAGCGCGAATCTTGCCGAGCGCTCCTTGTATGCCTTTTGGAGCCAGAGGAACGCCTGCTCCTTGTCTTTCAGGCAGGCATGAATTAAAGCCAACCAATACGCCGCCACGTAGTGGTGCTTAGAAAGCTCGTTCAATTGTTCTAGGCCTCGGAGCGCTTCATCTCGTTTACCTGCAGCCGCGTAGGAGCCTACGAGCTCGGCGACGAAAGTCGGGGCGCCATCCGAATTCTCCACGGCCCATTTCCGTTCAAGGATCGCCTGTTCATGCATCTCCTTACCTTCGTACGCATTGGCGAGCATCCACCGCAGCGCCATGAAGTTCGGGTCGAGTTCCAAGGCCCTGTGGCAATGTTCGATGGCTCGATCCCATTGGCGCCCAACCCAAAATACTGCCGCGTAAGTTGTGTTGATGATGAGCGAAAGCGGATCGAGCTGGAGCGCCCGCGCGGCTGCTTCCAAGAACTGATCCAGTCGACCCTGATAGCCGAGCCAGTGGCCGTGCCACTGGTGCACGGTCGCGTAATTCGGATTTAAATCGATTGCTCGTTGAAATTCCTTTTCGGCTGCGAAGAAGTCGAAATCATAATGCGTGATAGCCCAGCCCAACGAAGCGTGTGCTTCTGCTGTCTCGTCGATCTCCAGTGCCCTTTGCGCCAAAGCTTTCGCCCGGCCGCATCCCAGCTCAGGAGAAACAAAACCCCAAAAGCCAGCAACGCCTGCGCAGTCCGCCAGGCCAGCATAGGCAGCCACGTAGGTGGGATCTTTTTCAACAGCCGCCTGCAGGTAATCGCCACATTTCTTGACCGCCTGTGGGCTCCGTTTGTTCCAGTAGTATCGACCTTTCAAATACGCCTCGTAGGCCCCGGGATTAACCAGGCGGGTCTTCGCCAGTTGTACACGCTCTTGAGGCGTCAGGGTGACTTGAATCTCCTTAGCAATCGCTCGAGCCACCTCTAAATGCAGCGCCAGGATATCTCGCAGGTCGCGGTCGTAGCTCTCGGCCCACATGTGCATATCGGTCGACGCATTGATCAACTGGGCTGAAATGCGCACGCGGTCCCCGGAGCGCAGCACCGTCCCTTCCACAATCGCATCTACTCCCAACTCCCGTGCAATTTCACGTGCGGATTGATTACGCACTCCTTTGTACTGCATAGCCGTGGTGCGGGAGATGACTCGCAAGGCACTAATCTTCGCTAAGCTGGTGATCAATGCTTCCGTCAACCCATCGACGAAATACTCCTGCTCGGGATCGCGGGACAAATTTTCCAGCGGCAGCACCGCCAGAGACTGGATACTACCTTCTTTAGATTCGACTCTCTCAACAAAACGATAGCCGCGGCGCGGCAGGGTCTCAATGTAGCGTGGTGTTTCGGCGATATCACCCAGCACCTCGCGCAGCCGCTTGATGGCATTGTTAATACCGTGATCGAAATCCACGAAAGTGTCCGACGGCCAAATCTTTTTCCGAAGTTCTTCGCGGGTCACGATCTCGCCCGGTTGCTCCATTAGAATGCGCAGTATCTGCAAGGGCTGTTCCTGCAGCTTGATCTTTCGCCCGCCGGAGCGAAGCTCTCCCGATGGGTCCAGCTCGAATTCACCGAACCGAACTACAACCTTTTGTGGATAGCTCGTGCTCATTTGGTTTCGCAAGACCAGCAAATCCAGACCTACGTCGGGAATTTCATTCGCCGCAACAGCTCCTGAAAACGAGCCTCTGATCGCAGATTATCGTAGCGAGGATCGGTATTGAGGTACACCATCCAGGCAGCTCTTTCCTCGAATCCCTGCACTAGCCAGCGAAGCGCTTCCTCCTTCTCATTCAGTTTGGCATGGATTAATACAATGGTTGTGGCCATCACGTATTTCTGTTTCCGCATTTCGCGCAGTTGTGTCAGGACCATCCGGGCCTCGTCCCTCCGTCCGACATTCGCAAATGCCCAACCCAGGCCGCCTAAGTAACTTGCCGCTCCGGCAGAGATATCGACACCTCGTTCGTAGGCGGCGAAGGCTGCCTGCTCGTTACGCTGAAACACGTGCAGTGTGCCCAACAGGTAGGTAAAGGGCAGGAAACTGGGATCCAAGTCGAGAGCCCTGTTAGTTCGCTCCAGGGCTTCGTCATATCGGCGTGCTAGGAAACACGTACATCCCCAAGCCGCATGGCTAATGGGCGCGAGCGGATCCAGTCGGACGGCAGTGGCGAATTCAGCAGAAGCCTCTTCGCCACGACCCAAAAGATACAGCAACATTCCTAACCACTCATGTCCCGTAGCGTAATGAGGATTCAGTTCAAGGGAGCGTTCGAAGGCACGCTCCGCCGCGACGAAGTCGCGCAAGATCTGCAACGGCTGTTCCTGGAGTTTAATCTTGCGCCCTTGCGAGCGAAGCTCTCCCGAATTGTCCAGTTGAAACTCGCCGAAGCGAATCGTGGTCTTCTGTTGTGAACTTATGTTCATTAGGAACTCGCGACCGCCAGCAAAAACGAATAGACGCGACCGCCGGTGCCGATCTCAAGTTGCTGGGAAATTCATGCCGCGCAGAAGGTCATCAAACCGGCGATCGGAACGCAGGTCGTCGAAAAAGGGCGCAACCCTCGAATAGACCATAAGGGCCTCATGTTCACGGTACGCGGCGGTGAGCAGATCGAAAGCCTCATCTTTTTTTCCTAAGGCCCCGCAGATAGCTGCTTGCCAAAAGCCGGAAATGTATCGTTGCTTCGCGAGATCGCGCATGCGCTTCAGAACTTGCGCTGCTTCTGCGCTCCGTTCCGCTTTCGCGTAGCAATAACCGAGTGTGCCAAGGAAGAACTGATTTTCATCCGTAGCTATAACCACTTTTTCTAATTCCGGGATACCAGTGTCGGGGCCGCCTTTGGCGGCTAGAGAAATCGCAATCGTCCACCTGGCCTGCGCATATTGGTTTTCCATTTCGACACACTTCATGGCCTGGGCAATGGCCTGATCGTATCGCCTGCAGTGATACAGAATGCCGCTGACTGCCCACTGTAATGGTGAAATTGGATCGAGATGCACCAATCGCATTGCCTCGGCAATGCCATCATCGAAGCGCGCGGTGGTGATCAGGCAAAGAGCAAGCGCTAGCGCAGCCCATGGGTTTTGAGGATCGAGTTCCACAGCTCGCCGGCATTCGGCCTCTGCAGCGGTAAACGCATAGTCATGGTGAAGAAGAGAGAAGCCTAGCGCAGCGTGAGCTTCGGACGATGAATCATCAAGCTCGATCGCCTTCAAAGCCGCGGCCTTTCCCCGGGCGCATCCCTCTTGCGGGTTTACGTAACCGTAGAACCCCAGCCTCGAAGCTGTGTCAGCTAGACCTGCGTGGGCAGGGGCATAGGCGGGGTCCCTTTCAATAGCTCTTTGAAAATACTCCCGCCCTCTGCTGAATGCCTCGGGCGTTCGTTTGCTCAGGTAGTAACGGCCCTTGAGATAGGCTTCATACGCCTCAGGATCGACTTGCCGCGAACGCGCTAGCTGCGCCTGTTCCTGCGCCGTGAGCTTGACCTGGATCTCTCTGGCAACGGCCCGGGCCACCTCGGCATGAAGCTCCAGCACATCCTGGAGATTCCGTTCGTAGCTTTCTGACCAAATATGGGCATCGCTGAATGCATCAATCAACTGCGCCGAAATTCGTATCCGAGCCCCGGATCGGAGCACAGTTCCCTCTACGATCCGATCCACGCCCAGTTCCCGCGCGATCTCAGGAACCGACTTGCTGCGGACGCCTTTATATTTCATCGCCGAAGTGCGGGAGGTAACGCGGAGGGCGCTGATTTTAGCAAGGCTGGTAATCAACGCTTCAGTGAGGCCATCGGCGAAATACTCCTGTTCCGGATCGCGGGAAAGGTTCTCTAGCGGAAGCACGGCGAGTGACTGGATACGCCTGGCTGCCGTCTTTTTAGGAACTTCCGTGCAGCAGATGAACCGGTACCCACGCCTAGGAAGGGTTTCTACGTAGCGTGGCGTTTCGGCGGTGTCGCCCAGCGCTTCGCGCAGGCGCTTAATTGCGTTGTTGATCCCGTGATCGAAATCCACGAAGGTGTCGGATGGCCAAATCCGCTTGCGCAACTCCTCGCGCGCGACGACTTTGCCGGGTTGTTCCAGCAGAATTTGCAGGATTTGAAGAGGCTGCTCCTGCAGCCGGACCTTGGTCCCATCGCGGCGGAGTTCTCCGGCGTCCTGATCCAGTTCGAAGGCCCCGAACCGGACGACCGCACG
>WNFD01004150.1_pt1 | contig 14545 bp, 12 predicted proteins | sample 5400491 | NCBI WGS metagenome assembly WNFD01 (sample SAMN13153343, study PRJNA577476) | soil metagenome | isolation source: 120 cm saprolite under Douglas fir tree site 2 hole 2 replicate 2 | place: USA:California | collected 2015-04-18
AATCCAGACCTTTGCCATTAGCTGGCGCAACCCGACCGCAGCCCATCGCGACTGGGGACTGGAGACCTACGTTGCGGCGCTCGACGAAGCCGTCGACGCGGCGCGCGAGATCTCCGGCAGCGAGGACATCTCCATGATGGGGTCCTGCTCCGGCGGCATCACGTCGAGCGCCTATTTCGCCACCCTCGGCAGCGCGGCGGAGAAGAAAATCAAAAACCTGGTGCTGGCGGTCTGCCTGCTTGATCCCAACTCGGCCGAGGAGAGTGCCTTCGGCTGTCTGATGACGCCGGAAACCATGCGTGCGGCCAAGGAGTCCTCGCGGCTGCGGGGTATTGTCGACGGCCATGATCTGGCGCGGATGTTCGCCTGGATGCGGCCCAACGACCTGATCTGGAACTACTGGGTGAACAACTACCTGCTCGGCAACCAGCCGCCGGCTTTCGATATCCTTTACTGGAACGCCGATACAACCCGCCTTCCGGCGGCCCTGCATGGCGACTATCTCGACCTGTATTTCACCAACCCATTCGTGAATGCAGGCAAGCTCACGCTCAACGGGAAGACCGTCGACATGAGCAAGGTCAAGGCCGACAGCTACGTCATCGCCGGCGTTACCGACCACATCACGCCATGGAAAGGCGTCTACAAGACGGCCCAGATCATGGGTGAGGGCACCACCTTCGTGCTTTCGAACAGTGGACACCTGCAGAGCCTTCTCAATCCTCCGACCAATCCGAAGGCGTCCTTCATGATCGGGCCGGTCAGTGCGGATGCACCTGATGCGTTTCTGGCTTCGGCCGAGAAGCGGAAGGGAAGCTGGTGGCTTGATTGGCGCGACTGGCTGCATGCGCGCTCGGGGGAAGAGATGCCGGCTCCCGCTTCGCTCGGCAGCGCGCGTCACCCGACCCTTGGTGCGGCCCCGGGGACCTACGTCTTTGACTGACAATCTCGCTAACGGGGACCAAGCCGTCGCGAAACTGGGTGCGATCGTAGCTCGGCAGGTCACGATCGACGGTCAGTTGCTTCAGGTCGCGGTCAGGCATGGTGCCGGCAGCGGGCCGCCGCTGTTGCTGTTCAACGGAATCGGGGCGAACTGGGAGTTGGCGAAGCCGTTCCTCGAAGCACTTACGAGCACGACGGCAATCATCTTTGACGTGCCTGGCGTCGGCGGATCGCCCAGGCCGCTCCTGCCGTATCGCCCATCAACGCTGGCGCGGCTTGCCGCCGGTCTCGTCGCAGAGCTCGGCTACGCAGAGATCGATGTCGCCGGCGTCTCCTGGGGCGGCGGAATCGCGCAGCAGTTCGCGCATCAATATCCAAAGCTGTGCCGGCGGTTGGTGCTTGCTGCGACGGCGCCTGGTTTCACGATGGTGCCGGCAAGCCCCGCGGTGCTGTGGAAAATGGCGACGCCGCGCCGCTACACCGACAAGGGCTACATGAACAGGATAGCGGCGGATATTTACGGAGGAGCCTTTCGCGACGACCCATCCCTGATCGGACGGCATGCGGCCGCGATGCACGGTGCGCGAAGCCTGGGCTACCTGTATCAGCTTCTTGCGATGAGCGGTTGGACCAGCCTGCCGTGGCTGTGGTCGCTGCCGCAGCCGACGCTCGTGCTGATGGGCCGCGACGATCCACTGGTCCCTCCGATCAATGGTCACATCCTGGCGGGCCTGATCCCGAACGCCGAGCTCCGGATGATCGATGACGGGCACCTGTTCATCGTGACGCGGCCGGCGGAAACCGCCGCCCTGATCGAGGCATTCCTCGCCGACGCGAGCAGGCATGTCGAGCCATCGTCTCCGCTCTCACGAATGGCCAGTTGGGTCAGAGATCTCGTTTCGACGTTCGGAGGACGCCGCGATATCCAAGCGCGGCGAGAAGGGAGGAAATGATGGCGACTGAGCAGGCAAAACCAATCGGGAAACCGGACTACGCGCCGCCTCCAATCGAAGGCGACTTCTACAGGATAGCCGCCGTGCTGACCGACAGCGAGCGCGCCCTGCTCAAACGTGTTCGCGAGTTCACGGAAGGCGTCATCGCGCCGGTGATCGAGGATTATTGGAGCCGGGATGCATTTCCCTTCGAGATCATCCCGAAGATGGCGGAAGTCGGTATCGGCGGGGTGGGCTATCAGGGATACGGCGCTGCCGGCGGCAGCTGGCTGCTGAACGGCCTTGTCGCCATGGAGTTGGCGCGTGTCGATGCGTCGGTCGCGACGTTCTGGGGCGTGCACACCGGCCTGTCGGCAGGCTCGATCTATTTGTGCGGGGACGAGGAGCAGAAGCAGCGCTGGCTGCCGCCCATGATGCGCTTCGATAAGATCGGCTCGTTCGGCTTGACTGAGCCGCTGGTGGGGTCGGCGACATCAGGTGGAATGATGACGACATGCCGCCGCGAGGACGACAACTGGATCCTCAACGGTCAGAAGAAATGGATCGGCAACGCCACGTTCGCCGACATCAACGTGGTCTGGGCGCGCGAGGAGGGCTCGAACCAGGTCAAGGGCTTCGTGGTCGGAAAGGACAATCCTGGTTTCTCGGTCGAGAAGATCAAGACCAAGATGGCTTTAAGAGTTGTGCAGAACGGGTTGATCACCCTGAGCGACTGCCGCGTTCCCGAGGCCGACCGCTTGCAGAACGCCAGCTCGTTCAAGGACACCGCCAAGGTTCTCAGGATGACGCGCACCGGCGTGGCGTGGTTTGCCGTAGGTTGCCAGATGGGAGCCTACGAGCACGCGCTGCGCTATGCGACGGATCGGACGCAATTCGGCAGGCCGATCGGCGGCTTCCAGCTCGTCCAGGATCTGCTGGTGCGCATGCTTGGCAACGTCACCTCGACCCAGGCAATGATGCTGCGTCTCGCGCAGCTTCAGGACGAAGGCGTGATGCGCGATGAGCATGCGTCGCTCGCGAAGGCGTTCTGTACGGTCAAATGCCGAGAAACCGTCGGCTATGCGCGCGAGTTGCTCGGCGGCAACGGCATCCTGCTCGAGAACCACGTCGGTCGGTTCGTGGCCGATGCCGAAGCGATCTACTCCTATGAGGGCACAAGGGAGATGAACACGCTGATCGTCGGCAAGTCCATTACGGGATTGAGTGCCTTCGTTTAACGCAAACGCGCCAACAAAGCGGCGAGTCAATCAGCGTCATCAACCCAACGCTCAATGGGCACGGACGAGGAACCAATAAGAACGGTGTAGAAAGCCTCTTACGGACGCTCGTCGGGTCCGGTGTCGAGGTCTGTTTCGGCAATCCCAGCGGTTCTGCGAGATGGTCTGGAAGAGAAATCAGGTCGAGACGACAACGAACACGTTCCACTCTTTCTAATTGTGATCTGGTTCATACTCGCTTGGAGGGCGATGCGTTATTTAACGCTAGCGTTTCGGGGTCACGGTCACATGCGGCGACGGCATTCGGCGCCGATCACTTGGCCGGTTGCTCCGCAGGAGCAGGAATCCGGCGATGCGTACTGTTTGCGCTGATGCCGAACTTTGGACCAACCCAAATGAGAGTTTTGGAAATCGGCTCGGCGGCCAGCGCCGTCGCGCCGCGACAGTCCGTCGCGTCGATGCGGAAGAGATAGTTCGTAGAAGACAACGTTTGCGCTGAAACGAGCAACGCAGGAATCATCGACTTATCGACTTGGCGAGCGCTTGTTTTTTTCACTGACCTTTTGTTCGGGCGGGAGCGCTTGCAGGATGATGTACTGCTTCTCAGAACTCAAATTGAAAAGACGATTTCAGTGGGTATGCACATTAGCCAAGCGCCGGCGAGAAGGCTTTTTGGGAAGTCGTATTTAGCCGCTTAGGTAGCGGATACCCAAGACATTGGATCGGTTCGTCGCTTGCGCCGGAAGAATTCGCAGGTGTTTGACAAGTGGAGCGGTTTTCGACGGCATGTTCGGAATGGAGGAGAAGACGATGCCTTTAGACTCAAAGCAATTGGCAATGGATATCGCGGCGAACGTTCGTACCTTGGCTGCGGCCCAGGCAGCCGGTGGTGGCACGATGACTGCCTCGGTTAGCGCCGCGGCTGCCCCCGCTAGCGGGGATTTCTGTTCAATCTGGCCGAAGGCGAAGCCCGTTCTCGAATTGGTCGCGGGCGTCGTGGCATTCATTCCCGGAGCCGGCACCACCGCCGGAGGCGTATTGCAGGGTCTCATAAAGGTCGGGGATCAAATTTCCGCTGACGTGTGCAAATAGGCGGGTCGATTCTGCGAGGCTGCGGTGGTCCTATCAGCGGGGCAACGAGAGCCGATTTGTGAAAGACTTGGCCGCGCGTCGCTCCTGATATCACACGCAAGGACAGCTTTCTTTATCCCGACAGAAGCAACCTCAGAGCCTTTTCCTTTTTAGAAAAGGCTCTGAGAAAGGCGCCCCGCGCGCTTTGTCGTACCGCAAGATCGGCTCCGAAAATCAGGCCTAGCCCCTCTGGGACGGCCGTGATTTCCCGCGGGATAAAGCTCCCGAATGACGGATGCCACCCGATGGCGGGATGGTATCGATATACTAATACACGTTTAAATCGTTTTTTGCAGATAGGCAAGCAGGAGTTCATTCATGGACAATCTCGGACTTGTCGCAGCGGAGATCGATAGCGTCATCACCGCGCTCAGCTATCGCGAGCGGGAAGAGGTCATTGCAGAAGCTGCAGCCGATATCGGCGCTAGTGCCGAGGCCGTGCCGTCCGCGCAGGCGATCGCCGCGGCCGGGCGGGTGTCCGACAAGGCCTTCAAGCTGATCGTCGACTATGAGACAGGCGGAAGAGCCTTTTACGAGCAGGTGATCAAGCAGCGGCCGATCTGGCCGAAAGAGGCCTCAGGCATCACCATCGGCTTCGGCTATGATCTCGGCTACGTCGCGCTTGACGAGTACCGAAGCGACTGGGCACACGTGATCACGACGCTCACCGACGCACAGAAGCGCGCGATGGAAGCCTGCATCGGCTTCCACAGCGGCAAGGATTCCGCCGCTACGATGCAGGAACTGCTCGCCAAGGTAAAGGACATCGTCTTTAGCTGGGACGCTTCGCAGATCGTCTTCAAGGCGAAGACGCTGCCGAAATTCGCTTTGCTGACTGAGCAGGCCTTGCCGAACTGCAGCCTGCTCAACGGCGATTGCTTTGGCGTTCTGGTGTCGCTCACCTTCAACCGCGGCCCTTCCTACAGCATGCAGCGGAAGCCCAATGACGTCAAAGACCGCTATCGCGAGATGCGCAACATCAAAGCCGACATGGTCGCGAAGAGTTTCGCTGATATCCCGAAGCAGCTCAAGGAAATGATCCGCATCTGGGTCGGCACAGCGGTTGAAACCGGCCTGCGCCGGCGACGTCTCGACGAGGCGGACCTGTTTGCGGCCGGACTTGCCGCCGGACTCGTCGCTTCGCCCGCGGGCGGCGCGGCGCTGGAGGCGGCACCCTTTGTTGCTGCGGCGGTGATGCACGACGACGAGGAATGGCAGGACGTGACCGAGGACGACGTCGCGGCGGAGGCGCTTGCCGGCACGATGTTTACTGCCGCGGCCGCCGGCGCAAGGTGGGCCGCCGACGAGGTGCAGCCGGACTACGCGCATCTCGGGCCGAACCTGCCGACCGGTCTGGCCTTCACGCTCACTGCCGACGATCTTGCGTTGCTGGCGCAACTGAATGACTTCGACGTGACGTCCGCGAGCGATGCGCCGATCCTGTTCGGCCTGCGTGGCGCCGGCATCGTCAAGGATCACACGACGGGCGGCGAGATCGTGCTGGTCGACCAGCGGCCAGACCACATCCTGCCACGCTGCGCGATCGGCGTGTGGAACAGGGCGGCCGGCAAGGTCAGCGTATTTCCCGGCTCCACGGTGCCCAACCAGGCGGCCGTAGCGAAGTACAAGAACACGCAGAAGGCCGGCAACCTGCTCGTTACCGGATTCTATGAATATCGGTGCGGGCCGCATACGACCCAAAATCAGAGTACGCCGGGCGCATTCTTGTTGCGCAACGCTGACATGTCGCACCAAACGGTTTTGGTGCGGCGCTCGCTGGATGATCTCGTCTATCAGCGCAGTGACATCGCCGACCGTTGCGAACCCGGTGATAACATTCACCCGACCTTCTTCAGCCAGCCGGTCGGCTTCTCATCGTTCGGCTGCCAGACAGTGGTCGGCAGTTGCAGAAACGGCACGCATTCGGGCTCGTGGGCGGCGTTCCGCACCGCGGCCGGCTTCACCACGGCGAACGGCGTGCCGGGAAAAGCCTTCAGCTACATGCTACTCACGGGAGCTGAGGCGCGCATGGCGTCGGGGCTGCGGAGCGGCGGGCTCACCACCGACAAGATCGCGCTGCGCAGGCTGCGTCGCCTGCGCTTTGGCTCGCAAGGCGCCGCTGTCAAGGCGTTGCAGCAACAGCTCAACGTTCCGAGCCCGGACGGAGGCTTCGGTCCAAACACGTGTGCTGAGCTGCACAAGTTGCAGAAGAACTTGCCAGGATCGACCGGCTCGGACGGAATTCTCACGCCGGAGCTGCATGATGCCCAGGGCTGGCAGTTCCTCGCGAGTATTGGAGTGTAGATGGCCGGGTCATAGGCCACCGAGCGGTAAGGATTTTTCGAACAACCAGGTGGTCGTCGTCTTGCGCAAGCGGGCGCCCAAGAATCCTTTTCGGTCGCGGAAGGAGCCGCCGCACTACTGGTCACCCACGGTCGATATCCAAGAGTAAACGGAGGACATCATGGCTGAGTACATCGTGCTCAAGAATGCAAGCCGCGTCAGGACCACGAGTCCTTTTGAGGATTTCGGACTGGCGCCGGCGAGCGCTCCCGCGCCGCCCGAGCCCAGGATCGAGGTGCATGATGTCACGCCTGCCGAAGCGCGCTCCATAGCGCAGGACCGGCAGGTCGCGGCGGTCGCGATCCCGATGCCAATCTCCCTGATCGGGCCCTGCGACGCGGACTTGCCCGCCGGTGTTGCGGCCGCCACCGACGCCTGGGGCATCTCTACGGTCAAGGCTGATACATCGCCTTTTACCGGCGATGGTGTGGTCGTAGCAGTGCTCGATACCGGCATCGATAAGTCTCACCCGGCCTTCGCCGGTGTCGACATCATCGAAAAGGATTTCTCCGGCAGCGGTGATGGCGACAGACATGGTCACGGAACCCACTGCGCCGGTACGATTTTTGGGCGCGACGTCAACGGCAAGCGCATCGGCATCGCCCGCGGCGTCAGGAAGGCGCTGATCGGCAAGGTGCTCGCCGACGGCGGCGGCGGCAATTCCGATATGATCTTCCGTGGTATCCAATGGGCGCTCGAGCAGGGGGCTCACGTCATCTCGATGTCACTTGGGTTCGACTTCCCGGGTGCCGTGCAACGCATGGTGACCGGCGGAATCCCGGTTGCACCTGCGACCTCCAACGCGCTCGAAGCCTATCGCTCCAATCTCCGCTTTTTCGATGCGTTGATGCAGATGGTTGATGCGAAGGCCGCATTTGGCGATACGGCCGTCATTGTCGCTGCGACCGGCAACGAGAGTCACCGGCCAGACTTCACGGTCGCCGCGTCGCTGCCTGCTGCATCGCGAGGAATCATTTCGGTCGCCGCAGTGGGCAGAAACGCGGCCGGCACATTCGATGTGGCGAACTTTTCGAACACGATGTCGCAGCTTGCGGCACCTGGGGTCGATATCCTCTCCGCAAAGCTTGGCGGCGGACTTGTGTCGATGAATGGAACGAGCATGGCCTGTCCGCACGTTGCTGGTGTTGCCGCTCTATGGTGGGAGGCCCTGAGAAAGTCCGGTGCGGTCAGGGCAACCGCAAGTCTTGTCACCACCAAGCTGCTCGCGACGGCAGGCACCAACGGCCTATCCAGTGAGCCGCTCGACCGCGGCGTAGGTTTAGTCACGGTGCCACAATAGCCGTGGTCGTGACCCGGGCCGAACGGAAAAAGGACAGTGGATGAGGGCGGATGCCCGACTGGTGCCCCCTGGCCGAAAATTCACAGAGCGACTAGAAGATCGCATTGCCGGCCTCACCAGCCCAGTTCACGCAGATAGGCAGTGCGGGCGCCAACTCCGGTGTGAGTGAAGTCGGTAAAGACCCCATCCACGCCGAGACGGAAGAACTTGAGATATTCCAGGTTTGGATCGCCGTGGTAGTCAGCAGCCAGATATTTCTTCTCGTTTCGGAAAGTGAAAACATGCACGAACAGGTCAAGCTTGTGCGCGTCGGCAACGAGGCTGTTTGCTTCCTGCGTCGAAGCCTCCGGCGTTGATCCCTTGTAGGGAGTGCCATCGGCATTGCTGTCCTTCCACAGCGAAATCTTGAGCGGAACAATATAAGGCTTCCATGGACCGATGCCGTCGGCATAGGTCTTGATCTCCGCAAGGCCCTCAGGGGTCAGCATCGCATCGTACAAGCGCGGGTCACCCGAAACCGTCCAGTCGAACGGACGCGAATTGGTGATGTTGTTAAGGAGGACCTTGCCGGTCTTGAAGTCGATACCGTTGCCATCGACGAGCTGGACCTGCCGCGTCTCCAGGCCATGGCTGCGCATATATTTCAGGCTGCCGGGCTCGAAGCTCTGAACAAGGATGGGGGCGTCCTTCGCGTTGAGGCCGTTGTCCTTGATGATCTTGATCAGGGCATCCTCGAGCGGGTGGCTGCCGGGCGCGCCGCAGCCATTGGCGATAGCCTGGGCATTGTTCCAGGTCGGATTCTTGGTTTCCGGATAGACCGCGATGGGGCGCCCCGTCTCCTTGCTCTTGGCTTTGGCGATGTCGATGACGTCCTGGAAACTAATGATCGGGAATTTGCCGTTGAATACCTTCGGCCTTTCATTGGCCGCATCATAGGTGGTGCCGGCAATCCAGCTCTTGAGCTCGGCCATGGTGAAATCGGTGATCGACCAATCATTGGTATGGTCTTCGCCGTCGACGATCAGCGATTTCAGCACCGATTTGGGGTCAGCTGGATCGGTGAGATCGGTGAGGTATTCAGCCGGCCCGCTGGTGGGAGATTGGGGCCATTTCACCTTGACGAGGACGCCGGGCACCGTGCGCTTGCGGGCCGCAATCGTCGCATTGGTCTTCGCCACCTCGGCAACGTTGGTATTGTCGCTCAGCCAAGGGTTGTGACGTGCCACCAGAACGCAATCCTTGGTCAGGTGCAAGTCCTCTTCGAGAGCGTCGGTCCCGAGGGCTGCGGCCAGGTCATACGATGCCTCGGTCTCTTCAGGCACCAGCCCCGGCACGCCACGATGCCCGATGATGAGTGGCGGCTTTCCATCAAGGGTCAGGAAGTGCTTGGCTCCGGCGGGCGCTGAGCCGGTTTGCGCGAGGGCCGTCGATGGTGGGAGGAACGCCAAGGCCGCCGCACCGAACAGCATCGCTCCAACACGCACATTCCGTTGTGAACGACTGTGTTTCATGGCCAAGCCTCCGTCTTTTGCGCAGCATCGCTTCGAATACCACAGGGGCCGAGCCGAATAAGGCCAGCGCTCTTGTCTTCTTGTCTCAATTCTCTGACAGTCGGATGACGGCTGGCGGGCCGGGCAGACAAAAACTCCTGAGATACATCAGGATTACGGTGACGGGATTACGGTGACAGTGCACCTATTTTTCTCAGAGCGATCGGACGCATATGTGCGAGAGAACTGTGTAAGCCGATCCGCTGGGATCAAGCGTCAACAGCGTCAGTGGCGCCGAGATTTCGCGATGTCTCCGTTGACGAAAAAGTCTGGCGCGCCTACGGGCTTGCGCCGTCCAAGATTTATGCATAGCGAATGCGCCGGTTTCGCCGCTACGAACGCTTGGTGCCCCTGGCCGGAATCGAACCAGCACTCCTTGCGGAACTCGATTTTGAGTCGAGCGCGTCTACCAGTTCCGCCACAGGGGCATTCGCGTCTCCCGGGCCGAAAAATGGCCTGGGCCAGCGAAGCGCGCGGACTATAGCGGGCGGCGGAAGAGGGTCAACCCGCGCGGATGTGATTTCGCCCAGCCTCGACAGCTTTTGCGGCGGAGGCTAGGACCGTTCTGGCACCTCTCGCCGGGGGAGAAGAACGTGATGTCCGAGACGACAGCCATTCCGCACGCCGCGCGCGGCGATACCAGCCCGGCCTTGACATCAGCGTTTGCGATCATGCTGGTCGCGGCGGCGACCCTGGCCGGCGCCTGGTTCTTTCAACTGGTGCTGGAGATCCTGCCCTGTCCGCTCTGCCTCGAACAGCGCTACGCCTATTACGTGAGCGTCCCGCTCGCGGCGCTGGTCGCGCTTGCGGCTCCGCGGGGCGCCCCGCGCGGCGTGCTGCTGCTGGGGCTCGCGCTGCTGGCGCTGGCCGCGCTCGCCAATGCCGGGCTCGGCACCTATCACGCCGGCGTCGAATGGGGGTTCTGGAAGGGGCCGACCGATTGCACCGGGCCGGTCGGCAATCTCGGTAGCGCCGGCAATCTTCTGGAGCGGCTCGATACGGTCAAGGTCGTGCGCTGCGACGAGGTGCAGTGGCGCTTTCTGGGCCTCTCGCTCGCCGGCTACAACGTGCTGATCTCGCTGCTGATGGCCCTGATCGCGGCCTGGGGCATCGCCGGGACCAGCAGGCGCACGTAATCGTCCATGTCGTTAATCATCCACGTCGTCCTGGGTGCGTCCGAACAGATGGACGATGCCTGGCGTCGCAATGGTGACGAACACGAAGCGCGACAGATGATGCGCGCCGACGAAGATCGGGTCGATGTGCAGGGTCAAGGCCAGCGCCAGCATGGCGTCCATCGCGCCGGGCGCGAAGGCCACGACGACGTCGGAAAAGCGCACCTGCGTGGTCAGCGCGATCAGCGCGACGAACACGCCCGATATCGCAATTGCGATCGCAAAAGAGCCCAGCGCCGCGTTGATATGGCCGAGCAGCACCTTCGGCCGCATCCGCGCGAAGCGGCTGCCGATCAGCGCGCCGATCCCGACCAGCGCCACGCCCCGCACCCAGGGCGGCACGCCGCCATCGACCAGTCCCGCGCCATGCAGCACGCTGGAGGCGATCATCGCGCCGAACATCCAGCTCGCGGGAAATTTGATGAGCCGCAGCAACAGCGCCACCGCGAGCGCGGCTGCGACCAGCTCAACCAACCCGAGCGGGGAGGCGATCGTGAGCGCGATGCCCGGCGACGACGCCGGCGCGACCCCGGTCAGCGCCAGGACCAGGGGCAGGGCGGCGGTCAGAATGATCACGCGCATGGTCTGCACCACGGCGATCGCCGGCAGGTCGGCGCCGCGCTCGACCGCGAGGATGGTGATCTGGGACAGCGCGCCCGGGCTTCCGGCGAGGAAGGCCGAGGTGCGGTCCCAGCCATGGACACGCTGCAGATAGGCGCTGGAGCCGAAGGTCGAGCAGAAGGTCGCCAGCGCCAGCAGGAAGATGGTCACGGGATAGGCGCCGACATGCTGGATCAGTTGGCGGGAGACCACCGAACCCAGCGAAATCCCGAGCACCACCAGCACGGCCTGGGTGACGATCGGCGGCACGGCGAGGGGCCGTCCTGCGATCGCTGCCGCCCCCGTCGCGATCATCGCGCCGGAGATCAGGCCGCCCGGCAAGTTTGCCCAGAGAGCGACCAGCCCGCCCGCGGTCCCGATGCCGATGGCCTCGAGTGCGCTTAAGAATTTGGCGCGGGTCGGAACGGCGAATGCCAAGGAGGCGATCAAGGACGAGATAAAAGACGAGATGAAGGATGCGCTGTTTTGCTTCACGCCACCTTATGACAAATCCGGTTGCGGTGAACAAATGCGCGAACGCAGGTGCAGCAATGCGCTGCTTCGCTCCCTCTGCCCTTGGCGACGGGGCCCGCTTCGAGGAAACGGGTCGGCGCAAGGCGCCGCCCCGATATTGAGCTCCGGGAGACACGTGAGGGGCCGTTTCCGCCGGATAGGCCCCTCATCCGGCTCGCATCCGGCGAGGCCGCCCCTCTCCCGCAAGCGGAGAGGGCGGGGGGCTCACTTCTTCGCCGTGCCCTTGGCCTCCTTGATGCACGCGGAACGGAATTTCTTGCGCTCCTTGCCGTGCAGCCCTTTTTCGTCGGCCTGCTTCGAGCAATCAAGCGATTCGGGACTATGCGCCTTCTCGGCCTTCTCGGTCTTCGCTGCCGGTGCGGCGGCCGTCGTGCCCTGCGCGAAGGCGGAGCTTGCGAGCATGAGGGAAGCAATGGCGGCGAGCGCCGCGCGGGAAGAGATCGTCATCATGGAAACACCTATCGGGTGAGGAAAGGGCGGCAAGCTTGCGCGGCGAGGCTGAACCCAACATGAATAAAGTCCGTCGGCGGGCGCATTCCCGGGCACTATATTTGAGTATCCAGGGGATCGCCGCGTTGTCATGTTTCGGGGCTGCGCTAGGATGCCGGCCTCGTTTAGATCGTTCGTCAAGGGAGACCAAGGATGACGTTTCAAGCAAAGCTATTGTGCGCGGCGGCGGTGGCAGGCTTTGCCGCCATCGCGGCGACCGCACCGGCGCAGGCGCTGACCATGCAGGAATGCAGCGCAAAATATAAGGCTGCCAAGGACGCCGGCACCCTGGGCGGCCAGAAGTGGAATGATTTCCGCAAGGCCCAGTGCGCCGCTGACGCGACCCCCGCAGCTGCGGCGCCGGCAGCTCCAGCCGCGCCGGCCCCGACCGCCGAGGCCAAGCCGAAGAAGGAGGCGGCGCCCGCCGCGCCCACTCTGGTCCCACCGATTCTGGGCAATGCCATCTTCCCGAATGCGGTCGATCCGAAATACGCCAAGGAGTCCGCCGGCAAGGGCCGCATGCATACCTGCGTCGATCAGTACAATTCCAACAAGACCACCAATGGCAATGGCGGCCTGAAGTGGATCGAGAAGGGCGGCGGCTATTACAGCGAATGCAACAAGCGCCTGAAGGGCGCGGCATAGCCGCTGATCGGACGCGGCCGGACCCCTGAGGTCCGGCCGCGCGTCAGGCTTTCGGGTCGAGCAGTTTCTCGGCGGAGCGTGCGATCAGCTGCGCGCGGCTGCGCTGGCCCCGCTCGAGGAACAGCAGGCTCTGGCCGAAGATGAAGCAATAGAACAGGAAAGCCTCCGCGTCGGCCTCGTCCGCTGCAAGGCCCGTGGCGCGATAGAGCCGGCCGACGATCTTGAGCCGCGCGGCATCGACGCTTGAGACCGAAAGCGCCGCCGCGTCGTCCGATCGCGCCCATTGCCGGATCGCAAGCTCGATCGCCATGCCCTCGGTGTTCATCCGTTCCGAATAGAGCCGGATCAGCGCCTTCAGCCGTTCGCGCGGCGGCCCACCGCCGAGGTCCGCTTGCTGCTCGATCGCAGCGATGCGCCCGCTTCGCCAGCTCTCCAGCATGGCCTCCAGCAGCGCCGCGCGGTCGCGGAAACGCCGGTAGAACCCCCCCTTGGTGACCCCGAGGTGTTTCGCGAGCACCTCGACCCTGACGCCCTCGACCCCGGATCGCGCCAGCTCGGCAAGTCCGGCCCTGATCCATTCTTCGCCTCTGTCGTCGGTCACGGCACGGCCTCACCCGGTTGATACGGTACCGTATTGCTAACCTGCCCGGGCCCTGATACGCTACCGTATCAAGACACAAAGGGCAACACAAAGGGGCAGGAGGCGGTGATGACGATGGAGGTGACGTATCGCGGCACGGTCTATCCGTGGCATTGCGACCAGGTCGGCCACATGAACATCATGTGGTATGTCGGCAAGTTCGACGAGGCCAACTGGAATCTGTTCGCGCGGATCGGGCTGACGCCGACCTATCTGCGCGACCAGGGCCGCGGCATGGCCGCCGTGCAGCAGAACATCACCTACAGGCGCGAATTGGTCGCCGGCGATATCGTCGAGATCAGCAGCGCGCTGCTCGAGATCGGCGAGAAGTCGATCCGCTTCATGCACGAGATGCGCAACGGCGAAACCGGCGAGCTCGCCGCGAGCTGCGAGATCTCCGGCGTCCATATGGACCGGCAGGCGCGCAAATCGGTGATGTTTACCGATGCGGTCCGCCGTAGCGCGGCGAAACATATCGTCAGTGCCGAGGCCGTGATGGCCTAAGGCGAGGATCTCGAGCCGAAAATCTTGCACCAGGAATCCCAGGTCGAGCCATGCCGCGTTTCGAACCAAGCCCGGCCGCACGCTGATGGTCTGCGAGGCCCGCGCTTTCGCGGAGCAACAAGGCGTCGAAAACCTTATCGCGAGCGTGACCGGCACGCTGATGCCTCTCGCGCCCTCCGCCTGACGCCTGCATTCCGGCGCGGATGAGAGATTCACAGGCGCCGCCCTGGCAACACTTGATGGGTGCTTGTTGTCTCCACGGACGCGTGGCTGATGCCTGTTGCAGTGCAGTCGTGTGCTGCCGTCATGTGCTGCCGTCATGGCGATCTTGCCGATTTTCTTCTAGGGTCGCCGCGTGCAACTGAGTCTCCCATCTTGATCACCTCCGCGACACAGGGCGTGCTGGGCCTGGCATCCGGCGCGCTGGTCGGATTTTCCCTCGGCCTGGTCGGCGGCGGCGGATCGATCCTCGCGGTGCCGCTGATGGTCTATGTCGTCGGCGTGCCTGACGCCCATGTCGCG
>WNFD01004151.1_pt1 | contig 14540 bp, 15 predicted proteins | sample 5400491 | NCBI WGS metagenome assembly WNFD01 (sample SAMN13153343, study PRJNA577476) | soil metagenome | isolation source: 120 cm saprolite under Douglas fir tree site 2 hole 2 replicate 2 | place: USA:California | collected 2015-04-18
AAAGAAAATCAAGCGTTGTCAGGCGGCGTGCCAGCATCACGGGGTTGTAGTAAGGGATATCGAGGACGCTGGTGCCGAGGGCAATTTTTGTAGTGCGCGCGGCCGCGAAGGTCAAAGCCTCCAGCGGATCCAGGGCATGTTTGTACACTTCAGGAAGCGAACCGTCGGCGGTTACCGGATAAGGTCTCTGTAGCTTCACCGGATAAAGCAGCCGTTCAATTGTCCACAGACTGTCGTAACCCAGTTGCTCGGCGCGCTCCGCCACCGCGATCACGGCTTCGGGAGTAGCGACCGGCCCGATATTGGGAAGAGCAAAGCCAATCCTCATCGCACAGGATCCTTTCCGGGATGGAATCACCCCACCTATGTCGTCAGGCTCGCGGCGGCAAGTCGTTCAAAGACGCTCCGCGCTCCTTACTTCTGAGACGCCACATTCTACTCTCGACGGGTGCGTCCGCAACCCAACACCGAAGTATTTTGGCCGGACGACGAGGGACGCCGCACTGTGGGTGGCGGGAATCCTTCAAGAGGTCGATTCCGGTCCTACCGCGATGTTCTTGGCGATTGCCGTAGCTGCTCTCGTTGCCGCCGTGGCTGTGGCGTTCGCCTGGCGCGGAGATCGTGTGCTATGAAGCTGTGATGGCAGCAACCTGGAGCATCGGCCCGCTTAGCCTTCAGGCAGAAGTTTTGCCTTCGCTTTCTGCAATCGCGACGTTAAGCACAGCATTACTTGGCCAGGACGATTGTATGGACAAACGAGTGCATCGCTGCGGGTTGCTCTGCCAAACGTCGCTTCAGCCCATCCTCCAGTCGGTTTCCGAAAGCCGCCAAGGCTTCGGCGTCGCCGCTGCGAACGCGGGTAAGAGCTGAAGCCAACGATGGCATGAAGACAGAACGGAAGAACAGCGCGTGCTTCGCTGCGAGAGCTTTACTGTCGCCGTCCCGCTCATAATCCGTCCACGCCGAATCGCTGAGCACGGATTCATCAACAGCTTCGATCGTCAGATCCCGAAACTTCCGCTTTCTGTCACGCGCTGTGCCCAGTTGCTGTAGAAGTAAGTCTGATTGCATTGATTGGTGGCGGGGTTAATCTCGTGATGGCGAGGCCAGGTTACTTCCGGCTAGCGACGATACGTCCAGAATCGTCGGATGGGCTGCCAAATGGCAAAATCCGGGTCGCTACTCCTGCCCAGCGATCATTCACTCTGCGCGGACTCTTTAACGCTGGCCGCCTGCGCCCTGATTCGCGTTCGCGCCTGGGCCCGCATGAGCTTCGCCTGTTCGGTGGTGAAAAGCAAAGTCCCCATCATGAGATGCCGGACCTGACGAGGTTCCCACTGCCGCTGCATGATTCCCCCGGAGGAGTGGCCGTTCGGGCCAAGCAGCAAATGACCGATTTCGTGGGCTATGAGGCTATGACGCAACCCCAGAATTATGGGGAGCTCAAACTCGGCATCGTCATTCCTCGCGAGAACGTACTGCGTATTGGTAGTAAACGCTGGCGAGAACCGGATGGACTGTAAAACCGAAGACATTGTATTAGAACTTATTCTGAATGGGCACAGCAAGCACCCGCAGCCTGATGTCGGTAGCTTGGGGCGCTTTCTGGCAAGGTTCCCTGCGGGTTAGCGGTGGACGGCCCCACCGGACATTCTAACCAAACAGCCCGCAAGCCAGCATGGCCGAGGATTCGGTTAGCTTCGCGTTCGGCCCCGGTTAGTACGGCGCGTCGGCATTTGCGAAAACAACCACAAGTCCCGAATCGGATTTCCTTCTAACAGACGGAAATCGTTATTTTGGTCGCGCAGTGTTTGCTTTATTACTTTGCGCTCTCCTCCAACCTTTTGAGATCCCTCTCAAACGCTGCACGCACGTTTTCGTCCTTCTCTCTTGCTATTGCACTCCTGAGATAAAGGATGGCAGACGCTCCTCCAAGATTCACAAGTGCACTACTAGCGGCCAGTTGCACGACCGGCTCCGAGTCCTCCAAACAATTAGCTACTAGGTTAACGATCTTCGGTGATTCATCTGTCGTCAGATTCTGAAAACTTGGTAGAAGAGATAAAGCTGACACCCGATCACCGATATTAACATTCCTGGATGCCGCCAGCTGCTCAGCAGCGGCGAGACAATCTTCATCCTTTTGAGAATGGAGATCGAACATATACCGAACCGCATAGAGCCGGAATTCTGGAACAAAGTTCTTGTCGGCGCACACCTTCTTCAGTTTGGCCAGTCCGATTTGATCGCTGAGTAGCCCAAGTGCGAGTGCCATATTCACCTGATCCCGAGGATCTTTCTCGACTCTGACGGCCTCTTCAATAGCTGGAATCGTGGCAAGCGCTTTGTCCTCTGCCAGCTTCATCGCGGCCAAGTATCTCACATCGGGATCCGGATTCTTCAAGGCATTTATCAAGGCCGGCTCCGTTAACTCTATATTGTGCTGCTGTAAGAGTTCGCCGTACCTGTAAAGCTTTACACGGCCAACTTCGGGCGGTTGTTGTGGAAAAGCATGCGAGAATGTCACGAATGACAGGACAGCAGAAATTAGATACAGAGCGCGCAACATAGGCCCTCCCTCCCTCCCTCCCTCCCTCCCTCACTCACTCACTCACATACCGTTACCAGCGTCACTGGTGGACCATTAATAGTCGACTTGGTGAAAGTGTAAATGAAAGTATGACTCAGGATCTGTTGTCCTCCGCTGCACGCGTTCTTGACTGTTGGCTCCACGTCTGCGCACAGGTACTGCCACCGCCGTAGTAGTCAAGTAGACTCGCGGTGGATGTTGAAGAATATTGGTCAAAGAACTCATTCTCGGTGGCCACAAGAAGAGGACCGACTGGAACAGTCTTACTACCCTCAGGAACCGAGGGCTGGTAGCCCGCCCCAATCTGGAAAGTGGTACTGCCTGAGCAAGCGTTAGGAAAACTCCCGGGGCAAGTACCTGAAACAGAGCTCACGATTTCTGTTACATGCTGTCCGTTCCAGTTGGTGCCGCTTGGACCGACTGTTACTCTGGCCACGTTACCATGGAGGGCTGGCACTTGCCGGGACTTTCCTCGGCTTATCTGCCGCCACGGGGCCGGTCCTTTGCGTAGCCATGCTCTTGTTGGCCGTGATTTCTTTCGGCGCTGCTGCTTCCAATCTCTGGGCGATCACGCAGACGCTCGCGGGGCCGCAAGCCGCAGGCCGATGGACAGGTTTCCAGAACTTCGTTGGCAATCTTGCAGGGGTTGTGGCTCCGGCAATCACCGGATTGGTCCTGGACCGGACCGGCCACTTTTACTGGGCTTTCGCCATACTCACGGCCGTCGCACTGACAGGAACAATGTCCTGGGTTTTCCTGGTCGGACCGGTAGAGCCAGTGATCTGGCGCAAGAAGCCCCAAGCTGTCACAGTCTCCCCATTGCCCGTATTTTCAGCAGCTATCTGGAATATGCGCCGTTCCTCGCCGAGGTGACTTGCAGGTCAGAAATCCAGGCGTAGCCTGATGGTCGGCACCTACACCGGCCTATTCGCTCGGTCGATTCCGCCATCCCCGCCGGGTTGCCCGTCAGTGCAGAAGGATCCTATACGGCAGCACATAAGTGAATCCGGCAAACACTTCCCACCGTGTGGACGTACTCGTGAGTCCACGATTGAAACCGCCATCGAGCACTAGGTTTTTCCGCGCGTTGTAGTTCAGCGCCCACAAGTTGCCGACGGCATTGCTGTGGAGAAAAGGCTGAGTGAAATGCCATATTTCTCCTGAGATTCCGAATTTATTCCCGAGTGAGTGTGAAACCGAGAGCGTCTGCCCGAACTGGGCGCGGTGAGTCGCGCCGTCAATGACTTCGTTGAAGAGATAATTGGTGTCGTAGTGAAAGCCTCTTACGTCGGCGCTGGCAAGCAGGAGCATGGAGTTTCTGGAGCTGCCAATGTCGAGGTCAGGTGTGCCTCCACCGTAAACTCGGCGGAAATAACTCAACGCAATTGTCGGCTGTGCGCCTTCCCCCTGATGGACAACCCCTTGCACTCCCAGAGACACGTCTCCCGTTCCATTGGCAGCTTGGTTTCCAGCGCGGGAATGGGCAAATGGTCCTGCCCCGGCTAGCAATTCGATCCGGCGCGATAGGGAAAACTTCACCACCTCATTGAGACTTGACTGGGAAGAGAACTCGGGAGAATGCCACGCACCCAAGAATCCGCTTTCAAATTGAAGGTAGGCGACCGGAGTGAGGGTGGCGGGCGTGGAGACGGTTGGTCGGCCGGGGTTGGCTGTGGGTTCGACAGGCCCCGGCACGTCTTCCGGTCCTTTTGGCGTCCCGGCACTCTGCTGCGCTGAGGCGACAATCGCCACGCCCAGAAACCATGGAAGCAGCAGTATCGACAAGTTCCAAATCGTCGCTTTTCCGTGGCAACACGTCATTTCGCCCTGAGAAGAAGAACTGGCACACTGATACTGTGCTGCACCCGGCTGGCTGTGTTGCCAAGAAATATGTCGGCAAGGAAGCGGTGTCCATGTGTGCTCATCGCCACCAGGTCGCAGCCCTTCTGCCGGATCCATTTGATAATCTCGTTCACTGGTTCGCCATATGCCAGTTCGGCCTCCGTAGGAATGCCCATGGATTGAAACTCCGACCGGACCTTTTGCAGATACGCTGTGTCTTCGGCGATTTCGGGACTGACTGCGTCCGGGCCATAGGTCCTGGCTGCCCATCCATCGGCCACGTGCAGCAACACCAAACGGCTCCCCGCGAGCGCCGCGAGTTGCTTGATATGTTCGATAATCGCCCGGTCAGTTGCCGTGCCATCCAAGGTCACGAGAATGGTTTGGTACATGGTTATTCCGTTTCTGCCGGCTTATGCGCCGGTGATGACCTGCCACGCGGCTTTGAGCGAGTCCGGCAAGCCATACAGGTCCATCGCGGTGATCAGAATGGCGCTGGCCCAGCCAGCCATCAGTAAAAACCATCCGTTTTTCCAGGCCCCCATACGCTTGCGGGAACTGGTGAAGTGCAGCAGGGGAAACATGGCGAAGGGAAGCTGCAGCGCCAGCACAACCTGGCTAAGCGTGAGCAGATCGGTAACGCTGCTTTCGCCGCGCCAGCCGATAACCAGTACTGCCGGCAGGATGGCCAGTGAGCGGGTGATGAGCCGCCGCACCCAGGGTTTGATGCGCCAGTGCATGAAGCCTTCCATCACCACTTGCCCGGCCAGCGTGCCGGTGATGGTGCTGCTCTGGCCGCTTGCCAGCAGCGCCACCGCAAACAGTGTGCTCGCGGCGGCCGTCCCCAATAACGGCGCCAGCGTCAAGTAAGCGACCCGAATCCAGTCACTCTCGGGGCTGAACCTAACTACCTGCCCGCCGGATACAGTTACGCTTTCCTTGCCAAAGAACACCGTCGCCGCCAGTACCAGAATCGCCGCGTTTACGAAGAAGGCAACGGTCAAGGCCACGGCGGAATCGATGGTGTTGAAGCGGATCGCCCGCCGGACGGACGGTTCGTCCTTCTGCAGCTGGCGGCTCTGCACCAGGGCCGAGTGCAAGTACAGGTTATGCGGCATTACGGTGGCGCCGATGATGCCGACGGCCACGTATAACATCCCGGTATGACCGAAGTGGGGGGAAATCAGTGCTCGTCCCATCTCCAGAAAACCCAGGTGGGTCTGCGGAAGAACGAAAATCTCGATGAAGTAGCACACCCCGATTGTCGCTATCAGCAGGAGAACCACCGCCTCGATGGTGCGCATCCCAAACCCCTGCAGGGCCAGGAGCAGGAGCACGTCCAGGCCGGTAATAATGACAGCCCAGAGCAGCGGGATATGAAACAGCAAATTGAGGGCTACGGCACTCCCCAGTACCTCCGCCAGATCACAGGCTCCAATCGCCACTTCACTCATCAGCCAGTTGGGCCAACGGGTCCAGCCGGGATACCAGTCGCGGCAACATTGGGCCAGATCCTTGCCGGTCACCACCCCCAATCGCGCCGATATCACCTGCATGAAGATGGCTATCAGGCTGGCCACTCCAACCACCCACAAGAGTCCGTATTTGAACTGAGCGCCGGCTTGCAGGTCGGTCCCCCAGTTGCCGGGATCCATGTAGCCGACGCTGACCAGAATTGCCGGCCCCACGAAAGCCCGCCACTGCTCCCAGAAGCCGGCCTCGCGGTGCGGCACTTCGACGGTGCTGTGCATCCCCTCCAACGACAAGTGGCTGCCGTCTGGAACCTTCGTCTCCATCCGTCCCTCTGCTTTCACTTAGCGTCGGTATATTAGCACAGATTAACCGCAGTTAACTAACGCCTCGCGACCGGAGCCGGGGCTGAGGACACCCAGATTTTCTCTGCCGCCGGGCTGCCCAGAACAATGGCGCCAGCGGAGGTGTCGATGGAGAGGGTTTGGTCGTAGTTGCGCTCACGCAGATACAGCTGGCTTCCTGGCCTGATGCCTCGTTTATCAAGCAATTCACCCAACTTCGAATCCCGCTCGTAAACACTGGCCACGATGTAGCTCTGGCCCGGTTCCACATCCGACAGCAGCCTGTACCCACGCCGGCTCTTCTGTGCGGGACTATCGAAGGTCGCGAAGTTGCCGTGAGGACAGGCTCCGCCTCGCCCCAGCTTCTTGACCAGCAACAACTCAAAATCCGCCGAGACCGCATGCTCAAGCTGTTCGGCTTCATCGTGGGTCCGGTACCAGGGCATTTCGAATACTTCATTCAGCATCCGTTCAATCAGGTGATGGCGAATGGCGGTGCGCTTCGCAATGCGTCGGCCAGCGTTGGTCAACCGCACCCGCCGGTCCTTGCGCACCTCCACCAGGCCATCCCGCTTCAGTCGACGCAACGCCATGGTGACCGCTGGCGGGGTCACTTTGAGCCATCCGGCGAGCGTCGCCGAGATGACGCTTACGCCTTCGCTCTCAGCTTCGAAAATCGCTTTCAGATAGTCTTCTTTGGAAACCGTAATCATCGCGAGGCGCGATTATAGCTGGCCGGGGCAGCTCTGGATAATGCCGTCGCCCAAACGCCGGCACCGCCTCTGCACGGAAAGTTGGCTAACTGTGGCCCGCCTGGTCTTTTCGCGCTTCCGGGCTCATTCGCTCAGGCTACCCTTTTGGGGCGAGATTTGCTCCAGCTATCGTTTCATTCGTCGCATCCACCAGCGTTGGCCTCACTGCTGTAAGGCCTTGGGAAGCAAACTGGCGGGCGCAGCTTCGTTTGCAACTCTGACGCCAGTTGGGGCGTCAAGACGGACCTCGCAAAGTTCGGCAATCAGGTTTGCCGCCCAGCGATAAATGTTTTTCTCCTTGACCACCTTGCGCAGGCGTTGCATGCGGGCGGTTCGCTCCTCGGGCTCCATTTCCAGGGCATATCGGATGGCATCCGCGGTGCGTTCAATATCGTAGGGATTCACCAACACCGCATCACGCAACTCACGAGCCGCCCCGGTAAAGCGGCTGAGGATCAGGACTCCCTGTTCATCATCACGAGCGGCAACAAACTCCTTGGCTACGAGGTTCATTCCATCGTGTAAGGACGTGACCAGGCAAACGTCCGCGGTCCGGTAGTAACGTTCAATCTCGCCGTGGCTATGCTGCCGGTTCAGGAAGACAATCGGCTTCCACTTGCCAGTCTGAAAGCGCCAGTTAATTCGTTCGGATTCGGCTTCTACGTCGGCAAAGAAGTCGTGATAGCGCTTGATATGGGTGCGGCTTGGAGCTCCAATCTGCACAAAGGTAAACTTCTCGCAATAGTCCGGATATTTCTCCAACATTCGCTCAATCGCCAGGAAACGCTCGAGGATCCCCTTGGTGTAGTCCACGCGATCCACGCCCAGTCCGAGCAGCAGCGCCTCCACCCCGGATTCCTGTAGTAGCGCCACCCGCTCCAGATAAGGGTTGTGATCAGGTGGAGTAGGTGAAACGCCAGGGAACTCTACGCTGATGGGAAAAGGCTTCACGGCAGTGCGATGCTCCTCGCGATTGACGGCAAAGTGGTCCCAGTCAATGCGTGATTCCAGCGTGCGGTCCACAGTCTGCAAGAAGTTTGTACAGTGCGACTGAATATGGAACGCGATCAGATCGGCGCCCAACAGACCCTCCAATAATTCGCGCTGCCAGGGGCAGATTCCGAAGGTCTCGGGGTTGGGCCAGGGGATATGCCAGAAGATGGCCACCCGTGCGTCGGGTCGCGCTTTTTTCACCAGACGCGGCAACAATCCAAAGTGGTAGTCCTGGACCAGGAGAACCGGCTGTTCTACGCCAGCCATCTCTTCCAGTACGGCTTTGGCAAACTTCACGTTTGCCTTGCAATAATGGTCCCAATCGGCGACGCGAAACGTCGGCCGGGTGTGAGCAATATGGCAAAGCGGCCAGAGCCCCTCATTGGCGAAACCGTAGTAGTAACCTTCTTCTTCTTCTTTTGTCAGCCAGACTCTGCGTAAGGTGTATTTCGGTTCTTGAGGAGGAACCCGCAGACGGTCGTGCCCATCGACGGTTTCTAGGTCGGCATCGCCGCTGCCGTGCGCGACCCAGGTCCCATCACAAGCACACAGCACTGGCTGCAACGCGGTTACTAGTCCGCTAGCCGGAACTATGGCCTGTACCGAGTTACCCCGTCGAATGTGGCTGTAAGGCTCGCGGTTGGAGACTACAAATAATCGACTGTTGGCAAGTTTGCCGCGCACGTGCACGGAAAGCCGCTCGGGTGTCCAGACTGATTCCCCAGCTTCGCGTAATTGCGCCTCCATTTCCGCGGCCGAACGGGCCGTCCTCAAGCTTTCTGCCAAAGTCTCCATCTCTCTCGCTAGCGGGCGGAGCAAATCCAGGTCGGGCATAGCGGCACGAATGGCGCCCACTCTGCCGGTCCGTAGAGCTTTCATCCACTGCGCCGCCCGAGCGATGGGTCCCGCGATGCTCCAGCGGACAATCAACAGGGTAATGAACGCGATCAGAACAACCTGGAGCAGCACCCGGAGGAAATCTTCGCGCCACACATGGGCGGTCTGCGCGTTAATGTAGCTGGCATCGTGCACAATAACCAGTTCACCGACCACTTGTTCCTGCTGGTGAAGAGGCAGCGCATAAATGTGCACGGACCCGCTAGCTCTGCGAACAAACTGGCTCTGTTTCCTGTTTTCTGCAATGGCTTGCGGAACTGCGAAAGACTGGGGCTGGAGACCTTGCATTAACCCCGAGGACACAGCAATGGGTTCCAGCTTTGGGTTGAAGACGGCGACTCCGGCCAAGTGCTCGCGGTTGCTAAACCGCTCAACCACCCGCTTGAGTTCCCTAAGCGATCCCTTGTCGAGCTGAGGTTCGACATTTCCGACCAGACTCTCTCCAAGAACCTCTGCCCTGCGCTCCAATTCATTCCGCAGGCCTTGCTTCTCTCTTCGGGCCTCGTAGTACGTGGAGAACAATGAAACCAGAGTAACGCCCAGTATGAGCGAAACAATGAGGCGAACACTGAGTAGTCGCACGTAAACTCCCGTCCTTCTTGAGGTCGTACCGTCGATCGCTCAAAGCGGTGCGCGTATCGGCTGTCGGCACATCCCAGGATCGCTATCATTTCCTGGAGCGTACAGATGCCGAACTCCGAGAGTGTCCAGAGCCGTCGCACGAGCCATCCCTGAGAATGGCTTTAGGTTCTCTAGTATTGCGCGTGAGCTTGGTTACCTGCACCCGTTTCATGGTGCGCTCTCCGCCTGCATTCTTTACCTACTACGAGGACAACGATAACGCCGACAACAACCGCCCTCGTCCACCATACCGTTTTGGCTGTCCATTCCACATCAATCAGAATACGCTTGGCAGCTATCAAAGTCTCGATGCTCGGTTGGTCATTTCTGGTGCGAGGCAGCGTGGTCGTTGCCGCGAACGCGCAGACGGCGAAACGCTCCGCCGAGCGACGTTGTTGCGGCAAACAAGGAGCTGGGCCGCCGACTGTTCGAGGGGCGCCGGCTGCTCGACACGGAAAAGGTGATGGGCTTGTCTTCCGACCAACCATCCTCAGGGCACGCGGGTCGGGCTTCGCAAACCGTAAGTCTTAAGTTAGCGAATCGCCGTTCGCGGCACAAAGGCGGTCACTTGTGCATGATTCCATCGCAATGTAGGCCCGCCCGGACCTGGATCGACTTGGGTGGCGCCGGCCGAACGAAGTTTCGGGACTCGCAGACCATCACCGGCGCTCTCACGAGAAGGGGCGCATGGAGGGGAGCGCTAAACGACCTCTGATCGCCGATCAGAATGAGACGTTGACGGCAATAGCGATTCCGGGATGGCGCCTGTTATACATGTAATATCCGTCATTGACGTAGTCGACGTAGACGTCGTCAGTTTCGTACCAGGTGCGCGACCAGTATTCCGGCCACGGATCAACGAGACTGAACCAGCAGCCTTCGTGCTGGAATCGGGGGTATCCATCCACCACAATAATTGGGTCTCTGTGAACGCGAAACCAGTGTCCGCGGCCAAAATGAGCGCGGAAGCGGTCTTCAGGAATGCGGTAGCCCCGATAACCCCCACGTTCGCGCCAAGTATGATGTTCACCCTGCCAATGCTGCGCGCGCTGGCCCTGCCAAACGTCTCGCGGTCCGGAGTGTTGTTCGTGTTCGTGCCAGTTTCCCTCGCGCACGTGTTCCGGCCCATTTGCCCGCTGGTAATGTGGCTGCTGCCGTTCTGGCCTGTTCTGGCTTTCCCGCTGCTCGTGAGGCCGTCGTTCGCTGCGTTGCTCCGGCCCATTGACTTGGTGTCTCTCCGAGTGCTGCTGCGTAGACGAACGTCCGTGTTCGTCTTGATGCTCGTGCCGTTGCTCCTCCTGGGAACCAGCCTGCCGTGCGTCCTCGTGGCCGTGCTGTGGGTTGGCAAGAGCAGTTGCTCCTAGAAGTAGGCCCAGCATTGATGTACCGACGACTACAGCTATTTTCATGATGAGTACTCGTATCTGCGGCAGTCTAGTGCATCTGTGATTGACCTCCTAGTTACGCAAGGCCGGGTTCCTCGGGTGTATTGTCGGCAACTCTTCACCATCCGATTAGGTCCGTGTCGGGCCGTCATCCGGCGGCAATCGGGTCGGTGACCTGGTGTACGGACCGCGTGGACGGGCTCCTCCACCGCTGACAGCGGAGACGATCGAAATCTCAGATCCAGGAGGTATCGGAGTTGCAAGTCCGCCGGTGTATCGAATTTCTTCGTTGCCCACGAAGACATTAATATGCTGCCGGATTTCGCCTTGCTCGGTTGCAATGCGATCTCGAATGCCAGGGTAACGCGTCCATAGGGCTTTCAATGCGTCGCCGACAACTTTTGGTGACGCTTCCATCTCCACCTTCGTGCGCCCCTCAGTAAACTCGCGCAAAGCACCCGGAATGTGAAAGGTGACGGACACGATCAGCCTTTTCCTTTTCGAGATGTGCTTTTCCCCGTCGATCGTCTGCTTCGAGACGAAGTCGCTGTGGCCTCTTGAGGGGGCTTTAGTTCGCGGAAAACAGAGGGATCTCCGACGGCAGCACTCTTGACGCAGACCACGGACGGCAGCCCATCGAGAATCTTCTTCCAAGTCCTCCCTTCATCGGTTGAGCCGTAGAGTTGTCCGCTTCGCGTGCCGAAATAGATTCCCACGGGATCGAGCGGGTCCGCGGTCATGGCATCGCGCAAAACAGTCTCGTAAGCTCTCTTTTGAGGCAAGCCGCGCATTAGCGGTTCCCATGAAGCGCCAGCATTGCGGGTTCGATAAACACGCAATCGGCCCTCGCACGTACAGCGAAACTCGTCGGAGTCAACGGGGACGATATACACACAGTCCGGGTTTTTGGGGTGCATCACCACGGCAAAACCAAAATCCGACGGCACGCCATTGGCAATGTCCTTCCAGTTTTCGGCATAGTCGTCGGAGCGATACAAGCCCCAATGATTTTGCAGGAAAAGACGTTCGGGACGAGCGGGGTGCATCGCGATCTTGTGTACACATTGTCCGAACTCGGGATATTTGCTGGGCATGAACATGACCCGGATGCCCCGGTTTTGCGCCGTCCAGGTACCGCCTCCATCGTCGGTCCGGTAGACGCCACCGGCTGAGATTGCCACGTACATGCGCTGCGCATTCCCGGGATCGAGCACAATGGTATGCAGGGCCAGTCCGCCGTTCCCGGGCATCCAGCGGGGTCGGTGCGGATGATCAAACAGACCACGCACCAGGGACCATGACTCCCCCGCATCCCGCGATTCGAACAGTGCGGCAGGCTCCACTCCGCAATAGAGCAGGTTCGGCTCCTCTGGCCGGCCTAAACAGATCTGCCAGATATTCTTCAAGGACACGCCGGTATCAGCGGGAAATCGAATGGGGGCTTCCTGCGGATTCGTCCAGCTCTTCCCGAAATCGTCGCTGGAGCGCAGGAGCGTACCCCAATAGCTCTGCGTTGAAGCCCACAGGCGGTGTTGGCCATCACGCTGGTCATAGGCCATCGCGTAAACGGCGTGCCCGTGGAAATATGGACCGCCAACTTCCCAACGGGTGCGCTGACTGTTCGAGCGTAGGACAAAAGCTCCTTTTGTCGTTCCCACCAACAAAAGAAAGTCTCCCTTCCTGACATGAATGTGTTGCACATTGTGCAAGACCGTGGTTCTGGGTCCGCTTCGATCGCCACCGGGCTCAGCGGAAATGACTGCAGAAGATTGAACCGCTTCTAGCGCGGCCTGAACTTCACCAGCGCGTTGATAGCGCTGCATTGGCTCCTTGGCCAGGCAGCGTTGGATAATCGCCCACAGGCCGGGCGGCACCGGAGGGCCGAGGGGCTTTGGCATCTCGCGCATGATGGCCGAGCTGATCTCAAAGCCAGTGCGTCCTTCAAATGGCAGACGCCCGGAAGCGGCTTCATAAAGCACAACTCCGAGCGCCCATAAATCACTGCGGTAGTCGGCCGCCTCGCCACGCAAAACTTCGGGCGCCATGTACGGCAAAGTGCCACTTAACCTGGATGCGTCCTGCACCGTCTCAAAGGACCGGGTGGAGCCCTCAAATATCCCGCGTTCTACGCGTTTGGCTAAACCGAAATCCAGAACTTTGACCAGACCGTCAGAAGTGACCACAACATTCGCGCTCTTCAAATCACGATGAATGATTCCGCGATCGTGAGCGCGGCCGAGGGCGTTAGCTATCTGTACGCCGTATCGAAGGATCGACTCCACCGCTAAGCCGGTGTCTCCGATTAGGGATCTCAGGGACTGACCCTCGACCAGTTCCATCACAATGTAGAGCTCACCATTGGTCTCGCCGACTTCGTGAATGGTGCAGATGTTGGGATGGCTGAGGGCCGAAGATGCTCGCGCCTCCTGCAGCAGGTTCTGACTGGCCGATTCGTCCAGCCCGGCACTCTTGCTCACGACTTTTAAAGCCACATCGCGATGCAAGACTTCATCATGCGCGCGATAGACAGCGCCCATTCCTCCTTCCCCAATTTTCGATACGACGTGATAATGACCAAGCACTTGACCGATCACACTCAACTCCTGTGGGACAAGGAATGTTCGGCTAGAATCCTTTTCCCGTTGGTCGAAGAGTCTAACACTATGGGTCCCGCGGTAAGCACCAGCGCTGGCTAAGGAATGGTCACCGCTGCTCGATACTGGCATGAGTTCAGTATGGCTCGTCGCGTAACTCGTGCCCGGACGGTCAGGATGAAAACCTCCACACCAATCGTCCTTGAACAGCTCTTGTCACCATCAAAATTGTCGGACCATCCGGTTAGTAATTGTGGACCCGGGCTTCCGAATGGTGGATCTGCTCCGGCCCGCATCGGGTCGCAGTCCACAGACGGGGGAAGTTGCCCAGCAAACGGAGCCGACCAGTTGGGAGTTATTCTCCCCGTTGATTGCCCCTCGCTGGGTCTTCGCTCGAACCGTAACAATGGTCGCAGTTCATCTATGCTGGCCGAACTCGAAAGCGCAGGACCGCCAATCGTAGTTGCTGCCGAAGGGGTTGGGTTCTTTTCGAGTACCACATCGATCAGAGTGTTGGCAGGGATCGCAACTAGGACATGCTCCGTAAAGACCCGCAAGCCAGCAGGGCAAACAAATGTAGCCATAGTTCGTAATGAGAGGGGACGTTTAGCGGATGAACCTTGAGGTCCTCTTTCGTATGTGCAAGGCGGCAGGCCCTAACGTGCACAAGATCGCTTTTATCGACAGAAAAAAAATACAGCAATTTGTGACGTGCGTCACAGACTACGCTCCGGGGTAGTCGGTATCTTATACACGACGAGTGTAAAGGACGCGGATGCCTGGATTTCCCGCCTCCCGGCGGTCACGGTATACCCGGACCTCATCCTTGCGATTATGCCGACGTCAACCTGAGCCACAGACGCAGGTTCGGCGCGCACGTTGATTAAGTGCTGACAGTACTGGCGTGCGATACGGGACTTTTGCTGCGCTCTCCCTTCGCCGGGGGAGGGCAGGGACGACTCGGACTGTCGATCTGAGCCATGCGGGCGTGTTCTTGCGAGTAGCGACAGTCCAGAGCTGGAAGACCTGGAGAGCTTGTCGCGCCACAAATC
>WNFD01006465.1_pt1 | contig 14535 bp, 13 predicted proteins | sample 5400491 | NCBI WGS metagenome assembly WNFD01 (sample SAMN13153343, study PRJNA577476) | soil metagenome | isolation source: 120 cm saprolite under Douglas fir tree site 2 hole 2 replicate 2 | place: USA:California | collected 2015-04-18
AAACCGCCGTCGTCGACCGCACCCCCACCGTCGACTGCACCGTCAGGCCGGTAATACACGAAGTCCCAAACAGACCATGCGCAGCAAATACCATCAGATCGGCAGTAACGCCCGCGCCCGAAGATGGATCGAAGCCCGCGATCGTCAGTACCGTCTGCATCTGCGTCACTCCGGATGCCGCGCAAGAAACTTCTTGTACTCGCCATCCAGTCCCTTGATCAGATTTTCCAGAAATATCAACTGGCCTTGAAGGACCTCAAGGCGGTCCACGATCTTCACCGCCTCTTCCCCACCGGGATTTTGATCTCCCTTTTTCGAATTCAGGAACGGCGCGACGCTGAGAACAGTATCCCGAACCGCTTGATGCTCCGCCTCCGCGATCTCATTCTGCGCGCTGTAAATGCGCGCATACTCCTGGGCCCGATCATACGGCATATACGAAAGCGCTCCTGTAGATTGCGACGTCTTCCAGCTCACACCATCGAACGTGCGAATGCGAAAGTCGACTCTCATGTCTTCATTGTTCGGCACTTTGGGATTCGCGATGATCTTCTTCATCACCGCGATGTCCTTCTTCAAAAAATCCTGCTCCTTGCGCACATCATCCAGGGCCCTTTGCAGCTCCCTGGCATTCGCTTCGATCTCGATCTGCATGCTCGCCTCCGCCTCATGCACCAGGCTTCGGTGATGCCACCATTCAACGCACCCCTCCAGGCTCAGCGCAATCAGCAGCCCTATCGTGATCGTGGCCAGATGGATAAAAAACTCGCGCCAACTATAGATCGGTTCATGCGGAGGATGAACGTCGAGCACTGGGTATCGTCTCCTGTCCGGAGTTAAACTAAAACCATGCCCACCACTCAAAACGCCCTGACCCCCAAAGACCGCCTCGCCGTAGCGCTGGACTTCCCCAACGAACACGAGGCCATAAAACTAGTGGACCGCCTCGGTCAAACCTGCCAGTGGTTCAAGGTCGGCATGGAACTCTACTACGCCGCCGGCAACAGCATCGTGCAAAAGCTTCGCGACCGCGGCTTCAGCGTCTTCCTCGACCTCAAGCTCCAAGACATTCCCAACACCGTAGCCGGAGCAGTCCGTTCCGTCACGCAGGCGGGAGCCTCCCTCCTCACCATCCACGCCACTGGCGGCGCCGCCATGATGTCCGCAGCAGCCGAGGCCGCCTCCGCCCCCGGTTCCCCCCGTCTCCTTGCAGTCACCGTCCTCACCAGCATGGACGCGAACGAACTAGCCGGCATCGGCATCACCACATCCCCCGCCGAGCAGGTCCTCCGCCTCGCAAAACTCGCCCAGGCCTCCGGCATCGACGGCATGGTCTGCTCCGCCGAAGAGGTCGCCACCCTGCGCAAAGAAACCAGCCCCAACACCCTCCTCGTCATCCCCGGAATCCGCCCAACGGGCAGCGCCATTGAAGATCAGAAGCGCATCGCCACCCCAGCTCGGGCGATCCATGACGGAGCCTCCATGCTGGTCGTCGGCCGCCCCATCACCCGCGCCCACGACCCCGCCGAGGCCGCCCGGGCGATCCTGCAGGAGATCGAGCAAGCCCAAGCCGCAGCCCGATAAATAGCAAAAATAAAGTAAAAAAATATAAATAAAAAAAGTTGAAAAGTTGGCATGTTTTTCAGACCCGAAAAAGTGTCCGTCAACCCACCACGATCCACCAGCAACCCACCACAACTTCACCACCCAAAAACCACGTTAAAAACGCAAATTTTCGCAAAACCCCCTGCAAAAACGCCCCTCCACTACGCAATAAAAATAATCTCAAAAAACTAAAACTGCGTAGCCAGCCCCAGCGTTCCAGCCCCATGCGTCACGTCCATATCGCTCAACCGAAGCGCCAGCGCCTTAGCTGATCCACCCCCGCGCTGAAACTCGCTCAGCTCCAGCTCCGACACATCAAAACCCCGTTCCATCAATCGTTTAGCAAGGTCCGTCTCCACCGCGCCCATCAGAATATCGCGCCCGATATTGATGACATTGCAGCCAAACTGCGTAGCCTCCAACTCACTGATGGCAATCCGTTTATCCGCGCTATACGCCGCTTCAATCTTCACCCGCGAAGCCGCATCGAAGGCCTCCGGAAAATAAAGCAGATACCCCCCGCTAAGTGGCGCAAAACAAAGGTCCAGATGATAAAACCGAGGATCCACCAGATGCAGCGAGGTCACCGGCGTATGCCAAGCATCGGCCACATGCCGATGGCTGATCTTGCACGTACGAACCCCATGCGCAGCCCACAAATGCCCGCCATTCTCATCAAACAGCGCATCGCCTTCCCCCTCGAAACACGTCTCGCGCGGCATCGCCCAAAGCAGAAAACCCGCGTCCTCCAGCCACTGCCGCACATGCTGTTCCTCGGTCTGCCGTTGCGGATGCGTGAAGCTCGAGACTGCCGCAACCCCATGCTGAACCAGCGCCGCATGAGCTACAAACACCATATCCGGCGAGCCTTCGCGCGCATGCAGCACCCGGACATCAGCGATCCGCTGAAGCTCCTGGTACAGATTCTTCCATTGCATAAATGCGGTATCGCGCGACGGTTGATGAAGATTACCCGCCATCCACGGGTTGATGACGTAGTCAACGTCGTACCACTCCGGCGGACACATCAGGTAGGTGGGGCGAGTGAAATGAGGTAGAGAGGCAAGGCCCGAAGCGGTGGATAATACAGGCAACGTGGTAATCATAAAAGCTTGTGTTCCTACTTTCCACGGTTGAGTCTGCCCGTCGCAACGGACGATCGTCAAGTGGCTGCCTGTAAATTGTTTGTACAACTTTGGTGCATCGGCTTGAAGTGCAGTTTGGCCTTATAAATCAGAGGCCCACACATGGCAAAGGGCCCATAATGGGGCCCCTTGTCGTTATGCTTCAAGTTCAAATTGCTTAGAGTTTTTCGAAGAAATCACACGCCGAGCAGGAGATATACACTCCGCCAGGAGTACCGCGCTCACGGTCCTTGACACGCTTGACGATGCGGGTGGGTTTGGAGCACTTGGGACAATCCGTGCTCTTGTTGGTATCCATGACCTTCTTACGGTCGCCGGTCTTGGCAATTTTCGCCATAATGCTTGCTCTCCCTGGTACGAATGTTGCGGCTCGCGCGCTGGATGTATTGAGGAACTGCCAGCCTCGCGGGCAAGCAGAATTGAATCATCCGGAACTTCTCGTAAAGATTGTCCGGGACTTGGCCACGGCGGGAATCGGATGGAGAAGAACTGCGGTTGAGGCTCTTCTATAAGTCTACACGACTATTGCATGGGTGGCTTCGGGTTCGACCGCGGACTGGTGCCTGAATTCGGTCCGGAGTTTGTTCCGGGATTTGTTGCAGAACCGACTCCCGTATTCGCCCCGGGATCGGTTCCCGGATTCGGATCTGCCGTGGGAGTCGGCGGAATCGGCGCAGCTGAACTCTTGGTCGGAAACTGGACTTTGCCAGGACCGTCAGGGGGAGCAGCCTCTCCGGGAAGGCGCAGCGATGGTGGCGCTGCCGGCTTGTCTTCCGCTCCCTTCTGGTCTTTATCACCCATTGCAACTTCGCGGGTTGGAGTCGGATCGAAGTCACCCATCTCATTCGTGTTGTGAATTTCTATGGGTTTGCCGAGCGCTGCGATCTCGACCATGGTGACTCGATCTCCCACGAATCGGACGAAGCGAATGGTCTGCGGTACGTGGCCATAGATCCACTCCTCATAACGTGCACCGTTCGGGTCGCCACTCTGCTGCTCGCGCATCTTGTTCTCCGGGGCGCCGAGCGCTGCAAGCACCATGCGATGGTTCATCCCAACCAGAACTTCGTGCGCCGCAATGGCGTCTTTCAACGCCGGTGGGAGCGTGTCGGCGTAGGCTTGTTCAGACGTCTTCACGCCAAAGTCGATGAGCGGTTCAAGCAACGCCTTGACCTCTGGACTCGATATCTCAGGAATGCCACCCTCAAAGACCAGAGTGATGCGCGAGCCCGTTGCAACCTCTCCGGTATCTGGAGTCACTGGAGCGTCATTTATCTGGATATGGCGCAGGAAACGATGTTTCGCGTAGGGTCCGCCGTTGAAGTCCACGATGATGCGATCTCCCTTGAACTCCAGCGCCGTGATCACAACCCGGTCGCCCGGAGCTGCGGATTGGCCCTTCTGATAGATCAGTTTTCTGTACTCTGCGGGGCCAGGAGTGAGTTGTCCGTTCGCCTGAAGAGTAATGCCGGCGCTTACTGGAAGCGCGCGATGGGCGAACCCCTGCTCGGCCTCAAGGTTGCGAATCAGTTCGCGGCGGCCGCGTTCGGTGAGCTTTCCCTGTGGCAGCGGTACGTGGGTGGGAGTGAAGTCCGTGGCGATGTCTGCGGTGGCGGATTTTTCGCCGACTGTGAAGACCTGGGCGTGCGCCGCCGTCGCTAGGGGTATGGCTAGAACGCCTGCGATGAGGGCCGGTCTGTAACGGGTCAGTGCCACGAAAGCACCTCAGATGTACAACAGTTTGCGCCTTCCCTTTGCTTTTGACAAGAGGCAACCGCACTTTGCGGCGGACAAAGGTATTAACTTTTTTTGCTGTGGTGAAAGGCGCTTTTACAAGGGGTTTTCGAGGAAATATGCGTTTTCGACGTGGTGTTTTTGTGGTGAAGTTGTGGTGCTTTGATGGTGAATCGTGGTGCGTTGACGGACGCTTTTTGAGTGCATAAAAACATGCCACATTTTTCAACTATTTTTTCAACGCGGATGGTCAGGGCTTTGGTTCGTCACCGACGGAGCGGGTCTGCGGGGTCGAGGGCAGGATCTGGACCAGCGATACGGGGGCTGCCGCCCTTGTTTGCTCTGTCATCTGTTCCATCGCGACATGGGCCGCCGGCGGAGCAGGCTCCATGGGATAGCCCGCCGCGACGATGGGAACGTAGGTGTAATGCCAGGCGTAGTCGCGCGTCACCCGGACGAGAACGACAATTCCTATCAACAGGACGATCACGGTGAAGCCCGCGCCCTCCGGTCCGTAGGCGCCTCCGGTGAGCCACAGCCGGCCGAAGGCCCGTGTCTGGACGATGCTGGCGAAGTCGTTGATCCCGCTGATGGGCAGGCCAAACAGAATGCCCATGGAGGCGTTCCAGGCGAAGTGCAGTCCCCAGCCGAGCCATAGCCCGTGGGTGCGGAGCCACGCGACAGAAAGCAGAACTCCGGCAAGTATTGTGACCAGGGTGCTGGCCCCGGTAGCGCCCGGGTTGAGGACGTGGCCGAGACCGAAGAGGAGAGACATGAGGATCGTCGCCGCGACTGGCCCGATGGCTTCGATCAGACGGCGATAGGAGTAGCCGCGAAACGCGACCTCTTCGGCAAGAGCGGCGACGGCGAGAGTCAGGAGATTGAGAAGAAGCAGACCGAAGGCGCGCGGCTGTGTCCAGAATTGGACGTGCAGTGTCCCGGCGACAGCCATCGGTAGGACGGCGAGCACGACAAGGCCCCAGCCCAGCGCAGCACCAAGCTTCCACTCCCGCGCTGCCGTCGGACGCTTCGGGAGACCGAGGACCTCACGGAGAGAGGAGCGCCGTTTCGCGATGGCCTGCAGGATGGAGAATCCCACCGCCAGCAGAAAGAGCAGGAAGGCCCAGGTCAGCAGGGGGCGTGCGGCGTCGAGCGCGAAACGTTCGGAGAGACCGCGGGCAGCGTGCGCGGCAACCGTATCCGAGGCGAGAAACCAGGCCGCGGAGGTTACAAAGAGTGCAAGCTGCAGGGTGCGCTCGGAGCGGCGTGCGGTTGTCGTATCGAGTGCGTGCAACGGTAGCTACTCCAGGGTCGTGTCCGGGATAGTGTCCAGGATCATGGGGTACCGCTAGGCGGTCGTGTAAAACTGCGCGATATTGCGGAACTTCGTGTAACGCTGCTCCAGCATGACGTCGAGGGGGAGCGCGCGAAGACAGGCAAGGTGGTACTGAAGCTTTTCTCCGACCATCGCCATGGTGGCGGCGGGGTCGTTCTGCGTTCCGCCTCTGGGTTCGCGCAGAACATCATCGACACAGCCGAGTAGTTTGACGTCCCCGGCGGTGTATTTGAGAGCAGCGGCGGCCTGCTGTTTTTTACTGGCGTCCTTCCACATGATAGAGGCGCAGCCCTCGGGGGAGATGACGGAGTAGATGGCGTTCTCGAGCATCAGGACCCGGTCGGCAACCGCCAGCGCCAACGCGCCTCCCGAACCTCCCTCGCCGGTAATGGTCGCAATGGTGGGAACGCGGAGGCGGGACATTTCGATGAGATTGCGGGCGATGGCTTCGCCCTGGCCGCGCTCCTCGGCGCCGATGCCAGGGTTCGCGCCGGCGAGGTCGATGAAGGTGAACACCGGGCGGCCAAATTTTTCTGCGATCCTCATGGCGCGGAGGGCCTTGCGGTACCCCTCGGGGTCGGGGCTGCCGAACTTGCGCGCGACGCGCTCTTTGAGGGTGCGGCCCTTCAGATTGCCGACTACAAGGACGGGTTCGCCGTGGAAGGAGGCCATGCCACAGGACATCGCTGCGTCGTCGCCAAAGGCTCGGTCGCCGTGGATCTCGCTGAAGTCGGTGAAGAGTGCTTCGATGAAGTCCATTGGATAAGGGCGCTGCGGGTGTCGTGCCAGCTCCGTCTTGATCCATGCTTCGGGAGTTGGTGCGGGCGCCGGATGAGAGTGCGTTGTCCTGCCAGGTTCGTGTTCGGCCATCGTAATTCATTGTATCGAAGAGCGGCGCAGATAGTTATCCGTTGTCAGTACTCCGTTCTCAGTTGGCCGAGGGAGTGCTGCGTAAGTAGTTGTCCAGGGCGAGGGCGTTGTGCTCGATAAAGTAGAGAAGAAGGAAGAAGACCATGCTATAGACGAGTTGTTGGCTGGCTACGTCCCACTGCTGGTTTGCGGTGATGCCGATGGTGAGGGCCATCATGAAAACCGCGCCGCAGACTAGCGAGACGCGGGTGAAGACGCCCAGGATGAGCGTGAAGCCGAGGACGGCTTCGAGGAATGGGATGACATAGCTGAAGGCATAAGCGAAGCTGTGTGGAAGAGGCGATTTTGCCATGTGCACTGCGGTCGTTGTCGCGAAGGTGCCAACGCCGTTGTAGATGCGGATGAGGCCGTGACCGGCGAAGTTGACGCCGAAGGCAATGCGCAGAAGAGCGTAGGCCAGAGACTTGTCATTGATTCCCATTCCAGTCTAAGACGCGCTGGAGGCGAACCGAGTTACATCTTTAAAAAAGCGCGAAGTTTCGTCCACTAATCCAGCGTGGGGAGTCTGAAGTTCGTTGAAGTATAGGGCGGGCTTTCAGCCCTTGATTTTGTGCCGCAACATTACCTGGGGCGTTGCCCCAGGCTGGTATAAAGCCGGCCTTCGGCCCTTGGGGTACAAATCAATCGGGTTTTTGCTCGAATCAATCAGTTTCTTTATGAATCGATCATTTAAGCTCAAGCTATACGTCGATGCACACTAGTAGCCGAGGAATTTGCCCATGGTTCCGTAAGTGAGCTCGGGCTTTGGCTCGTCACGGTCACGCCAAGTCGATGATTGTTTCGTGTTCGGAACAACCTGCGGTCCCTTGATGTTTTGAACCCAGTTGCCGACCGCCGTCACGATGCGCGCCGCTGCCAGACGACGGGATGCCTGTTCAGTCTTTGTTCCACCCTGAAACTCGCTGAGCACCTGAGGCTTATGGCTGTCTTCGACCACCTGAAGCGTCCACGTATTGCTTTCCCCTGGCAAGAGTAGAAAGATGGCTCGCTGACTTCTAACGACAAACTCAACGACTCCAACGCCGTCCTGAACATCAAGACGCGGTTGCAACTCCAGTTTTTCCTTGCTGGTGAAGTCGAAGGCATCTTCGATGTGCGCGCCGAGCTGCAGCAGCAGTCTTTCTCGCTCGCTCTCTCTGCGCCGCTCCTCTTCTTCTGCGATCTTACGGTCTGCATCCGCTACCACTTTGCGGGCTTGCTCAAACACGTCTACCAGCGCCTGATCCATGGGGGGATCCTCTCAAGTCATTATGACCGACACAAAAGATCCGCCCTACTCCACAAACGGGGTATTCCAAGAGAAATTCTCTCGAGGCGCAGGCCGAAGATGCCTCACAAGCTTCTCAGCCCCCGCAATGCTGGTTAGCAGCAGCCGCAAGCATGTCCCCGCCACGCTGACCGTCCTTCGTTGATGAGGATGGGAATCGCAGCCAATGCAGCTACAGAGTCAATCCACGGGATGTGAAATGCTGCATTACACGCGAGACCTGCCAGCGCGATCATCGCGAGGTAGGCACACGTGGCTGATTGAACTGCATCAGCGGCCAGGGCGACATTCTTGCTGCGGCGTGCTTCTCGACGTTTGAGCTTCGCAAGAATCGGCATCGCGATTAGCGCGGCGATGGTGATGCCGATTCCGGCGCGACTGACCTCCGGATGTATTCGCAGAGCCAACGTAACGACAGCTATGCCCGCGACAGCGAAAGCGAGGAGGAAGAGCAGGATACCGGACGCACGTGCAGCCTTGTGTTCCGAAATCGCAAAGGAAGGCGCGAACTGTAAGAGCACGACAGTCGCAGACAGTAGCTCAACAAAGCTGTCCACGCCGAACGCGAGAATTGCGGGGCTGTGCGCCGTCCATGCTGCGAACGCTGACACTCCGCACTCGATCAGCATCCACGCAACGGTGATGTTTTGTAACCAAAAAACAGACGACGAGAGGCGTGGTTTGTAGGGCGATGTACTGGCCGTTGAAGGCTGGGAGCCGATTTGGACGAGTTCAGACACGGCGTACCCGATCATAGTCCTCCCGTCTGAAGGTGATCCACTACACGGCTGGGCGCTCTTCCGTAAGTGGAGGACAATGCGAGGCGGATGGGCGGCGCGCGCTAGTCCAGTACGCGAACGCCGCCGCGCCCTACGAGTTCTTCGATGTGGTCGATAAAGAGGCGGTCTGCAGCGACCGTCATGTTGTGAGGTTCGAGCACAGCGCAGAACTCACCGGGCTCTTCAAGGTCGAGCAGAACTTTTCCTTTGCCGGGTGCGTTGAGCAGGACCGCGTGGATCTTTTCGAGCAGCGCTGCGTCGGGATTATGCAAGGGCACTCTGATGCGCAGTGAGTCGGGCAGCTTGATCTTTACGTCTTCGAGCGCCTGGATGTTCGAGACGGAGAGCTTCGGGGCGGAGTCTTCTTCACCGCGCAAGACACCACGAACGACGACGGGGACGTCGATCTTCAGCTTGTCTTTGAGCTTTTCGTAGTTGGCGGAGAAGGCGATGAGCTCGATCTTGCCGACGGTGTCTTCGAGCGTGGCCTGGGCGTAGAGTTCGCCGGAGCGTTTGGATTTGGCTACCTTGAGGCCTGTCATGACGCCGGCGATCTGGATCTCGTTTAGTGGCTCTTCACCGCGGCGGCGGAAGGTTTGCGGCTCGGGCTTCATCTCGCAGGCCGTGATGGTGTCGACGACTTTCATGTTGCGGAGCTTTTCGCGGTACTTGTCCATGGGGTGGCCTGAGACGAAGAAGCCGAGGACCTCTTTTTCGTTTTGCAGGCGGGTGTGCTCGTCCCATTCGGCAACGCTGGGCAGCGCGTCTTCGTTTTTGGTGGCGGCAGGGTGGATGTCGGAGTCGAAGATGCCGAAGAGTCCGTGCTGGCCTGCAGCTTCGTCGCGTTGCGACTTCTGTGCGCGTTCCATGGCCTTGTCGAGCGCGGCGCATAGTTGTGCGCGGCCACCGAAGGGATCCATGGCCCCGGCTTTGATGAGGGATTCGAGCACTCGCTTGTTGAGCAGGCGGAGGTCTACTTTTTCGCAGAACTCGTAGAGGCTGGAGAAGCCCTGCTTCCCTGTTGCCTGTAGCGCGGAGCGTGCGGCGATGATCGATTCGATGGCGTTGTGTCCGACGTTCTTGATCGCCGCGAGACCGAAGCCGATGGCCTTGCCTGTCGATGTGACGATCGGAGTGAAGTTAGCGTCGGAGACCTGCACGTTCGGTGGGACGACAGGGATGTTCATCTCGCGGCACTCGGAGATGTACTTCACGACATTTTCTGGCTTCGAGGTTTCGCTGGTCAGCAGCGCGGCCATGAACTCGACGGGGTAGTGCGTCTTGAGCCATGCGGTGTGATAGGCGAGGAGCGAGTAGGCCGCGGAGTGTGACTTGTTGAAGCCGTAGCCGGCGAACTTCTCCATCTGGTCGAAGATCTCGCCGGCCTTGGCTTTGGGGAAGCTGCGGGCCGCGGCTCCGGCCATGAAGATCTCGCGCTGCTTGGCCATCTCGGCTGCGTCTTTCTTGCCCATGGCTCGGCGGAGGAGATCGGCGCCGCCCAGCGAGTAGCCGCCAATGACGTTTCCGATCTGCATGACCTGTTCCTGGTAGACCATGACGCCGAGGGTCTCGTGGAGCAGCGGCTCTAGTTCAGGCAGCAGGTACTGGACCTCGCGGCGGCCCCACTTGCGCTCGATGAAGTCGTCGATCATGCTCATGGGGCCGGGGCGATAGAGCGCGTTGAGTGCGGTGAGGTGCTCGATGGAGTTGGGCTTGTAGCGGCGGAGAACATCGCGCATGCCGCCTGATTCAAACTGAAACACTCCCGAGGTCAACGCCCGGTGGAAGACCTGCTCGAACGTGGTGACGTCGTCGAGCGGGATGAGCGACATGTCGACCGTGGTGCCGGTGGTGGACTTAATGAGCTTGAGCGCGTCGTCGATGACGGTGAGCGTCGTCAGGCCGAGGAAGTCCATCTTCAGCAGGCCCATCTTTTCGATGGCCTTCATGTCGTAGGCGGTGACGATGTCGTCGTTTTTTGCGCGGGTGACAGGGACTAGTTCGGTGAGGGGTTTCGGTGCGATGACGACGCCTGCAGCGTGAACGCCTGCTCCGCGGACGAGGCCTTCGAGGCGGAGGGCTGCGTCGATGAGTTCTTTGATCTTCGGGTCGCTGTTGTACGCCGCGGAGAGCATGGGTGAATCTTCGAGCGCCTGGTCGATGGTGATGCCGATGGTGGTCGGGATCATTTTGGCGATGCGGTCGACCTCGCCGTATGGCATGTCGAGCGCGCGGCCTACGTCTTTGATCGCGGCTTTGGCGGCCATGGTGTTGAAGGTGATGATCTGGGCAACCTGGTCGCGGCCATACTTGCGCGTGACGTAGTCGATGACTTCGCCGCGGCGATTCATACAGAAGTCGATGTCGATATCGGGCATCGAGATGCGCTCGGGGTTGAGGAAGCGCTCGAAGAGGAGTTCGTTCTGGAGCGGGTCGATGTCGGTGATCTGCATGACGTAGGCAACGAGCGACCCGGCGGCGGAGCCACGGCCCGGACCGACGGGGATATCGTGCTCACGCGCGTACCTGATAAAGTCCCAGACGATCATGAAATAGCCGGGAAACTTCATCTGTTTGATGATGTCTAGTTCGCGATTTAGGCGCTCGTGGTATTCCGGGATGGTTTTCTTTAGCAGCCCGCGGTCGCGGAGGTGGGCGATGGCGGTTTCGAGGCGCATCTTCAGGCCTTCGCGGCAGACGTGTTCGAAGTAGCTGTCGAGGGTCTCGCCTTCGGGGACGATGAAGTCGGGGAATGGATTGTCGACCTTCGCCATCTTGAGATTGCAGCGGTCGATGAACTGCATGGTGCGGGTGCAGACCTCAGGCGTCTGGGAGAATTTGCGCAGCATCTCCTCGGCGCTCTTGATGTAGAACTCCTGCGTGTCGAACTTGAAGCGCTTGGGGTCGTTCATGCTGCCGGCGGTCTGGACGCAGAGCAGGATTTCGTGGGCGCGGGAGTCGTCGGCTGCGACGTAGTGGCTGTCGTTGGTGGCGATCAGCGGAATGTTGAGTTCGCGCTCCATCTTGAAGAGGGCGTCGCAGACGGCTTTGTCGGGGGCGAGGCCGTGGTCCTGGATTTCGAGGAAGTAGTTGCCGCGGCCGAAGAGGTCTTCGTAGAAGCCGGCGGTGCGCTTGGCCTCGTCGTACTTCCCTTCCATCAGGTGCTGGTTGACCTCGCCGGCGAGGCAGCCGGAGAAGCCGATCAGGCCTTCGGAGTGCTTGGCGAGGAAGTTTTTTGAGACGCGGGGCTTGCGGTAGAAGCCGTGCAGGGCGGCCTCGCTGGTGAGGCGGACGAGGTTGCGGTAGCCGGCTTCGTTTTCGGCCAGGACGAGGAGATGGTTGTACTTGTCGTCGTTGAACGGAGCGCGGTGGTCGTCGTTTTTGCAGATGTAGAGCTCGCAGCCGAGGATGGGCTTGATTCCCTTCTTCTGCATGGCGTCGAAAAAGTGGACCGCGCCAAAGATGTTGCCGTGGTCGGTCATGGCGGCGGCGGTCTGGCCGATTTTGCTGAGATGCCCGGCGAGTTTGTCTACGTTTTTGCTGAGATGCCCGGCGAGTTTGTCTACGTCGCAGGCGCCATCGAGGAGGGAGTAATCGGTGTGGAGATGAAGGTGGGTGAACTCTGCTGCCATGCACCTATTCTAAGGCGTTTGGGTCGGCCCCTCTGCTGAGGATAAGTGGGTCGGAATTCGCCCGGGTTCCTCCTTAGCTGCAAATATTTCTGCGAAATTCGGTGACATTGAGCACCGCTGCGGTGTCTATGGGAGAAGCGTCACAAGGGAGGCAGCAAGATGCGTTCTGTTTGGGCGGTTGTGTGGCTGTTGGTCTTGGGATCTGCTTTTGGGGGAGTTGCTTTGGGGAATGCTCAGGGGCCGGCGGACGCCGCCTCCACGACAGGTCGAACGGCCTTGACGATCTACAACCAGGATTTTGCGGTAATACGAACGCCTGTGGAGTTGAACCTGCAGGCCGGGACGACTGACGTGTCGGCCACGAACGTTACAGCGCAGGTCGAGCCCGACTCAGTGATGTTGCGTGATGTGACGAGCAAGCGGCTTATTCACATTCTCGAACAGAACTACGACGGGTCGCTGCGAGTTCAGGCACAGATGCTCGCGAAGTTCGAGGGAAAGACGATCGACTTTGTGGTGGGAACCGGCGAGAACACGAAGATGGTGCCTGGCAAGATCATTCGGGCAGGAAACGTGCCTCAGTACGATCTACTGGAACGTTACGGCCAGCAGTACTTTTATCAGATGACCCAGGCACGACAGCAGCAGGAGCCGCTGATTGAGGTCGAGGGAAAACTTCGCTACGGACTACCGGGTATACCGCAGTTCCCGTCCGACACGCCGGGACTGACGCTGCGTCCAACGCTGCACTGGCTGATTGCTTCCGACAAGGCAACTAAGGTCGCCGCTGAACTCGACTACATTACCCGCGGACTACGCTGGGACGCGACCTACAACGTGATCGCGCCGGCCGAGGACGCACCCGAAGGCCAACGGCTCGATATGTCAGGCTGGGTCGACGTGACGAACGAGAGCGGGGCTGACTTTCATGATGTTTCGCTGCAACTGATGGCCGGGGACATCAGCAAGCTAGTGAATGCGAATGGAGGCGTCATGGGAGGGATAGCCGGTGCAGCCGGGATGGTGGTGATGAACGGCGCACCGGGCATGCCGCAGCAGATTACGCAGAAGAGCTTCGACGATTATCACTTGTACGATCTGCATCGGACAGCGACAGCGCGTGTATGTGTACGACGGATTCAAGGTTGACGCACAGAATAACCAACCCATCTACTACCAGTGGAACCAGGAAAATTTCGGTAACGGCACAAACAAGAAGGTCTGGATCATGCAGGAGTTCAAGAACAGCGATGCAAACCATCTGGGGATGCCTCTGCCGAAGGGGAGGATGCGGTTCTATCGCAGAGACGCGGACGGGAACCTGCAGTTTGTCGGAGAGAACACAATCGACCATACTCCGAAGGACGAGAACATCAAGGTGTATCTGGGCAATGCGTTCGACGTAACCGGCGAGCGGACGCGTACGGATTTCAGGTCCGAGATGCAGGCGCGGATCATCATCGAGAGCTACAAGGTGGTGGTGAAGAACGCTAAGGATTCGGTTGCGCCGGTGCGGGTGGTGGAGCATCTTTACCGCACGGCCAGCTGGGATATTTCGAAGAATAGCAGTCCGTTTTCCAAGACCGACTCGCAGACGATGGAGTTCAATGTCGAAGTGCCAGCGCATGGAGAAAAAGAGGTGAACTACACCGTGACCTATACGTGGTGAGTGTGGCAGCGAAACACGAGACTGCGAGGCAACAGATCTTCAGGTGTTAGCATCGTTAGCCAAATGGCTGGAGTGTTTTTCATTGACGGGATTAAGCGGTGGCTTCGCCGCAGGAACAGGGAGAAGAAGCTGGGCCTTGCGAAGAACTGGCCTGTAATTCAAGCCGAGATCAATCATTGGCAGGTGCTGAACGCCGATGAAGATGTGGCGACGATGGGTGCGCCGAATCAGATCGAGGCTGGGTTTCACTTCACGCTGAACGGGGAGTACTACGGCGGGTATCTGCGCAGCGTTGCGATGGGGCTGCATGAGTCGGAGACGAAGGCTAGTGGAAGTCCGAAGGTGAATGTGCGCTATAACCCGGCCAATCCTGATGAGACGGCGGTGCTGGCCGAGGATAACGACGGTAATTTGCCGTTCAAGGTTGTCTCAGGCTGA